>Ga0299914_10000485_pt1 | contig 24088 bp, 22 predicted proteins | sample RVTome_10_FD_201361 | JGI IMG/M metagenome (GOLD analysis project Ga0299914, IMG submission 201361) | Soil microbial communities from uranium-contaminated site in the Upper Colorado River Basin, Wyoming, United States - RVT153D57 (version 2) ...
GCGGGACCGAGGTGCATTATCTGGCCACCAGTGACACGACGGGAGGCCTATTCGGGCTCTACCGGTGGTCGATGGGCCCGGGCCGGGGAGGGGCGGATCCCCATTTCCACCGAACAATTGCTGAGTCCTTCTACATCCTGACCGGCGCGGTGCAGGTGTATGACGGGAACGAATGGGTCGACGCCGACGTCGGCGACTTCGTCCACGTCCCGCCTGGAGGAATCCACGGCTTCCGCAATGAGTCGGGGGCGCCGGCTTCGATGCTCATCCACTTCGCTCCAGGGGCGCCCCGGGAGCAATACTTCGACGGCCTGAACCAACTGGATGAGATGTCCGCGGAGGAGCGGGCCGACTTCTTTCTCGCTCACGACAACAACTATCCGACCTGAACGAGGTCGCGGGCGCAGCGACCGGAGATCTGGTCACTTGGGCCGACCCGCCTTTCAACGAAACCAATCGAGGACGCGCAGCGCTCGAAGTGTTATCCAGCGGCTGGGCTTGCCGTCTCCGTCGTCCATGTCGAAGTGGACCTCGCCGGGGTAGGAGTGCTCCATGGGCCAGGGCCCGCCCTCACCCCGTCGCTTCTGCACGAGATCGATCGCCTCGGCGCACCGTTCATCGGGTGCGGCGCCGGCGCTACGTAGGTAGTCGAGTCCTCTGAGGACGTCGTAGTGCCACCGCGTCGGGAAGAAGAAGTAGGTCCACGCCGGGTTCACTACTTCGCCGGTCGAAAGACGGCGGAACATGCGACGCTCGAGGAGGTACTCCTCACCCCTGAGGCGTGCCTCCGTCACCTCAGCGGAACCGGTGGCGCGTTCGTGCTCGAGAAAGCCCTCCAACACATTGATTGTCGTGTCGAATGACGATCGCGTGGAGCCGTTCTCCGCCTCGCAATTCCACCCTCCGTCGGTCTGCTGCTCTCCGAGGAGTCGGTCCACCAGACCCTTGACGTTATGGCCGAAGTAGGAGCCGAAGGCGACGACTCTGCCGTTGATGCAGGGCTCGACCTCGCCGATAAAGAAAGGATTGTCGGCCCACGGAACTTCCGGATAGTCGTCCCAGCTGACCGTCTCCCGGACCAAGCTCACAGCACTTTGGGCCTGCTCGCTGGCCGGGTCGAGTCCCATGTCCCACAGCAGCGCCAGTGTATTGAAAGTCGAGGTCCACTCGGGGTGGAAGGTGCCACCCCCCCACTGCCCGTTCGAGTCCTGGAGCGCGAGGAGGCGGGCGCCCCAGCCCTCGGTTGCCACCCGCGAGCGTTCTGCGGCGACGACATCTGCCGACTCATCGGTGAGATCTCTCATCACCTGCCAGCGAATCGAGGGATCGGAGTCGAGCAGCCAGTCGATGGTGTCCGGGGAGATGTCTGTTGCAGCCATAACCATCGACTGTAAGCGCGGTTCAACCTCTCAGTATTCGATGAGGGGCTCAGCTTCCGGCGAAGGGAGACCCCGCCAGGAATTCCTCCACCTCAGGTCGAAACCTGAGCTCACGGTTCAACACGAGCCATTATCGGGTAGCGGTAGTTCGACCCACGGCACTCCCCCGGCGACCACCTCTTCGAAGGTGGCGATGTCCGCCTGACAGTCGCCGGTCGACTCCCGACCTTAGAGCGCTTCGTTCATCGCCATGAGGGCCGTGAAATAACCAACGGCTCCGGGTGCCTCCCCTCTGCAACTTCGAGGAACAGCGCTGCACCCTCCTCCTCTGTCAAATCGAGCTCGACCGGGATGTCCTCGATGCCCACGTCTTCGGCCCCTTCTTCGGTGGCGGCGGTCGTGGTCGTGCCTGCGGCGGTGGTCGTGGTGTTCTGTTTCACCGTTGCGGTCGGTCCTCGACGACGGCCGCAGATGTGGAGGTGGTGACATCCTCCTCGGAGCCGGCGGTGGTGGCCATGTCCCCAACCCCGCCTCCGCACCCGGCCAGCATCAGTGTCATCAGAACAAGACACTGAAAGAGCGTTGCGAACGCCGATCTTCATCAGGATTCCCCTCGCCCTCGACAACGGTCGATCCGAGACTATGTAGTTCCGTCGTCCGATGACGCGTGACGCTTCTTGATCCGCTACCTACGGGCGGCGATCCTCGCCATCGCACCCTCCCAACCGGCATCGAACGACTTCCCCGGCTCGTCGAGGTCGACCACCAACGGGGCATGGTCGGACGGGGTGGGTTTTCCCTTGCGGGCCTCCCGGTCGATCTCCGCCCAAACCACTCTCCCGGCCAGTGGCCGAGTGACATAGAGCAGGTCGATCCTCATTCCCTGATTGCGCTGGAACATCCCGGCTCGATAGTCCCACCAGGAGAAGCGACCCGGTTCGGGACGACAAATGCGAAAAGCGTCGACCAGGCCCCACTCACGAAGTCGTGCCAGTGCTTCACGCTCCTCCGCCGAGACGTGGGTCCCTCCGTGTGCCTTCTCCGGATCCCACACATCCTCGTCGGCCGGGGTGACGTTGAGATCGCCACCCAGGACCACCGGCTCATCCGGCGACAGCTCGTCGGTCAGCCAACCATAGACCCGGGCCAGCCAGCGCAGCTTTCCCTCGAAGAACGGCGATCCCACCTGACGGCCGTTTGGGGCGTACAAGCTGACGAATCTGATCCCGGCGCATGTCGCGCTCAGCATCCTGGCCTCGTCGAACGGGTCGAAGTCCTCCGCGTCCTGGCCCCGGCCCCGACTATCGCGCACCGGGCCGTCACCAAAGTTCGTGATCACATCCGAGAACCCGACCCGGGAGGCGATTGCCACCCCGTTCCAACGTCCCTCGCCGTGATGGGCTACTTCGTAGCCGGCGGCCTGGAGGATCAGATGCGGGACATCCTCGTCGGCCAACTTGGTCTCCTGCAGGAGAAGCACATCGGGCGCGGCCCGGTCCAACCACTTCTCGACGGCTTCGAGTCGAGCCATCAACGAATTGACGTTCCAGGTGGCAACGCGCACGGCTCCAATTGTGGTCGGGTCGGGGCAGTCTGTACGAAGCGTCAGCCCGAACCGAACGTCCCGGTGACGATCTCGCCGGCGGGAACGTAGGTGCCCATCATGACACCAGTGGTCGAGATCTTGCTGTCGACCAGCTCCAGCCCGGCGGGGATGGTGCCTTCGGCGAACAAGCGCTTGCCCGATCCGATGACGAGGGGGAAGATCCAGAGGCGGAACTCGTCGACGAGCCCTTGGCGCAAAAGCGTCTGGATCAGATTCGCGCTGCCATAGACCACCAGCTCCGGGCCGTCTTGCTCCTTGAGGGCAGCGAGGCCTTCGGCGGGATCGCCCTCGATGAGGACCGAGTTGCTCCATTCCAGGGTGGGCTGGCTCCGCGAGGCGACGTACTTGGTGACTTCGTTGAAGACCGGGCCGCCCTCTTCCTCGGAGGCATGAGGCCAGTACGCGGCCATGATGTCGTAAGTCCGGCGGCCGAGCACCATGGCGAACGACTTGCTCGTCGCTTCGTCCATGACCTCCCCCATCTGCTCGTCCCAGTAGTTCACCAACCAGCCCCCGTAGGCGAAGCCGCCACTGTCGTCCTCCTCGGGTCCGCCGGGGGCCTGCATCACCCCATCCAGCGTCAAGAAGGTCTGCACGATCAGCTTTCTCACCATGATGTCCTTTCGATCCGATGCCCTCCCGATTCCCTCCACTCATCATTAGACGGCGTGTGGCAGCCGTTCTCATCGGTGATGGGTTACCGACGCACTGGACTGGTGTCAGACAAACCAGGCTGTTGCGTGACGCGCGCCCAGGCTATATCGTGCGATTCCGGTCAGCAATCGATTGCGCAGAGAGAGGACAGTGGTGAAGGCAGCTAGCCGGCAGTCCCATGACATACTGGTCGGCGTGACCTCGATTGGCGCCGCGGAGAGGCCGCACGGGGTGGACTCGTGACCCAGAGTCAAGTCGGCATCGACACCACACAGGGGCAAGCCACCCGTCCGCTTGTCGCCTCGGTCCGCGATCTCAAGATTTATTTCGAGGCGAAGGCGGGGGTGGTGCACGCCGTCGACGGCGTGTCCTTCGAGATCCGCGACGGCGAGACTCTCGGGCTGGTGGGCGAGACCGGCTGCGGCAAGAGTGTGACCGCTCGCTCGTTCATCCGTCTCGTCCCCAGCCCTCCAGGGATCTATGCCGGTGGGCAGATCGACTTCTGGTCCACCGAGTCACGAAGGAACAGAAGCGAACCGATCGACCTCCTGCAGATCCCCCATGAGGAGATGCTGGCGATTCGCGGCGATCGGATCGCGATGATCTTTCAGGACCCCGGCAAGGCGCTGAACCCGGCGTTGTCGATACGGAGCCAAGTCGCCGAGGTCTTCTACCAGCATCGTTCCGAGGAGATCCTCGAGCCTTTCGGCGAGGATGTGCCCCGTCTCATCCGCCGCGCCGCTCGACAGCAGACCAGGAGCTTTGAGAAGTTTCTGTTGAACCTTCCTCCGTGGCGGGCCAAGGCAGCCAAGCTCAGAATGCGGGTTGACGAGCTGGTAGCGCAAGCACTCACCGAAACTCAGATCCCCAACCCTCGCACGATCATGGCCAGCTACCCCCATGAGTTGTCCGGCGGGATGAAACAACGGGTTCTCATCGCTCAAGCCCTGGCCTGCAATCCCGACCTGCTCATCGCCGACGAGCCCACCACCGCGCTCGACGTGACCATCCAGGCGAGGATTCTGGAGCTGATCGCCGAGTTGCAGGAGCGTCTCGAGACCTCGGTCCTCTACATCAGCCACGACCTCTCGCTCGTCAAAGAGATCTGCGATCGCGTCGTGGTCATGTACGCCGGTCGGATCATCGAGACCGGGACGACCGAAGAAGTATTCAGCGCCCCCAAACACCCCTACACGAGAGGTCTCATGGCCGCGGTTCCTTCCGCCCACCACCGCCGGGGCGAGCTCGCGGCAATCGAGGGGACGGTGCCCGAGCTGGTCGACCCATCGCCCGCTTGTCGGTTCAACACCCGATGCCCTTTTGCCGTCGACATATGCCGGACAGTCGATCCAGAGGTCGTCGCGGTTGGTGGCGAGCACACTGTTGCCTGCTTCGCCTACAACACCAGTGATGGCTCGGTTGACCTACCCACCCTGGAAAGGTGGGTCTCGTGAACTCGCTGAGCCCCCAGCAACCGAAGGTCGCTCGACGGGCGGTGATATCGGTGCGCGGCGTCGAGAAGCATTTCCCGATCAAGGAAGGAACCCTGCAACGCGTGGTCGGCCAGGTTCGGGCAGTTGATGGTGTCTCGTTCGAGGTGCGACCCGGCGAGACCATGGGTCTCGTCGGCGAGTCCGGATGCGGGAAGACGACCCTGGGTCGCTGTATCAGCGGCCTGGTCCCGCCGACGGGCGGCAAGATCTATTTCAGGCTCTCCGACCAGGACGCGGCCAGGCTCGATGAGATCGACGCCATCCCCGAGCCCGACCGAAGCGCGGAGCAACGAAAGGAAGTGGAGCGGATCGATGCGAACCACCGTGTCGACGTGCTCTCGGGAAAGGCGTGGCGAACCTACCGCCGAAACTGCCAGATCGTCTTTCAGGACTCGTTCAGCTCCCTCAATCCGAGACAGCTCGTCAAGGACCTCGTGGGCCGCCCACTCCAGGTCCACAAAGAGGCGTCAGGTCAGGAGCTCATCGAGCGTGTCGTATCCCTGCTGGAGAGTGTCGGTCTCGGTCGCCAACATCTCTACCGATACCCGCATCAGTTCTCAGGTGGCCAGAGACAGCGGATCTCCATAGCCCGTGCCCTCGCCCTCGATCCGGAGTTCATCGTCCTCGACGAGCCGACCAGCGCCCTCGACGTGTCGGTGCAGGCGCAGATCCTCAACCTGCTTCACGAGCTGCAAAAGGAACGTGGCCTCACCTACCTGTTCATCAGCCACGACCTCGGCGTAGTGAGGTTGATGAGCGATCGGATCGCTGTCATGTACCTGGGGAAGGTGGCCGAGTACGGCACCTCCATGGAGCTCTTCGGGGACCCCCACCACCCCTACACCGAAGCACTGCTGGCTGCGAATCCTGACATGGCCTCGGAAGAGTCCGTCATGAAGGGCCTGAGCGGGACCGTGCCCAGCCCGGCCAACCCTCCGGAAGGCTGTCGCTTCCACACCAGATGCCCGGTGGCCACCCCGGCCTGCGGCTGGGAGGTGGACGACGCGGTTGCCTGGCTCCAGGTCCACGAGACGCTGCTGGCGGGTCTCACGGCCGTCCAACGCAGATCGAACTTCGACGCCACATTGGACTTTCAGGACGAGGACTCGGCTTCAGCCGTGGGCCGGGCAATCCATGACGGGGATGTCCCGCCCGCCATGAAGGCGGCACTGGAAATGGTGTCCACCGAGGGAAGGAGCGTGCATGTCCGCTTCATCCCGGTGGAGCCAGTCTGGCTGGAGGACATCGGTGACGGCCATCTCACCGCCTGTTTGCTTCACACCCGACAAGGCAAACAGCCCTGGCCCCCTCAGCCGATCGCCGACAGCAGCAATCGCGCCGCGGCGAATCCGAGCAGTGCGAGCACGACGAACTCGAAAGCCCGCTGATTGAGCCTCCTCCCGATGCGGATGCCTATGGCCGTCATCACGGTGATCGGGATGATGGCCCAAACCGCCTGCTCGACTCGCTCCGGAGTGAAGGCTCCGAGGATGATCAGTGTCACCAGCTGGATCACTCCGAAGACCTGGAAGGTCAGGCTCATCATGTGGATGAACGAGGAGCGACCGAGCCTTATGGCGTGCATATAGGTGGCAAGAAGAGGGCCTGCCGTCCCGGTGGCACCCAGCAGCCCTCCACCAATCAGACCCATTGGGGCCGCCATTCGGCGGGCGGTGTCTCGCTCGAGAACGAAATGAGGGGCGGCCAGGTAACGCCAGATGTAGCCGAGGATCACAATGGCGACTATCACCGACAGGATCCGATCGTCCACCTCGGTGAGGAGCCAGGTGCCCAAGATAGTCGCCGGGATGCCGACCACCAGAAACGGGATCATCACGAAGCCGGTGCCCTTGGCTCCCGACCGGTGCTCCCATAGCAACCACCCGTTCGACACCAGGTTCCCCAGCGACAGCACCACCACGGCAAGTTCGACACTGGCGATGCTGGCTATGAAAGGCACTGCCAGGAGTGGCCCGCCCATTCCGGCCACCCCCTTGATCAAGTAGGCCGCGGCGATCACCAGGATGACGAGAACGGCTTCGGTGGTCATGGCTCAGTCGGACTGGTGGTCGGTCGCTCCGATCGCTGCGGATTCGCAGCCGACCGACCTACTCCAATGCCTTGGTGAGGTCTGGCGGGTTGACCCCGAGACCACGGAGGAGACCGAGCTCGTCGCCGAAGTACCACGCCTCGGCGATGACCCCGTCCTTGACGCGCCAGAGCCCGACCTCGATCACGTCTATGTGGCGACCCGTCGCCGGGATCCCGTACAGCGATCCGGTGTGGGTCCCGACAACGCGAAATATGCCCCACACCTTGTCATTCTTGGCAGTCAGATCGATGAGGATGTTCTGACGATCCTGCATCGAATCGTCGTCCATGCCTTTTGGCCCTTCGCTTTCCCACAGGTCGCCGATGTGGGTGAAGCCGGCCCGGTGGCGCTTGAAGCCGGGAGCCAGGAAGGGCACGCGCTCCGACACCTTGGCCACGCGGTAAGCCGCCACCACGGCAAGGGCCTTGGCCTCCTCCTCGGTGCAGGAGCACTCGCTCGAGCCGAACATCGAGATGTGAGGATGCTCCATCAGCGCCATGATCAAAGCTCCACGATGGGTCGCACCGCTTCACGCGATTCGAGGGCCGCCAGGGCATCCCCGACGGACTCCAGCGGATAGACGTGGGTGACCAGCGGGCTCAGATCCACCTTGCCCGACCGCATCAGAGCGATCATTGCCGGATAAGCGTTGGGGCTGGATCGGATACCCATGAGATCTACCTCGTCGAGGGTTAGACGATCGACATCGATCTCGGACGGCTTGCCTCCGGTGAGCCCGAGCAGGGCGATCCTCCCGCCACGGCGAACCGCTCCTATGGCTTGCGCGGGAACGTCCGGGTTCCCTGTGCAGTCGAAGACGTAATCGACCCCTCGCCCTCCGGTTAGACGACGCACTCCGGCGACGGGGTCTTCATTCTCATAGTCGACCACGTCGTCACAGCCCATCTTGGCCGCCAGGTCCAGCCGGCTTCCCCTCCCGACCATGATCAGCTGCGCAGCACCCGAAGCCGAAGCCACCGCTGAGGCGAGAAGGCCGAGGAGACCGGGACCGAAAATGGCCACGCTCGACCCGGGCAGGAACTCGACCCGTCGCAGGGCGTGCACCGTGAGCGACCCCTGATTCACCAGCGCCCCCTCCAGAGGACTGACCGAGTCCGGCAGCTTGTGCAGCATCTGGGCCGGCCTGGCGGCGAACTCGGCCAGAGCGCCTGGAGCGGTGTGTCCGTAGAGTCGATATCCCGGAGTGCCGGATTTCTCACACAGGTTGTACCGGCCCTGACGGCACATGGGACAGCGACCGCAACCGACATGGTTCTCGGCCACCACCTTGTCGCCAGCCTGCAACGCCAGATCGTCGAGACCCTCGCCGAGAGCGACCACTTCTCCCGACCACTCATGGCCCATCACGAAGGGCAATGACGGTGGCCAGCCACGTTTTTTGAAGGCGCCGCGCACCATCTTGAGGTCGGTGCCACACAAACCGCACGCCCTGACCCGGAGCAGAACCTCACCCGGCCCCGGCTCGGGGACCTCGACGTCCTCCACCGAGAGGTCGTTCCATCCCTTCAGCACCGCGGCACGCATGGTGGTCACGACCCGCCCCCTAGGTCGGGAGCCCGCTCCGACAGGCTCTTCCAGACCTCTTCCACCGCACTGACAATGTGCTCGGCCACCGCATCGATGATCTCTCTGGCACGCTCCTCCGCGATCGAATCGGGGGTTCCGTACCACCCCGCTGCCGCCACCTCTCTGAAGTCTCTCATGATGGGGAACACATCACGACGCCGGAAGAGGGCATGTCCATCGGTTGCCCGTTCGATCGGGTCGCCGTCGACCCTCTCGTCGAGCCTCACCAGAGTGGGATCGTGGGCCAGGATCGCCGCCGTCTCCATCGACCCGGCATGGGTGAACTCCATCTCGTCGGGGAACAGTGCATTGGTGATGACATGAGACTCGGCGACGATCACACGCAAAGGGAGCTTCTGTTGGGCTCGGTCGGCGCCGAGTCGGATTGCCGTCGAGTTGCCCTCGTGCCAATTCACGACGATCACCCTCTCCACCCCGGCACGGGCGAGACCATCGCAGACTTCCACCATAAGGGCGGACAGAGTCTCAGGACTGATGCTCAATGATCCCGGCCAGGGAAGGTGGTAGGAAGCCACGCCTACTGGGGAGATCGGTACCACCGGGGCCTCGAGACGCTCACCGACTCGCAGGGCGATGGTGAGAGCGGCCCAGGCGTCTGTGCCCAGGGGGAGGTGAGACCCGTGCTGCTCGATGCTGCCCGTCACCAGCACCGCCGTTCCTCGACCAAGCGCCTCCTGCGCCTCGGGCTGGGTCATATTGGCAAGAAGCATGTGCTCGCGGTTCAAGTCCCGGTCTCCGATCGTGACCGTCAGTTTTGGCCTGCACAAACGGTTGTTCAGAGACTAGCCCCTCGCAGTTTCGACTGTCAGTTCCGGGCAGGTGCGGTGGAGCCCCTGACCACCAGCTCCGGCGCGGCCAGATGGGTCTCGACGGGCCGCCCCGGATCCGCGATGGTCTCCAACAGAAGATTCGCCGCCATCGAGCCCAGGTTGTTCTGGGAGATGTGGACTGTCGTGAGCGGTGGTGAGAACCGGTCGCCGTAAGGCATGTCGTTGAAGCCGACCACAGAGACGTCTTCCGGACACGATCGCCCGACTTTCCGGATGGCGTCTATCGCACCCAGCGCGAGCCGGTCATTGGCCGCGAGCACCGCCGTGGTGTCGGGACGCTCCTCGAGCAGATCACTCGTCACCCGGTAACCCTCCTCCTCGGTGTGACGGTGGGCAAAGCCGTGGCTCCCGCTCAGACCCGCTTCCCCGAGCGCCTCCTCGAAAGTCCCAAGCCGGTTGACGGTGGATGAGACGTCCTCCGGCCCGCCCACGTGCACGATGTTGCGATGACCCAAAGAGAACAGGTGCTCCACCGCCAACCGGGTCCCGGTTCGATCGTCAGGGAGGACAGCGCTGATCTCGGTGCTCTCCGCCCCGCGATTGAAGAGAACCACCGGGATCCCTTCATCGACGAGCCAGGCGAGCACCGGATCGTCTCCTCTGGCCACCCCGTAAAGCAGGCCATCCGCCTGAACCCCGAGCATCGCAGAGACCTGGGACTCGGCGTGCTTCGGGTCGTCGTCCGTGCTGGCCAATATCAGGGAGTACCCGTGGGCGTACAAGACGTCGCCGGCCCCGCGGGTGATACCCGCCTGATAGAGGTTGGCGACGTCGGGCACGACCATTCCCACCACGAGCGTCCGCCCGGTACGAAGGGCGCGGGCGATGGTGTTGCGGCGATAACCCAGCCTTCGGGCGGCCTCGCGGATTCGCTCGTCCGTGTCTTGGGTGATCCGGCCCGCGGCCGCCTGGTCGTTGAGGACACGGGAGACCGTCGATACGTGCACCCCGGCCTCCCGGGCGACGTCACGCAGCGTGGGCGGCTTGCTCGCTCGCGTCTCACCATTTCCACCCAAGTTGCTCACATGGCGAGGGTACCCAAGTGACTCCGAGGCGACCCCTAGCCATGGACACCACGCGTCTCCGGGAGAAACCTCCATGAGACGAGGGCCGCAGTCGTCAGGACGCCGGCCACGAACAGGAACGCCACCGCTCTCCCCAATCCAGCGAACAGGCTCGTCACGACGAGCGGCCCCGTGATCAAGCCGAGATCGCCGACGAAGCGAAAGCGGCCCAACTGCCTTCCGACTCGAGCAGGGTCTGTGATGTCCCCCAGGATCGTTGCCGCCACAGGGACGGCGAAGCTGGCCAGCGACATGACGACAATGGCAATGACCCACACAGCGACGGTGGGGTCGAGCGAGAGAAGCGCCACACCGAAGGCCTGAACCAACAGACCCGGGACGAGGACGGACTTCCTCGAGAGGCGATCGGACAAACGCCCACCGACGAGCGTCCCCACGAACCGCGCCAGCCCTCCGACGCCCAGGGCGAGACCGATGGCCGCGGTGCCTAGCTCGAGATCGTCGGCCCCGATGATCGGCACCATCGTCTGTGAGACCGAGCCCAAAGTGAGAAAGACGGCGAACGACACGGTCTGCAGGACCAGCAATGGCATACGGGACTGGCTCCCCTGGTCAATGGGCCCTGGATCTCCAGATCGCACCGCTGAGTGTGGAGAGGGCGGGGTCGACCGAGCCGTCAATAGCACGAGAACCACGATCCCGGCCGCGGCAGTGCCCACTAACATCGCAAACCGCCAACCACCGACCGATGCAATGAGACCGGCTGCCGCCGGCCCGATCGCCTGCCCGCCCAGCAACGCGGCCGAGAAGATGGCCATCGACGTGCCCCGATGAGTGGCGCCGGTGACATTGGAGAAGAACGTCATGCCGGTGGCGTTGGTGGTCGCCGAGCAGATCCCGAGCAGGAAGGAAGCGACGTAAACCGCCAAAGCAACTCGGGAGATCCCCAGTAGCAGGCTGCCCAGGGCCACCCCTCCTGCGGACAACGCCATCAGGTTGACGGCCCTCACCTTGTCCGCGAAGTGACCACCGGGGAGGTCGGCGACGAGCCTGCCCAGCGCGAATGCGGTCGTGACGACTCCCAGCTGAAACGTCGACATCGAAAACTCGCGACCGAACTCGGGCAACAGGGCAACCCGGAAGAAAGCCACCGCGGTCAGGGTGAGAACGGCGGTGGAGACGAGGCTCGGCTCCCGAAGCCCGGTGGTGGCGCGCAGACGAAGGAGATAATCTCGCATGGATTGGGAGGGCATGGTACAAACGTTTGTGCAGACCCCCGAGGTGGGAGCGCCACGACCGATGCACCCCGAGGACACATCTGGATTTCGACTCGTCGGTCACTCCGACTTGAACGGCTACGGCGACGGGATGCAGGTCATGCCGCATGGCGACACTCTCTACGTCGCCCACTTCGGCCCGAGCGGCCAGGGCACCACGATCCTCGACATTTCCGACCGGACAGCACCGCAGGTGGTTCGACAGTGGGCTGCCCCAGCCGGGTCACACACGCACAAGGTGCAGGTGGCCAACGGGCTGTTGATGGTCAACCACGAGTTGTTCCGAAGCGAGGGCCCGGCTCCCGTGGGGATGGCGATCTACGAGCTCCACGACCCGCGCGACCCCGAACGAGTCGGGTTCTTCGACACGGGTGGGCGCGGGGTCCATCGAATCGTTTACGAAGGCGGCGACTTGGCCTACATCTCGGCGACGCCGGATGGGTATACCGGTCGGATCTGGCTGATCGTCGACGTATCCGATCCAGTCCACCCAGCCGAAGTCGGGCGCTGGTGGTGGCCGGGGATGTGGGAATCGGATGACGAAGTCCTGGAGACACCCGACGGCAAGGAGTGGCTCGTTCACCATTCGATGGTCCACGGCGACCGTGCCTACCTGGGATTTTGGGACGGTGGGATGGTCGTCATCGACATCTCAGACCCGACCAGTCCGGCGACCATCTCCCGTCTTGGATGGGAAGAAGGGGGGCACACCCATACATGCCTCCCGTTGCCCGACCGCGATCTGGTGGTCGTCACCGACGAGGCGATCACAGATGGATGCGACGGGGACAGGCACATGGTCAGGGTCGTGGATATATCCGATGAGACGGCGCCTTTCGTGCGCTCCATCTGCCCGGTCCCCGAAGGCGACTTCTGCGAACGCGGACTCCGATTCGGGTCACACTGCCTACATGAGAACCGCCCCAACAGCTATCGAAGCCAGGAGCTCGTGTTCGTCACCTACTTCAATGCCGGTCTGAGGGTCTACGACGTCGCCGACCCCGACGACCCGGTCGAGATCGCCCACTGGATCCCCCAATGCCCGCCGAACCAGGCGGCCGCCCAGATCAACGATGTCTTCGTCGCCGAGGACCACACGGTGTACGTGACGGACAGGGTCAACGGCGGCGTCTACATCCTGGAACCCGACATTGCCCTGTCCGCCCGCATGACGCAATCCGCGTCGTGAGCACCGAGGAGATCTGGATTCACCGATGACCACTTATGACGTCCACGCCCATTGCATACCCACGGCCGTCCTCGAGTTTCTCCGCGATGAGGGCCCTCGCCTCGGCATCGAGCTGGCGAACGACGGCAAGGGCGAGTACGCAGTGATCTCCGACAGGGTCCGTCTGGCACCGTTCAACCCGGTGTTGAGTGATCTCGATGCCCGCCTGCGAGCGATGGATGCCACCGGTGTCGACGTCCAGCTCATCTCAGGCTGGATCGACCTCACCGCCTACGCCCTCAGTCCTGCCGCCGGTGCCGAGTACTCACGTCGGTTCAACGAGATCATCGCGGCGGAAGCAGGCAGACACCCGGATCGCCTAGTCCCTCTGGGGACGGCGCCCTTGCAAGACCCTGCTCGCGCCGCGGAGGAGCTGGCCGTCGCAGTGAGGGAACTGGGCATGGCCGGGGTCCAGATCGCCACCACCGTCGATGGCACCGACCTCGACGAGGCAGGGCTGGACCCCTTCTGGGAAGCGGCCGAGGATCTGGGTTGTCTGGTGGTCTTGCACCCGTGCGACCCCCTTCCCGGGGTCGATCTGTCACGCAACTTCCTCGACAACATGGTCGGCCGCCCTGCGGAGAGCACCATCGCCGTGGCTCATCTTCTGTTCAGTGGGGTCCTGGAGCGCTATCCCGGACTCGTCATCTGTGTGGTCCACGGTGGGGGCTTCGTCCCGTACCAACTCGGTCGCATGCAGCGGGGATTCGACGCCGTGCCCAAGCTGACGGCCCGCAACATCTCGACCCCCCCATCCGAGATGGCGCGTCGCCTCTACTACGACACCGTCCTTCACGACCCTGCCCCTCTGGCGTTTCTGATCGCCCACGTCGGCGCCGACCACGTCCTGATGGGGACCGACTACCCGTTCCCGATGGGTGACCCAACGCCTGTGGACACGGTCGCTTCGATTCCCGACGTAACCGATAAGCAGAGGCAACTCATCCTCGGAGGAAACGTCACCCGATTGCTCGAGGGGATCAACCGCAAATGAGAAGGCGCCGGAGCCGGGCCTTCAACCCCGAGCTCGAATCATTGACCTGCTTCGACTGTGGTGCCCCACACCAGGTCGGGCAACTCCACTCCGTGTGTGAGCGCTGCGGAATGCCTCTGCAGGTCAATATGCGGTTGAAACCCGATACCGACCCGGCATCGGTCATCGACCCTTCGATCCACTCCCTCTGGCGCTACTCGGCGGTGCTGCCCGTTCTCCTCGAAGCATCTATCTCGCTCACCGAGGGTTGGACGCCCCTCGTGCGGGCGGACGCGCAAACCTGGGTGAAGGACGAGGCCCGCAACCCGACGGGGTCGTTCAAGGCGCGGGGCATGTCGATGGCGGTGTCTGCGGCGCTTGCCCTTGGGGTCCGGCGGCTGGTCGCCCCGTCTGCGGGGAACGCGGCTGGGGCGCTCTCGGCCTACGGGGCAGCCGCCGGGGTCGATGTGCTGGTGGCCATGCCCGACGATACGCCCCGACAGTTTGTCGAGGAATGCCGGCAGTACGGAGCACAGGTCGAGCTGGTTCCGGGCACGATCGCCGACTCCGGCAAGTGGCTGGCCGGGCATCGCTCGCCGTACGACTTCGACCTTTCGACCCTCAAGGAGCCATTCCGTGTCGAGGGCAAGAAGACGATGGGTTACGAGTTGTGGGAGCAGTTCGATGGGAACCTGCCCGATGTGATCATCTACCCGACCGGTGGTGGGACCGGCCTGGTCGGGATGTGGAAGGCATTCGACGAGATGGAGGCGATGGGATGGACCGGATCGAGTCGTCCCCGACTCGTCTCCGTGCAGTCCGACGGGTGTGCCCCCGTGGTCGAGGGATTCCGCGCGCGGAGCCACCGGACCGAGCCCTGGCCAGATGCGCGAACCACCGCCTACGGTCTCCGGGTACCCGACCCCATCGCCGGATTCATCTGCCTCCGCGCTCTCCGGGAGACCAACGGGACCGCCATTGCCGTCCCGGAAGCCGGGATCGAGAGGGCTGCGGCCGCGATGTCCTCTGCCACCGGGGTCGACGCCTGTCCCGAGGCGGGAGCGGCCTGGGCCGCCTTCGAGATCCTGCGGGATCGAGGTTGGATCGGGCCCGAGGATCGGACACTCGTGTTCAACACCGGAACCGGTCTCAAATACCGCTGAGGTGGGCTAGCGCCCCTCGGTTCGGGGGTCGAGCGCATCTCGCAGGCCGTCGCCCACGAGGTTGAACGAGAGCGCCCACAGGAAGACCATGAGACCGGGGAACGTCGAAGTCCACCAGCGTCCGGCGATGATGTCGGCCTGACCTTCGCTCACCAGGGTGCCCCACTCCGCTTGGCCGGCCACTGCGAGCCCGATGAAGGCGAGGGTCGCACCCAGCAACACGGCGTGGCCCATGTCCAACGTCGCCTGGACCGCCACTGGCGTGAACGAGTTGGGGAGGATGTCCCTCCGGATGATGCCGAACCTGGAGTCCCCGATGGCACGAGCCGCGTCCACATAGTCCTCCTCACGCACTTGGAGGATCTGACTTCGGACTATCCGGGCGTAGCGAGCCCACATGATCACGGCCAGGGCCACCACGATGTTGGCGAACGATGGTCCCAGGACGGCGGCAATCGCCAGCGGGAAGACAAGCGTGGGTATGGAGAGGAAGACGTCAACGATCCTCATCAGGACGGCATCGACCTTGCCCCCCACGATCCCCGCCGTGCTCCCCACGATGATGCCGATGATCACCGCTCCGGCCACGACGTAGATCGATAGCTGCAGGGAGAGCCGGGCACCCCAGACGATCCCGTAGAGGACATCCCCACCCATGCGGGTGGTTCCCAGGAGATGACCCTCTGTCCCGGGCGGCACCGCCACCGCGCTCAGGTCTCTGGGCATCTGATAGGCCCCGCGGGGATTCGCCGGCATTATCAAAGGGGCGAAGATGGCCATGCCGAGGAGGAGCACGATGACGACGGCGCCCACGGCGGTGCTGCCCCGGCTGAACACTTCCTTTGTGGTCCCAAGGAGACGCCGGGCCTTGACCCGGGCCGGTGACTCCCGCACGACGCGGGCAGGCTGCTCGGCACGGACCGACTCCTCGGTGCGGACGGCATGGAACCACATGTCTATGTCTTCCTGAGCACGACGCGGCGGTCGAGATACCCGTAGATGACATCCACCGCCATGTTGATGGTAACGAACAGGACGCTGGTGAAGATGACGAAGGCGAGGGTCGTGCCCTGATCACCGCTGAGCACCGAGCTCGCCATCCAGCTGCCCAGACCGGGCCAGCCGAAGATGGTCTCCACCACGACCGTGCCCTCGAACATGATCCCGATCGAGAGCCCGATGACGGTGATGGTCGGGATGAAGGCGTTGCGTCGGGCATGACGCCGGACCACGAGGTTCTCAGGGAGACCGCGGGCCCGGGCGGCGTCGACGTAGTCCTTGCCCATCTCCTCGAGGAGTGAGGAGCGCATCATCCGGGTCACGATGCCGACGGCGGCGTAACCAAGGGTGAGGGCAGGCAGGACCAGATGCCACAAGGCATCTTTCATGGCAGCCAAGCTGCCCGCCAGGAGGGCGTCGATCGTGTAGAAGCCGGTGGGGTGAGGGATGCCGGCCCAGATCTCGGGACTGGATCTCCCGTGGGGGAACCATCCCAGATAGGACCAGAAGATGATGAGGAGGACGATCCCCAGCCAGAAGGTGGGCATGCTGGCCCCGCCGACGGCCATGACGCCGGCGACCTGGTCCCCCATGCGATTGCGACGACGCGCCGCGAAGGTGCCCAGGCCCACCCCGAGGGTCACCGCCCACAAGGCGGCGAAGGCCCCGAGCTCGAAGGATGCGGGGATCCTCTGCCTGAAGACGTCGACTACGGGGGCGGCGGCGACGGCCGACCAGCCCAGATCCCCTTGCACCACACCGCCCAACCATGCCAGGTACTGCATGGGAAGGGGCTCATCGAGATTGAACCGCTCCTCGAGGGCTGCGATCTCCTCGTCGGTCATCCCGGGCTCCAGATAGGGGCCGATCGGGGTGCCGCCGATTCGAGTGAGGGCGAACACCAGGACGCTCACCATGATGATGACGAGGGGAAGCCCTAGAAGACGTCGCCCTATGTACCTGTGCACCAGTCAAGCTCCTTGCGGCGAGTCTACGTCACCGCACCTGGTAGTCACCCTGACCTGACCGGGCTACCCGGAAGTGATCTGGCGAACCGGACGGTGCTACCTCACTTGTCGTACAGAGCCCAATATTGAGACGGCCGCGGCCACATCGGGTTCTCGACGTGGCCCGTGACCCAATCGCCGCGCGCCGTGGGAGCGCCCTCGTTGGCGGGCATGATCCACATCGCCTCTTCGTAGAGGACGTTCTGGATCTCGGAGAGGATGTCGAGCCGGGTCTGCTCGTCGAGGGCGGTGCGGGCCGAGTTGACAAGCTCGTCGACGGCGGCCGCGTCGGTGTAACCGTCGACGAAGCTGTTCACCGCGCCATAACGCCCCTCGGACAGGGCACTGTCGAAGAGATAGGCGTCGGGGGTGCTGTACTGCGAGCTGGTATAGGACCACATCCCCGTCGGGAGCGGGTCGGTCGCCAGCACCTCGTCGAACTGCGCCTCGGGCACAGCCAGGACGTTGACATGGAAGTTGGGATTGAGGGCCTCGATGCTGTCTTTGAGGGTCAGCGCCGCCCCGGTGAATCCCTCATGGGTCTGGTCGCTGTAGATCGACACGGTGAACCCTTCCTCCCAATAGCCGGCCTCGGTGAACAGCTGCTCAGCCATCGCCGGGTCGGTCTCGTAGATGGGGGCATCGGGGTCGTAGCCGTACATCTCCACCGGGAGGATGAAGCTGTTCCGCCCGCCAAGACCGCCCAGGATCCCGTCGATGTAGCCCTGGTAGTTGAAGGCGTAGTTGAAGGCCTGCCGGATACGGACGTCCTGGAAGAAGTCGAGAGGGATGGTGTCACCCTCGGGGAGGGCGCCCTCGGCAATGTTCATGTTCATCCCGATCTGTAGAACCTGCAGGTCGAGGACGCTGGTGTCGACTACGGCATGCTCGATCCCCTCGAAGGAGGGGACGTCGGTGGGGCTGATGTCGACGATGTCGTACTCACGGGCCTGCATACCGGTGGCCGGGGAGTCGACGATCAACTCCCAGCGCACCGGGAGGTGGGCGGGCTCGCCCCAGTAGTCGGGGTTGATGTCGAACTGCATGCGGTCGGCGCGCTCCCAGGAGGCCAGCGTGTACGGACCAGTGCCCACCATGTTCTGGGCCATGTATTCGTTGGGCTGGCCGGCAGCGATCCCACCGTTGCCCTCGACCGCATCCTGACTCACCACGGACGCAACCGGGTGAGCAGCGAGAAAGGCGAGGAAGGAGGCGTCTACTTGGTTCAGCGTCACCTCGAACGTGTGATCGTCCACCACCGTCGTCTCGACGACGTTCTCGAAGAGCGGAGCCTGACCCTCAGGCAGGTTCATCTCGACCACCCGGTCCCAGGAGTACTTGACGTCCTCGGCGGTCATCTCGTTCCCATCGGAGAAGACCACGTCCTCCCGGAGGGGAAACGTGTAGGTGAGCCCGTCTTCGGAGACCATCCCGTTGTCGACGGTGGGCACCTCGGTGGCCAGCGATGGGATCACGGAGCCATCCTCGGGGGCAAGGGCGACGAGCCGGTCGTAGACATTGAGGATCACATCCATGCCCACGTCGTTCCCGTTCACCGCGGCGGGATCGAGGTTGAATACGTCGTCGTTGACCGTTACGACGAGCACATCGGGGTTGGGGACCTCCCCACTGGCTGCGGTGGAGCCGGTACCCGTGTCTCCTGTGGTGTCGTCGGTCGTCTCCCCGGCGCTACACGCCGCGGTGACCAGCGCGAGGATGGCAATCAGGGCCAGCATCCTCCACGCAGTCGATTTACGTCCCATCGGAGTCCTCCTCGAATTTTGTCCCAAGCGACCGGCTCGATCGTTTGCCCAATCGTTTGCAACGCTAACCACGAGCGCGAAGCACTGCAACCGATTCAGGGTGCTTTCTGGGCGGGATCATTGGCTATGGTCCGTCGGCCCAAGACCGACACCGGAGTGACCTCGTGCAGTCTCCCAACACCGATCTCTACCCCCGATTCAGCGACATCGAGATCGACAGACGGCGTGCGCTGGTGACGGAATTCGTCGCACAGCACCAGCTCGACGGTCTGGTCGTGTTCGGCTGGTCGGCACAGAACCGCACGGCGCAAGCCGACGTCTACTACCTCTCCGGCTATCTCGGCATGCGGGACAACTATGTGCTCTTCTCCGCCGCGGGCGAGACGACCCTCTTTGCCCAGAGCTACAACCACGTTCCCAATGCCGTCGAGGTTTCTTTCCTGGACGACGTGAGATGGGGTGGGGTCGACAACGGGCAGACGGTAGGTGAGGAGATCGTGCGACGGGGACTCCGAAACGTCGGGGTGGTCGGATGGATGCCGTATCAGCAGTACGACTCGATGCGGCGTGCGACGGGCGACGCCTCCCGGTTCGAGGACGTTACGGCCGGGTTCCGCAAGATCAGGCTGAAGAAGAGCGACGAGGAGCTGCAATGGCTGGAGCGGGGGGCGTCGTTCACAGACGCCGCCCTGGCCGGGTTGCGGGAGGCGTTGGTGCCCGGGATCCGGGAGTACCAGCTCGCCGGAGCGATCGAGATGTCCTATATCGCCGACGGGGGGACGGCGAGCTTGTACTACTTGGCGTCGACTCCCATGAGCTCACCGCAACGCTCCGTCCCCGCCCAGGTGCTCTCCAACCGTGTCATCGAGGCCGGAGACGTCGTGTCATGTGAGATCAGCATCGCCTATGCCGGTTATGCCGGACAGGGCCTCCGGACATTCACGGTGTCCGCCGACCCCACGCCCCAGATCGCAGAACTGCACGCGACCGCCGAGGACGTCTATCACGCGGTAGCGGCTGCGATCCGCACCGGCGCCGGGATCGAAGATGTCTGGCGGGCCTCCGACGCCATCTCCGAGCGCGGATTCACCATCAGGGATGGTCTCGTCCACGGCTACGGGATCGGCCTCCTCCCCCCGTCGATCCGCACCAGGGACACGACTCACGGTATCGACGACGACTGGGTGTTCGAACCGGGTCAGACGATCGTCATCCAGCCCAATGTGATCTCTGCCGACGAGACGGTCGGCGTCCAAGTCGGCGAGCTCTGCGTGGTCACCGACGAAGGGGCGCGCTCGCTCCACTCCTACCCACTCGAGCTGATCAGGACCGGCTGATCCCGTTCCTCGGGAGTCAGCCGCCCGAAGCGATCGTCTTGATCGAATTCACATCGCCGACGACAGTGCCGACGTCTGCGGCCGCGGCGCGCTCGAGGAGGCCGGCAGCCACGATGAGATCCTGGGCGCCAGTGCCGACCGATTTGAAAAGTGTGATCTCCTCCGGCTGCGTCCTCCCCGGTGCATTTCCGGAGACCACCTGAGCGAGGTCTTCGGCCAGCTCGGGCGCGAAGCCGTGGTCTGACACCGCCTGATGTGCGTCGCCGGCCTCATCGATGACCAGAGCGGCCGAGTCGCAGATGACCCGGTCGAACGAGGCAAAAGCCCTCGGGTCGACCTCGACGCGATCCCTGCTGGCCGGCCCTACCGAATTCACATGGATCCCGGGGTGGAGATGCGCGGCTCGGAGCACAGGGGACGTCGACTTCGTGGCGAGTGTGATCATCTGAGCTCCCTCGAGGGCATCCTCCAACGTGGGCGAGTCGACGAGACGGCCCGAGACAAAGCGGGACATCTCATCCACGAACGTACGTCGGTTCTCCGGGGTCCTGGCGAAGACCCGCACCTCGGCCGCGGGCCGAACGAGCTCGAGAGCCCGAAGCTGCCCCCGTGCCACTGACCCTGTGCCGACGATCGCCGCCACTGACACATCTCCACGAGCGAGAAAGTCGGTGGCAAGGGCGGACACGGCACCAGTGCGAAGGTTGGTGATCTCCAGGGCATCGACGATGCCGATCAACTCCCCCGTGCTGAGCCGATGGACGTAGATCGTGTATCTCATTCCCACACCGGCCGTCCGGTGAAGGACCTTGAAGCCCAGCAGGTCCTCGCCGGCGACGAACGCTGGAAGTGAGCGAAGCCATCCGTTGGGATGGGCCAGGTCGATCCGGCCCAGACCAATCTCGGCCGGCCCTGTCGGCAGCGAGAAGAGGCGGCGTATGGCGTCGAGGACCATCTCGTCATCGATGAGCTGGTCCACCGCAGACGCGTCGAGGATTCTCATGATCAGGCGGGATTACGGCCGACGAAGAAATCGGCGAACGGTTCGTCCGCAGGTGCGATGCCGGCTTTCCGGGCGCCCTCCGCCGAGGCTCTCATCTGACTCTCCGAGAGCTTCATCGCCGGCTGGCGGATCGGCCCTCCGTTGTATCCATTGAGCCACGCCTGGAACTTCCACAGGTAGCGGTGCACGAAGTTCGAACCACCCGAGCTCATGGTCCCCGATCGCGCGTCTCGGGCCGGCTGAATGCGCCAGTACTCGTCCATGGCCTCCTCGGTCTTCCCGGCCTGGAGCATGTCGAGCAGCCGTGGGACGTACGACCCGTAATACTCGTAGTTGCTAGTTCCCATCCACTGCATTCCGAAGATGTCGACCCACATCGGGGCGTTGAACTCCATCGGGTCCGAGACGAGCACGTCGGCACTCTGCAGACGCCGGAACGTCTCGTAGGTGTTAGTCGTCTGTTGTCGTCCCAGCTCGTACTTGACGGCGACGATCGTGTCGTTCTCAGTCAAGCGGTCGAGCACATCGGCAGGGAACCCACGTACGTCGAGACGTCGCAGGTTGGAGTGCTCGACAACGAAGAGGACGATGGCGAGGTCCGTCGCACGAGAGATGTCGACTGTGTAGTCCTCGACGTGCTGTGCAGATGTGGGATAGAAGCTGTTCGGATGCCCCAGCAACATCCCGTCCACACCGAGGGCGCGGCCGTCGTTGGCCATGTCGATGATATCCCGGGGCGTGTCGAACACTCCCTGCAGCAGGAAGCGATGTTGCCCTGCTGCCTCGTCCAGGGCGATCTCCATGAATGTGCGCATCTCGTCGAGCGTGGTGCCCGCTTCGGAGACGAGAAGGGCGCCCCAGAAGCCGAGCTCGATGTTGTGTCTCACATCGTGCCGGATCGCCGCCTCGTTGAGGGACCTGAGATCCGCCGTGTACGAGGGGATGATCACATTGCAAGCGCCATGGAAGGTCTCTCTCGCCCACGCTTTGGCTTCTCCTCTGGTGTATTCAGGCTGCTTGTACATGTCCCGGACTGTATCCGCACAAACGTATGCGCTGCTAGCGTCGCCGTCACTCGCGTGTAACCCATCTTCCAATATTGAGGAAAGAGGAGACCACCGATTATGTCTGCACTGAGCCCGGCCAAAGAAACGGCGTTCGAAAAGGTCAAAGGGCTGTGGATCGCGATTCCGACACCATTCACACCTTCCGGGGAGATCGACGAGGGGACACTTCGCAAGGCGGTCGACTACTACATCGAGGGCCTGGCGGTGGATGGGATCTTCTGTGGCGGGGTCATGGGCGAGTTCTGGTCGATGACGACCGAGGAGCGAGCTCGCGTCCACGAGTTGGTGGTGGGTGCGGCCGCCGGGAGGGTTCCGATCATGGCGCACATCGGGCATCACGTGTACTCGGAGGCGGCCCGGTTGAGCCATCACGCCGAGCAGATCGGCGCCGACTTCGTGATCGCCATCAACCCGTACTTCCCGATCATGCCCAGCGATGACATCGTGCGGGATTGGTACCGGCGCCTCACCTCGGAGTCCTCGGTTCCCTTCTTCCTCTTCAACACTTCCTACTCGGGGTATGCCTTGAGTCCCCAACTGATTGCCGAGCTCAGTGACCTCGAGACCGTGTGCGGGATCAAGAACCCCAAGCCAATGGATCATCTGCTCCAGGTTCAGGACCTGGTGGGCGACCGGATCGTGGTCTGTGACGCCGATGAGGGCGACTGGCTCGGCCTGCACCTCGATCATGGTTTCCGGTCGCTGATGTCCACCCCTGCGCTCGCCATGTACCAGACACCCGAGCACCGCCCCATCCTGGACTACACCCATCTCGCCGATGCCGGGGACATCGAGGCGGCCTGGGCACTGCAGGGGACATTGCAGCGAGAGCGACGTGCATTCGAGAAATGGATGCGCGATCAATGGCTGGCACAAGGTGCGGGTGCGATCCCGATCGCCGAGCTGAAGGCCTGGCTGGGTCTGATGGGACTGGAGCAAGGCCCGGTCCGCCCCCCGCTGATACCACTCAGCGACGAGCGAACGGAGGCGCTGCGGGCCGACCTGGACGGGCTCGGCCTCCTTGGCTCACTTGCTTCCTGAAGGAGGGATGCGATGACACCAGGCGATGTCGACTTCAAGGATGCCGTGGGGAAGATGCACACCGAGGTCTTCGGCCGGGTGGCGAACACTCCCTGGTACTCAGACGCCGTTTACGAGCGATTCTCCGATGCGGAATACCAGCGTCGTTTCACAGCCACCCAGGAGAAGATGAAGCGTCTCGGCCTCGATGTCCTGATCGCCTCGGGCGGGCCCAATCATTGGAGCTGGGGAGGCGGGATGCGCTGGCTCAGCAACCACTGGGAGTGGCATGGCATGTCGGCCTATGCCGTCGTGCCTCCCGAGGGCGAGCCAGTCCTGATATGCGGCCCTGGCGGGGCCCATCGTGAGGCGGTCCGACGCGCAACGCCCCTGAAGGACGTGAGGCACTCCCGCTGGGGCCACTCCGGAGAGGTAATGGTCGAACTGATCGAGGAGTGGGGGCTGGCCGACGCCACCATCGGGATCTCGTGCGTCGACCCCGTTTACGGGCATCATCTTCCCGTCGACGAGTGGGAGCGACTCCGCGATGGGCTCCCCAATGCC
>Ga0299914_10000486_pt1 | contig 24065 bp, 22 predicted proteins | sample RVTome_10_FD_201361 | JGI IMG/M metagenome (GOLD analysis project Ga0299914, IMG submission 201361) | Soil microbial communities from uranium-contaminated site in the Upper Colorado River Basin, Wyoming, United States - RVT153D57 (version 2) ...
ATGGGCCCGTCCGAGCCCCGAGCAGCGACCAACGCTACTCGCCGCGCCCCTGACCCGACCATGCGGCCACCGTCCCGAGCCTCTGGGTGTGGTTGGTGACTTGAGGTCGAGCCCACGCGAGGCCGTGGCCCGAGCGGCCCGGCGCCGAAGGCGCCAAGAGCGGGACAGGAGGCAGCGATGCGTCGCACTTGACGTGACATCACGCGGATGGTGGTAGGAGAGGTGGATGCCCGCATGGCCGCGCGTCGTCCCACTGGTCGATGCGCTCGTGTTCCAGCGCAACTCGTGCGCCGATCTGGGCTCGAGCCTCTACGCCGAGGTGCTCGACGCCGTCATTGCCGACGTGGGTTCCGAGGGTCCGTGCGGCGCGGTCCTGCGGCCGCACGAGGGCGATCCCTTCGGTTCGGCCCTACCCCTGCGGTTCCTGGGGTCCGTCCATCGTCTGGTGCTCGAAGGCCGTACGCCTCGCTTGGCGGCGCACTATCCGTCCGCGGGTGGGACACCGGGACCGGGCTTGGCCGACGACTTCGTCGCCACGGTGGCGGAGCTGCGACCCGAGATCGAGGCCCGCGTCCGCAACGGCGTGCAGACCAACGAGGTGGGTCGCTCGGCAGCGCTGGTGGGCGGCTTCGTCGAGGTCGCCCGCCGCAGCGGGTTGCCCCTGCGGCTTCTGGAGCTGGGGGCGAGCGCCGGACTGAACCTCCGGTGGGACCGCTTCTGGTACGACACGGGCGCGTCGACGCTCGGCGATCCGTCCAGTGCGGTGCGGTTCGTCGGCGTCTGGGACGACCCACCGCCGGCGCTCGACGACGTGGCGGTCGGCGTCGCCACGCGAGAGGGCTGCGACAGGTCGCCGATCGATCCCACGCGTGGGGACGGTCGGCTCAGCTTGCGGGCCTACCTGTGGCCCGACATGGTCGAGCGCCGCGCCCGCCTCGACGCCGCGCTCGCCATCGCCGCCCGGGTGCCGGCGAGCGTCGAGGCGGCCGATCTGGGGGAGTGGCTCGAGGCCCGGCTGGCGGGGCCGGCGCCGGGGCGGGCCACGGTCGTGTACCACTCCAGCGTGTGGCAGTACGTCGAAGGGCAGTCGCGGGACCGCATGCGGGCGGCGCTGCGGCAGGCCGGCCGGGGTACCGGCGACGACGCCCCGCTGGCGTGGCTGCGGTTGGAGCCTGCCGGGCCTGTGGCCGACCTCCGGCTGACGTGGTGGCCGGGGGGCGATGAGGAGGTGCTGGCCACCAGCGGATATCACGGCACCCCGGTCCAATGGGGCCGCCGGCCTCAGTCCGGCACACCTGCCTAGCCCGGCACACCTGCCCCGGGGTCGGCGGCCCCGGCCACCGTTGTCGCAGCAGGGATCCCGTGGCGCGACGCCCACCACCGGGTGCCGGCGCGGGCGACCAGGTAGCCGCCGCCGAGGCAGATGAGCCCGCCCACGCCGTCGATCCAGTAGTGGTTCGCCGTCACCATGATGTTGAACAGTGTGAGGAACGGATAGGCGATGACCAGGGCGCGGAGCCAGCGCCGGCGCACGAGCGGCGCCAGCACCAGGGCGCACCAGGTGGACCAGCCGATGTGCATGCTCGGCATGGCGGCGTACTGGTTCGACACCGCCGCCATCTCCTCGCTGCCGAACGACGCCCAGCCGCCGTACTCGGCCACCGTGTCGACGAACCCGTACTCGTCGCACGGGGGCTCTCCGGCCTCGTCGGGCAGGTCCTGGCCGGCGGCGTAGATCTGGCATCCGCCGTAGGTCCCGGGGTCGTCCAGCAGGCGCGGCGGCATGAGCGAGAACGAGGCGAAGCCCACCAGTGCGAGCAGGGTGGTGGAGGCGAGCGTGTTGCGCCACAGGCGGTAGCGCGCCGGGGCCTTGCGGAACATCCACACCAAGGCGATGGCGACCACCACGAAGTGGAAGAGGCCGTAGTAGATGTTCCAGAAGCGGATCAGCCCGTGCCACGGCAGGTCGAGGTACCAGCGCTGGAGGCTGTCCTCGAAGTAGAGGGCGATGTTCTGCTGGAGCTGGATGATCGCCTTGCCGTGGTTGAACGCCGGCTCCGGGTCGACTGCACCGCCCCCCGACCCGAACTGGTTGCGCACGGCGGAGTAGGCCGCGTACACGAGCACGACGTAGATCAGCTCGCGCCACCACCGCAGGCCCCAGTCTCGACCGGGCGCGCGCTCCTCGGGCACAGGCTCGTCGAGCGCCCTCGACGCGCCTCGCTCCCGCTGCCCGGCAGCCGGTGGCTCGGGCTCCGGTGTGCTGCCCTTCGTCCTTGACGGGTCCGGCGGTCGGCCGCTCGGGCTTCGGCGTGCGCTCCCCGCTCTTGGCGCCTGCGGCGCCCGGCCGCTCTGGCCGGGGGCTCGCTCTCTCGCCCTGACGGGACGCTCGCTCATGCCGCGACGGTCGGGCTGGTGCCGGTCTGTTCGGGTGCGGATCGGGCGCGTCCCCCGGCGGCGAAGGCGGGCGCTCCGAGCAGGCTGACGGCCACGTTGAGCAGATAGAGCAGCAGGCCGAGGGCGATGGCATCCTCCCGGGGTACACCGAGCGGATGGAGGAACAGCACGAACGCCCCCTCGCGCACCCCCAGGCCCGACATGCTGATGGGCAGGACCTGGGCGATGAGCACCGCCGGCAGGAATGCCAGGAGCGCGGTGAGGCCGGCGGGCCGGATGCCGAGCGCGTTGGCGGCCGCCACGGCTGCCAGCACCAGCACCAGCTGGTATGCGAACCCGGCGACGATGACGCCGGCAGCAGCGCTGGGGTCGGAGCGCAGCCGGTTGACGCCCAGGTGGACGGCGCCGGCGAAGCGACGCCAACCGGCGCGGGCGGCGAAGCGTCCACCGATGCGCCGGCTGCCGACGGCCACGAGCACACCCACGAGCAAGGCCAGGGTGGCGAACGCCAGGACCAGCGCCACCTGCGTGGCCGAGCCGAGGTGGCGGAGGCCGGGATTGACGGCGAAGCCGGCCAGGGTGATCAGCGGCAGCACGAGCCACCCCGTGAGTCGTTCGAGGACCACCGAGGCGAAGGTCCCCGGCGATTCCCCTGTGTCACGGGAAAGCCGGCTCACCCGCACCACGTCGCCCCCGATGGTCGTGGGCAGGACGTTGGAGACGAACTGACCGGCCAGATAGTACGACGCCAGGCGGGGGAGCCGGGCCGGGATCTCCAGGGCCTCGAGCACCTTCTGCCAGCGCAGCGCCGAGAGCAGGATGCCGGCGAGCGTGAGCGCGGCGGCGACGCCGAGCCAGGCGGCGGTGCCGGCCGACCACTCCGGGACCAGCTCGTGCATGTCGAACGAGGGCACCTGCGCGACGAGAACGATCAACATCGCGGCGCTCACGGCGATGCGCACGCCCAGCGTGACCGCCTGCTTCCTCGTCACCGTTCCTCTCCGCTGTGTCTCCGTGGGCCACCGGGCGTTGGCTGCCATCGGTACCGGCTGCCCTGGCGCTCCCCGCCACGCACCGCCTGCGCAAGTTAGCCGCGCGGGCCGCTGGCATCGCGGTCGGGGTTTCCGGCATTTTACGGCGCTTGCCTGTCACAACCTCCGTATAGGGTGACCCTCGCCGGATCGCTCGGTGGGGCGCCGGCAGCCGTTCCCCACGACGACCCACGGGGTATCGACCCACGGGCGTCGTCGCATCTCCCGCCTCCTCATCCGCCGTGACGCGAGGAGTGCCGAGATGCGGAGTCCACACCATCGATCGTTCGTGCTGGCCGCGGCCGTGCTCGCCATGGCTGTGATGGTCGTGGCAGCGGCCAGCTGCGGTGGCAGCTCGACCGGCGACCGACGATCAGCCGAGCCCACCGCGCCGATGTCCGGACGGGTCGACCACCTCACGCTCATCCGGGCGCTTGGGGCGACCCGCGCCGTCGAGAGCGGGCGGCTGGAGGTGGCGACGGTCCTCACCGGGCTCGGCGACGAGCCCGACGCGCCCCCCGGCGGCCTGCTGACCGTCGCCACGTACCGCGTGGCGTTCGACCGGCGTGCCCGCCGGGTCGGTGTCGAGACCGACATGTCCGGCGTCGCCGCCGCCCTTGGCGACCGTGATGTGGCGGCCGGGAGCGACCTCGCGGCTGCCGCCCGCATGGTCGCCGCAGGCGACGTGGTGTACGCCGAGGGCGGTCCCATGGCCGCCGCCGTCGGGCGCGCGCCCAGCGACTGGGTCGAGATCGATCGGGCGGCCCTTGTCGAGCGGGGGCCGAGGAGCGACGCCGCCGCTTTGGTCCTCGACCCACTCGGCCCCTTCGATGTGCTCGGCGACACGACCGCCGACGCGCGCGTGGTCGGCCACGACGTGTTTCGGGGCAGCCCGGTTACCCACCTGGCGACGAGCGCCGGGTCCGATGACGGTGCCGCTCCGGTCGACGTCTGGATCGATGCCGACGGTGTGATCCGCCGCATGGAGATCCGGCTCGGCGGCGGAGTTGGAGCCGGTGTCGGCGGAGTCGTCACCACGGTCGAACTGTTCGACGTCGGTCGGGGGGTGGACATAACGCCACCGGGCGCCGAGCGATAGCCATGGGAGTGCTCGTGCGGGCAGACTCCGGTGTCGCATGGCACACGAATCCGCAACCACGGTCCGCGACCACGGCGGCGAGCTGGCGCTGGCCGCCCTTCGCCCCTTCGGCGTCGACACGCTGTTCACGCTGTCGGGCGGGCACGTCTTCCCGCTCTACGACGCCGCGGTCAAGCGCGATCCGCCCACCCGCATCGTCGACGTGCGGCACGAGCAGACCGCCGCCTTCGCCGCCGAGGGCCATGCGCGGCTCACCCGCCGGCCCGGGCTCGCCGTCCTCACGGCCGGTCCCGGCGTCACCAATGGCATGTCGGCCATCACGCAGGCGCACTTCAACGGCTCGCCGGTCGTGGTCCTGGGGGGCCGGGCACCTCAGGCCCGCTGGGGTTCCGGCTCGCTGCAGGAGCTCGACCACGTGCCGCTGCTGGCGCCGGTCACCAAGCTCGCCCGCACGGTCGCCGCCGTGGAGGACATCCCGGCAGCGGTTCACGAGGCGGCCGCCACGGCGCTGACGCCGCACCGGGGTCCGGTGTTCGTCGACCTGCCGATCGACGTGGTGTTCGCAGAAGGCGAGGCCGCGATCCCGCCGGCGGTGGCGCCCCCGGCGGCCGATCCCGATCCCGAGCAGGTCGCCGGCGCCGCCCGGCTCATCGCCCAAGCCGAGCGCCCCATGCTCGTCGCCGGCACCGACGTGTGGTGGGCCGGCGCGGAGGCCGAGCTCGCGGCGGCGATCGAGCACCTGCGGGTGCCGACGTTCGTCAACGGGCAGGGCCGCGGCTGCCTGCCGGCCGACCATCCGTTGGCCACCAGCCGCACCCGCAGCCTGCTCAAGACCGATGCCGACGTGGTGGTCGTCGTAGGCACGTCGCTCGACTTCCGCTTGTCGTTCGGCCGGTTCGGCAGCGCGACGGTGGTGCACCTGGTCGACAGCGACGAGGGCCGGGCGCGGCACGTCGACGCCATTACCGTCGCCGGGGATCTGCGCACCACGCTCGCCGGCTTCGCCGGCTACGACGGTGGCCGCGCCGACCACGAGCCCTGGATCAGCCGCGTCCGCGACCTCGAGGTGGCCGCGGCGGCGACGGAGGTACCGCTGCTGGCGGCGGAGGCGACCCCGATCCTGCCGACGCGCATCTATGGCGAGCTCCGCAAGCGGCTCGACCGCGACGCAGTGGTGGTGTGCGACGGTGGCGACTTCGTGTCCTACGCCGGCAAGTACGTCGACGTGTACGAGCCCGGGTGCTGGCTGGACAGCGGGCCCTACGGCTGCCTCGGCACCGGCATGGGCTACGCCATGGCGGCCCGGCTGGCGCACCCGGACCGCCAAGTGGTGGCGCTGCTCGGGGACGGAGCCGCCGGGTTCTCGCTCCTGGACGCCGACACCCTGGTCCGCCATCAGCTACCGGTCGTGATGGTGGTGGGCAACAACGGCATCTGGGGGCTCGAGAAGCATCCGATGCAAGCGCTCTACGGCTACGACGTGGCCGCCGATCTCCAGCCCGGTTGCCGCTACGACCAGGTGGTGGCGGCTCTCGGCGGTGGGGGCGAGACCGTCACCGACCCCGACGAGATCGGCCCGGCGCTCGACCGTGGCTTTGCGTCCGGCATCCCCTACCTGGTCAACGTCCTCACCGATCCGGCCGACGTGTACCCGCGCTCGTCCAACCTCGGCTGACCCGACGGTCAGGCGGGGCGCCGGCCGTCGCGCCGCGGCGGCGCCGGCCCCGGGCGGCGCGACGGAGCATGCGCCGACCAGCCAGGGACGGCCCAGGCCCGGTTGGTCTCGCGCAGCAGGACGGCGGCTACGACGCCGACGACCGCCACGGCGGCCATGGCCGGCAGCTCGAGGTTGCCGTTCCACACCGGATCGAAGGACCCGTCCTCGGCCGACGCCGACACGGACAGCACCACCAGGAACGGGCCGGTCCACAGGCCGAGGGTCAACCAGCGCAGCCAGCGGATCTGCCTCGCGGTGTCGGCCCGTTCCCAGGCGGCCGCCCGCGTCGCCAGCGCCCCCAGCAGCAGCCACAGCGTCACGCCCCCGAAGACCACCGCGGCGGCCGCCGCGGCCAGCCGCCAGCCGGCGAGGTCGTCGAACACGAGCTGCTTGGGGTAGGCGAGGTCGACTCCGGGTCGCGGCGTGATCCTCTCGCCCGTATCGGGGTCGAGCATCACGAAACGGTGCGGCAACGACACCTCGGGCAGGGCCAGCAGCGCCGTGGCGGCCGCGGCCACGGCCGGCACGGTGAGCGACAGGCGCCAGGCACCCAAGGCCACGAGACCCCAGCCGAGTGCGTCGGGGAGCACGTCGAGGTGTTCCGTGCGGATGTCGATCGCGACCAGCGCCAGCCCCACGGCCACGAACGTCAGCGGACGCATCGGCCGGATCGTACCCGTGGGTCGCCCACCCTGGCCCTTGAGGACTGCCGGTCAAGCCAGCCTCGACGGCCCGTCCGGGGTCAGGCGTGGTCGTTCCCTGCCGTGGTTGCCGGAGCAGGAGACGCCGGCACCGTGGTTCCCGAGCAGGAGAAGCCGGCAGGCGCGTCAGCCGGCGCCGATGCGGTGGACGGTGATCTCGTTGGCGCCGTCGCGGAAGAGCTCGTCGCTGACGACCACGGCGACGGTCACCCCGTCGCCGGCGGCCATCGCAGGGCTGGTGCCACCGACCACCCCGTTGATGGCGACGGCGAGGACGTCGCCCGCCTCGACCCCCTCCCCGGCGGCGACCGTGCCCCGGAGCAACGCCGGCACCGTGCCTGTGCTGCGGTCTACCACCGGATCGACGTCCACGAACGAGGCCTCGACGGCGCTGCCGGCGCCGATCTCGGTGCCGACGAGGTCGTGCCGAGGTCCGGCGCGGAACCAGCGCATGGGATCGCCGACCGCACCGAGGAAGCGGTCGACGCCGTTCGCCAGCACGTCGGCCAGGTCGGCCTGGTCCTCGACGGCCAACTCGGTGCCGATGGCGACGCCGAAGTCGTTCACGTCGCTGGGGACGAACGGCTTGTGCCCATCGGTGCGCGGGTCCGACAGCGCCGACTGCCCGTCGACCTCCCAGGGGATGTCGACGTCGAGGACATCAGCGATCGTCGGCAGGACGTCGATGCTCAGGACGTTGGCGTCGTCGACGGTCCCGGTGGTGGTGCCCGGCCGCTTCACGAGGAGGGGCACCCATGCCAGGTCGGCGAGCACGTCGTCGGCCAAGGCCTGGCCCTCGAGCCCACGGATGGGCTCGAGGGGTCGGAAGGAGATGCCGTGGTCAGAGGTCACGATGATCAGGGCGTCGTCGTAGACGCCTCGCTCCCGCAAGGTGTCGAGGACCTCGCCCAGCAGGGCGTCGACGTAGCCGACCTGGAGGAGGTGCCGCTGGCGGCCGAGGTCGACGGGCCACGGCTCGCCGGTCCACTGGTCGCCGTCGCGGCCCAGGTCCGGGTCCGGCGCGGGGTATCCGGCGCCGGACGGCAGGTAGCGGTACGGCACGTGGGGCAGGAGCACGTGCAGGTAGTACAGCGCCGGCCGGTCGTCGACGATCCGGTCCGTGAACGCCCGGAACCGGGCCGGTTGGTCGAGCCCGAAGTCGGCGAAGGGGTCCTCGGAGGGTTCCTCCCCGGGCGGCTCCGAACGCTGGGGCGGCGGGCCCTCCTCCACCATCCCGGCGACGGCATCGCTCGTGTCCCCCGACGGTGACAGCCGCGCTCGCATGACCCGGCCGGCATCCCGCAGCAGCTCGCCGAGGCCACCTGGTGCTCCGGTGACCGTGACGTCGTCGCACACGTCGGTCGGGCACAGCCGGGTGACCGACTCGACCACGTTCACCTCGCCACCGTCGCCGAGCAGCGTGAACAGGGAGTCGGGGTGATCGGCGGCGATCGGGGCGGTGTCGGCTTCGGGGAGCTGGCCGGTGACGAGCGCCGGCGCGGCGTGCCACGTCGAGCTCGAGACCGTGGTGGTATTCCGGAACCACGTGCTCTCGGCCGCGAGCCCGGCCAGGTTGGGGTACAGCTCGGCATCGATCGTGCCGTCCGCGTCGACGACCGAAGCCAGCGGGAGCTCGTCGAACACCAACATGACCACGGGGACCGGGTTGCCGACGTCGCCGGGGCCGGCTGAGTCGACGTCGTCCAGCAGCCGCGAGGTCGGGGAGCTGAGCAGGAACAGGCCGACGAAGGCCACCGGAGCGAGCGCGGCGAACGCCAGCCACGCCCGCACCGCCCCGACCTGTTGGTGGGCCAGCACCGCCGCCGCCCCAGCCGCAGCGCCGAGGGCGTAGAGGACGAGCCCGTCGGCCAGGGGCCGGGCGGCCTGCACGACGAAGGCGGCGACGAGTCCGCCGAGGAACACGAGGTGGAGCACCTGGCGGGCGCGTTGGTGCACGAGCCCGGCGACCACCTCCACCAGCCAGAGGGCGAGCGGTCCGGCGAGGGCCACGACAAGGGGGAAGGCGACGATGGTGGCCGGCTCGGCGGCCCGGAACGCGAACTGCTGCGGGGCCCGGCCGAACACGTCCAGCAGCGGCTGAGCGATGGCGAAGCCCCAGGCCGCCAGCAGCTCGGCGAACGCCCGCCCCTCCCGGCGGATCACCGCCCCGTCGCCCCGTTCAGTCCAACTTCAGTGGTCCACGGCCGGAAGGCAGGAGGCGGTGTGGCACCTACGACGTGCACTTCTCGAGGAAGCGGTCGACGTCGACCACGACCCGGGTCACCTTGCCGGCGGCGACCAGGCCCCGCTCGTCGCTGGCGGCGACGGTGAACGTGAGCCGCCGTCCCTCCACCTTCTCGAGGGTGGCCTCGGCCACCACCTTGGTGCCCACCGCCGTGGGCGCCAGATGGTCGAGCTGGACCCGCATGCCGACCGTCGTGTGTCCCTCGGGTACCCGGCCGTCGATCGCCAGCAGTGAGGCCTCCTCGCACAGCGCGATCAGGCGTGGCGTTGCCAGCACCGCCACCTGACCCGAGCGGAACGCAAGCGCGGTGTCGCCGTCGCCGACGTCGAGGGTGACGGCCGCCGACAGGCCGGGTTCCAGGGGCACCCGGGTACAGTACGCATCCACGTCGTCGGCGGGCGAAACCGCCCGGGACCCAGGTCAGCCGGCGTCGATCACCGCGGATCGCCCCTGGTACCCGCGCCGGATCTACCCGCAAATCCACGCGAATCGAGGTCGCTCGTGCTCGACGAATCGGTCATCCAGCGCACGCTCGCCACTGCTCTCCGCACCGGCGGCGACTTCGCCGAGGTGTTCGTGGAGGACAAGCGGTCCTCCGCGGCGATGCTCGACGACGGCCGGGTGGAGGAGCTGTCGTCGGGCCGCGACCGGGGCGCGGGCATCCGTGTCGTGGTGGGTGAGACGACCGGCTTCGCGCACACCGCCGACCTGACCGACGACGGCCTGCGCACCGCCGCCGAGGCCGCGGCCGCTGCGGCCCGGTCCGGGGGCGGGGGCGTGCGCGAGGTGGCGCTCACGCGCCAGGCGGTCGCCCGGCCCAACCAGGTCGCCGTGCTCCCCGAGACGGTGGCCAAGGGCACCAAGGTCGACCTGCTCCGCCGGGCCGACGAGGCCGCCCGGGCGGAGGGCGGCTCGATTCGGCAGGTCCGGGCCCGGTACGGCGATTCCCGCCGCCGGATCCTGGTGGCCAACAGCGACGGCTTGCTGTCCGAGGACGACCAGGTCCGCACACTGTTCGTGGTGTCGACCGTGGCCTTCGGCGATACCGGCATGCAGACCGGTTACGAGTCGCTGGGGCGCACCGTCGGCTTCGAGCTGTTCGATCGCTACCAGGTCGAGGACATCGCCCGCACCGCCGCGCGCCGCGCCATCACCAAGCTGGCGGCCCGCCCGGCGCCTTCGGGCACGCTGCCGGTGGTCATCGGGCCCGGCGGGGGCGGGGTGCTGTTCCACGAGGCTTGCGGCCACGGGTTGGAGAAGGACCTGGTCGACAAGGGCGCCTCGGTGTTCAAGGGCCGCCTCGGCCAGCAGGTGGCCTCGCCGCTGGTCACGCTCGTCGATGACGGCACCATGGCCGAGGAGTGGGGCCACTACGCCATCGACGACGAGGGAACGCCCGCCCAGCGCAACGTCCTCATCCGTGACGGCGTCCTCACCGACTACATGTGGGACCACCTGCGTTCGCGCAAGGAGGGACGCCCGAGGTCCGGCAACGGTCGCCGCCAGAGCTACCAGCACCTGCCGATGGTGCGGATGACCAACACGTACCTGTTGGGTGGCGAGGGCGACCCGGCAGGCATCGTGTCCTCGACCGACCACGGCGTCTACGTGTCGTCTCTGGGTGGCGGGCAGGTCAACACCGCCACCGGCGACTTCGTCTTCGGCATGACCGAGGCCTATCTCATCGAGGACGGCCAGATCACCGAGCCGATCCGCGAGGGCAACCTCATCGGCAACGGGCCCAAGGTGCTGGCCGACATCGACGCGGTGGGCAACGACTTCGCCATGGGCCATCCCGGCACCTGCGGCAAGGACGGCCAGGGCGTGCCCGTCGGCGACGGGGTCCCCACCCTGCGGGTCAAGGCCCTCACCGTGGGCGGGACCGCGTCGTGACCCCCCAGGTTTGCTCCTCGGGATCGCGCGCCCCGGCGACCATCCCTGCGGAGAAAAACGTCGGGGTGGGCACGTGAGCGGCGACCTGCTCGACGTGGCCGACGCCGTCGTCGTGCAGGCCCGCGGCGACGAGCAGCTCGAGGCCTACGTCGGCCGATCGACCGACACCCAGGTGCGCGTCTACCAGGGCGAGGTCGAGCAGCTCGCCGTGGCCGACTCGCTCGGGGTCGGCGTGCGCATCGTCCACGAGGGACGCCAGGGGTTCGCCTACTGCGGCACCTTCGATCCCGAGGCGCTGGCCGAAACCGTGACCGAGGCGCGCGACAACGCCGCCTTCGGCGAGCCCGACGGGGCCGCAGGGCTGGCCGAGCCCGACGGCGTGGAGCCCGCCGACCTGGACCTGTGGCGACCCGGACTGGCAGCAGTGCCCACCGACCGCAAGGTGGCCCTGGCCGTCGAGCTGGAGCGGGCGCTGCTGGCCGTCGACCCCCGCATCGTCGGCGTCGAATCCTGCGACTACGGCGACTCCCTCGGCGAGACGGCGGTGGTGACCACCACCGGCATCCGCCGAAGCTCCCGAGCCACCGGCTGCGAGCTGGTCGCCTATTCCCTGGCGGGCGACGACGACGAGACCCAGACGGGGTTCGGGTTCTCGCTGGGCCGCGACTTCGACGAGCTCGACGTCGGGGCTGCGGCCGGCGATGCCGCCGATCGGGCGCTGCGCATGCTGGGGGCCACCAAGCCGCCGTCGGGGCGGTTCACGGTGGTGCTCGATCCCTGGGTGACGGCCCAGCTCATCGGCATCGTGGCCGGAACGCTCGGCGCCGAGGAGGTCATCAAGGCACGCTCGCTGTTCGCCGGTCGTGAGGGCGAGCAGGTGGCGGCGCCGTTCGTCACGCTCGTCGAGGATCCCACCGACTCGCGGTCATGGGGTGCCTCACCGGTCGACGCCGAGGGGTTGGCGACCAGGCGCGTGCCGCTCATCGAGGGCGGCGTGCTGCTGGGCTTCGTCCACTCCACGTGGACGGCCCGCCGCATGGGGGTGCACTCGACGGGCTCTGCGGTGCGGGCCGGGTTCAAGTCGACGCCGACGGCCGGCTGCCGAGCCGTGACGCTCCGGCCCGGCGACCGCGACGCCGCCGCCCTGCTCGCCGACGCCGGTGACGGCGTGCTGGTACAGGAGGTATCTGGGCTGCACTCGGGCGTCAACCCGATCTCCGGCGACTTCTCGACCGGGGCCCAGGGGCTGCGCATCCGGGGCGGTGCGTTGGCCGAGCCGCTCCGGGAGTTCACGATCGCCTCCACCATCCAGCGCCTGCTGCACGACCTGGCGGCCGTTGGGTCCGATCTCACGTGGCTGCCGATGAGCGCCGCCGGCATGACCCTGGTCGTGGGCGACGTCGCCGTCTCCGGCGCCTGACGAACGATGAGCGAGCGTCCGTCGAGGGTGACGGGGAACAAGGTGAGAGCGAGCCCTGGGCCCGCGCGGCCCGCCGCCGGAGGCGGCAAGAGCGGATGACAACGCGTCGGAGCCCGAGCGGCCCGCTGCGAAGCAGCGAGAGCGGGAAGCAATGAGCGAGCTGTTGGACCTCGCGGCGAAGGTCGCCGGCGCCGCCGGGGCCGGGGAACAGGTCGAGGCGTTCGTGGGCCGGTCGAGCTCGACATCGGTCAAGGTCCACGGCGGGGTCATCGAGTCGCTGACCCAGGCGACCTCGGCCGGGATCGGCGTTCGAGTGATCGACGACGGGCGCCAGGGCTTCGCCTGGGCCGGCTCGCTCGACGACGATGTCATCGCCGAGGTGCTGGCCGAGGCTCGCGACAACGTGGCCTACGCCCAGCCGGAGCCCTGGGTGGGACTGGCCGAACCGGACGGGGTCGAACCGCCGCCGATCGACCTCTGGCGCGAGGGTCTGGCGGCGCAGCCGACCGAGCGCAAGGTCGACCTGGCGCTGGAGCTCGAGCGGGCGGTCCGGGCCCGGGATCCGCGCATCAGCGGCGTGCGCACCGCTCAGTGGGCCGACGGGGCCGGTGAGGGGGCGGTGGCCACGTCGACGGGAATCGCCGTGGCGGGCCGCTCCACGTTCTGCCACCTCTCGGTGCAGGCGCTCGCGACCGACGGCGACGAGACCAAGACCGGCTACGGCGTGTCGGTCGGCCGCGAGCCCGACGACGTGGATCTCGACGACGCGGCCGACGACGCGGTCGACCGTGCCACTCGGCTGCTGGGTGCCGTCCAACCGGGTAGCGGCAGCGTCACGCTCATCCTCGAACCCCGGATGGCGGCGACCCTGCTCGGTGTGGTGGGCGGGACCCTGAACGGGGAGTCGGTGCTCAAGCAGCGCTCGCCGTTCGCCGACCGCGTTGGCGAGTCGATCGCGTCGCCGCTGGTCACGCTCGTCGACGACCCGACCGACGCGCTGTCGCTGGGCGCCGACTCCCACGACGGCGAGGGATTGGCGACGCGTCGGGTGCCGCTGATCGTCGACGGCGTTCTCCAGGGGTTCCTCCACAACACGATGACCGGCCGCCGCGCGGGCGTCCCCTCGACCGGCTCGGCGATCCGGGGCTACCGGTCCACACCCGGGGTGGGCGCCCAGGCACTGGCGCTCGCCACCGGCACAGGCAGCCTCGACGACCTCGTCGCCGCCGTCGACCACGGCGTCCTGGTGCAGTCCATGACCGGACTGCACTCGGGAGTGAACCCGGTATCGGGCGATTTCTCCGTGGGAGTGGAGGGACTGATGGTGCGCCGCGGCCAGCGGGCGGAGCCGATCCGGGAGGCCACGATCGCCTCGACGCTCCAGCGGTTGCTGCTCGACGTGAGCGCCGTCGGTGGCGAACGGGAGTGGACGCCGGGCGGTACCGGCGCCGCCGCTCTCGTCATCCCGGGCGTCACGCTCGGCGGTCTCTGAGCCGTCGTCAGGGCTGCTCCGTCACCCGCCGCTAATCTCCCCGGACCGTGTCAATACTTCACGCCATCGTCCTGGGCATCGCCCAGGGACTCGCCGAGTACCTCCCGATCTCCTCGTCGGGCCACCTCATCCTGGTGCCCTGGCTGTTCGGCTGGGACGACTTCGCCGGTAACGAGTCGCTGCAGAAGACGTTCGACGTGGCGCTGCACCTGGGCACGCTCGGCGGCGCGGTGGCCTACTTCCGCCATGACATCGTGCGCCTCTCCCGGGCCGCCGTGCGAAGCCCGCGCTCCAAGGACGGCCGGCTCGGATGGTTGGTGGCGCTCTCGGCCGTCCCGGCGGCGATCACGGGGGCCCTGCTGGCCGACACAATCGAGGAGAACACCGATCAGATCTGGCTCATCGCAGTCATGCTCATCCTGGGGGCACTCGCGCTGGCGTGGGCCGACGGCGTGCGGGGCAAGCGCACGATCGACGAGGTCGGGCTGCGCGACGCGCTGCTGATGGGCGGTGCCCAGTCCCTCGCCTTGCAGCCCGGCCTGTCGCGCTCGGGAGTCACCATCACCGTCGGCCGCTTCTCGGGGCTGGGTCGCGACGGGGCCGCCCGCTTCGCCTTCCTCATGAGCCTGCCCATCACGTTCGGCGCCATCGTCTACAAGTGGTTCGACGTGTCGAACCAGGGTGGCATCCCGGCGGACTTCCGGGCGCCGTTCGCCTGGGGGATCGTGGCCTCGGGCATCACCGGCTACATCGCCGTGTGGGGCACGCTCAAGCTGATCCGCACCCACTCGTTCCTGCCGTTCGTCGTCTACCGCATCATCCTCGGGGTCAGCATCCTCCTGATCCTCGCCAGTTCCTTCCGGTGATCAGGCGCCGGCCAGCGCGAGCACGACCGACCCGTTGGTGAGCACCCACGCCACGCGGGGTGCGTCGGGCTCGGGAACGGCGATGGTGATCGACTGCTCGCCCACGTCGACCACGGCGGCCGCCTCGACCAGGGGAAACGACGGCCCGTCCCCCGACTGATCGGGCTGTTGCTCCGCGGCCAGGGGCACGACCGCCAGCACGTCGACGAGGTCGCCGATCGCAAGTGGCGGAGCGGCCAGCGGGCCGATCGGCACGGCCACCGCCCGGTGGTCGGCCGGCACCAACGCCGCCACGCCCGTCAAGCCCTGGGGGGCCAGTCGCTCGGCCACGACGGGCTCGCCGGCAACCACCGGTTGGCGCACCACCGAGCCTGTCGGGGGCTCGGCCAGAGCGCCTTCGCTCACCGCCGCCTCCGGCAAGCGGCGCACCTCGACGGTCGAGGCGTCGATCACGTCGCCCGGGGCCAGGTCGCGGGTGGCGACGGCCACCTCTCGGGCGCGGCCCCAGCGTTGACGCGCCGCCTCCGCGGAGGAGACCAGCGAGATGACCACCAACCCGGTGACGATGGCGAGCCCCAGTATCACCGCTCTTCGGACGACGGTCCGGGCGAGGGCGCGCCGGGCGCGCACGCCGAGGATTGTGGGGTGAGTGGACAAGGCTTCCTCCGGAACGGCGGCGTCGGCAGGACCAGCGGGGAAGCCGAGGCGCACGCTAGCGCAGCCGGCAGTGCGACCGATCGGGCCCGCCCCGGCGTGGCTACTCGGTGAAGAGGTCGTCGGGCAGCAGCTCGATCGCCCGGAACAGCACCTTGCGCACCACCTCGGCGTTGCGTTCGAGCATGGCGAACACCTCGTCCATGGTCACCGGCTCGATGCCCGGGACCCCCTCGAGCCCCACGTCGTAGTCGGTGATGAGGGCGATGGCGGCGTAGGGCACGTGCGCCTCGGCGGCGAGCACCGCCTCGGGCATCTGGGTCATGTTCACCACGTGCCAACCCTGGGCCGCGTACCAGCGCGACTCGGCCTTGGTCGAGAACCGGGGCCCGTTGATCACCACCACCGTGCCGCCGTCGTGGACGGCGACCCCCGCGGCCCGGCACGCCTCGACCGCCGCGACGCGCAGGCGGGCGTCGTACGGGGCGGCGAAGCTCACGTGATCGACCGGGGCCAGCCCTGCGGGTGTGCCGGGGCCGTCGTGGAAGGTGGCGTCGCGGCCATGGGTGCGGTCGACGATCTGGTCGACGACCACGAAGTCACCCCGGCGGATCTCTGGGTGCAGCGATCCCGAGGCGCACGGCGCGAACAACGCGCGCACGCCCAGCTGCCACAGCGCCCAGGCATTGGCCCGGTAGGGGATTCGATGCGGCGGCAGCGAGTGGTCGCGGCCGTGCCGGGGGAGGAACGCCACCCGCCGGGAGCCCACCGCGCCGATCGTCAGGGGCGCCGACGTTGGGCCGAAGGGGGTGTCGACCGTGAGCTCGTCGACGTCCTCGAGCAGCGAGTAGAGGCCGGACCCCCCGTAGACGCCGACGTCGGCGCCGCGCGCCGTCGCCGCGGCCTCGGTCACGCGCCGCTGGCGGCCGCGGTCGACGATGACGAGGAGGAAGATGGGGACGAGGAGGACTTGGCCCCGTCGCCGCTCGACGCCCCGTCGCCGCTCGACGCCCCGCCGCCGTTCGCGCCCGAGGACGTCGACTTCGAGTCGGCTGAGGCCGACGATTCCGACGCCGAGCCCGACGGGGACGAAGAGGACTTGGCCGCGGTCCGGCTGTCGGTCTTGTAGAAGCCCGAACCCTTGAAGGCGATGCCGACCGCCTGGAACACCTTGCGCAACTGGCCCCCGCACGCGGGGCACTCGGTCAGCGGATCGTCGGTGAACGACTGGACGACTTCGAGCGGCTCACCGCAGTTCCGGCACCGGTACTCGTACGTGGGCATGTGGACTCCGCAGGGACTCAGGTGCTCGGCCGCTGGGGTCGGCTCTGCGGCTAGCACTCGCGACTTGAGAGTGCCAAGGCTAGCGCCCCGACCGGTACGCTCGCCGCGTCGTGGGAATGCTCTCGCCACTCGCCACCGCGTCCCCGGGCGTTACGTCGGCGTGCGTCGCCGGCGCGTACCTCCTCGGGACGTTCCCGACCGCCTGGCTCGCCACCCGGCGCCGGGGCGTCGACCCCAGCGCCGCCGGGTCGGGCAACCCCGGAGCCACCAACGTGTACCGCACGACCGGCCGCCGAGCCGGCGTGCTGACCCTGGTGGGCGACCTCGTCAAGGGGGCGGCGGCTGCGGGCCTGGGCTGGGCCGTCGGCGGCCACGGGCTGGCGGTGGCGTGCGGCGTCGCCGCCGTGGTGGGCCACGTCGCGCCGCTCACGCGTCTCTCCCGGGGCGGCAAGGGTGTCGCCACCTGCGCCGGCATGGCGGTGGTGCTGTTCCCGCTGGCCGCGCTGGTGTCGGCGGCGGCGTTCGGCGTGGTCACCGCGCTCAGCCGCACCGTGTCGCTGGGCTCGATGGTTGCCGTGGCCGTCCTCCCCGCAGCCGCCGCCGCGCTGGGGGCACCGGGACGGGAGGTGGCGGCGCTGGCCGGGTGCGCCGTGGTCGTGATCGCCCGCCACCGGGCCAACATCGGGCGGCTGTGGCGCGGCGAGGAGCCCCACCTGGGCACGGCGGCGTGACCCACTAGCGTTCGCTGGGTGATGAGCGTTCGGAAGGCAGTCGTCCCCGCGGCCGGGCTGGGCACCCGCTTCCTACCTGCGACCAAGGCGCAGCCCAAGGAGATGCTGCCGGTCGTCGACCGCCCGGCGATCCAGTACGTGGTCGAGGAGGCGGTGCGGGCCGGCATCGACGACATCCTGATCATCACGGGCCGGGGCAAGCGCAGTCTGGAGGACCACTTCGACCGCTCGATCGAGCTCGAGGCGTCGCTCGATGCCGCCGGCAAGCTGGAGGAGCTCGAGGAGATCCGGCGGCTGGCCGAGCTCGCCGACATCCACTACGTCAGGCAGGGCGAGGCCCTGGGGCTGGGGCACGCGGTGTCGGTGGCCCGCAAGCACGTCGGCGATCATCCGTTCGCGGTGATGCTCGGCGACGACATCATGGACGAGCGCTTCCGGGTGCTCGAGCAGATGATCGCCGCCCACCAGCAGACGGGCAGCTCGATCATTGCCGTCAAGCGGTTCCCGATCGAGGAGATCTCCTCGTACGGCTGTGTCGATGCCGACCCGGCGGATGGGGGGCTCGTGCGGCTGCGGGGCATCGTCGAGAAGCCCAAGCCCGAGGACGCTCCCTCCGATCTGGCCGTGGTCGGGCGCTACGTGTTCACGCCCGAGATCTTCGACGCCCTCGACCGCACCAAACCCGGTGTGGGCGGGGAGATCCAGCTCACCGACGCCATCGCCATCCTGTTGGAGGACCAACCGGTGCACGGGTTCGTGTTCGAGCACGGGCGGTTCGACATCGGCAAGAAGCTCGACTACCTGCGGGCCACCGTGGAGCTGGCGCTCGACCGCGACGACCTCGGTCCCGAGTTCGCGGCCTACCTGGCCGACGCCGTCCGCCGCCGGGGGCTGGTCTAGATATCGCGCGATGATCCCGCTCGACGACGCCATCGCCCACGTCCTCGCCGGGTGCCGGCCGCTCCCGCCGGCGCGGATGCCGGCATCCGAGGCGGTGGGATGCGTGCTGGCGGCGGACGTCGTGGCCACGGAGCCGGTGCCGCCCTTCGCGAACACCGCCATGGACGGCTATGCGCTGCGGGCCGCCGACGTGGCCGCCGTGCCGGTGACCCTGCCGGTGGTGGCGGAGGTGGCGGCGGGTCACCCCGCCCCCCGGCCCCTCCAGGCCGGCGAGGCCATGCGGATCTTCACCGGGGCGCCGATGCCCGAGGGCGCCGACGCCGTGGTGATGGTGGAGCGGACGGAGCGGCGGGACGGCGGCAAGGCGGTCGAGATCCAGGTGTCGGTCGACCCCGGCAACCACGTGCGGGCGGTGGGCGAGGACCTCCACGCCGGCCAGCGGGTGTTCGGCGCCGGCGACGAGATCACGCCGGCCCGGCTGGGCGTGCTGGCATCGCTGGGCATCGACGAGGTCGAGGCCCATCCGCGGCCCCGGGTCGGGGTGATGTCCACCGGCGACGAGCTGGTGGTCGGCCCGGGCCCGCTTCAGCCGGGCCAGATCAGGGACAGCAACCGCCCGGCGCTGTTGGCGCTGGTGGACCGGGGCGGGTTCGACGCTGTCGACCTGGGTCGGGTGGCCGACGACGAGGCCGCCATCACCGCGGGGTTGGAGCGGGGCGCCGCCACGTGCGACGCGGTCCTCACCAGCGGCGGGGTGTCGATGGGAGACATCGACCTGGTCAAGGTCGTCCTGGATCGCATCGGCAAGATGCGCTGGATGCAAGTGGCGATCCGACCCGCCAAGCCGCTGGCTTTCGGCGTCATCCGTGCCGGGGACAGCGGCCGGCGGCACGTGCCCGTCTTCGGCCTGCCCGGCAACCCCGTGTCGTCGCTCGTGAGCTTCGAGCTGTTCGCCCGCCCCGGCCTGCGCCGGCTGGCGGGACTGCCGCATCCCCGGCTCCACCGGCCGCGGCTGACGGCGACGGCGGACGAGGCGCTGTCCCGCCGGCCTGACGGCAAGGTCCACCTCGTGCGCGTGGTGGCGACGGCCGGCGAACGGGGCGTCCTACACGTGCGTTCGTCCGGTGGCCAGGGCTCGCACCAGCTGGCGGCGATGGCCCGGGCCAACGCCCTGGCGGTTGTGCCCGATGGCGACGGCGTGCGGCTCGGCGGCCAGGTCGAGGTCATCCTCCTGGAGGAGCCGCCGACCCAGGAATGGGCCTGAGCGGCGGCGACGGGCGGAGACGGGCGAGTCTGGCACTAGCGTGGGGGAATGGTCACGGGACCCCTCGTCGACGGCTTCGGCCGTGTACACCGCGACCTGAGGATCTCGGTCACCGACCGCTGCAACTTCCGATGCACCTACTGCATGCCGGCCGAGGGCATGAAGTGGCTCCCCCGTGACCAGGTGCTCAGCTTCGAGGAGATCGAGCGCATCGCCCGGGTGTGCGTCCAGCGGTACGGCGTCGACAGCATCCGGCTCACCGGCGGGGAACCGACCGTGCGGGCGCATCTTCCCGTCCTGGTCGGCAAGCTGGCGGCGCTGGGCGCCGATCTCGCGCTCACGACCAACGGCGCCACGCTGCGGACGATGGCCGGCGATCTGGTGGCCAGCGGGTTGCGGCGGGTCAACATCTCGCTCGACACACTGCGCCGCGACCGGTTCGTCGAACTGACCCGCCGCGACCAACTGGGCAACGTGCTCGACGGCATTGAGGCCGCCAAGGAGGCGGGGCTCGATCCGGTGAAGGTCAACGCGGTGGTCATGCGGGGCGTGAACGACGACGAGGTCCTCGATCTGGCCACGTTCGGTCGCGACCGCGGGGTCGTCGTGCGGTTCATCGAATGGATGCCTCTGGACGCCGACCAGCGCTGGGACTCCGACGCGGTGGTCAGCCAGGACGAGATCCTGCGCGCCATCGGTGCCGTCTACCCCGTCGACGCCATCCGGCGCGGCCACGAGCCGGCCGAGCGCTTCGCGTACCGCGACGGGATGGGCGAGGTGGGCGTGATCCCCTCGGTGACGCGGCCGTTCTGTGGCTCGTGCGACCGGATCCGGCTCACCGCCGATGGGCAGCTGCGATCGTGCCTGTTCGCAGTGGACGAGGTCGATCTGCGCGCCCTGCTGCGGGGCGGCGCCTCCGACGACGAAGTCGCCGCCGCCATTCAGCGCTGTGTCTCCGCCAAGTGGGCCGGGCACATGATCGGACAGGTGCAGTTCGTGCGCCCGCGTCGGTCCATGAGCCAGATCGGCGGCTAGGACCCCTCGCCGCGCAACCGGCGGCGGGGATGAACGTCGTCCCTGCTGGGGCCACTAGTGTGGGGCCCATGTCCGACCGGGGGCTCACCCATCTCGACCCACTGGGCAGAGCCCGGATGGTCGACGTCACGCCCAAGGAGGCGACCCACCGTCGCGCCGTCGTGCGGGGGCGGGTGCACATGCGGCCCGAGACCACGTCGCTGGTTGCCCGAGGGGCGATCAGCAAGGGCGACGTGCTTGCCGTCGCCCGGGTGGCCGGGATCCAGGCGGCCAAGCGCACCCCCGAGCTGATCCCGCTGTGCCACCCCCTGCTGGTGGGCAGCGTGCTGGTCAACTTCCGCATCGAGGACGACTACATCGAGGTCGAGGCGCACGTCGAGACCATCGACCGCACGGGCGTCGAGATGGAGGCAATGACGGCCTGCTCGGTCGCGTGCCTCACCATCTACGACATGTGCAAGTCGGTCGACCGGGGCATGACGATCGGCGACGTCGCGCTCTGGGAGAAGACCGGCGGCCGCAGCGGCACCTACAGGCGCAGCGACGGCATCGACGCCGAGCTCGGCTTGTAAAGCGCAGGTCAAACAGCATCCACCGCGTCCGCGACGGCGGCCTGTACGGTCGCCAGCGAGACCTCGGAGTGGATGCCGTGCCTGCTTTCTTGCTTCTTGGAGTGATCTGGGCTGCGGTGCTGCTGCCGCCTTGGTTGCAGAGCCGCCGGGAGGCCAGGCCCACCGCTTCTATGGTCACGTTCCGGCGCCAGCTCTGGTCGCTGGCGCGCACGTCCCCCGGCTATGGCCCGGTGTACACGGACGCGTTCAACGGCTACGAAGACGACGGCTACGGCGACCTTACCGACGACGTCGACGGTGGTGCGAGTGGGCGGGCGGACGCCCCTTGGCGGTTAGCCGACGGCGACGAGCTGGCCCACCGACGGGCGCTGGCGCCGCCGGCATCGGGGCAACGCCCGTCGCCGCAGCGGCTGAGACGTGTCGGCGGCTCGTACCGTCGGCGGCGTCACATCCTGACCGCCCTGACCGTGCTGGCAATCGGCAGCGTGGCGCCGGCGGTGCTGCTCGGCGGTGCCTGGTGGGTCGGGCAGGGGGTCGCCGGGGGACTGCTGGTGACGTACCTGGCGCTACTGGTTCGACGTCAGCGCCGGCTCACCGAGCGGCTCCAGAAGGTGCGCTACCTGACCCCGATCCGCGCACCGCGCCCGGCGGTGGTGGTGCTGGGCACCGGTACCGCCCGCTAGCTCGCCGTCCCACGATGTCGACGTTCGACGCTGGGCGCGAGGCCCGCCGCGAGAGCCTGGCCGGGGCAATCGCGGCCATCGACGACGAGCTCGCCGAGGCCAACCGGGCACGCGAGACCGCGCTGGTGTCGTGCCGCCGCGTGATCCGGGCGGCGGGGTCGGCCATCCGGGCGATCCACAGGCTGGATGCCGACGCCGCAGGTGCCCTGGCCGACGGCGCCGAGACGGCATTGCGGGAGGCCCAACGGATGCTGTCCCCGTTCCCGGCGGTCGGCCACGCCGGGTTCCTTCACGACGCCGAGAAGGAGTACACCGAGGCCCGGGCCGTCGCCGCCCTGGTCGCCGATGGTCCGGTGCCGACGCCTTCCGAGTTGGGTGTGGCCGCGTCGGCGTGGATGCGGGGCGTGGCCGAGGCGGCCAGCGAGCTGCGACGCCACCTGCTCGATCGGCTGCGCGAAGGCGACGTGGAGCGGGGCGAGTCCTTGCTGGCGGCGATGGACGAGGTCTACGACGCGCTGGTCGTCGTCGACTACCCGGACGCGCTGACCAACGGGCTGCGCCGGACGCTCGATGCGTTGCGAGCGGTCCTCGAGCGGAGCCGCGGCGATGTCACCACGACCGTCCTCCAGACCCGCCTCCAGAGAGCCATCGAGGGGCTCCCGCCGCGGGCTTGAGTCGGACACGGAGGGCCCGGCAGGTCAGGCCCGGCGTCAGGCGAGGTCGTGGTCGTAGGCGTAGGCGGTCGCAGCGGCGCGGGAGGACACGCCGAGCTTCGTGAAGATGTGGCTGACGTGACTCGCCACCGTCTTCTCGCTGATGAACAGCTTCTCGGCGATGACCCGGTTCGTCTTCCCTTCCGCCAGCACGCGCAGCACCTCGAGCTCCCGAGACGTGAGGCCGTCGGGTCGGCCCGGCTCGTCCGCGCCGAGCCGCGCGAGGTCGGGTGCCGCGCCGAGCGCTTCGAAGGCGGCCCGAGCGGCGCTCCTCGCGAGCTCCGCCCCCTCGGTGTCGCCGACGGCGACGCAGGCGTCGGCGATCAGCGCGCGCGTGAGGGCCGCCTCGTGCCGTGCCTCCAGCTCGGTCCACTTCTTCAGCGCCTGGCGCGAGGCGAGTAGTGCGTCCTTGGCGTGACCCTCGGCGAGGAGGACGGCAGCGGTGGCGTGCGCCGCCCGCGCCTGGAGGAACGGTGATCCGAGCTCGCCCGCAACCGCCGTGAGCTCGTCGGCGGCGGCCCGTGCCGCAGCGACATCGCCGGTGGCGAGCACGATCTCGGCATAGGCGCCGAGCACCCGGGCTCGCGAGATGGGGTCGATCCCCTCGTCGAGCACCCGCCGGATGGTGGCGTCGGCCGTGTCGGTCCGTCTCTGGGCGAGCCTCATGAGTGCCAGGCCGGGCTGGGGCTCGCAGCCGTGCTCGTTGGCACTGCGGTAAGAGGCCTCGGCGGCGTCGAACTCGCCACGGAGCCGGTGGAGCTCGCCTTCGACGTAGTGGGCTCCCCCGAGCGTGAGGCGGTTGATCGGCTCGGCGAGGCGCTCGCAGGCCCGGCGGGCGGATTCCACGGCATCGGACCAGTCACCGTGGAGGTGCAGGATCTCGGCACGGTGCAGCAGGCAGTGGCCCCGGTACAGCACGAGCTCGGTGTGTTCGTCGCACCAGCGCGAGAACGACTCGGTCCAGGCCCGGCAGCGAGTGACGTCGAACAGCTCGGCGCACGCATCGATCACCGTGCAGTAGGCGTCGCCGACGGCGATCGGCGAGATCTCCCGGGCCTCTACCGAGATCATCGCCTCGTCGAGCAGCGCAATCCCCTCGGCGAGGGCCCCGAGGTAGATGAGCATCCGGCCCTCACCGATGCGAGCCAGGGTGACGAGCTCCCGGTCGCGAAAGGTCGCGCCGATGGTGCCGGCCTGGACGAACAGGTTGTGCGCGGCGGCGACATCCCTGGCCTCGAAGATCTGGCCCATCGCCGAGGCGTACGCGAGGTAGCCGAGCTCGACGCAGTCGATACCGGCGTCGTCGAGCAGGCGGCGGACCCGCTCGGCCCAGCCGGCGCTGCGGGCGATGTCGCCCTTGAACCCCAT
>Ga0299914_10000487_pt1 | contig 24054 bp, 23 predicted proteins | sample RVTome_10_FD_201361 | JGI IMG/M metagenome (GOLD analysis project Ga0299914, IMG submission 201361) | Soil microbial communities from uranium-contaminated site in the Upper Colorado River Basin, Wyoming, United States - RVT153D57 (version 2) ...
CTCGCCCGCCTGAAACACATGCCGGTGGACATCCTGAAGATCGACGGTTCGTTCATCCGAGGGGTCCACCTCGACCGCGACGCCGCCAGCATGGTGTCGGCGATGATCTCGCTCGCCGTGAACCTCGGCATGACACCGCTCGCCGAGGGCATCGAGTCCGAGGGCGAGTGGCGATTCCTGGCCGATCGAGGATGCACACTCGGGCAGGGTTTCCACTTCTCGCGGCCGGTCGCCGCGGGCGAGATCCTCGCGATGTACCGGCGAGCGGAGCTCGAGGTCCTCGAAGGAGAGGCGGGGGCTGCGGGCTAGCCTCGCCGCCTCGGGCCCCGCAGCCCCGACCGGCGACCGCGAGCGCCGCCACTGAAGACGGTGCGAGGCGGGGCGACCTTCATCCCTTCCTGTTCGAACTCCTCGTGCAGATCGAGGCGGGCGGCCATGCGGCTCACGTCTCCCAGCTGTTCGGGGGTCACGAGGGTCACGCTCGTGCCCGTTCGGCCCGCTCTCGCGGTACGCCCGACGCGATGTACGTAGCCCTTGTCGTCCTGCGGAGGGTCGTAGTTCACGACCAGTGTGATGTCGTCGAGGTCGAGCCCTCGCGCGGCGACGTCGGTCGCGATCAACACGCCGACGTGTTTGTCCTCGAACCGCTGGAGCGCCCGTTCCCGCGCCTGCTGGGTCATGTCGCCGTGCATCGTGACCGCGGGAACCCGCTGGGCGCGCAGCTGTCGTGCGAGCGAGTCAACGGCCCGCTTCGTGTTCACGAACACGAGCGTGAGGCCGTCGGGCTCCTCGTTCCGCGCGAGCTGGATCAGCTTGCTCAGCTTCTCGTGAGCCCCTACCGGCACGAACCGGTGATCGGCTTCCTCGACGGTCTTGCCTTCCGAATCGATCTCGTGGCGGATCGGGTCCCGCGTGTACACCTCGGCGATGCGCCCGACCGCCCCGTCGAGCGTGGCCGAGAAGAACATCGTCTGTCGGTCCTTCGGCAGCCGCCGGACGAGGCGATCTACCTGAGGCTGGAAACCCATGTCGAGCATGCGGTCGGCCTCGTCCAGCACGAAGATGCGCACGCGGTCCAGTCGCACCAACTTCCGCTGCGCGAGGTCGTCGAGCCGTCCGGGGGTGGCGATCAGTATGTGCACGTCGCCGACGCCTCTGGACTGTTCGCTCACGCGGGTTCCTCCGTAGACGGCCTTCACCTTCAGGCCCTTGGCCTTCGCGATGTCGGCGAAGTCTTCGCGCACCTGGGTCGCGAGCTCGCGGGTGGGCACGAGCACCAACGCCTCGGGTCGGTGAGGAGACTGCGGATCGAGCCGCTCGACGATGGGGATCGCGAACCCGAGGGTCTTGCCCGATCCCGTCTTCGACTTCGCGAGCGTGTCGCGGCCGGCCGTCGCGTCCTCGAGGACCATCACTTGGATGGGGAACGGCGCCTCGATGCCACGAGCCGCCAGCGTGTCGACCACGGAGTCGGATACACCGAGGTCGCGGAACGAGGGAATCGCACTGCTCATCTGCACTGAAGGGTAACGGTTCCTGCCGAGCTCGAAGGCACCCCTCGAGCGCCGACGGCGGATGTCCCGTGCCGCTCCATCGCTTGCGACGCTCCCGCGCTCACTGGGTAGGCTGCCGGCATCCGCCACTCGTCGACGGGTCAGAGGGAGAGACGATGGACGACCGGATCCAGCTGTGGAACGACCTCGCCGCACAGATCGGGGTCGACAGCATCCGTTGCACGACGGAGGCGGGGTCGGGCCACCCGACCTCGTCGTTGTCGTGCGCTCACCTGCTCGCGGTGCTCTACGCGAGCCACCTTCGATACGACGTCGAGGATCCGAAGTCGCCGGCGAACGATCGGTTCGTGATGTCGAAGGGTCATGCCGCGCCCGCCTTGTATTCGGCGTTGAAGGCCATCGGCGCGATCTCCGACGAGGAGCTGCTCACGCTTCGCCGCTTCGGTTCGCCGCTCCAGGGCCACCCGGCGCCGGTGCCGGAGCTGCCTTGGATCGACGTCGCCACGGGCTCCCTGGGGCAGGGGCTCGCGGTCGGGCTGGGAATGGCGCTCGCGATGCGCCTCGACGGCACAGGGGGGCGTGTCTTCGTACTGCTGGGCGACTCCGAATCGGCCGAGGGGTCGGTCTGGGAAGCCGTGGAGGCTGCTGCGTACCACGAGGTGGACGACCTCGTCGCGATCCTCGACATGAACCGGCTCGGACAACGCGGGCCGACGATGCACGGGTGGAACGGCGACCTCTTCGCCCGCCGCGCACAAGCGTACGGATGGCATACGATCGAGATCGACGGGCACGACGTCGCGTCGATCGACGCTGCGTATGCCGAGGCGACCGACGCAGCCGGGCCCACGATGATCGTGGCGCGCACCGAGAAGGGTCACGGTGTATCGTTCGTCGCCGACCACGAAGGATGGCACGGCAAGGCGATGTCGCAGGAGCAGGCCGCTCAGGCGATCGAGGAGCTCGGCGGCATCCGTTCCCTGACGATCACGCCATCGTCGCCACCCGACATCAAGCCGTTGGAGCTCGGCGAGCTGCGCGCCGAGCCCGCCCCCGTGTACACCGACCCGATCCCCACGAGGAAGGCGTTCGGGGAAGCGCTCGCGTGGCTCGCGGGGCACCGACCGGATCTCGTGGTGCTCGACGGGGAGGTCGGGAACTCCACGCACGCCGAGGATTTCCAGGCGGTCGCCCCGGAGCGGTTCTTCGAGATGTACATCGCGGAGCAGGCGGTCGTCGGCGCGCAGACGGGACTGCAGGTCCTGGGAAAGACGGCGTTCGCGGCGACGTTCGGAGCGTTCCTCACCCGGGCGTTCGACCAGGTGCGCATGGGAGCGATCAGCCGAGCCGACCTCCGGATGTGCGGCTCGCACGCCGGCGTCTCGATCGGCGAGGACGGGCCTTCGCAGATGGCCCTCGAGGACCTCGCCATGTTCCGCGCGCTGCACTCGTCGACCGTGCTCTATCCGGCCGACGGAACCTCGACGGTCAAGCTCGTGACGGCGATGTGCGATCTTCCGGGCATCTCCTACGTGCGCACGACCCGCGAGGCCACGCCGGCGATCTACGGCGCGGAGGAGGAGTTCCCGGTCGGCGGATCGAAGACCCTTCGGAGCTCCGACGCCGACGTCGCCGCCCTTGTGTGCGCCGGGGTCACCGTGCGCGAGAGCCTCGCAGCGGCCGACGCCCTGGCGGCCGACGAGAAGCCGGTGCGCGTGATCGACGCGTACTCGGTGAAGCCGATCGATACGGCGACGCTCCGGCGTGCCCTCGAGGAGACCGGGTTGGTGCTGGTGACCGAGGACCACCGGGTCGAGGGCGGGCTCGGTGACGCCGTGCTCGACGCGTTGGCCGAGACGGGACCGATCACCGGCCGGGTCGTGAAGCTCGGGATCCGCGACATGCCGGGCTCCGGCTCGCCGGACGAGATGCGAGCGTGGGCAGGTATCGACGCCGAGTCCATCGCCGATCGGGTACGTCAGGAAGCGTGAGAGCTCGCGAACGCGCGGCCCACGCCCAGCAGCCAGTGCACCGAGCGCTCCCGTGTCGCCTGCTACCCTGAGCCGACGATGGCTGACTACCGAGAGATCCTGCACGAACGCCTCTACGTGAAGGTGCCCGGCACCGACAAGCTGCGCAAGACCGCGGCCAACCGGCAGAGACATCTGCTCGCCAACGGCTGGCGTGAGCTCGACCGTCAGCAACGCACCGATCACGTGATGGTCACGTTCGAACGCACGGGACACGCGCCCATGAAGGCCCGCCTGCCCAAGGCGGCGCCCGAGGTCCGCATCGAGCGCCGACCTCGTCGCGACGACAATCGTCGCGGCGGCGGCCGCCGCTGAGCACACAAGAGGGCTCGAACACCTCTCCACCGGATATCGTCCGGCTCTCGATGTGTCCTACCGGAAATCCTTCGGTTATTCTCGGTCTGACAGCCGTAACCTCGGTTCCCCCCAGCTTGACCCGTGTTCCTCGTCGGGATGACCGATCCGATCACGTGAAGGAGGTGGCCAGTGAGCGCCGCAGAGAACCCGAGCGCAATCCGTCCGGCCCATCGCGCGGCCACGGCCCACGCCGCCGAGGAACAGCCGTTCCACTACCCGCTGCGGCGAGAGTACGTGGAGCCCGACTGGACCCGCCTCCCGGGCTATCGCGACGTCTCGAAGGAGCAGTGGGAGTCGGCGCAGTGGCAACGAGCGCACTCCGTGAAGAACCTCAAGGAATTCGCCCAGGCTCTCGGCGGGCTCCTCCCCGACGACCTGCTCGATGACATCCGGCGTGACCAGGAAGAGCGCGCCACGATGTCGATGCTGATCCCGCCTCAGATGATCAACACGATGGAGGTCGAGGACCTCCGCAACGACCGCGTCCGCCGGTACATGGCCCCGGCGTTCGGCGACCGGGAGGTCGAATGGGCCTCTCACCCCATGGCAACGCGCGACTCCTTGCACGAGGCCGACATGTGGGCCGTGGAGGGGCTGACGCATCGCTACCCCACCAAGGTGCTCGCCGAGCTCATCGCGACGTGCCCCCAGTACTGCGGTCACTGCACCCGCATGGACCTCGTCGGCAACGACACGCTGCAGGTGCTCAAGTACAAGTTCGAGATCAAGCAGAACGAGCGATGGGACCTGATGCTCGACTACCTGCGGAAGACCCCGCAGGTGCGCGACGTCGTCGTGAGCGGCGGCGACATGGCCAACGTGCCTGCGAAGCGCCTCGAGGCCTTCGTGATGTCGCTGCTCGACATCGAGAACATCCGCGATATCCGCCTGGCGACGAAGGGACTGATGGGCATCCCCCAGCACTTCCTGCAGGACGACGTGAAGGCGGCCTTCGCACGGATGGGCGCCCGGGCGAACGAGCGTGGCGTCGACATCGCGTTGCACACCCACGTCAACTGCGCGCAGCAGGTGACGCCGCTCGTCGGCGACGCCGCTCGCATGGTGCTCGATTCGGGCTTCCGTGACGTGCGTAACCAGGGGGTGCTGCTGCGGGGTGTGAACACCTCACCGGGCGATCTGCTGGAGCTCTGCTTCATGCTGCTCGATCACGCGAAGATCACGCCCTACTACTTCTACATGTGCGACATGATCCCCAACGCCGAGCACTGGCGCACGTCGGTGGCCGAAGCCCAGGACCTGCAGTTCGAGCTGCTCGGCTACATGCCGGGCTTCGCCACGCCGCGCGTGATCTGCGACGTGCCGTTCGTGGGGAAGCGCTGGGTGCACATGCTCGAGAGCTACGATCGCGAGCGTGGCATCTCGACCTGGACGAAGAACTACCGCACAGGCATCGAGTTCGACGACCCCGAGGCGCTCACCCGCGAGTACGTCTACTTCGACCCGATCTACACGCTGCCCGAGGAAGGGCAGCAGTGGTGGCGGGAGCAGGTCGCGAACGGCCTTCTCGAAGCGCACTGGGTCGAGCCCCCGGCCCCGATCGTGCCTTCCGCCGATTCTCTCGGGTCGTCGAGCACGGGCGAACCGGCCACGGTCTGACCGCCCGATCGCACCTTCCACTCGCTGCTAGCGTTCTCACCATGTCGCGGCTCGTGCACGTCGTCGGAGCGCAGATCTCGCCCGTCGGCGGCGACCCCGAGGCCACGTTCGAGAAGTTCGCCGACGAGGTCCGCACGATCCGCGGATCCTTCCCCCGGGCCCGCCTCTATCTCTTCCCCGAGCTGTACCTCGCGGGTGAACAGCCGTTCCGCACGCACGTGCCCATCGCGCGGAACCGCCATCGCGTGCCCGGGCCTTTCACCGAGCGCATCGGCGCGGTGGCCCGCCGTGCCCGCCGCTGGATCCAGGCAGGCTCGATCTACGAAGCCGCCGGCCGAAGGACCTACAACACAGCCCTGCTGTTCGCTCCCGACGGATCGCTCGTCTCCTCCTACCGCAAGCTCTTCCCGTGGATGCCGATCGAGGGCACCGACCCCGGCTCCGCGCCACCGCCCGTCGTCGACATGCCTGGCATGGGGAAGGCCGGCTTGCTGATCTGCTACGACGGGTGGTTCCCTGAGGTGCCCCGAGCCCTCGCGCTCGCAGGTGCCGAGGTGCTGCTGCACCCGACGCTCACGAGCACCCCAGACCGCGAGGAAGAGCTCGTGCTCGCTCGAGCGAACGCGATCGCGAACCAGTGCTACGTGCTGAACGTGAACGGCGCACTCGACGTCGGCGGCGGACGTTCGATCGGCGTCGATCCCGAGGGGCGTGTGCTGTTCGAGGGCGGTTCGGGCGAGGAGCTCATCAGCGAGGTCCTCGACCTCGACCGGGTACGCACGGTGCGCGAGCGCGGCACGCGAGGCATGAACCGGTTGCTCTGGCAACTCGAGGAGCACGGCCCGAGGGCCGCCGATCCCGATTATCGGACGCTGCGTCGTCGCAGGACCAGGTAGCCGAGGGCGAGGGCCGATGCGACCGCCGCCGCGGCGCCGATCGCCGGCCATGGGGCCCATGGCGTCGGGCCGGAGCGGGCCGATGCGGCTTCGACGACCGGGGCAGGGTCGGGCTCTGCAGCGCGCACGAGCACCTCGCGGGGGCGGCCATCGCCGAGCAGGTCGCAGGCGCCCTCGTCTCGGACGATCACACCCCATCGCAGCTGGTCCAGCCCCGGCGACGTGCCGGTCTCGTCTTCGTCGGCGACGACGGTGCGTCCGGGAACCTGCAGGATCAAGGTGTCACCCTCGATCGTCGGCGGCAGGAAGCGGCTCTGGCCCGCCTCCGGCAGCAGGAGCGTCGTCGTCACAGGATCGCGCACCGCGTCGTAGCGCAGGATGCGGTTCACGTCGCGGTACAGGCCCGCGTCGACCGGTGGCACCTCGGGATCGAACAGCACGACGTCGACCCGGAAGGGATGACCTTCCCCGTCGGGCACCGCCAGCGGTTCCGCGAATCGAAGCGTGAACCGGATCGAGGTGCCGAGCTCGACGATCTCGCCGTCCGCGCGCACCAGATCGGGAACGCTGGCGCCGGCGGATGTGGAGCCGCCCGGCAGGGAAGGGCACCGGGCCGAGTCACCTGCCGGATCGGCGGCCCCGAGGAGCGATGGGCCGAGCATCACCACGAGCACGGGGACGATCCGCCTTCCCACCGTTCCTCTCGGCCGCCCGATCATGAGCTCGGACAGTCGCGCGGCTCGAGGATCAGCGGCTCGAGCCGGGGCTCCTGGGTGAAATCGAACGCGCCCGACAGGGGGTCGGCGCGCGCATCACGGTCGGTCATCGGCTTCAGCTCGTGCAGCTCCTCGATGAACTTCAACACCGAAGAGAACTCGTACACGTTGTCGTCGACCGCGCCGCCGTCTGGGTTGCCGCCGCGGCGCGTCCACGGCGAGATGATCAGCGCCGGTGTGCGTGGCCCCAGGCCCATGATGTCGTAGTGGGGCGGCGGCACGTGGTCGTAGAAGCCCCCGAAGTCGTCCCAGACGATCACGACGGCGGTGTTCGGCCATGCCTCGCTCCGCTGGATCGCGTTCATGTACTCGACGGTCCAATTCTCGCCTTCGCAGACGTTGGTGCCCGATCCGGGATGCTCGTTCGGTTGGCCTTCGGGCGGGATCAGCCACGACACCGCCGGCAAGGTGTCCTGTTTGAGGTCCTGCAGGATCGTCTCGGGGTCCTGGACCTTGTTCCACATGTCGCCGAACCGCACGTGGCGGATCGCCTGGAGCGCGTTCATCCACTTGTCGGGGAGCGCGTAGTACTTCCAGCTGATGTTCTCGCGTTCCAGCTGATCCTGGATCACCTTGATGTTGATGCAGGTTCGGGTGCTCTCCCAGTACTGGGCGATCTTCAGCAGCTGCCCGTTGGGTGGACCGCCCTTGGTGATGTTCTCCTCGAGCCGCATGATGCGTTTGATGTCGGCCTCGCTGAGGTCCTCGATCGGGAACCGCTGCGTGAACTCGGTCGGGTCGTCGCAGTAGTTCCCCTCGACGTTCGTCGTGGACTTGTTGTCGACGATGCCGTAGCTCTGCGCCGCGACCGTGTAGAGGTGCTCGGGGAACGTCGGTCCGTACATAGACGTGAAGAAGTGATCGGCGATCACGAAGCGGTCCGCGTACGCCCAGTACGCGGGCAGGCTGTCGCGGTCGTACTGCGAGTAGCCGGCGAGATCCTCGCCCAGCGCGATGCAGTTGAACCCGTTCATCCTGCCGCCGTTGATCGCCAGCAGGCCGGGATAGAACGCGTGGCCGAGGTCGTGCGGCTGCACGAGCGGTGAGTCCTTGAGCTTGACCCTGGCGGCGTTGGCGAACGTCGAACAGTCCATCGTCTCTCCGGAGGTCGCCCCGTCGACCCCGGGGTACCGCCCGAAGTAGTGGTCGAAGGTCCGGTTCTCCTTCACGAGGAAGATCACGTGTTCGATCGGGTTCTCGCCCGGCACCACGACCCCGGCGTCGTCGTCGGGTTGCCCTGCGTCGCCACCGTTGGCGTTCCCGTCGCGATCGCCGCCGGTGGGATCCGGGCTCCGACCACCGGCCTGGCGGGTTCCGTCGTCGCCCCCCGGCCACATGAACCAGACGAGCGCGACGATCAGCACCATGATCAGCGCCGCGAAGGTCCGCCGCCGGGCGATCTGCTGACGCGACGGACGGCGCGGACCGGAGGGGCGGATGAGGGGACCCGACGGCTCCGACACGATTGGGCAGTCTAGCGTCGGGGAAGGACCGGAACAGGGTCCTGGGTCATCAGGTCGTCGAGCGATGCCGCGAGCCATCGCTGGACGGCCATGTAGCGTGGGTCACCGGCACGGTTGCGGCGCTCCGCCGGGTCGGCGGGGCCGAGCCGGCCGGTGAGGTCGTAGAGCTCGATCGTGCCGTCCGATCCTTCCACGTAGCTGAAGTCCTCGGCCCGCACGCCTCGCCATGGCGGCACGTCGCCGTCACCCGCCCACTCGATCAGCACCGCGTCGCGGTCGAACGCATCGACGACACGGTCGTCCAGCATCGGCAGCAGGCTGCGCCCGTCCACCCGCACCGCCCCCGTGCCGAGGCCGGTCAGATCCAGGATCGTCGGAGCCAGATCCACGTTCGATACGGGCCTGGGAACCACGCCGGCGCCGGTCCAGGGGGATCGGACGACGAGGGGGATCCGGACACACGCGTCGTACGGGCATCGTTTGCCGACCCACCGATGCTCGCCGAACGAATAGCCGTTGTCGGACAGGAACACGACGAGCGTGTGGTCGAGCTCACCCCTGGCCTCGACCTCGTGCACGAGCGACCGCACCGCTCGGTCGACCCCGGCGAGGGTCTCCAGCATGCGGCGTCGAAGGTCCTCGAGCGCGGCCGCCGTCGGGCCATCGATCGGCGGCAAGCCCTGGGTCCAGTCCGGCTTGCCACGAACGTCGTTCAACACGTGGAGATCCGGCATCGAGGTTGGGTCCCGGGCGAGCGTTCCGGCGTCCTGCGGCGCAGGCGTCCACGGTGCGTGCGGGGCGCTCGGTGCGTAGACGAGGAACCACGGGCGTTCCGTCGACGCGCCACGCAGGAATGACGTGGCCTCCGCGGCCAGCATCGACGTCGCATAGGAACCGTCGCCGGTGCCCGCCGTCATGGGCACACCCTGATCGACGAAGGGGTAGCCCAGGTAGGTCGTCGACATGTCCAGGTTCCGCTTGGCCAGGAAGCGATCCCAGCCGGCCGGCACGTACGGGCCGCGGTCCCACGGGTATCCGTTCAGGTACTTCCCGATGAACGCGGTCTGGTAGCCGGCGTCGTCGAGCCACGTCGCGAGCGTGGACGACTCGTCGAGGTCCGCCCCGTCGCCGTTGCTCTCGACGCCCGTGTGCCTCGAGAAGAGTCCGGTCAGGATCGACGCCCTCGACGGACAGCACATCGGCACGTCGACCACGGCGTTCGTGAAGCGCACCCACCGATCGCCGGGGTCAGCCAGGCGCGACTCGAGCCAGGGCATCGCGGGAGGATCGGTCGCGGTCGGGAGCGAATCCCACGGCTGGTCGTCGGTGATCACGAGCAGCACATTGGGAAGCGGCACGGATCGAGAGCCCGGCGCCGCGTCGGTGACCGTGGCGGCCGAGACACAGACCAGCACGGCGCAGGCCGTCGCGAGCGAGGCACGTCGACGAGGATCGTCGCGCCGGCTCACGCTCATGTCAGCGGTCCAGCCATCCCCCGTCACGGTCGTAGGCATCTGCGACCACACCGGCGGCGATCGAGAGCGCGACCGACTCGGGATCACGTCCGCCGAGGTCGAGCCCGAGCGGCGATCGCACCCGGGCGATCTCGTCCTCGGCGAACCCCATCGCTCGCAACGCCTCGACGTGGTGCCCCACGTGCCGCCGGCTGCCCATCACGCCCACGAAGCGGGCGGGCGAGCGGAGCGCAGATGCGATCATCGACGCGACGTCAGGTGCGTCGTGGTCGGTGAAGACGACCACGTCGCGATCGCCGAGAGGGAGATCTTCGAGACCTGCCAGCGCCGGCCCGTCACCCGAAAGCACCCGCTCTTCACGGGACTCCACCAGCACGACCTCGTAGCCGAGGCGCTCGAGATGTGATCTGAGGGAACGAGCCACGTCGGTGGCGGAGACGACGGCGGCGGTTGGCGAACCTGTGTGTGGCTCGAGGTAGACCTCGATCTCGCCGAGGTCGTGGGTCAGGGTCCGAACCTCCGGGGAACCCGAAGCCTCGACCTCGGCCGCGGCCTCGACGGCGGCAGCATCGAACTCGGCACAGCCGAGCGTGCCGTGGACCTGGCCGCCCACCACGATCGACATCGTGGCCCCGACGCGGCATGGGGGAGACCCGCGCACACGCACCGCCTTGACCTCGACGGTGGTAGGCGGCGACGATGCCGATGGGGAGCGCTCGGCGACCTCGGTCCCCGCCGCGTGCCCCGTCGGATGCGCGCCGGTCGAGCCGCCGAGCAGCTGCACCGCATGCGGCACGACGGGCATGATCGCGGTCAGACCCTCCCGCACGCCCGTGGGCGACCCTGGGAGGTTCACGACCAACGCCGCGCCGATCGTGCCGGCCACCGCCCGCGAGAGCGCGGCCATCGGCGTGTGCGCGAGACCTTCGGCCCGCATCAACTCCGCCAGGCCGGGCGCTTCCCGGTCGATCACCGCGCGCGTCGCCTCGGGGGTCACGTCGCGGGGGCCGAACCCCGTGCCGCCGGTGGTGACGATGAGCGAGTGTGTGAGAGCCAGCTCACGGAGCTTCCGTTCGATGTCGGGCCGTTCGTCCGGGACGACCGTTCTCGAAGCGACCTCGTACCCGTGGTCACCGAGGATCGCCGAGGCGACGTCACCCGACTCGTCGTCGCGCGAGCCCTGCGTCACTCCGTCGGAGACGGTGACGACGGCGGCGCGGGCGGTCGGATCCATGTCCTCATCCTCGCATCTCGCGATGCCAACGGCCGATGCTGGCGCGTTCGGCGTTCCCACGGGTACGCTGGAGCGACATGGTGCACACGACTTCGGAGTCGGCGCCTTCGAACGGCCCGCTGATCGACACGTTCGGCAGGGTCGGCAGCGACCTGCGCATCTCGGTCACCGATCGCTGCAACTTCCGATGCACGTACTGCATGCCGGCCGAGGGCGTGGCATGGCTCCCCAAGGACGAGATCCTGACGTTCGAGGAGCTGACCCGGCTGCTGCGGCTGTTCGTGAACCTGGGCGTGACCTCGATCAAGGTCACCGGGGGTGAACCGACCGTTCGGGCGGACCTCCCGACCCTGGTGCGCATGTTCCGCGATGCCGGGCCCGACCTCGACATCTCGTTGACCACCAACGGGGTACTGCTCGACTCGCTGGCCGACCCGCTCGCCGAGGCCGGCGTGGATCGGGCGACGGTCTCGTGCGACTCCCTGCTTCGCCATCGATTCGCGGAGATGACCCGGCGTGACGCGCTCGAGAAGGTGTTCCGAGGGCTCCGCGCTGCCGAGCATGCCGGGCTCACCCCGATCAAGATCAACTGCGTCGTGATCGGGGGCACCAACGACGACGAGGTCGTCGGCTTCGCGCGGTGGGCGCGAACGACCGGTTACGAGGTTCGGTTCATCGAGTACATGCCTCTCGACGCGCAGCACGCGTGGGAGCGGCGCAAGGTCGTGCCGGCGCGCACCGTGCTCGAGCGTATCGACGAGGTGTTTCCGCTCGTCGCAGACGGCGGTCAGGCCGAGCCAGCGACGACGTACGCCTTCACCGACGGATCACCGGGACGGATCGGGGTGATCCCGAGCGTCACCGAGCCGTTCTGCGACTCGTGCAACCGCATGCGCCTCACCGCCGAGGGACAGTTCCGCAACTGCCTCTTCGCCCTGGAAGAGACCGACCTGCGGGAGCCGATGCGCGCCGGGGCGAACGACGACGAGCTCGAGGCGCTGCTCCGCGATGCGATGTGGTCGAAATGGGCGGGCCACCGCATCGACCATGCCGACTTCGTGCAGCCCGTCCGCAGCATGTCGATGATCGGCGGCTGACCCGGGCACTCGAACGTCGCCTGCGGAAGGACCGACCTGCGGTTCGTGTTCGACGAGACGCCCGGACGGGTTCACCGGACGTTCACGATCGTCTGCGACGATCGTGACGCCGAGAGGTTGCGCCCCCTCTCAGGTGCGGGGGCCGGGCTTCGCCCGGCCCCCGCGACCCCCTGTGACGCGGTCGCTATCCGACCTGCAGCGCGTCGAGGTTCGACTCGATCGCCGCCTCGGACGACTCACCCACCGTCACGCCCGCGACCGTGCCGTCGGCGGCGACGTAATAGACCGTGGGGAACGACGACACGCCGAGTCCCTGCATCAGCGTGCCGGCCCCGTCGTCGACCGCCGTGGTCAACGTCAAGCCCTCGTCGGCGAGGAACTCCGACGGCGTCGGCCCGGGCTGCTGACCCATGGCCGTCGTGACGCTGACCAACTCGACACCCTCGCGAGCCTGGACGGCAGGCACGAGGATCGGCAGCTCCGCCTGGCAGTGGGGACACCACGACGCCCAAACGACCAGGACCGCCGGCGCGCCCTCGTAGTCGCTCCATGACACCGTGCCCCCGTCGAGCGCGGACGCCGAGAACGCCGGCACCGGATCGCCGATCTCGAGCTGCGCGCCCGGCCCTGGGTCGATCGAGACCGACCCGGCAGGCGCCGTGGCCGAGCCGTCGTCCCCCTCCCCGCCGCCCAGGAGAACGGCGCCGATCACGACGGCGACGGCCATAAGGGCGACGGCGATCCAGAGGGCGCGCTGCCGAGCGGCACGCTGCTGCGCCTGCCGGCGGGCCTGCTTCCTCGACCGGCCCGATCGCTTCCTGGACTTCGTGGCGTTCGTCATGAGGTCCTCCGGGGGTGGGCGAGGTCACGTTCCCGAGCGTTCAACAGGATCTTCGTCCGGGCGACCGGATGCGGTTCAGGCCGTTCGACCCCCGCCGCGCGTGACGGTCATCTCCGAGGGCGTCGGCCCACGATCACGCGGGTCACCTTCAGCTCGCCGCCCTTGGTGCTCTGCACGTCGCGGAACCCTCCCGCCGCCAGGACGCGCTTGACCTCTTTGGCCCGGTCCGGACTGACTTCCATCAACAGCCACCCGTTCGAACGGAGCCAGCCCGGGGCCTCGGCGACGGTGCGCCCGACCAAGCCGAGGCCGTCCGTGCTCTGATCGGTCAAGGTGTGAGGCGGCTCCCAGTCACGGATCTCGTCCGGGAGGTCGGCGACCTCACCCACCGGCACGTATGGCGGATGCAGCGTGATCACGTCGACCGATCCGCGAAGCCGCTGCGGAAGCCCGCCGAAGAGATCACCGACCTCGAACCTCGCGTCCAGCGACAGGGCCTTCGCGTTCTTCCTGGCGAGCCTCACCGCGTCTGCCGCCACGTCGGTGCCCCAAACCTCGGCCTTCGGCACCTCGTCGGCGACGGCGAGCGCGATCGGCCCGCCCCCCGTCGCGAGATCGACGAGCACCGGGCGTTCGCGTTTCCGGAGTCGCCTGACCGCCTGCTCCGCGAGGAACTCGGACGAATCGCGGGGTACGAACACGCCCGGCTTCGTCGTCAGCTCGATGTCGCGGAACTCCGCGTAGCCCTTGATATAGGGGATCGGTTCCCCGGTGGCACGCCGATCGATCAAGGCCTCGAACCTGCGCCGATCCTTCCCGGAGACCTCGTTGCTCGGCTCCGGATCTTCGCCGAGCACGTGCATGAGCAGGTCCTCGGCTTCGATACGCTCCCTGCCCCGCTGCCAATGGTCGATCGCGGGCGAGACCTTCAGCTGCTTCACGGCACGCGCGAGCACACGCCTAGCTTCCATGTCGACGCATCGTAGCGGGTGGGCTCGCTACACTCCCCCGAACATGGCAGACTCCTCGAGCTCATCGAAGAAGCCCGCCGCGAAGCCCCCGGCGAAGCGCCGGTCCCGCACGAAGAAGGCCCCCAGGGGTTCATCGATCAGGCTCACGGGTGATCGCCTCGTCGTGCGGACATCGGACAACGGCGAGCGCAAGAGCGCCGGTGGCCTGCTGATCCCGGCGACCGCCGCGCCGGCGCCGAGGCGCCTGTCCTGGGGAGACGTGTCCTTGGTCGGCCCGGACGTCCGGGTGGCCAAGCAGGGCGACCGGGTGCTGTTCCTGCCCTCATCGGGCCTCGAGGTGGAACTCGACGGCGAAGAGCTCGTGTTGCTCCGCGAACGTGACGTGCAGGCGGTGGCGTCCGCCCCGGGCGAGGAGCGAGCACCAGGGCAGTATCTCTGAGGAGCGGCAGCTTCATCCGCCGAGGAAGCTGAGCCGCACGGTCCGCACGTCGTTGTCCCGGTTCGGGTCGATCAGCACGACCGATTGCCACGTGCCGAGCTGGATCGAACCACCGAGCACGGGCAGCATCAGCGACGGAGCGACGAACACCGGCAGCAGGTGATCACCGCCGTGCCCGACGGCTCCGTGCCGGTGCGCGTACCGATCGTCGCGCGGATACACCCGTTCGAACAGCTCGTCGAGGTCGGCTTCGGAGCCGCTTCCCGTCTCCATCAGAGCCACGCCCGCCGTCGCATGCGGCACGAACACATGCAGCATGCCGTCACCCCCGACCCCCACGGCGAACCGCTCGACACGGCCGGTCAGATCGTGTACGCGGCCACCGTCCGTCCGGACCTGGAACGTCTCGGTCTGCATCGGTCTCACCCTCGGGAGCCCGCGGTCGTCGCCGGGTCGTCGGCACGGTCGGCCAGAACCTCGACGTGTTCGCCCTCCTGGAATCGGTCGAAGCCCAACCGCCAAGTACGCGAAGGCCATCGGTAGTCGACGACCCTCTCGCCCGGGCGGAACACCGCAGTGTAGAGCGTGCCCCAGCCGTTGGAGTACGAGGTGCTGAACAGCGGCGGCAGCAGGAAAGCATCGGCGAAGGTCTCAACATCGGCCGCCCCGCCGCTCACCAGCCCGACGATATGTTGCTCGCGTTCGATGGTTCGCGTCGCCACCGCCTGCTCGGGCCACTCCACCAGTCCTTGGTGGTTCGTCGCCGCCGGGAACGAGCGGAATAACGGCTCCCGATCCGGGGAGACGTAGGCGGTGAGCACCTCGCCCGAACGATCGACGATCGTCAGGTTGTGCGCCAGGCTGAACGGCAGCCTTGCGATCGTCTCGCGCGCTTGCGCGACCGTCTCGCAGACCTCGAGCACGTAGCGAACCACCATCGGGATGCCGAACCCGTCGCCGAGGACGCGCCTGCCCCCGAACGTGAGCGATACCGCGAGCCCGTCATCGTTCATGCCGTCGAGCAGACCCCACAGGCAATCGCTGGTGCCCAGGACCCGCCGGCCGAGCAGGCGCGTCGACCAGATCAATCCCTCGAACCGACTCGGTGCATAGTCGTAGTTCCGCGCCAATACCGGGCCGCCCGTTCGTGTCCAAACGCCCTGGGAGCATGCAGCCAGGTACGGAGGCGGCTTGTAGAGCGAGAGCATGCGCGCGGCGATGTCGCCGCCGCCGGCGAGATCGACCAGTCGCTCGTACACCGGGAGCAGTTCCGGCATGTGCGCACGAACCATGCGGATGCTCGTCGCGTACGAAGGCCGTGCGGCCTCGCCCTCGCGCAGGAACCATTCGCGATAGTGAGGCCAGCGCTCGTCGAAGACGCTCGTCCACTTCGGGCCGAGCTCGAGCTCTTCCACCGCACGGAACGTGAACTTCACCATCTGTTCGTCGAGTATCGGTGGGGCCGCTACAGCATCTTGAAGCCGAACGGTTCCGGCTCCACCGGGGGAGGCTCCCGCGAGGGCGGCGGTACGCCACGGAACTGCGCCTTGATGCCGGTGATCCAGGACCTGGCCCGGTCGACCAGCTCGTGGTCGTCATCGAGGAACCGCCCTCTGGTCACCAGGATACCCAGGTCCGCCCCCGGATAGCGGTAGCCGCCGACCGAGGCGATGCGCAGGTAGAACGCCTCGGATTCGTCGGCGACCGTGTGCCAGTCGGTGTCGTGGCGGGCGTAGCGGATCGTCCCGTCGTGCTCCATGCGCCAGATCCCGGACGAGGGCGCCTCGGTGATCAGCTCCACCACGTCTTCGGTCTGCTTCAGGATGAACTGGGTCCACTCGTCGAGGTTGCCCGGGTGTGCCCACCGCCTGTTCAGCTCGTCCACATCGATCTCGTAGTCGACGTCCATGAACTCCAGCAGATGGAAGAGGAACAGCGGCATATCACCGTAGGCGACCGCGGTGACGTTCGTGATGCTGCTCGCACCGGTGACACGAGGATTCAGCTCCCCGAGGTACATCTCCCCCGAAGCCGCATCGGCGAGGAAGTCGAGCTCGAAGTAGCCGCGGTAGCCCTCGCGGCGCAGACGCTCCCCCACGGCGTACGTGCGCTCACGGGCCAGCAGCCGCTGATCCGCCGACAGCACCTCCGGGAACACGTCGTTGCCGCACCAGCCGCCGTCGTAGGGCGTGAGCTCCGGGAAGCCCGTGAGCTCGGCCATGAGCGGGCCGACGAGCGTGCCATGACGCGTGATCACCCCTTCGATCGCCGTCTCGCGTGGATCGATACGCCGCATGACCTTGATGTCCTGGCCGACGATCTCCTCCTCGTCGTCTCGCCAGTCGGACTCGCTGCCAACGAAGAACGTGGTCTTCCCCGAATCGCCGTACGGCGTCTGGATCACCAGGTCGTTCCCGAGACCTGCTCGGGAGGCAAGCTCGAGCACCTCGCGGTAGCTCGCCGCACGTCCCATCACGTTGGGGACGCTCGGTACCCCCGCCTCGCTCGCGAGCCTGGTGGTCTCGATCTTCGAGTCGAGTCGGTGGCGCAGCTCGGCGGGCGGGAATGCTACCTGGAGGCCGAGCTCGGCCGCCAGGACCTCGGTCTCCTCGTCGAACATCAGGAACGCAACCCTGCCCTCGACACCACGCCCATTGACGTAGTCGACGACCTCCTTATGGCCCAATAGGTAGTTGCAGATCTCCTCGATCGAGCCGAAGGCTCTTGGGCTTCGTTCCCTGGGTACGAACACGTTCGGATGCCAGCCGTCGAACGAGTCGTAGTAGTTGATGAATCGGAAGTTGCGTACCCACCGATCGATGCCGAGCAGGTTGAACGCGGTCGCCGACACGTAGTACACGGGGACGTCGTTGGTTCGGAAGAAGTGCCTGATCGCCGGAATCCCCCGGAGCGTCGGCGGAAGGTCGGATCGGTCGGAGTCGGAAGGCTGCGTGCTCTCACCCGCATCGAACGACGTCCTGTCGTCGAGAGACGCCGCGCCGAGAACGCCGTTCGCGCGCGCCTGCTCACGCCGCACGTACCAACGAGCAGCAACGACGAGCACGACGAGCACGACGAGCGCGGCCAACCAGGCCGCCGCTACGCCAGGCCGCACCAGTCTCTGACGAAGAGGCCCAACACCTGGGCGGTCTGCACCACGGAGGGAAGGTACACCCGCTCCCCGACCCCGTGTGCGGCTTCGGCATAGGGCCCGAAGCAGACCGCCGGAATGTCGGCAACGTTGCCGAAGACGGCGGCGTCGGTGGTGCCGGTGGTGGCGACGAGCGCCGGGGGCGTGCCTGCTTGCACGGTGAAGGCACGAGCGAGCGATCCCACCAGGGGATGGTCGTCGGCGATGTCGTACCCACGGCTCGAGAACCCGTTGTACCGGACCTCGGTCGAGCCGGGTCGATCGACGGTCGCCTCCTCGACCGCCGCTTCGATGCGGGTCTTCAGACCCTCGATCGACATGTCCGGATACAGCGCGATCCGATATCCGGTCTCGCACTCCCCCGGCACCGTCGACGGCCAATCGCCGCCTCTGATCGTTCCGACGTTGAGGTTGATCGGGTTGGTGAACAGGTCGAATGGGGGCGGAGGAGCGGCGTTGAGGTCCGCCTCGAGGGACCGCAACGCTCCGATCACCGCGAGGCTCTTCTCGATCGCGTTCGTGGCGTGCCGCCCTTCGGCGGCGTGCCCCGACACGCCCGTGATCCGCACGCTGAACCACAGCACACCCATCTGCGAGGTGGTGATCGCGGCGCCGAAGGGTTCCGCGATCACGGCGGCGTCCGCCGTGTGGCCGTCGAGCAGCGTCTGCAGGGTGCCATTGCCGGTGCACTCCTCCTCCACCACCGACTCGATCGTGATCGGCGCTCGGGGCGAGAGGCCGATCGATCGCAGTCCTCGCACGGCCCCCAGGATGGCGGCGAGTCCACACTTCATGTCCGCTGCCCCTCGCCCGATCATCCAGACGTCGTCACGCCGAGGGGAGAACGGGTCTCGCGATCCCCATTGCGAGAGAGGCTCGGGGCTGACCACGTCGATGTGACCGTTCAGGATCAGCGACCGACCGATGGTCTCGCCGACGGGTGACCAGGTCGCGACCACGTTGCGCTTGCCGTCGACGTCCCAGTCGAACGGTGCTGCCAGCGGGTGCGCGCGGAGCCGTTCGGCGTCCATCGGAACGTCGACGGGCTCGAGGCCCATCTCACGAAGGGCACCCTCGAGGACGGCCTGCCCCGGCTCCTCGTTGCCCAACGTCGTCGGTGCCCGGACGAGCTCGCCGAGCAGCTCGGCCATCCAGCCTTCCTGCTCGTCGATCGCCCTCAGGATGTCGCTCTCACCGGGTCCCGGGTCGCCGACCGGTTCGGCGGTCGCGAGATCGCCGCGCCCGGAGAACGCGCGGGCGTCGGGTGCCTCGGGCCCCGTCGAGAGCCGACTGCCCCCGTATGCCCCCGGCGGCGCGTCCTCGGGAGGTGGCTCCATGGGGCCGCAGGCTACCAACCGTCCGCGCCAACCCCGCTCCCTTGACCTTGAATGGATGTAATGTTGTAATCGAATTATGTCGAAGGCCCGATCACCTCACGTTCACGCGTCCGATGACGAGATCCGCGGCTGGTTCACCGGCAGGCTCCCCCAAGGCTGGTTCGTCGGCTCCCTCGACGTGACCACCGACCGGGACGAGATCCTGGTGGTGGGCACGATCGCTGCCCCCGAGATCGACGACGACGAATCCGACGAGGCTCGAGAGGCGGCGATCTCGGCCCGGATCGGCGGATTCCGGGAAGACACCCGGGCTCGCCGCATGATGATCGCCGACGAAGCGCAGCACCGGTTCGGCCGAACCGTCAGCTGGGGTGTGATCTGCGGCGACCGCAGGGTCTCGTTCACGACGCTCAGCTTGCCCGCGATGACCCGATTGCGACAGCCCGAACGGCGCGTCCTCGACACCCTGGTCGAGGCCGGCGTCGCCCGGAGCCGAAGCCACGCGCTGGCGTGGTGCGTGCGGCTCGTGGCCGAACGTCAGGACGAGTGGCTGCGTGACCTGCGCGAGGCGCTCACCAAGGTCGAGCAGGTCCGGGCCGACGGCCCGACGGACTGACCCCCGCGGCGCCTCGGCCCGTCAGTCGGACGGGCGCTCGACCGCCACGATCATGTTCGCGGCCGAACGCACGATCACCCGCTCGCCCTTCTCCAGATCCTCGGGCACGCTCTCTCGGCCGAGCCGCGCCGTGGCGATGGATCGATCCCGATAGGAAACGGTGAGGTCGACGTAGCCCACACCGTGCACGTCGAGCGGGCGCACATCGACCACGAGCGCCTCCGTCTCTCCGAGCACGCAACGAGCCTACCGCGCGGTTCGTAGGGCTCGACGCCCTGCACCGTGACATGAGGTATGCCAGCATGGGGCCCGGTGCGGCCCCCATCGCCACCGCTCAAGACCGGCAGCACGCCTGCCGACCCTATCCCCATGTGCCGAGGGGGAGCTGGTCTTCGCCGTCGTCTGGTATCGCTCGCCGTGATCGCCGTACTTGGCATCACGCCGATCGCCGGTGCGCCGGCGGCGCTCGCATCGAGCCCCGATATCCCCCGTTCGGGTGAGGAAGGATCGGGGTCGGCGCCGATCCCCGTCGAGCTCCCCGCGCGGAGGTCGGCTCGCGCGGCGACGTTCAGATGGAGCGACGTCGGCAGCTCGTACGCGTGGGCGAGGAAAGCGATCGACCACGTCGGCAAGGCCAACGACTGGATGCGTGATTTCGCAGCCCGGCCGAACGGCAAGGTGCCGTTCAAACCGGGTGCGCACGAGACGAGGAAGTACCTGGCCAGGGCCGTCGTAAAGGCGTTCGCGCCCGGAGCGACGGTCGATCCGTCGATCACCTTCACCGATCTCGACCCGACCCAGGCCTTCTACAAGTGGGCGAACGTCGCGGTGCAGCGAGGATGGATGGGTCGAACGTCCGAAGGTGGATTCGAGCCGGATCGACCGGTGACGACGCGGCTCCTCCACGCCGTGCTGGTCGGCGCGCTCAAGATGAAACGCATCGCGCGGCAGCTCGACCGGCTGCACACCGCCGACGGGGAGATGATCCCCACGCCGCCCAAGTTCGGCGCGCTCATGCTCGGCATGCGCCTCGGTTTGCGCTACAACAACAGCAACGAGGCCATGGACGTCGGCCCTCGAACGCTACTCAGCAGGGCGCAGGTCGCCTACTCGCTGTACAAGGCGACCACGCTCCCCTCCTGGGTCGTCCCGTGGCTGAGCGATCAGTACGACGGCATCGTGCTGCCGAGGATGGGACCCAAGCGCCGGGCGATCGTGCGGTGGGGCGTGCGGTACATCGGCTTCCCCTACGTCTGGGGCGGGGAATGGGGGCTCGAGAAGTCCCCATCGGCGCTGGGCGGGCAGGCGGTCCCAGGGTTCGACTGCTCCGGCCTCGTGTGGTGGACGATGCGAGCGAACGACGGTGGGGCGTGGAGGGTGCACCCCCCGCGGCCGTACGCCGGATGGCGCCTCCCGCAACGCACGTCGGCCGACATGTCACGGTACGGGACCCTCAAATACAGGCGGCTTCTACCCGGCGACCTGATGTTCTACGACGGCAACGGTGACCGCACCGTCGACCACGTCGACGTCTACATCGGCAACGGCTATGCGCTCGACTCGTCGAACACGCCGGGTGGTGTGACGATCATGTGGGTCGGGTCGGGGTGGTACCGCGATCACTTCGTGCACGGCCGCCGACTCCTGCCGTCACGCTGATCACGCCGTCGAGGCCACGGTCGCCTGCCGCAGGATCTCTCTTTCTCGTTCGGTGAGCGGGCGACTCGTCGCCTCGGCGACACGCGGTACGATCACCGACTGAGCCTCTGCCGAAACGGTCCCGTCACGCTTCTCGATCTGCTCGCGGGTACGGACGCTGGAACGGCCGAACCCGGCGACCTCGCATCGAACCAGCACCTCGCCGTCGGCCTGCGTGAGCTCCGAGCGGAAGTCGATGGCGACGTGGGCGAGCACGAAGTCCCATGCCTCCCCGGTCCCGAAGAGCTCTTCGACCAGGCGATCACGACACTCCTCGAGGTAGTTCAGGTACACGGCATTGTTCACGTGCCCGTAGTTGTCGATGTCGCGCCAACGGATCGCGACCACTACCTCGGCCATGGGACGTATCCTGCCACGCCCTCGGCCGACGCCGAACAAGGGAGAAGGCCCCGGGCGGGGGGCCCGAGGCCTTCTCTGTCGGAGAGAGGGGCTCCACACACTTGTTCGGCTCACGCGATCCGGAGGTTCGCCCGGCGCTGTTGCGGTTGTGTGACGAGCCCGTGTGCGCTCGGCCGGCCCCCGGCGAGGCGGCGGGTCATCTCCTCGTGTCCTCGTCGATCGGCGTCACCGTGGCCGTCCTCGGGATGTCTCACGCAACCCCCGTCGAGCCGAACAGGCGAGAGACGAGGACGGGGCCCCGAAAGGGGCCCCGTCGATGGTGCGTGATCGGGTGCTCGCTCAGAAATCCATGTCGCCGCCCGGCATGCCGCCGGGGGGCATGGCCGGCGCCTTCTCGGGCTTCTCGGCGACGAGGGCTTCCGTCGTCAGGAACAGGGCAGCGATCGATGCGGCGTTCTGCAGCGCCGAACGGGTGACCTTGGTCGGGTCGATCACGCCGTACGACACCATGTCGCCGTACTCGTCGGTCTCGGCGTTCAGTCCGTGGCCCGGGTCGAGCGCCCGAACCTTCTCGACGATGACGCCACCCTCGAGGCCTGCGTTCACGGCGATCTGCTTGATCGGCTCTTCGAGCGCGCGGCGAACGATGTTGGCGCCTGTCGCCTCGTCGCCTTCGAGGTCGACCTTGTCGAGGGCGGTCTGCGCGTTCAGCAGCGCCACGCCGCCTCCGGGGACGATGCCTTCCTCGACCGCGGCCTTGGTGGACTGCACGGCGTCCTCGATGCGGTGCTTCTTCTCCTTGAGCTCGACCTCGGTGGCCGCACCGACCTTGATGACCGCGACGCCGCCCGAGAGCTTGGCCAACCGCTCCTGCAGCTTCTCGCGGTCGTAGTCGGAGTCGGTGTTCTCGATCTCGCCCTTGATCTGGTTGATGCGGCCCTGGACGTCCTCGTCCTTGCCCGCACCCTCGATGATCGTGGTCTCGTCCTTGGTGACGATGACCTTCCGGGCGGTGCCGAGCAGATCAAGCGTCGCGTTCTCGAGCTTGAGGCCGACCTCCTCGGAGATCACCGTGCCACCGGTGAGCACGGCGATGTCCTGCAGCATCGCCTTGCGGCGGTCGCCGAAGCCGGGGGCCTTCACCGAGGCGCTGCGGAACGTGCCACGGATCTTGTTGACCACGAGGGTGGCCAGCGCCTCGCCCTCGACGTCCTCGGCGAGCACGAGCACCGGCTTGCCGGCCTGCATGACCTTCTCGAGCACAGGCAGCAGGTCTTTGACCGCCGAGATCTTCGAGTTGGCGATCAGGATGTAGGGGTCCTCCAGCACAGCTTCCATGCGCTCGGAGTCGGTCACGAAGTACGGCGAGATGTACCCCTTGTCGAAGCGCATGCCCTCGACGAAGTCGAGCTCCATGCCGAACGTGTTCGACTCCTCGACGGTGATCACGCCGTCCTTGCCGACCTTGTCCACGGCCTCGGCGATCGTCTCGCCGATCTGCGGGTCGGCCGCCGAGATCGCGCCGACGTTGGCGATCTGCGCCTTGTCGTCGACCTCCTTGGACTGGTTCTTGATCGCCTCGACGGCGAGCTCTGTGGCGCGCTCGATGCCGCGCTTGAGGCTCATCGGGTTGGCGCCGGCCGCGACGTTTCGCAAGCCTTCCTTCACGATCGCCTGGGCGAGCACGGTGGCCGTCGTCGTGCCGTCACCGGCGACGTCGTCGGTCTTCTTCGCGACCTCCTTGACGAGCTCGGCGCCGATCTTCTCCTCGGGGTCGTCGAGCTCGATCTCCTTGGCGATCGAGACGCCGTCGTTGGTGATCGTGGGAGCTCCCCACTTCTTCTCGAGGACCACGTTGCGGCCCTTGGGACCGAGCGTGATCTTCACGGCGTTGGCGAGCTGGTCCATGCCCCGCTCGAGCGAACGTCGCGCGTCCTCGTCGAACGAGATGATCTTCGCGGCCATCCCTGCTCCTTCCGTTGTGCGTGTCCGCCCGATGTGGCGGGCGACCGGTTCTCAACCTGCGTCGTCGACTGCTAGCACTCGATGGTGTCGAGTGCTAACGATTGTAGCCGGAAACCCACCCGACCTGACAAGCCGATCGACTCAGCCCGCAACAGCGCGACGGTCGTCGCCACCGGATCCGCGACGACGACCAGGAGGGCGATGCCGGCCAGGGCGG
>Ga0299914_10000488_pt1 | contig 24049 bp, 22 predicted proteins | sample RVTome_10_FD_201361 | JGI IMG/M metagenome (GOLD analysis project Ga0299914, IMG submission 201361) | Soil microbial communities from uranium-contaminated site in the Upper Colorado River Basin, Wyoming, United States - RVT153D57 (version 2) ...
TTGCGAGCTTGGGAATCGCGCGGGAGGGGTGTCGGGCCGTGGTGTCCTGTGCCGCTCCAGGCCGCTGACCAGGGCTTTTGCGAAATCGGGTGCCAGCCTGTGCCCGCCCGTGACGGCGCTTGCCGTGTCGCCTACGCACAGGGTACGCACAGGCGGAGCCGCGTGCTGGGCCTCTCGTTTGGGCTCCCCTGGCGCGCCGCGAATGTGTACGCCTGGGCCGATCAAATGAACCGTACACATTCGGCCCAACCGGGTACCTTTGCGGTTCAGTCCCTGATTTAGGCTGTGTTTATCTGCGTCCGGGACAAGCTGCGCTACAAGCAGTACACCCTGCGCACGGAGCAGGCGTATATCGTTCGCTTTGCTTTTGATTCTTGTTCCATTTTTCTTGGCGTCCTTGGCGTCTTGGCGGTTTGATTGCGGTTCCTGATGTTCCTCCGCGCCCTCGGCGTCCCTTGCGTTGAGGGGTTCCGGTTCTATCGGCATCCATCAGCGGCTAATTTTTTCGCTTTAACTCTGGCGTCATGACGCCTCGACATTTGTCTTGCTGATATTCGATATGTGAGTTATTCGGTTTCGATATCACCGGAGGTCGTGGAGGTGGAGACCATGGCCTGCTCGTGGCGATCATGGGCACGGTGCGCCGGGGGTGATCCGTTCCTCGCGGCCAACGCGCAGCATCTGCGCGTCATCGCCTGGGCGCTGCTCGGGTTGCAGGTCGTCAGCATCGTGATCGGCGGGATCGGCCTGCTGCTGTCGACGCCGCCGCACCCGGTCGAGTTCGACGCGGGCTTGTCGCCGAGCGGGTGGCTGGCGGTGCTGCTCGCGTTCGTGCTCGCGCACGTCTTCGCCGAGGGCGCCGCGCTGCGCGAGGACCTCGAGGGCACGATCTGACGTGCCCATCGCCGTCACCCTCGACGACGTGCTGCACGACCGCCGGATGACGCTCACCGAGCTCGCGGACCGGGTCGGCATCACCCTGGCGAACCTGTCGATCCTCAAGACCGGCAAGGCCCGCGCGATCCGCTCTCCACGCTCGAGGCGATCTGCGCGGCGCTGGACTGCCAGTCAAGACGACCCCGTACCGTTCAGTCGCAGAGGGTAACGTTGCGTCCACGGAAAGCCACCACTACCAGGAGGTTCAGTTCCAACCCGTATCGGCTTGTCACATTCAGTGACGGCCAGTCTTCGACTCGATAGGCGGCGTATAGGCGGCGCGATCGCACCTGGCGAGCTTGAACGTGTGGGGCGGCGCCCGCCGCCGCGAGCCGACGCCACGTGTGAGCACTTCTAGGTTCTAGGTCCCCGTGGTCCAATGGCGGCCGTGCAACGCAAAGGCCCGCCGTCGTGGCGGGCCTTGCTTCCTGATCGCCGAGGCGATTCAGGTAGTTGATCTGATTAACACTCTACAAGCCGTGTGATGCAACGTCTATAACCACGACAGCTTCAATCCCATTCCTTGGGCCGGTGGAATCTGCCGACGTCGTCTTCCAGCGTGTGGGTGAACTGACATTGGCGCACGGTGCTGACAGACAGCCGCATGATGCTCGACGGGTTCACCTTCCTCAGCTCCCCCGCAGGCCAGCGTGTTGGATGGTCCTTATCGTCGTTGTGCATGAACTCAACGCTGCGGTGAGCGGCCGCGGCGACCCGATGCGAGCCAGCGGTCCGCTCCACCGGGTAGTTGGGCGACTATTGCAGCGATTGCGCGAGCTGCACCGCAACCCAGTGCGGCCGAAGGGCTCCAAGAACCTGTCATCGGCACTCACTCGGGCTTGAGATACACACCCTGAACGTACCTCACCCGCCCATCACGCAAGGCGCGGCCGGAATTGGCACGCTTCTGGGCATGTCGCTCGCCAAGCACCAGGTGCATTCCAAGAGGAGGCGGTGTGCCCGCCGGCGGTCGGTTTGCGTCCAGCCAGGCAAGTATCGTCGAAGAGACGTCCCGGAACGTGTGCTCTTTGAGGCCCAACTCGCGCAAGAGTGTTCGCAAGTCTTCCGGGGAAATCAGGTGGCTCTGCCCCGGCTCACTCGCCCAGGGAACGGGAAAATCGAGCGGCTGTCCGTTGCCCGCACAGATGTCCTGGAACACGAACTGACCGCCGGGTCGCAGGACGCGCGTTATTTCACCGTAAAATTGGCGCTTTTCGGCAATGTTCATCTGCGTCTGAATCGTCCACACGCAATCGAACGCGCCATCATCAAACGGTAGCGCCAAAGCATTGCCTTGACGAAATTGGGTCCGCTCTGCAAGGCGCGTCAGGCGGGACAGCTCGTTGGCCACGGTGCAAAACTCAGGCATAAGGTCAATACCGGTGACGTCACACCTGTACGTCGCGGCGAGGAATCGTGCCGGGCCGCCCAGGCCGCTGCCCACGTCAAGCACCCGTGTTCCCGGCTTGAGTGCAGCGAGTGCGGCGAGATCCTTCGTAGCAGCGCGCCCGGCCGAGTGAAACTCATCGGCCGGCGCAAGGTCATCCACAGTCGGCGCGTCAGGGTCCTTACCCGCTTCGCGCAAACCAGCGACGATGCGATCGAGCAATCCGACAGCACGGTAGTGAGCTTGAACTGAACGCTCATCAGCCACGATGACGCCTCCCTTCTGTCGCCCAACCAGATGTCGACACCCTAAATGTCGCTTTTAAAAGCCCCAGATGTGGGGTGTAACGCGCCCGGGGCCGCTGTAACTCGTTGATCCATGACGCCGTCAACTGTGATACACGCCAAATCGTTGCGGGATATTAGACACCGCGGAGGGGCTCATGTCCACGCAACCGAAGCTGCTCGATCGCGTACGTGCCCGCATTATCGGTATGCCGATAGTGCTATCGCTATACTGATAGCGTTATCGGTTTATCGATAGGTCCGCTGGTGGATGTCTCGAACCCGCTCCGATCCGTGTCGCCGTCGGTCGACGCGGATGTTCTGCAGGTGCTCGTGCGCAGCCACGGCTGGCTGACGGGCCTGAAGGTCGCGACGCTGGCGAACCGCTCGTACGCGCAGGTGCGATCCGTGCTCCACCGCCTGGTTGCCGATGGCCTCGTCGAGGTCGAGGACCATGGCAGCGCGTACGCGTACCGCTGCAACCGGCACCACCTGATCTACGAGGCTATCGATGCGGTCGTCGGCGCGGCCGATCGGGTCGAGGAGCGACTCCTGGACAGGGTGGCCCGCTGGGACCCACCCGCGTACGCCGTGGTGCTCTACGGATCGTTCGCGCGGCACGACGGAGATGCTGACAGTGATCTCGATCTCCTTGTGGTCCGGCCCGACGACGTGGACGAGGACGACGACGCCTGGGTCCGACAGCGACAGATGCTCGCTGCGGAGGCCGAACGGTGGACGGGCAACCGGACACAGGTGCTGGAGCTCTCGCGGACCGAACTGGCGTCCGCGCTCGACCGAGGCGAGGCGCTCATCGCATCGCTACGGCGCGATGGCCGGGTGCTGGTGGGCCCGCCGGCACCGGAGTTGTTCGAAGGGACCGGGATCAGCTCATGAGTCGACGGTGGGTCGGGCGGACGAGGCCGTGCGGGTCGGCCGACGCTCGCGCACGGCTTCGGCAGGCGCGCCTGTACCTCGAGGTCGCCACCCTGGTCGCGAGCGACGAGCCCGGTGAGCACGCGACGGTCGCGACCGCGAACGCCGTGCTTGCGGGCATTGCCGCCGCGGACGCGATGTGTTGCGCGATCGCGGGCGAGCGGTTCCGCGGTGACGACCACCGCCGCGCGGCCGAGTACCTCGGTCAGATCACCGGCGATACGGCGTGCGCCGGGGCGCTGCGCGACCTGATCGACCTGAAAGACGCCAGCCACTACGGCGTCCGCAACGTCCAGGTCCGCAACGCCACTCGGGCAGTGCGCAAGGCGACACAGCTTGTCGACGCCGCTGCCGCCCGCGTCCGCGGTTGATTTCCGACGGTTGGTGTCGTGTCCCTCGTTCGTTGACCGAACGCTCCCCGTCTCCGCGGCGCGGAGCGACATCCAGAGCATCGCGATATCCGGGGCTATCGAAGGTTGCTCGACCTGGCGGTCGTGCGAGTATCCGGCGTGGGAAGAGCGGTCTCGCGGTTTCGAATGGCGGTCAGTGTCACTGGGTCCGCAGCAGTAGTTGGCCGCCGTGGCGTTCCATGACTTCCTTGACAGCGTCGGCGTGGCCGTGGCTGCACGCTGCCACCAGGACCTGGCCGGGTTCGAGTGGGACGCTGTCGAGTTCCTCACGCTCAGTAAACGACCGGTCTGCGACGGCGTCGCCCAGGAAGCCACCGAGCACCGCCCCTCCCAGACCGGTAGGTATGCCGAGCGCGAGGATGCCGCCCAGCCCGACGACGCCGCCTGGAATCAAGGCGACCGCGGCGATTGTCAACCCGGCGAGGTAACCGACGATGGCGCCTGCAGCCACGCCGACCTCTGTGTCATGGATGACGTCGGTCTCGGCGTCGCGCTCGAACGCACGGTCCGCTGCCTCCCGAACGGCAAGCCCCAGACGGTCGCTGCCCAGCCCGAGCTGCCGCAGATCATCGACCGCGGCCTTGGCGCTGTCGCGGTCGGCGAACACTGCGGCGATGTGGTCGTGGCGAGCGTGGGTCCGCACCTCGTGGTCGGAGATGACGTGCTCGCGTAGTTGTTCCACGATGGCGGCATCGGCGGCCGACATCGCGGGATGGTACGCGGGCTGATAGGTGCCCAGCGGTCGACCGTCGGCGGTGGCGAGCGCGAACAGCAGACCCTCCTCCTCGGCATCGGTGATGCCACGCAATCGAACAAGCTGGGTCACGACAAGATCTGCCGGCGCGTAACGGTCGCCAGACGACATCACGCGCAACTGGCCATCGTCGGCGACTAGGTCCTCAGCAAAGCCGTCGTCCGCAAGCGTGGCCCGTACGTGCGCGATGGTGTCGACGGTCATATCCCTATGCTGGACGCCGCCCCGCTGCGAGGCAGTGCCAATCGGCCCGGACGCGTTGGGCCCGAAGGTCACACGGCATCGCTGCCCGCTGGTGCCAGTGTCGTGGCGCACCTCGGTGGGCGTGTCGCACCGACCGGCCGAAAGGATGGTCCAGTGACGACCCTGGCCTGGATCACCGTAGGCGGGGTGGTGATGAGCGCGTTGGCGTTGACCGGTAGCGCGACGCTGTTGCTGCCAGAGCGGCTGTTCGACCGCGTGGTGCCCCCGCTGGTCGCGCTGGCGGCCGGGACCCTCCTCGGTGGCGCGTGCTTTCACATGCTTCCCGAGGCGGTCGACGCGCTTGGCAACCGGCTCGGGGTCTACGTGTGGCTCGTTGCCGGCTTCGTCGGCTTCTTCGTCCTCGAGCAGTACCTGCACTGGCACCACTGCCACCAGCCGCTCGTCCGACACGGACCGCTCGGGTACCTGATCCTCGTGGCCGACGGGCTCCACAACCTCATCGGCGGCCTGGCCGTGGGCGCGGCGTTCCTGGTCGACGTCCAGGTCGGGCTTGTCACGTGGGCAGCGGCGGCGGCCCACGAGGTGCCACAGGAGCTGGGCGACTTCGGGATCCTGGTCCACGCCGGGTGGAGCAGATCGCGGGCGTTGCTGTTCAACTTCGCTTCGGCGTTGACGTTCCTCGTCGGGGGTCTCCTGGCCTACGCCCTGGCCGGCAGGGTCGAGGTCGTCTGGCTGCTGCCGTTTGCTGCCGGCAACTTCCTCTACATCAGTGCTGCGGACCTGATTCCCGAGTTGACCAAGCATCCTGGCGGAGCACGAAAGGCATGGCTGACGTCCACGTTCGTGCTCGGCTTGGCCGTGCTTCTGAGCGTGGCGTTGATCGTGTAGCGCCCCGGGACTGGAGGGCTACGTGGCGAGCAGGACATCCGAGCCGCCCCTCGAAGACCCCGATGTGTCCCAGGACGACGTCGGTCCAGTCGCCTTGCGAACCCTCGGCAACCCCGGATACCGTATGTCTTGCGGGGACCGTCGCGGCCGTGTTGGCGGGCACGCAGGCGAGCTAGAGGCCGATCTCGAGTGGCGGTTGACGCTCGTGATCGCGGGCGAGATTACGGCGCTGCGTGACGTGCCTCGGCGATCGGTCGACGGCGGGCTGCTGGTCCACGGCGAGCGCGTGGCCGCGCCCTCGGCCGATGGCGTCGATCCAGGTGCGGTCGCTTGTGGCGTAGATGCGGTTGGACAGTCGCCCGCGGGACAATGCGACGTAGGCGCGTTCGGCGGTCGCCGCCGTGGAGGGCGTGAAGAGGCTGTGATCGACGGTGGCGCCTTGGGCGGTGTCGACGGTGCGGGCGTAGCCGTGGTCGACGTGTGCGCCGACGTAGCCGGCCGGCAACGTCACGCGTGTGGGTCTGCCGGGCTCGCGGTGCGCTGCGTCGAGGTCGACGGTGATCCGGTTGCGGTGGGTGGCGGTGACGCGGCCGGTCATACCGTTGCGGACCGCGACAGTGGTGCCGTCGGGCTGTGCGATGCGATGGTTGCGGCGCAGGATGATCTCGTCACCGGCCGCGAGCACGACAGCGCGGCGGTCGTCGGGAGCCCGGTAGGTGCGCGAGCGTCGTGCGATCTCGCCGCGGGCGACGAGGTGGACGCGAGCGAGCCGGTTGAGCTCGGCGACGGTGGCGCGCTCGGTCGCCAGCATCAGCGCGCTATGGCCCTGGTCGCGATGGGCGAGCCAATCGTCGACCATCGACGCCCACGCATCGACCGGTCGCCTGTGGTGGTCGGACACGGCGCCCTGCGCGCGGAGGACCTGCACCGCGGCGGCGGCCTGGCGGTCGCGGACGAGTTCGGCGGCGTCGCGGTAGACCGGGTCACGAAATCGGTGATTGTGCCCGAGGACGGTGGCGCCGAGCCGTTGCGCGAGTGCGTAGTGGCCGCCGCCGACATCAACAGATGGGATCTGGCGGTGGTCGCCGACGTCGACGATCTTGCCGTCGACGGCATCGACGGCGCGTTGCAGCGCGAGGCGGGTGCGGGTGGGGCACATCGCGGCCTCGTCGAGCACGACGACCACGCCGCGCGGCAGCCTGCGACGCCGGTGACGGAGTTCGATCAGGAGCCGGTCGACGGTGGCCGTGTCGGTGATGCCGGCAGACACGGCGAGCTGTTGGGCTGCGGTGGCGGACGGTGCGACGCCGATGACAGGGATGCCGGCGGCGTCGAGGGCGGCTCGGTAGGCGCCGAGCGCGGTGGATTTGCCGGTGCCGGCCTTGCCCACGACGACATCCACGCCCGCACCCGACGACGCGAGCGTGCGGACCATGGCCACCTGGTCGTCGTCAAGGGTCGAGTGAGCAGCGAGGACCTGGTCGACGATCGCTCCCGGGACACGTGCGACGCCAGCGTGCCGCCGGCTGGTGGCACGGCCAAGGAGTTCGGTTTCGGCGGCGAGCAGGTCGACGGTGGTGTAGCGGCGTTCGGACTGATCGACGGTGCGGATGATCCGCCCGGTGGCGTCGCGGACGCGCAGTACGTCGCTGGTGGTGCGGGCGGCGGGGGCGAGGACGGGGACGACGCGGTCGTCCCGCAGGAGCCGGTTGGCGAGGATCTCGACGCGACCGGCGGCGTTCTCGGCGTTGGCGCCGTGGATCGCCGAGCGGGCGGCGAGGTCGATGATGGCGTCGCGGCGGGAGAAGCTCGACGCCTGCTTGGTCACGCCGTCGGGCCCGGTCATGGCGTCCAGCAGCTGGGTCACTTGAGGGCCGTGTGGCGGTCTCCGTTGCACGCCGGTGTGAAGCGCTGCCTGGAGGATGTCTCCGGGGTCGTGGCCGGCTGCGATGGCTTCACGGGTGAAGCGGTCGTGCAGCGAACGGCCGTCGCCGACCCGGACCTTCCGCTGGCGAGTGGCCAGCGCGGCGGTCTGCGCGGCCCGGCCAGACGCCGCGTCGGGGTCGAGGCCACGAGCGCGGAGCGCGGCGGTGATCTGGCTGCGCCGCTTCGACCACTCCCGACACAGGCCCGGGGGGATGCCGGCGATCTCCCACCGCTCGTCACGGCGCTCCCAGCCGACGCCCAGCCGACGGGTCAATTCGGCACGCAGCGCGGCCTGGTAGATGCCGTCGGCGGCCTTGGCGTGCTGAAACAACAACCCGCCATCAAGCGCTGCGCGACGCCCATCGGGCGACTCGAGGACGTTGACCAGGATCGAATGGACGTGCAGCTGCGGATCGCCTTCGCGGGAGCAGCGGTGCGTGAACTCCGCGCGCAAGAACCCCAGCTCGGCGCCGTCCTGCCGATCGACGCCATCGCGGCCGAGCCGGGCGACACACGCATGCGCGGTGAGGTAGCCGACTGCGGCGTCGACCGCCGCCGCCTGCGCCTCCCGCACTTGCTCGCGGGCATCCTCGGGCGCGAGCGCCCACAGCGCCGAGATCGACTTCGGCGGCGAGAACGTCACGTCCCACGCCGCCACCCGCCGGTTCGCCCGCGCCTTCAACCGCTCGCCGGTGCTCGGCTCAGCGCCTTCGAGGACCGCGCGGAAGTCCTCGGCGGCCACGTGGCCGGAGAGGCCGAGGTGCTCGGCGAACCCGCCCCGCCACACGCCAGGCGCCTCACCGTGACCGACGTAGTAATCATGTCGATCGCGACCGACCTGGTCGACGTAGTAAGCGACGCTCGCACCAGCGTCACCGGCACGGATCGCAGCCACCGACGCGACCATCAGCAGCCACCCGCACCAGCACACCGACCCGACGAGGAGCGCCAGATCCACCGAGGAGCAGCGAGGCGACGACCCGAGCACACCCTTGCATTCCGCTGGAATGCCACTGCAAGCGGGCCGTGCAGCACGACCGAAGACCGGCCTGCGAGGTTCGGTTGACGGCCCTGGCCATGGCCTTCGCGGCGGAACATCAGTCCCACCCGATCCCGAGATCCCGGCTGCGACGCACGACGTCGGCAATCCGCTGGCCTCGGGTCTGATCGGCCGCCTGTTGCGCGCGAGCGCGCACGACATCACGTGTCTGCCCGTCCAGCGCCCTGGCGGTAGGCGCGCGGCCGTGGAGAGCCCGATCAACACGGGCGGCGTCGAGCTCGGCGGCCGCCTGTTGCGAGGCAGGAACCTCGTGGTACGGACGCGTCGCTGCATCGATGACCTGGCGGGCCGCAACGTGGGTGTCGAAGTCGCCCGAGACATCGACGTACGCGACACCTTCCAAGCCTCGGTCCGTGCCGTGCGGGTCAGGGATCGTGCCGGCGTCGGTCAGCCGGACCGACAGGCGCAGCGGGCGGCCGTCTGGCAGCCGCACCTGCAGCCGCGCCAGCGCCGCGCCGCGGCATGGATCGCTGCGGATGGTGCGATCGAGGGCGTCGCGCAGCTGGACAGCCGCCTCGGCGTTGAGATCCAGCCGTATCCGGCTGCCCTGGTACCACGCGTCCCGTCCGGGCGGCTGGTGCTGCTGGTCGTGTCGCGCTCGGCTCTCGGCGTCTCGAGGGTTGGTGGGCATGACGTGGCCTCCGCTCGTCTCGACGCGCGCCGGCGCGCACGTCTCCGAGCGGTCAATGAGCCCCACGCCACTGGCAGAGTCCTTGCAGATCCGCTTGCAGATCCACTGGCAATCTGCTGGCACCGCCTTCTGGACAGCTCAGTTCGGACCCCGTCGGGTCTCACGAGGGCCCCGGCGCGGCCGCGCATGGTGTCGACCGGCCCGTTGGTCAAGAAATCTCGTCTCGACGGCTCGCCGTGTAGAGACCCGCTTCGGATACCGCACCGGTCGAATGCCAGCGAAATGCCAGTGAGACCGACAGTGGAAAGGCAGTGATCGGACCGGTGCCAGCGGAGACGCAAGGACTCTGCAAGGGAGAAACCGGAGAAACCGACCCGGGATGCGAACTTGCAGTCCGCTGGCACCGTCGACCCTGGTCGTGAGCGAGAAGCCAGGCGGACGCGCAAGCGGTCGCGCAAGGACTGTGCAAGGGGCTGTGGCACAACGACCCTGACCATCGCTGACGCATACAGGAGGACCCAGGGCCATGAGTTCAACGTCGGTGCCCGACACACCGCGCCAACCTTGGACGAACGTGGATGTCGCCGATCTGCCGCCCACGATCACCGTCGAGCGTGCTGGAGCGATCCTTGGTGTGAGCCGGCGGTCGGCATACCGGGCGGTCGCCCGCGGTCAGATTCCCGCGATCCGCATCGGCCGGCGACTGCTCGTGCCCACGGCAGAACTACTCGGCCTGCTCGGGCTGGCTGCCGACGTCGACGCCGCGACCGTTCTTCGTGACGAGTAGCGCGCGAGCACCACAGCCCTGCGCGCCCGCCAGCGGCGCAACTCGGCTGGACAACTCCGTCATGCTTGCCGACGGACGTCGCGTCGCTGACGGTCACCTGTCAGTCAGTCGAGGTCGTCTTCATCGTCGGGGTCATCGGGATCGGCGTCGGGTTCGATGATCAGCCGGCGAAACAGCTCAGCCGCCTCCGGCTGCATGCCCGGCATCACGTGGGCGTAGGTGTCGAGCGTGAACGCGACCGAGCTGTGACCGAGCCGTTCAGACACCACCTTCGGATTCACACCTGAACGCAGCAGCAACGTCGCATGCGTGTGCCTCACGTCGTGCAGTCGAATCGCCGGCACGCCAGTGGCCTTGACGGCGCGCTGGAACGCGACGGTGATCGCGGGCGGGTTCCACCAGCTGCCATCGTCGGTCGGGAACACGAGCCGGTGGTCGTGCCACGCGACCCCGGCGGCGGCGCACGCCGCGTTGACCGTGCGGCGGTGCCGCTTGAGGACCGCGACCGTGTGCGCGTCGAGATGGATCGTGCGCGCCGAGTCGGCGCTCTTGTGATCCTCGATCAGCTGGTAGCCGTCCGGACCCGGGACCACGGTGGCGCGCACCGCAAGGACGGCCCCGTGCAGGTCGATGTCGGGCCAGCGCAGGCCGAGCACCTCGGAGCGGCGCAGCCCCGTGAACGCGGTCGCGACCCACAGCGAGTGCAGCGGATGATGTTCGGTGCCCGCCAGGAACGTCCGCAGCTCGGCGTCGGTCCAGGTGTGCATGGTCCGCCGGCGCGCGGCGCGGACCGCACGCATCGACGGCGGATCGGCGGTCAGCGCGACGTTGCGTTCCAGCAGTCCCCAGCGGACGGCGTCGTTGAGGGCCTTGCGCAGCATCGCGTGGATGCGCCGGACCGAGGTCGGTGACAGCCCACCCGCACCGTTGACCCTTCCGTCGGCGAGCAGCTCGCCATACAGCCGGTTGAGGTGCGCGGCCGTCAGCTGCTGCAGGGTGACGCCGCCGATCCGACCGATGACGTGGTTCTCCAGGTTGCGTCGCCGATCGTCCCACGTCTCATAGCGGACCCGTGGCGGCGCGGTCGCCGGCAACCACTCGGCGCGCAGGTACTCCGCCAGCGTGCGCGTCGACGTGCGCACGTAGGCGCCCTGCACGACCGAGGCGGCGACCTCAGTCAATGCGCGTTCGGCCTCGCGCTTGGTCGCGAAGCCACCGCGGCGCTCCTCGATCCATCTGCCGTCGGCGTCCTTGCCGATGTAGGTCCGAAACGCCCAGTTCGTGTTGGAGGTCCCACACGTCGCGCACTGACGGCCGTTGACGTTGCGCCCGCACGAGCTACAGCGCTTGTACACGCTCCCCTTCACCGCGCCTCCCCGCAGCCGGACAGCACGGCATCGTGCACCGCCCACCGCCACGGCGCCTTCCCACCAGCCGCATGGCTGTGGAAAAAACCGACGACCAGACGTGAGCGCTATCGCCTCAGCCGCCCAGAAGATGTCGGCAGGCACGTCAGGACGCCTGCCGGCGCAGCGCTGAGCGCCGCTTCTGGCACGCGTTCGGCCTGGCAGACCCCGGCCCCGCTCGCGTCGGAGCCGCGTCGCTTACGCACAGGCTACGCACAGGCGCCGTTCGACGCGGTCACGGTAGGACCGCGAAAACCCCTGCTGACCTGCGGTTTCGTGTGGAGCGGGTGAGGGGAATCGAACCCCCATTGCGAGCTTGGGAAGCTCGTGTTCTACCATTGAACTACACCCGCGGGTCTGGCAGATGCTAGCCCGCTGGGGACACCGTGCGCAACGTCGGCGCGCTCAGCTCATGGCATCGGCGGCCAGCGCGATCGCTCCGAGCAGGCCCGCATCGTCGCCCAGGCCTGGACGCACGATGTAGCGGTCGATGTGATCGGTGATCTCCGGGACGTCGATGTAGCCATTGAGCTCGTCGGTGGTCCGCGCGCGCAGAGCGTCCAGCAGTCCCTCCAGGTGCAGAACACCGCCTCCGAAGATCAAGCGCGCCGGTGAGAGCAGGTAGGTCATCGCCGCCGCCATCTGCGCGAGGTATCCCGCCTCGACGGCGACGGCGCGCCGCAACCGCTCCCCGGTGAGGTCCTGCGCCAGCGAGCCCCACCGCGCCGCGATGGCCGGCCCGGCCGCCATGCCTTCGAGGCAGGCGCCGTGGTAGGGGCAGATGCCGCCGTAGTCGTCATCTGCCTGGCGGCGCACGGGCAGGTGTCCCATCTCGGGATGCAGCAGGCCGTGCAGCAGCGCACCGCCGATGTAGCCGCCGCCGCCGATGCCGGTGCCGACGGTGACGTAGACGCACGAGTTGACCTGGGCAGCGGCACCCCAACGGGCCTCGGCGAGCGCTGCGCCGTTGACGTCGGTGTCGAACCCGATGGGCACGTCGGCGGTGGCGCGCAGCGGACCGAGCAGGTCGGTCGAGTTCCAGCCCGGCTTGGGCGTCGATGTGATGAAACCGTAGGTGGCCGATGACGGGCGCAGGTCCACCGGTCCGAACGACGCCACGCCGATGGCATGCAGACCGCCGGCGTGGGCGCGCACGTACTCGCTGATCCGGCCGGTCGTCTCCTCCGGGGTCGTGGTGGGGAACGTCGTGACGTCGACCAGATCGTGTGGGCCCGTCCCGGCACCGCACACGATCTTCGTCCCGCCGGCCTCGACCCCTACGAACGTCATGGCAACCTCCGACTTCTCGCGCAGCACCGTGCACGCGCGGTGTGCGGGTCATCATGGCAGGCGGCAACCGCCCGATCGTGACGTGCACTACGATTGCGCACCAGCTGACACGTCTTCCACCACGAGGGACGCGACGGATGATCCTCTCAGACCGGTCGATCCGTGAAGAGCTCGACGCCGGACGGATCGTCATCGATCCGCTCGCTGACGACGCCGTGCAACCATCGAGCGTCGACGTGCGTGTCGACTCCAGCTTCCGCGTGTTCGCCAACCACCGGTATCCCTACATCGATGTCCGCGAACCGCAGCCCGACCTGACCGACCTCATCAAGGTGCCCGACGACGAGCCGTTCATGCTGCACCCGGGCGAGTTCGTGCTCGGCAGCACCTATGAGCGCGTATCGGTGCCCGACGATCTGGTCGCGCGGCTCGAAGGAAAGAGCTCGCTGGGACGCCTCGGCCTGCTCATCCACTCGACGGCGGGGTTCGTCGACGCCGGCTGGGACGGCTGGTTGACCCTCGAGCTGTCCAACGTCGCGACCCTGCCGATCGCGATCTACCCGCGCATGAAGATCGGTCAGCTCGCATTCTTCCGCCTGTCGACCTCCGCCGACCGGCCCTACGGCAACCAGGCGCTCGGGAGCAAGTACCGCGGTCAGCGCGGTCCCACCGCCAGCCGGTACTTCCAGAACTTCCGCGAGGACTGACGCGGGCGGGCGTCAGGCGCCACGCTGACCGTGCAACCGTGTCGGCGTCGTCGCGGCGGCGGGTCGCCTCGCCCCCGCTACGGCGTCTCGCGTGTGGCCTGCTGGATGGGGGACTCAGCGTCCCGCGCGATGTCCGCAGGCTCGCCGGGCTGCGTGTCGCCGTCATCGTCGGCGACGGTGATCCGGTCACGGCCGGCACGCTTCGCCTCGTACAGCGCATGGTCGGCGCGGCTCACCAGGCGTTCAGGGCTTTCGCTGCCGTCCCACGCGGCCACTCCCGCGGAGAAGGTCTGTCCCAGCGGGCTGGCGCCCCGCAGGCGCTCGAGGATCTCGACCACCTGTGCGGTCGTGGTGTCGAGCAGCAGCACCGCGAACTCCTCGCCTCCGTACCGCGCCATGAGGTCGGTGTCACGCAACTGGCGACGCCACGCCGCGGTCGCCTCCTTCAGCAGCCGGTCACCGCCCTGGTGGCCGTGCTCGTCGTTGAAGCGCTTGAACAGGTCGAGGTCGAGCAGCGCCACGTGCAGGGTGCTTTGCCGGCGGCGGGCCTTGGCCATCTCGCGTGGAAGCTCGAGGTCCCATGCCCGACGGTTCGGGATCCCGGTCAAGCTGTCGTTGTGGGCCAGCGCGTCGAGCTGGGCCGCCTGGTCCTGGACCTTGCTCACCAGGCCGGCCATGCGGAGCACGACCAGAAGGAACAGCGCCGCCGACCCGATCACGATGGCCATGGCGTCGATGGTCTGCCGCTGCAGGTGCTGGTAGGCGAGCACCGCGGGGGCGATCAGTGATGTGGTTGTCAGCAGTGCCAGGCGCCAGGTGGTCAGCCGCGTCGCCTGCTCCGGCGCCACCTCGGAAAGCGCCCGCATCGACGGGTGGAGCCCGCAGACACCCCACAGCACGTACGACAACAGCCAACCCGCGTCCACCAACCCGGTCTCGTACCCGCCGGACAGGTTGAGCAGGGCGTAGACCACATCGGTGACGAGGAGCAGCGTCAGCGCGCCGGCCAGCACCCGGTAGGCGATGGTGCGCGCACCGGGCCCCGTCAGCAGCCTGGCCGTCATGGCGAGCAGCAGTACGTCACCGAGTGGGTAGGCGAGCGAGATCAGCCGCTCGGCCAGCGTCAGGGTGGCGTCGCCGGCGACCGGACGCATCAGGAACGTCCACGACAGCAGCCCGAGCCCGGTGGCGATGATGGCCGCGTCGATGAGACCGGCCTGGTCCCGACCGCGGGTGCGTCCGCGGATCAGCACGAACAGGCCCAGCGCGAGCAGCGGGTACCCACTCAGGTAGAACCCGTCGGCGATCGATGGGAAGGCCTCACGGTTCATCGCGATGAGCAGGTCGTAGACCATGTCGCCGAGCACGAACGAGAGCAGTCCCGCCGCGAAGCACCACCAGATCATGGGTCGGGCCGGCCGGTGGCGCCGTACGCCGACCAGGATCGCCGCGACCGACGACAAGCCGACGAGGTCGTAGAAGGCACCGCCCACCACTGGGACATCAGCGATCAGGAAGTACGCGGCGACGGCACACACGCCGGCAGTCAGGTAGATCCTCCACATGGTGGCATCCATCAGTGTTCCGTCGGCGCCGTTCCTGTTCGCTAAACCGCTGCAAGCGTCGAGAGCAATTGCGCCCATGTACTAATAGTGATCAGAACATTGCCCTGTGCCACTTAATGATGGTCATTCCATCGCGTGGGCCCTTGAATACTTACCGGGAGTGCGGTACGAATCTAGTGTGTGTAGCGCACAGTAGGCGGGTAACGAGGTCAAAGTTAACAGCGGAGCAGTCGGCGAGTTCTGTAGATCCGCAACTGCGGTGCGGGTGGGCGGTCTTTTCACGGAAGCTGCTCCGCGATATCGGCGCAACGCGAGGGCAACATGCGGACCGTGGTGACGGGCGGGGCTGGCTTCATTGGATCACATCTCGGCGAGCGATTGCTTCAGCAAGGACACGAAGTCGTTGCGGTAGACGATCTGTCCACCGGATCGCCGGTCAACCTTCTTCCGCTGCTCGATCATCCGAAATTCACGTTCGTACGCGGTTCGGTGCTCGACACCGCGTTGGTCGACGAACTCATCTCCGATTGCGACCGCGTGTACCACCTCGCGGCCGCCGTCGGTGTGCACACCATCGTCAATCGACCATTGCAGAGTCTGCGCATCAACATCGACGGCTCGCAGAACGTGCTCGACGCGGCACTGCGCCACGACCGGCGCGTCCTCATCACGTCGACCAGCGAGGTGTACGGCAAGAACACGGCCGACCTGCTCGGTGAGGAGTCGGACCGGGTCCTTGGTTCGCCGTTCAAGGCGCGGTGGTCCTACGCCACGGCGAAGGCAATCGACGAGTTGATCGCCCAGACCTACTGGCAGACTCACGGCCTTCGCGTGGTGGTCGTCCGGCTGTTCAACACCGTCGGACCGCGCCAGACCGGACGTTACGGCATGGTCGTCCCGAGCCTGGTGGCCCAGGCGCTGCACGGTGAACCGCTCACGGTCCATGGCGACGGTGAGCAGACCCGCTGCTTCTGCCATGTCGACGACATCGTCCCCGCACTCATCGCGCTGCTCGAAACGCCGGCGGCATACGGGCAGGCGGTCAACCTCGGCAACCCGGTCGAAACGTCGATCATCGCGCTGGCGCGAACCATCCTGCAGTTGACGGCGTCGGACGCGGAGATCCGGTTCGTGCCGTATCGCGACGCCTATGGCGCGGGTTATGAGGACATGCAACGGCGGATCCCCGACATCACCAAGGCGCGGGACCTGATCACGTTCTCTCCCGCACATGACCTCGTCCGCATCATCAACGACGTGGCCGACGATCAGCGGACCAGGATGGCGCTCGAAGCCAGGCGCTGGCGTCCAACCGAGCCCGCGCTCGTGCCGGCGTCGACGGCGGGCACCCCTTCGCTCACGCTGCTCCAGCGCAACGGACAGCTCCACGTCGTCGGCAACGGAACCGAAGGGTGATGACGTCGAACAGACAGGGAGCAGGTCGCTGACGTGATCGACTGGCAGAACGAACGTGTCCTGATCCTCTCCCCACACCCTGATGACGAGGTCATCGGATGTGGTGGCCTGATCAGCAAGGTCAAGGACGAGGGCGGACAGGTGCTCGTCCAGTTCGTGACCCTGGGCGACACCCGCGACGTCTCGGTGACAGGCATGTCCACGGCGGACGAGCGCCTGGTCGAGATCGATCGGGTCGCCGGCATCCTCAAGTACGACGACTGGGACATCGCCCTGCGTGGTGCCGAGTACCACCTGCGCCTGGACGCCATGGCGCGCGTCGACCTCGTGGGCGTGCTTGAAGAGACCGCTCGCCTGTCGCTGCGGGCCGTCGAGCCCAGTGTCGTGCTGCTGCCGGCCCCGTGGAGCTACAACCAGGACCATCGCGCCGTCGCCGAGGCGGCGCTGACGGCGTTGCGCCCGATGGACGTGGCGGACCGCCGGGCACCGCGGGTGGTCGCGCTGTTCGAAGAGGTCGCCGACCAATGGGCAGCCGAGAGCACCACGCCGCCGAACCTGTTCGTCGAACTCGACACGCCACACCTCGACGACAAGATCGAGGCGATGCGCACCTACGCGAGCCAGGTTCGCCCGCACCCGCACACGCGATCACTCGAGGCATTGCGGAACATGGCCGTCGTCCGTGGCGCACACAGTGGCCTGCGCTTCGCCGAGGCGTACCACTGCGTGCGCTGGATCGGCTGACCCGCGATGCGCGCGACCGTCTACCAGCCGCAGTACTTCCCTCGCCTGCACTACATCAACAGGGTGCTCGACGCTGACGTGTTCGTCGCGCTCGACTCGGCGCAGTTCACGCGCAAGCTCAAGCACCACGGCCCCGACGGCGCGGTGGTACACCCCAGCTTCCAGGCGCACGCGCCCATCCGGCTGGCCACGGGCCGGCACCTGCTGACCGTTCCGGTGCGCCACGGTGGAGCGCTCAGACCGCTGACGCAGACAATGACCGCCGATCGTGAACAGTGGGTCGCCACCCACCTACGGTCACTCCACGGCGGCTACGCGGCAGCCCCGCACTACGATGCGAAGGCCCCCGAACTGGCGGCGCTGCTCGACCGCGAGCACCCGTCGCTGGCCGCGCTCAACATGTCGACGTTGCTGTGGGCACTCGCCACGTTGCTGCGGTTGGACCTCCCTGTCGACGATCTCACCGTCGACGCCGTCAACACCGCCCTGGCGGGGCAGCGGCGCGTGCCGCTGCGGCGGATCGAGCTCGCGTCGAGCCTGCCTGTCGAACGTCCCGAAGGCCGCCAGCAGGGCAACGCCTGGATCGCCGCGCTGTGTCACGAGGTCGGTGCGACCGAGTACCTGTGCGGCGGGACCGCGGCCGGCAACTACATGGACAAGGAGTTCTTCAGCGACCGCGGCATCGACGCAGTCATCCAGTCCTGGCACTGCCCGGCGTACGGTCAGCAGTTCGCCGCGCGCCACCCATTTATCCCCAACCTGTCAATCGTGGATCTGCTGCTCAATGTTGACCCTGTTACCGCGCTCGCGGTCGTCCACCCCGGGTGAGCGCACGCCCGGTCCCGACTGGTGGCGGTGGCTGCCGGCCGGGGGTGCGGTGCTGGCCGGACTGCTCGTCCTGGCGTTCGCAACGTTGCGCTCGTCCGATGACACCCCGCTGTCGGACATGCCGCTGGCGGACATGCCGCTGATCGAACGGCTTCCGGGGATCCAGGAGGCCGCCCCGGTCGATGAGCCGCCGCCTGCGGTCCTGGGCTACCTGCCCTACTGGGAGCAGGGCAGTGCGATGGACGATGCCCTGCGCGAACCCGACCTGTTGACCGCCGCCGCGCCGTGGTGGTACGCGCCGACCGAACAGGGCGACGTCGTCGAGCAGCATCCCCGCTTCACCGACACCGGCGACGACGTGGTGGCGCGGTTGCGGGCCGGGGGACTGAGCGTCATGCCCACGATCGCCAACCACCGCGACGGTGAGTGGGACTTCGAGGTCGTGCCGCGCCTGATCGCCGACGAGGCCGCCCGTTCGGCCCACGTCGACAACCTGGTCGCGCTGGTCGATGACCGTGACTACGACGGCATCGTCGTGGACTACGAGCTCCTCGGCGCCGACGACCGCGACAACTTCACCGCGTTCGTCACCGAGCTGGGTGCCGCGCTGCACGCCGGCGACCGGCGCCTCGCGGTGGCGCTGCACGCCCAGGCCAGCGATGAGGGCAGCGGCGGGCACAACGTCGCGCAGGACTACCGGGCCATCGGGGAGGCTGCGGACGAAGTCCACCTGATGACCTACGACCTGCACTACGACGAATCGGAGCCCGGGCCGATCGCACCGCTGCCCTGGGCGACCGAGGTGCTCGACTACGCCACCGAGCGCATCCCACCCGACAAGTTGCTGCTCGGCATCGGGTTGTTCGGCTACGACTGGCCAGAGGGAGAACCGGCCGACGACCTCCAACTGCACCAGGTCGCCGAAAGGATCGACGGCAACGACGGGGACCAGGGCTACGACGAGGACGCCGAGTCGCCCTGGTTCAGGTACGAACAGGACGGCGTCGACCGCGCCCTGTGGTACGAGGACGCCCGCAGCGTGGCCGCCAAGCTGGCACTGGTCGACGAGTACGACCTCGGTGGTGCGTTCCTGTGGCGCCTCGGCGGTGTTCCCGACGAGATCTGGGAGGCCGCCGAGCAGACGCTGGGCACGGAGAGCTGATGCCGGCACAGGTGGCGTCGACGGCGCTGCTGGCCCTGTTGGTATTCGGCGTCAACTTCACCCTGTGGACGATCATCGGCTGCCTGCGGGCGATGGATGACCACCGCCGGCGCCGCACCCAGCCGCTGCCCGAGCGGGTGCTGCGTCGCAGGGACCTTGCGGTGTTGATCGCTGCGCACAACGAAGAGCCGGTGATCAGCGGGTCGATCAACTCGGTCACGCCGCTGCTCGGCCGCGACAAGGTGTATGTGGTCTCGGACGCCTCGAGCGACCGCACCGTCGACGTGGCCCGCGAGACCGGCGTGTCGGTGCTCAGGCTGCGCCGCAACAGGGGGAAGGCCGGGGCGCTGAGCGCGGGCATCCGCCGCTTCGGCCTGCTCGACCGATATCGGGCGGTGATGTTCCTCGACGCCGACAGCGCCGCCGACACACGCTACTTCGACGAAGCACTGCTGATGCTGGCCGAACCCGACGTCGCGGCGGTCGCCGGCTACGTGCGCGTGGTGTGGGAACCTCGCGAACTCCCGCTGATGGGACGGCTGATCCTGGGGCACCGCAACCGCCTGTACACCCTGACCCAGATCCTGCAGAAGTACGGGCAGACATGGCGCCGCGCCAGCGTCTGCTACATCATCCCGGGCTTCGCCAGCATCTACCGGGCCGAAGCGCTCGACAAGATCGACATCGACCCCGACGGCCTGGTGATCGAGGACTTCAACATGACGTTCGAGGTGCACCGCAAGCACCTCGGGCGCATCGCCCTCAGCCCGCACGCAGTGGCCTACAGCCAGGACCCGCACACGCTGAGCGACTACATCAGCCAGGTCCGCCGCTGGAACCTCGGCTTCTGGCAGACGATCCGCCGCCACGGGATCTGGTTCGGGTGGTTCTGGGTCACCATGGGGCTGTTCCTCGTGGAACTGGTCACCAGCAGCGTGCTGTTCCTGACGGTGCCGTGGATCGCCCTGATCCTCGCGCTGCCGGGACTCACCGGCGAAGCGGCGCTGCAGTGGACGTGGTTCGCAGGCATCCACGAGAGCATCAGCGGCGTGGTCAACGGCTGGACGCTGCTGTTCGGTGTGGTGCTGCCCGACTACCTCATGACGTGCATCATCGCGATCGGCCAGCGCCGTCCGCTGATGCTGTTGCTCGGCCTGTTCTCGCTGCCGTTCCGGATGCTCGACGCCGGCATCGGCCTGATGGCGATTCCCAAGGCGTGGTTCACGACCTCCAACGGCCAGTGGAAGAGTCCCACCCGCCGCTGACCTGCCGGGGTCACGTGCCTACCGCTGCGCTGCATGAGGCGGGTTCCTGTGGGTCGGCGCGGCCACGCCCGGCCAGGTACGGAACAACGTGGCGCGCGCGGGAGCGCGGGTTCCCGTCGCGCTGTGGGCGGACCTTCGGAACGAGGGCCTGCTGCACTGTGACGCGCCCGCACCGGCACCGGCCGGGGACACGCCACTGTGAGATTGGTCACGTCCCCGGTGCGGCACATCGACACCGGGGACGGACGTAGGCTTGTCGCTAGGCGGTCGTGACCATCATCCGGTGCAGATCGCGCAGGTAGGTCTCGTCGTACGAGACTCCCTCGTCCGCGCGTAGCAGGGTCATGCGGGCCACGAGACGCACCGCGTCCCGCTCCGAGTACCCCCAGGTCTCCGCCAGTGCGATGTCGTGTGTGAGTGTGCGCCCCATGTCCCCGCCTTCCGTGCTGTCGCCGTTGCTGAGCACAGCGTGATACACGAGGAACCTTCTGTCGTCATCAGCTTTGGTGAAACGGGCGACCTCAGGTGGCGGCGGCGTCACCCGCTGCGCTGGTCGACGGATGGCCGTCATCGTCGTTGACGGCGGCGACGGGCAGCAGCGACTGCGCCAGGATCGAGGAGACGTCGACCACGCTGACCTGGCCCTCCGCCAGTTGCCCCTTGCCGGCACGGTCCTGCACCGCGTCGTCGAGCATGACCAGGCAGAACGGGCACGCGGTGGACACCACGTCGGGGTCGAGCGCCAGCGCCTCGTCGATGCGTTCGTGGTTGACGCGCTTGCCGATGTCCTCCTCCATGAAGAACCGCGCGCCGCCGGCTCCGCAGCAGAAGCCCTTGTTGCGGCACCGCGGCATCTCGACCGCCTCGAGGCCGTCGACCGCGCTGACCACCGACCGCGGTTCATCGTAGATCTCGTTGTGCCGCCCCAGGTAGCAGGGGTCGTGGTACGTGATCTTCTTCTCGACGGGAGACTGCGGTGACAGGCGGCCCTCCGCGACCAGGTGCGCCAGCAACTGCGTGTGGTGGACGACGTCGAAGTTGCCGCCGAAGTCGGGGTACTCGTTGCGCAACGTGTTGAAGCAGTGCGGGCAGGTGGCCACGATCTTGGGCACTCCCGCGTCGTTGAGCGTCTCGACCGCCTGCTGGGCGAGCATCTGGAACAGGTACTCCACGCCGAGGCGGCGCGCCGGGTCGCCGGTGCAGGTCTCGGCGCCACCGAGCACGGCCCAGCGCACGCCGGCCGCGTTGAGGAGGTCGGCCACCGTCTGCGTCGTCTTCTTGGAGCGGTCCTCCAGCGCGCCCGCGCAGCCGACCCAGAACAGGTACTCGACATCGACCGGCTCGACGTCCTCGCCGAGCACCTTGACGTCACGTCCCGCCGTCCAGTCCATGCGCTTGGACGCACCGAGGCCCCACGGATCACCGGAGTTCTCGAGGTTACGCAGCATGCCGCCGGCCTCGCTCGGGAACACCGACTCCATCTGCGCCTGGTACTGGCGCAGGTCCATGATGTGATCGACGTGCTCGATGTCGACCGGGCACTCCTCGACGCAGGCACCACACGTCGTGCAACTCCACAGCACGTCGAAGTCGATGACGCCGGGCCCACCGGGCGCCTCGCTGACCAGGGGCAGGACCTCGCCGTTGCCCGCATCGCCGCTGAGCAGGCTCGGGCCCCGATCCCACAGGTGGTCGCGCAGGTCCATGATGATCAGCTTGGGCGACAGCGGCTTGCCGGTGTTCCAGGCGGGGCACTGGCTCTGGCAGCGCCCGCACTCGGTGCACGAGTAGAAGTCGAGGAACCGCTTGACGCCGAACTGCTCGATGGCGCCGACACCGAGGACATCGTCCTCGCCCATCTCCTCGATGTCGATGGGGGTGGTCTCCAGCTTGCCGAGCGCCTTGGGCTTGCGTGAAAGCGGGATCGTGAACGGGACCGTGAAGATGTGCAGGTGCTTGGAGTGCAGCGTGAACACGGCGAAGGCGACGAACACCGCCAGGTGCGCCAGCAACGCCACGACCAGGACGTAGCTCAGGGCGGGTTCGCCCAGCGACGCGAGCTGGCGGCCCACCTCCACCGACAGGAACGCGCCGTCGGGGTAGGGCAGGGTGCCCTCGGCGGCGCGGGCCCCACGCAGGATGAGCACCGTGTACAGCAGCGCGAACTCGAACAGCAGCACGTACCAGCCCTGGTCGAGGTTCGAGCCGGAGAAGCGCGAGTCGCGGCCCATCCGGCCGGGCGACTGGGCCACCCTGGTCACCGCGAAGCCGACGATCGCGAGCAGCACCAGCAGCGTGAACAGGTCCTGGAGGAACCCGAGCACCTCGCTCTGACCGATCACGGGGATGTGGAAGTCGGGATCGAAGACCTCGCCGACGGCTTCGAGCGTCTGGCTCTGCAGGATCACAAAGCCCCAGAAGATGAACGCGTGCAGCGCACCGACGCCGGTCCACAGCAGGATCTTGCGCTGACCGAGCACCTCGTCGAACAGCGACGTCCACCAGCGCTTGGCCATGGCCACGCGTTCCGGCATCGGTTGGGCCACACCCAGCAGCCGGACCAGGTAGATGATCCGGCGCCCGCCGAACCGTGCTCCTGCGCCGAGGATCGCCAGTCCGCCGGCGACCCGCAGGATGTCGAGCGTCTCCATGGGTTTTCCCCTTCAGCGGCCTGTCCCGACGCTACAAGCTAGTGGCACGAGGTCGGCCGCACGTCTCGTGAAACCACGATGCGGTTCGAGTGTCTGTTGGAGAAAGCGAGAGGACTGGCTGTGGGGTTGCTGGAACCACCGCTCGACGAACAGCGTCGCATACTCGACCACACCACTCAGGCCGTCGTGACGCACGCCTCGGCAGCCGAATCGCTAAGGGTCGCGCCGGTTGTCACACCCGAGGTCGTGCGTGACCTGCTGGCGGGCCTTGCGGTGGATGATCCGATGGAAGCCACTGACGCGGTCGATCTGTGTGTCCGGCTGCTGACCGAGGGCATCGTCCACGTCACGAGTCCTTCCTACTTCGGCCTGTTCAATCCGACGCCGGCGTTCATGGGCATCGTCGGCGATCTGCTGACGGCCGCGTTCAACCCCCAACTCGCCGCGTGGAGCCATGCTCCAGCGGCCGCTGAGGTCGAAGCGTGGCTCGTCCGGTACCTGGCCGAACGCCTCGGCGTCACAGGTCCCGTCGCCGGATCGTTCACGTCGGGCGGAGCCGAGGCCAACGCACAGGCCATGCATCTGGCCATGACACGCGCCGCTCCAGCGTTCGGCGACCGTGGCGTCCGTGGACTCGACATGACGCCGGTCATGTACGCATCCGAGCAGAGCCACGACACGTGGTTCAAGATCGCGCACGTCTGTGGCATCGGCCGTGAGGCCGTCCGGTTGGTGCCGATCGGTGCGGATCTGTGCATGGTCCCAGATGCGCTCGACGAGATGATCACTCGCGATGTGTCCGCCGGCCTGGA
>Ga0299914_10000489_pt1 | contig 24049 bp, 17 predicted proteins | sample RVTome_10_FD_201361 | JGI IMG/M metagenome (GOLD analysis project Ga0299914, IMG submission 201361) | Soil microbial communities from uranium-contaminated site in the Upper Colorado River Basin, Wyoming, United States - RVT153D57 (version 2) ...
CGTCATTCAGTCCGGCTGCCCAGGCCGCCACGTCCTTGACAGGTCGGTACGTTGCAAGGCGCTGATATATCGATCTAAAAGCCACTTGGCGGATTGTCTAGATCATTCAGATAGAACCGGGTAAAGCCGTAGCACCCCTTCGGCACTACGGCGAGCGGTTTCGAAACGACGTTCGAAAGGGAAGGTTCGTCAAGATGCGGTGAACGTGCGCGACAGCTGTCTAAAGTCCTGTAACACAAAGAGTTAGGGCATTATTCATAATCAGCATGAATGGGGTCTGGCGGCTTGTTTCACGTGAAACAGTTCAATCCCACGGCCTCTTCATGAAGATTCGATCTCGATAGCCTTACGGACAAAGCCATCTGCCCGTTCGAGTCGCTGCTGCGCCTCCTCTCTACTTACGCTTGCGAGCTCCATTACGAGCGCTGTCTTGACATGGCCGCCGGCCTCCGTCAGAAGTAATACCGCGTCTTCGTACGACAGTCCGGTCACGGTCATGACCGTTCGTTTTGATCTTTCAACAAGCTTTTTATTCGTGCTCTGCAGATCCACCATCATGTTTTCATAGACCTTGCCGAGTCGGATCATTGACGCCGTCGTGATCATGTTGAGGACGAGCTTCTGCGCAGTGCCGCTCTTCATGCGCGTCGAACCCATGACCACCTCGGGACCGACAACGGGGCAGATTGCCACGTCAACGTCTAGATTGAATTCGGAACGTGGATTGCACGTGATGTAGAGCGTCTTACCGCCGACAGATCGCGCGTATTCGACGCCTCCGACTACATAAGGAGTGCGACGACTTGCGGCGATTCCACACACCACGTCTCGGGATTCGAAGCCGGCTTCCTTGAGAGCAACCGCTCCGTGCTCCTCAACGTCCTCAGCGCCTTCTTGAGACCGGAATACCGCGTCACGGCCGCCGGCGATCAGTCCCTGGACCATCTCCGGGGGGGTGCCAAATGTGGGTGGACACTCCGATGCATCGAGAATACCCAGTCGGCCACTCGTGCCGGCTCCGATATAGAATAGGCGGCCGCCGCCTCGGAATACGTCAACGACGATGTCGACCGCGCGCGATATATAAGGAATTTCCCGCCGGACTGCGATAGGGACCTTGTGATCCTCGGTATTGATGATCTCGAGGATGTCCCGCACCGAAGCAACGTCAATTTCCATGGAGAGAGGATTTCGCTGCTCGGTGGCGAGACCCTGAATTTCGTGAAAGAGTGCTGAGGGCCGGGTCTGCTGCATTGGGCGTGGGTGGTGAATGAAAAACTCGATGCATGTACACGACTGGAAGAGATTTGGGTCCAGTACGCGATCAATCCGGATAGTCAAGTCCCGGTCCACGGTCCACGGTCCACCGTCCACGGTCCACGTCCGCACATGCCTTGCGGCAGCGGCAAGCCAACCATCCCGCCGTCCCGAACGAAACAGGGCCGAACGCGTTCTACGTGGCCCGAAACGCGTACGCCCTCACCCATCCTCATACATGGTCCTCCGTTCCGTACGGCTTCGGTCCTTTCGTGCCCATGATCGGACCGAGTGTGAGTTCGCTCCGAAAGTCAACCTGCTTTTTGGCTCAAACGGGGCTGGGAAGACCAATATCCTCGAGGCAATTCACTATTTGTGCCTATCGAAGGGGTTCGTATCGTCATCCGACCGTTACATCGTTCGTAGAGGCGATGCACATGTTGAGATCGAGGGCACCTTTTCTAGAGATGAAGGCCGCGCTTTGCGGGTCCGCTTCGCGTATGTCCCCGGAGAGGGAAAGCAGTTTTTCGTCAATGCGGCACCTCTCGATCGCATCTCAGACATTGTAGGGCGGCTGCCCGTCGTCGTGTATTCGCCACAAGATCATGCTCTGACGGCAGGTGGGCCGGATGAGCGGCGCCGGTTTATGGACAATCTTCTAAGCCAGGCCCGCCCGGCGTACCTGGAGGCGCTTTTGATGTTTAGACGTGTGTTGCGGCAACGCAATCGCCTCCTTGGCAAGTATCAGGAGCAGCGAAGTGGCCCGCCTTCGGCTGTAATTGCACCCTGGGATGAGGAATTAATTCGATATGGCAGCCGCCTGATAGCCATCCGCAGTGCATTCGCAGCAAGTTTTTCGGCCTTTCTTGAAAAGGCGTATGAGGAAATCGAATCGGTAGCCGAGCGGCCGACTCTTCGGTACGAATCTATCGCACGGCTAGATAGCGTGGACGAGGCGGATATCGCTACTCTCTACCGGCAGAAGATAGTAGAGGAGGCACAGAATGAACGGCGGCGGGGTTTAACGCTCGTCGGTCCTCATCGAGACGAGCTGGGTTTCCGGCTGGACGACCTTCTGGTTCGTCGCTACGCATCGCAGGGCCAGCATCGGACCTTCGGAATGGCGATGAAGCTTGCAAAGTACTTTTATCTCAGAGAGCACACCGGCGAGTATCCCCTGTTGCTGTTGGATGACGTTTTCGATCATCTCGACGGACGAAGATCGACCGCATTTCTTCAGCTTTTGCAATCTGAAAAGATTGGACAAACTTTGATCACCGCGACCGATCGAAATAAATTCGTCGAATCGGTAGCATTCGACGGGGTCTCGAATCGGTCACTCTATGTCGAGGAAGGTAACGTTCGTGGTATCCCGGAGGAGGACCGTCAGGCCGTCGAGCAGAAGGACAGTGATAGGCGTTCGGGAGGACATGCCGACACATCGTCAAGCATGTGACGAGTCTGTGGTAATCTCACCGCATTGGGATCTCATGAAGCATCTCTGGCTACTAAGCCAGTAAGGATGCGATCCTCAAGACCATTTCGTCTATAGTGCGATGCACAGCAGGTACATTGTGCCCATGTTTCACGTGAAACATCGCCGCGAGCTGATTCTCTTCGCTCTTCTGGCATTCTTTCTCTCCTCCTGCACCCTTTCTCGCAATCCCGTTAGCGGGAAAAAGCGTGCATATGCCTATACGTGGGCGCAAGAGCGAGAACTTGGCACGCAAGCCGACCAGCAAATACGCGGCGTGTACGGATTTTATGATGACGAAGAACTGATCCGATATGTCGATGAGGTCGGACAAGAAGTGCTGCAGGAGAGTCATATGCGGCGTCAGGATACTCCGCAAGAGTTTGTCGAGACCCCATTCGTATTCAGAGTGCTGGACTCACCTGTTGTTAATGCCTTTGCACTTCCGGGCGGGTACGTCTATGTAACTCGTGGACTGCTCGCCCATTTGAACAACGAGGCGCAGCTTGCGGTCGTTCTGGGACACGAGATCGGACACGTTGCCGCCCGCCATGCGTCACAGCGTGCGCTCGAGCAGCAGCTCGGGCAACTCGTCCTCGTGGGCGGGGCGATCGTGGGTCAGGAACTGCTCAATCTTCCGGCACAGGATTTGCTAAACCTTGGAGGCGCGGCTGCTCAGCTCATGTTCCTGCAGTACGGTCGAGATGACGAACGAGAATCGGATGATCTCGGCGTGGAATATGCGGCTCTCGCCGGTTACGACGCTGCGGAGGGCTCGGAATTCTTCCGATCACTGCGAAGAATCGGTGAAGAGGAGGGTCAGGCGCTCCCCGGTTTTCTGTCTACACATCCGGATCCGGGCGAACGTGAAGAGACAATCCTTCAGCGGGCAAGTACCTGGAGTCAGCAGTATCCCATGGATCGCGTGGAAAAGGACGATCTATACAACGCCATGGACGGCGCAGTCGTCGGAGAAGATCCTCGCCAGGGGTATGTACGCGACGGCACATTTTATCATCCGGGACTCAGATTCCAATTTCCCACGCCTCCTGGATTCCAGGTCGTCAATCAGGCATCTCAAGTGGTGATGGTGGATGAGCAGCAGCAGGCGATTCAGGTATTCAACATTTCACAGCAAAACTCCGCCCAGGCGGCTGCGCAAGAACTTGCCTCCCAAGAAGGAATCCAGGTCGTTAACTCCGGTGCGGCGCAGTCGAACGGCCTCCCAGCGTATTTTGTCGTGGCCGATGCACAGACAGACCAGGGCCCACTTCGCCTCCTGAGCTACTACATTGAGCATCGCGGCAGCGTTTACAATTTCCTCGGCTACGCCCTCCGCGACAACTTCGGCCAATACGAGAATATTTTCCTCAGGAGCATGCGAGGGTTTGCGAATGTGACAGATCCGCAAATTTTGAATGCACAGCCCGCCAGAATCGATATCGTGGCTGCTCCGCGGTCAGCATCCTTCGATACGTTCGTTCCCTCCCAGCTCCCCGGAGATTTGACCCCTCAGGACGTAGCGATCATGAATCAGGTTGAACTCAATCTGCAGATTGCGTCCGGTACCCTGCTGAAGATACCGGTCGCCGCGCGATAGCCCTTGCCTACAAGCAGCCGTATATTGTTGATAATACATGGGTTAGGCGCAGCACAGGCTTGCTCCATTGTATCAATCCGGATCATCCTCTGATGGAGGAATGATGGTAGCCTCGCCACCCATCGCCAGACGTCCCTCGTGATAGACGTAGACCCGGCCCTTTACATGCCTGTGCTTATCGATCTTCTCGAAGATCTTGACTTCTACCGTGATTTCCGATCCGACGGGTACAGGCCGCAGAAAGCGGCACGAGATCGCAACGGCGATGCTTCCATGGCCGGGAAAGTCCCGACCGAGCACCTTTGAGATGATGCCGAGCAAGAGTACCCCGTGTACGATCGGCTTGCCGAAGCGCGTCTTCTTCGCGTATGCTTCGTCCACATGGATGGGATTATCATCACCCGTTAGAGCGGCAAACGTTCGCACGTCCTCAGCTGTAAGGAGTCTGGTCGTCGAGTAAGAATCACCGATCTTGAGCGTTTCGTACGTGTTCATCAAGCAGATCCATGGAACGGCATCGAGTGACAATGTCGAAGCTTCCTAATTAACGAATGCTCTCGGAGAATCGAAACTACGAACGCGCCGGAATGAGAAGGCGTGGGGAACATCGAGTAACCTACTATGATTTCGACCCCCTTCACAGTATTGACACAGTTGCGGTTTACCTCCCACGGGTTCTATGACGTCGACACGCCGTGTACTCCTCTTCGCCCCGTATTTTCTGCCGCGCCGGAGGGTCGGGTCCATGAGGCCGTTTCGCTTTGCTATTCACCTTCGAAGTTTCGGGTGGGAGCCGGTTGTGGTGACGATTGCTGCGGCGAATCAAAGTCTCACACCGAAAGAGGCACATTTGCTCAAGGACGTCGAGATCATCGAAATCCATCCACCATTTGATCGAACGAATCGATCGGAAAGCCAGCTCGGAGCAGAGGGCACGGTTCGCTCGAGACGGTCGCCGCTCATCGAGCAATGGGGAAGCGTCACATCCAAGCTGCTCTCGACGATCGATCGGCAATTTCCCACAGATACCTGGCTTCTACTTTTTGCCGCGAAATACCGAGAATTACTCGCCATCGTTCGACGCGTGGATCCGGATGTTCTATGGGTTACAGGCGATCCATGGTCCGCGTTGGTGACGACCGAGAGGCTCGCACGCCATTTCGACCTGCCGTGGATCGCGGACATCCGGGATCCGTGGACCCTCTCAAAGATGCGTGTCAGCCGTCAATGGGAGATTTCGAGGCGGTTGGATCGATTCTTCGAGCGGAGAGTCATGTCCTCAGCGGATGCGATCGTCTTCCAGGCATCCATGGTCGAGGCGGCGTATCGGCAATACTACAGCGATCTGGATATCGACACGTACGTCATCCGAAATAGCTTCGATCCATGCGTGTTCGACGATGCAATCACATTCGAGGCGGCGGGAGCAGAACAGGTATCGACGGACGGTAGGCTCCGCATCGGGTTCTTCGGCCGATTCAGGGCGATGTCGCCGGCGGCACTCATGATCGATGCTCTGCACGCCGTCCGCCGTCACGACAAGGAGATGGCCGAGCGTATCGAGGTATTCTCGTTCGGCGCCCTCAACGAACAGGATGCCGCTTATGCGCTGGAGAAGGGAGTATTCGGAAATTTCCACCGCTCCGAGACCGTTCCGCTCGAGAAGTCGCTGACCGTGCTTCGTCAGTTCGATCTCTTGCTGATCAGTACGGATCTACGGCGCGACCAAATCATCCCAGCGAAGATTTTTGAGTACCTGGCGGCAGGTCGTCCGATCGTGTCTCTATCGCTCAACACAGAGGTGGAGGAGATTCTTACGCGTACGCGAACGGGTCTGCAACTCGACCCCCGACACACCGATCAGGTTGCGATCTTTTTCATGGAGTGCCTTCGAGCCATGGATGAAGGCGAAGCCCTTCCCATCACATTCAAACCGGACGCTCTGGAGATCGCCCGCCATGAAGCCAGGCACACGACGCGCGAACTCGCTGAAATTTTCGATAGATTTATGGGCGCCTAGAGGTTGGGAACCGACACATTAGCAGGAGCGACATCGAGGTCGTCATCTTCATTTTTCGGATATGCCGTGCTCTCGACAAGGCGGCCGAAGTTCGGATCGTGAGGCTGACTGAGGAAATACCATTCCCATCGCTGAACCTCGAAACTAACAATCATTTCGGCTTCGGATGGAGCGTTGAGGTTCCACCTTTCTTGAACGGAATCGAAGAAAGCGGCAGCCACGCGCACCCCTTCCGGATCGAACGCCATCTCCAATACGCGCCTGTACCTGCTGTCGGACATCGACCGAATGCTCCTCTCGACGGGCGCGCGCACGACCTCTCCAGAGCGCACATGGGCGAGAGCGATCTCATACGTCACCGGCTCAGAGCGCTTTTTAGAAAACATCTGCATCGCCGTAAATGGGTAATATTCGATGCGAAAGAGCCAGAGGAACGCGAGAATACTCGTAAGAACCAGCGTAAGCCGCGGCCCGGCGGCACGGGCATGCGAGATACGCCGCTCCGACTGCGATATTTCAGGGTTGGGATGATTTGATGCCCAAACGGCAACGCGATCAAACCATTTCGGGATGTACGTCAGCGGCACCGTCAACCACAGGACGGGAATGCAGCGAGCGATCAGCTGCCATAAAGCCTTACCGCTGTAGTGCCGGGAGGCGTAAACACCTGTGAGTGCGCCCACACGACCCGGCTCGTGCCCGGAGGATCCCCGCGTACGTGTATGGCGGTGATCCACGGCTCCACGATCATCCTCCGCTCGTGGATCTATCCGATCAAACAGATCGACCGCTTTAATAACCCGCACGAATCGGCGATGCGCTGGATTTGCCCCGTCAAAGGTAAGTATGAGACGATCCTTCCGACGCGCCTGTGCTCGGGCGATCGTCTCGCGTAGCGGCCGAAGGTTGAAAAAGATGACCTGCAGTACGATCAGGTCGAAAAAAAGAATGTTCTGCAAGAGGAGAATGCCTACGTGCATCAGCAGCATGACGGCCGGCATGATCCAGCGTGCAAGACGAGAGAAGAGGACGAGTCCATAAAGGATCTCGCCGAGCAACGCAGAAATTGCAAGCACCTCGAAGGCGACATCCGGCGCGGACGTGAGTAACAGCGACATGTCGAAATCAAATTCCATTGGCCGCAGAGTACTCTGGAAGAGGATGTACTTGAAATTGGAGGCCTCCCACCACGTCAGCCCTCCATTCCGCAGCTTGCTGAGTCCCGCCATGAAGTAGGGCAAGGCCAGTGTTGACCAGAGTGCATACCGCATCCATCCATACTGGCGCGATGGTGTTGACGGCGGCACAGGTTCGCCCTTCCACAGCTTGACGAGCCGATCCAACGACGCTCCGTGATGAGACGGGAGGATAATGAGAACGATCAGGAGGTACAGCGCGACCAATCCGGTGTGATAAAACCATGCGTACTGACGCAGCAGGCCGCCGAGTATCAGATAGCAGACTGCGCCGAGTGGTAGCACATAGCGTGTTTTCCAGCCGATCATGCCCAGGAAGAGAACGGCGGTCGCAATCCAGTTAAAAACTCGCAGCGCAACAGGGGAGGCCGCGAATCGGTCGAATCCGATTGGAAGAAGATAGAATAGCTGCAAGATTCCCATCGGACGCATCAGTTCGCGAGGAAGCGCGGCCGTACTGGCCAGATCCTCCCACAAGGTGCTGACGAGAAGTACACCGCAGACGAGCATGCGAATCGCACCGATGTCCCCCGGAGTTGCCTCGCCTACAATGCGTCCGGTTGTCTCGGGTCGGCCGAGCGCACATGCAAGCGCGCCTAGTGCAAGGATGACGGGCGCCCCGATCAGAACAATCTCGAGCCACTGCGCCAGAATGAAGTCAATCGATACCGAGGATACCGCTGCAACCGCCCTGTTCATCAGGGAGAAGCTGGCTCCACGGTACGCGCTCTCAAGTAAATGAGGAACGACGACGAGTCCCAGAAAGAGCCAGAGGCCGAGAAGAACGGCCAGTACGGGAATGAAGGCACGTCTGAATTTCATGTATCAAACGCTTGTTCGGCGTAGCAGGCGACTGGCTATGGCTTCACCGCAATTCTCCCCGCGAAATCGATTCGATTAAGGAGAATAGATAATTCCTGCTCCCGAATGTAGTCGTCAACCGCCTTGCGTGATCCTTGCCAGTGACCATAATCGTCTAGGATGAGAACGCCACCGGATACGAGCCGAGGATAAAGCGTGTTGAGCTCATGCCGGGTCGATTCGTAGAAATCCGTATCAAGACGAAGTAGTGCTATCCTCTCAGGCGCCTTCCCGGGGAGCGTATCTTCCACCCTTCCTTCGTGAAAGTGAAAGCGTCCCCTGTCATAGCCGGAGCTGAAAACGTTCTCTTTCACTTCCTTGAGAGTCGATCTGACCCAGTTTGAACCGCCCTCGGAGAGCTGTTTCCGAGCGAATGTTGAAGTCGCCTTTTCGCCGGAGACAGAAACGTCCTCTTCGGTTGGTGCGGTCATGCCGGCAAAGGTATCGAAGAGATGGAGATTTCGATGGGCAGCCAGTTTATTCAGCGTCAGTGCCATGGCCATAATGGAGCCGCCACGCCAGACGCCACATTCTACAAAATCCCCCTCTATGTCACTCCGAACGAGATATTTAACGGCTTCAATGAGCGCGTAAACACGATCGGGTCTCGTCATTGTAAACGGTTCGACCTGCCTGTAAATACAAACGTGTTCCTCTTCAAAATCCTTAGGTAAGGTCAGAAATTTCCGGCTGCTGCCTTTTTTAAGGATCCGGACGCCGAGTGACTTCAGTAGCCGCTCCGTCAATGAAAGTGGTGTAGCCATCGAGCTTTCGGAGAAGGTCACGGCTTCCGAAATGCCGTGACAATGTGAGCGCCGCGATCTTCGGTGACATCGCGTGTGAGCCGATCGTGCATCCGGAAGAGAATGCGCTTAAAAACGCCGTAATTCAGGTTAAAATGCCGGTCAGATAAGAGGCGCGCGACGATTTGGTAGAGCAGATTGCGGCGAGCCGTAACAAAGTGGACGTCAACCACATCGTACGTAGGGAAGTAGGTTCTCAGCATCTCGAGATTGTAATGCCGGTAGTGTTTCTCAATCACGGGCCGCACGACCGATGGGACCGAGACGATCAGAACGCCCCGCGACTGAAGAAGCCGATCGATATGACCGGTGAAAGAATCTAGTGCCTCGTCGGGGATATGTTCGAGCGTCTCGATCGTCGTAATCAGGCTAAAGCGCGCCTCATATGTCGCGAGATCCTGCACTTTGAACGAGACGGCAAGCCCGTGGGAGAATGCCTTCGCGAACTTGATCGCTTTCTCGTCCACATCAATGCCCACGGTGTTAATGTGATCGCCGAATTCATTGTCTTTCGCGAGGTTATAAAGCATGAATCCGTCGCCGCAGCCGATATCAAGGAGATCATCTTTTACATAGATCTTTACGAGATCGATCACTTTTCCCACATAGGAGAGGTAATCAAGTCCCCAGTCTAGATTGCGGACGAAATCCCGCGACTGCAGATCGACCAGATAGTGGTATGGGAATTCGTACTGCTCGGCTTGCAGCTTGAACTTGTCCTTCATCGGAGAAACTGATGCGGTACGTACGAGAAGGATGGGCGAAAACTCAGGCGTATCGAATGCTGACTCGCTCCAATATGCGCATCCACGACACGCGGCTGGTGAGCCAGTCGAGCCATGCCGGCCAGGGGAAGGCCAACAGCACAAGCTCGTAAACCGAGAGCGTAAAAAAGATGTTCATTACAAGGTAGATGCCCAAATGCAGGGCGACCACGCCGATCAGAACCGGCATCCGAAATTTCTTCCACCATACCAGAAAGGCAAACAGCTCTGTGAGCAGCCCGACCGTCAAGAAAAATGTGGCGATAACATGGCCGCTCAGTGCCAGCTCCTGGGGAAAATTGAAGTCGAGGACGCCTGTTTTGGCAAATGCATCGATGCTTTTCTCATTGATCCACATCCACAGATGCCGTCCGTCCGGCCATAAAATTCCTGTTCCTATCAGCTTGCAAAAGGCCGACAGGGTGTAGCCAAGCCCGACGAAAAAATAGGTAAACCCTAGCGTGAAGCGGCGACGATGATGATCATCTGAAAAGAGGAGCATGGCGAGGCATATTCCGAGGAGTGTCATCCCGAGCATATTCGAGCTATGCGGAATTTCCCCAAGGCTGTACCGTGCAGCGTACTGCAGATGAAGCAGCAATAACGCGGCGAGGTAGGCATATTTCGTGATACGGAAAAAGCCTGCGACCGCAAGGCCCGTGATCAACGCGGCATTGACGAGGGAAAGCAGGTGGTCGAACATAAAGGTGACGTCCACATACCGTGCGATTCCCAACGGGAGGACCACATCGGATATACGAAGAATATAGAAGCCCCACGACCAAGCCAGGTCAGTCACTCCGAGCACGATGAAAAGCTCAAAAGCCTTAAAAAAAATGAGCTCTCCGTTCGTCTGCGGCTTATCGAACTCAAACAGATTTCGAAGCAGGTTCATCGCGCTAACTCGTCGTTGAGCGTGCTTCCTTCGGGAGTCAGGTACACATAAGGGACGAACTCCACGATGACGGAGTCCGCTTTCGTGATTCGGCCATGCACACGCATAACCAGCAGCCGTCGGTTATTCAATTCGTGCTGATCGAACATCTTGCGGAGCCCGAATACGCGAGCATCATCCCAGCTTTTTGACTTCGAGACAAAGTTGGCCAGGTCAATCGGATCCACGCCATGCTCGAGCAGCGGGTACGGCTCACCGGGAAGGTTGGACGACGTGACCGTAGTCCATGAGAGCGTGCGTTCATTCGACACGTCGCGGACTACGGCTCGAGACCAGGGAATGCCACCCTGCGAAAACATAGGGAAGATGCTGAACGGCCAGAATTCGCCTTCGTTGACGCCCACGAGAACACCATAGGCTGCAAAGGTAATAAGGAGAACGCGTCCTGCACGTTTGTAGCTGTCCACGGAATCAGGCCTGGATCATGATTGGATGCGACCCACGAGAAATCACGTCTATACGGAAAGGTCCCAATGAGGATGCGAAATAAAAAAGCTATGAGGGATTTCCGCTTACGAAATAAAAGATATGAGGGATTTCCGTTGCCAGAGGCGGTACGAGAGGTTCTACATCGGCGCCCGACGCCACTGTCGGATCGTCAAGACGAGTATGCATGGGTCACCCGTCATTTGAGACTCAAGAATTATTCGTAATGTTTGCGGCACAGGAAGACCGAGGTCGGGTTCTACGAAGACGTCGCACGGAGTGAGGATAGAAGAATCCAATAAATACGCGGGCTGGCCGCCTGGTTTCCCGGGACGCACTTACAGGGTGAGCAGAAGTGGGTTTGAAGGTATTATATCATCAATTGCGGGACTACTCCCGGACGAAACAAGGAGAGCGGCTGATTCGAGCCGCCCACCTGCTCTTCGTCGCGGGCGTCGTCGGTCTGCTCATTTACCAGCTTTCGGAAGTAGGATGGAGTGATATGTGGACGTCGCTCCCCGCACATCCGCTCTTCTACCTGCTGTTGCCGGCGATGTACTTCTTGCTGCCGGTTACGGAAGCCCTAATTTACGGCCGCCTCTGGAATTTACGTGTACAAGACTGTTTGCCGGTAATGATCCGGAAGCGGGTTCTGAATATGGATGTCGTGGGCTACTCGGGCGAGGTCTATCTATTCGCGTGGGCGAAGGACCGCGCCGGCGGGACCCGGCGCACGATTATGGCAACGATCAAGGATAATCTCATCATGGCGTCGGCCGCATCGATTGCGGCGGCTAGCCTAATTCTCACGGTTTTTGTGGCAACACGACAGATCCGACTGCCGGATTTTGTAGCGAACCCAGATACAGTTTATATCAGCGTCGGCGTCTTCGTGCTTGCACTCATCGCGGCACTCGCATACAGGTTCCGCGGCGCCTTCTTCTCTCTCCGCAAACGCACACTCGCCGCTCTCGGCGGAATCCATCTGACGCGCTTCTTCCTCGGCTATGCATTTCAAGTCGCTCAATGGTGGATTGTGATTCCTATGGCTTCGTTCGAAACATGGGCCGTCTTGCTGACCGTTTTCATCTTGATCAATCGAATTCCATTTATGCCGTCGAGCGACCTCGTTTTTGTAAGCGCCGGCGCTGGATTGTCGCCGCTTTTAGATATTCCGGTTGCGCCGGTCTTGAGCATGTTATTGGTGCGCAGCGTGGCGGATCGGCTCATGAACCTGATTCTATTTACGACGACTGTGTGGCGTGAGCGTCACCCGCTGTACACTCGAGCAGACGTAGAAGCCATCGGCGAGCCTCGAGACGGAGCGGATTTGGACGAATCGCAGGCAGAAGTTCCTGTCTCATTGAATACTTAGTCAAACACCTGCCATTGGCACCGATCTTGATGTATAAAACTGGATGCAGTCACTCGCATTTCGTCGCGAGTTGACATTCGTAGAAACGACCTCCTGCATATGATCATGTTCACCATACTGGCTTTTGTCGTTCTTGGTGCTGGTCCGGACTCCACGATCGAAGATGATTCGACTAAGTCCGAACTCGTACTTGAAGATTTCGAGAGCGACACGCCGGGTGAGTGGCCTAAGAAGTGGCGTTTCGTCACGCGCCGTGACCGGGAATTCACGCCGCTCGACTCCTTTATGAACGAGAACGAGAAGTTCTACATCGTCTCTGAGCGTGGAAACCGATTCTTGAGATGCTACACCAATGGAGAAGCGCAGCGAATTTCGCTTCCTGCAGGCGATCTACCGTGGAAACTCTCCGACAATCCGATATTGAGCTGGGAGTGGCGGGCCCATCGGCTTCCGACGGGCGCAGCGGAAGACCGCGTCAATGACACGGGTGCTGCGGTCTACGTGTCGTTCTCCAAGACCGACTGGCTCGGCAGGCCGCTTAGCATCAAATATACGTACAGCTCAACCCTTCCTGTCGGCAGCATCGTTTCGACGGGCAACGTCAAGGTCATCGTTGTTTCCAGTGGAGCGAATGGTACCGGAAGTTGGAAGCACATCGAACAAGATGTGGTCAACGATTATCGAAAAGTTTTTGGAGGTGATCCTCCGAACGAACCCTTCACGATTACGCTCTGGAGCGATTCAGATGACACAAAGACAGTTGCAGAGGTGGATTTCGACAATCTGACCGTGAAGCGTCTGAGTAACTAGCATATCGAATCAGTCGTGTGATGAGCAGCCGACGCGCGATGAATACGCCCGATGTGATAAACGCTCGGGATGCGGTAATGCAGCCGAAATTCGAATTTAAAGACCGGTGATGGATAGATTATTTGATTCAATACGGCCTGTGATTCGCTTCGTGACGGGGAGACCGGCCGTCGTCCTGACGTTCGCGCTCTTGTTGTCTGTCGCCGGGTTCATCTCTGCGCAGAATCTTCGTATTGATACGGATTTTTCGAATTTGATTCCGTCGAGCTATCCCAGTGTCCAGGCGCTGGAGAAGCTGCGAGACACGGTTGGGAGTGAATCGACGGCAGACGTGGTCCTTCGGAGCGCGTCGTTCGAAGCCAACAAGACGTTTGCCGAAGCCTTCATTCCTCGAGCTCTCAAGCTCGAGGACGCGGTTACGGGCGAACCGTATCTAACGCGGGTAGACTATAAAAAGGATACCGGTTTTCTCGAGGACAACGCCCTCTATTTCGCCACGAGTTCCGAGCTGGACAGTGTCGAGAAATTTCTGACGGACCAGATTCGCGAGGCTAAGCTCGAGGCGAATCCTTTCTACTTCGACCTGGACGACGAGGAGGAAGTCGATACCAACGGCGAGGGCATCGAAAATGATCTTGAGGAGGTTTATCAGCGAGTCGTCGGGAAGCCCTATCCGGTAAGCGAGGACAGCACTATCATGGTTCTGCGCTTTTATCCCGCCGGCTCGCAGACCGATATCGGCTTCATCGAGCGAATGTATGACAGTGTTGAGCGACTCGTCGATGAGATGAATCCCGGCGCCTACTCTCCGGCCGTGGAGGTAGTGTTGGCCGGCAGACTCATGCGTCAGCTCGTCGAGGTTAAAGCAGTCACAAATGACGTGCTAAGCTCCTTCGCGGTCGGCGTCACGGCGGTTCTTCTGCTCGTCGTGCTCTACTTCTTCTATAAGGGCTATACAGCGCGTGCGGGGCATCGCTACTCCTCTCACGTGCTGTTTTCACAGATTCTTCGGACGCCGGTGCTTGCCGTTTTGATCGGTGCTCCTTTGCTGATGAGTCTATCCTGGACCTTCGGGATGGCTTATCTCACGTTCGACACGCTAAATCTCATGACCTCAACGCTCGGGCTCGTTCTTTTCGGCCTCGGCATCGACTACGGCATCCATTTCTATGCCCGGTACACCGAAGAGCGAGGGAACGGTCTATCGCCCGCTGAGGCGGCCGAAGTAACCTTCGCGAGTACGGGGCAAGCCATCACCGTGGGCGCCCTGACGACGGCAGCTGCGCTTTACGTATTAACGGCGGCCGACTTCAAGGGATTTAGCGAATTCGGATTCATTGCCGGATCGGGAATTGTTTTTGCTCTTCTTTCAATGACGATAGTACTTCCGGCCCTACTGGTGGTATTCGAGCGTTTTCATCTTCTAAATCTGGAGTCTTCTCGTCCAGGCGAAATAACGACCAACGGTCACCGGCGGCGAATTCCCGGCGTGCGCGGTGTTGCTCTAGCAAGTTTGGCGGCGGTCGTAGCGTCTCTCGTCTTCTTACCTCGGCTTGGATTTGAATATGACTTCGGTTCACTTGATCCGCAGTATCCCGAATATGTAGAAAAGCGTGATCTCGTACGCGAAGTATATCCGAATGGCGGCACCAATCCGGCATATGTGATTGTCGATGATCCGAGCGAGGTGGATGCTGTCATTGAAGCGGTGCAGCAGCACGCGGCATTGGACACACTGACGCCCACCATCGATCGCGTCGAGTCGCTGCAAGACCGCTTTCCGTTTACGGAGGAGGGCAAGCAGGAGAAATTGGATCGTATTGCCGAGATCCGTGAGCTACTAAATGATCCGTTCGTACAGCAGGAAACGGGCGAAAGTGTCGAGCGCCTGCGTCGAGCGTCTCAGACCACGGAAGCTCTTGCGGTAAAGGATGTACCGGAGAGCATTCGAAATCAGTTCACCTCAAAGAGTGGCGATATCGGCAGCTTTGTGATGATTTATCCGTCCGTCGGTCTTTCGGATGGGCGGCAGTCCATCGCATTTTCCGATGATGTCGGCAGAATAGTTACTGAGGATGGGACGGTATATCACGCCGCATCGACCTCTCTCGTCGCTGCGGATATGCTCGATCTGATGCTGGATGAGGCACCGTTTATGGTCGCCATCACACTCCTCGTTGTGATCGCTTTGATGTGGGCGAACTTCGGCTCGATTCGATGGGCGGCGCTCGCCACGTTGCCGCTTCTCGTCGGCATCCTCTGGATGATCTTAATGATGGAGCTTGCAGGTTTGAAGCTCAACTTCTATAACCTCGTTGTATTGCCGGCCGTACTTGGTATCGGAAATGATGCCGGCGTCCACCTCGTACACCGCTATCGTGAAGAGGGGCCTGGATCTATCATGCACGTGCTTCGATTCACAGGTGAGCACGTTGCGATGGGCTCTATCACGACTATAATCGGTTTTGGGGGTCTACTACTGAGTTTTCATCCAGGCTTGCGGTCAATCGGCGAGCTCGCTGTGGTAGGAATCGGCATGACCTTGCTGGCCGCGGTCGTCTTTTTGCCGGCCCTTCTGCAGTGGATTGAGGATCGTCCGGCTTCGGCGCCTATTTCGAACGAGCCTCCACCTGAACGTGAATCCGTCATTCAAGAGACGGCGCCATTTAGATAGAAAGTGGATCTCTAGACGAGGGCCTCATCCGACACGCGCGCGGGTATGGAGAGCGTATGGAGAACGTTCACGTACCGGTCTGCTATCGCGCTCCAACTGAAACGGTGGCGTACGTAATTCTCAGCGCGCCTCTTTGCCTGGGAATGACGCTCGTGGTCTCGATAGTACTGCATGATCGCTTCTGAGAAGCCCCATGCATCGCCACTCGGCACGAGATGGCCGTTCTGTCCTTCATCGATCACATCGGTGATTCCTTCGAGGCGTGATCCTATTGTGGGGAGGCCGGAGAGTCCCGCTTCCAGCATCACGACGCCGAATCCCTCCATATCGCCGGCAACAGGAATGTTGGGCATGACGAAAAGGTCGGAGGCGGCATAGAGCAGTTCGAGATCTCGTTCGGATACGCGACCCAGGAGCCGGATGCGATGTCCCACTCCCTTTTTCTCCGCGGCGGCGAGAATGTCGTCCATCTCGGGACCGTCTCCGGCGAGCCAGTAATGCACGTCGTCCGGCAGGAGCGGCATCACCTCGCTTACGAACCAGGCGAACCCTTTCCGCTTCACCTGCCGCCCTACGCTGCACAGGAGAAGTCCTCGCTCAGGGAGATTCTGATCGGCATACTGCCTCAGCAGGAGCTTTCGCGCAGAGCCGTTGCTTCCTGTGGAGGTAAATCGATGCGTTGCCACGCCGTTCGGCACGATGTACAGCTTACGACGATCAAGACCGCGCTGCAGGCAGGCCTCGCCTGTTGCGCGACTGACCGGGAGGACGGCATCCACCGCTGAGAAGACCCGGGGAACGAAACGCTGGTAGAAAGGAGTGTCCAGCGTTACATCACGGCCGTGCACGATGGCAGCAGTTAACACGCCACACCGGCGCAGATGGGCCTTCAGGGGAATCGCGAGCGATGCAGTCACCATCGATGAGAAAAGCACCGCATCGATTTCCCGGCGCTCCGCCATGGCACAAATTTTCCACAGGGCTCCAATCATGAATGGACCGGCGCGGAGGTGAGTTGAGCGCCAGGAGCTACGCAGGACCGCAGACCTGAGTGCCACTGAATCATGCTCACGTAAAGCGCTGTGCAATTCAGTCGCGACACGCTGCATGCCGCCGACATTCGATAACGGACGATCCGCCGGTGGAAAGGAGTGAGAAACAAAGAGTATGCGCACGGGAGAGTTTGCTCGAAAATCAGTGGACTAGGACGGGCGTCATCGAGTCCGCAGCCGGACGGCCCGAACGTGATTCGATTCCGTCGCCCGAAGACGTGCCGTGCGGGTTCAGTATTTCATCGTAGAAACCCACCATGCGGGAGAGAACGGCATTCCATTCGTACTGCCGCGCACGGCCCAGAGCACCAATCCCCATCCTGCGTCGTTCAGGCGCATCGGCGACGAGGTGGTGGACGGCATCAAGGAAAGCCGACGAGTCGCCAGGCGGCACAAGCAGTCCTGTCTCGCCGTTCTCGACGAGAGTTCGGCTTCCGGTAGCATCTGCACAGACAGTGGGAAGTCCGGATGCCATGGCCTCGAGGGTGACATTCCCGAACGTCTCGGTATCGCTCGGAAATAGGAAAACGTCGGAGCTGGCGTATGCACGCGAGAGGGAGGTACCTCCCAGATATCCTGTAAAGATGGTATCCGGTAGGCGTTGAACGAGCTCCTCGAGAGCCGGGCCGACTCCAACGATCATGCTGCGATGCCGGACGCCTCGTTTTTTCAAGCCTTCAACGACTTCAGCGAACACACGAAGCCCTTTTTCCCATACAAGTCTGCCGATGAAACTCACCAGGACGTCGTCATCGCCCACACCATGCGAACGCCTCCACTCCAGCGAGCGGAGGGCAGGATTGAAACGAGAGGTATCGACACCACGCTCCCAGAGGCGCAGCCCGTCATTAATATTGTGAGAGCGAAGAACCTCCGCCATAGATTGCGACGGCACGTACACGTGCTCACACTGTTCATAGAAATTTCCGAGATACCTCCACATAACAGGTTCGAGGGCGCCCAGTCCGTAGTACTTGAGATAGGAGCTGAAATGTGTATGGTAGGAGGCGACGACCGGTACATTCCAGCGTTGGGCCAGCTTCAGCGCGCGATACCCCAGCAGATCGGGTGTAGCGATATGGAAGAGCGTCGGCTGGAACTCGATCAGAGTCTGACGCGCTAACGACGATAATCCGAGCGCAATTCGGTACTCACGTCTTCCGGGGAAGGGAATTGAAGGAACCGGTATCAGCGTACCGGCGTGATCGACTGGTGGATTGTCGACGCTCGGCGCAAACACACGCACCTCCGTATTGGACTTCTCCAGGAAGGCGACCAGACGATTCAGGGTCAGTGAAACGCCGTCCGCGATGTGATTGTACGCACCCGTGAAGAGAGCCACACGGCGTGGCTCTACGCCGTCGAAAATGCCGGCGGCCTGGCGGCGAATCATGTGAGTATGTAGAGCCATCAAACGCTTCGGCGCTGGTAGGCAATGTGATACAAAGTCAGAAACGCGGTCACATTTACCCGGCATCCCTGAGAACTGCGTCAGTTGAGGAACGCAGCGTACGCAATGAATGCCAGACGTCAACGGGATCGGTACCGGTATGATTCTGCATCGCCATCAACGAGATCTTGTGTGGGCACAGGCAGTGTAGAATTCATCCGATAATCAATCTCTCGGCAGTCGGTTATGTCGGCTCGAATTGATCTAGCCGCGCAATGAGGCGCAGAAGTAACATAGAATGCTTAATGAAACGGCGTCTCAAAGCAGGGATTGCAGAAATCGACCCGTGTGGCTCTCCGGATGCGCCGCAATGGCTTCGGGCGTGCCTTCTGCTACAATGAATCCACCCCTCCTTCCGCCTTCAGGTCCAAGGTCGATCACCCAATCCGCACATTTGATCACGTCTAGATTGTGTTCGACAAGGATGACCGAGTGTCCGTCATCGACGAGCGCATTCAAAGCCGCCATCAGCTTCTTGATGTCGTCGAAATGAAGGCCTGTCGTGGGTTCGTCGAGCAAGTAGAGCATGCGGTCGCGCGATGATTTGCCTAGATAAGCCGCCAATTTGAGGCGCTGGCTTTCACCGCCGGAGAGCGTGTTCGAGGGCTGCCCGAGTGTCAGGTATCCCAATCCGATATCCTGAAGGACACTGAGCTTGTTGATCAGCGCCGTCTGATCTTCGAAGAACTCGACAGCCTCGTCGACCGTCATGTTCAGAACATCATCCACATTCTTCCCATTGTATGTGATCTCGAGAACGTCTTGCTTATAGCGTCGGCCTTTGCATGCTTCGCACTCCAGATAGAGGTCAGCGAGAAATTGCATCTCTATTTTTACGACGCCCTCCCCCTGGCATACTTCGCAGCGTCCTCCTGGCACATTGAATGAGAAATATCCCGGTTTCAAGCCGCGAAGACGCGATTGGTAGGTGTCGGAGAAAAGCTCACGCAGGTGGTCAAATGCTTTGGTATACGTGGCGGGATTTGACCGCGGTGTTCTACCGATAGGGCTCTGGTCCACCATCTCAATTTGATCGACGAGCATGTGCCCGCGTATCGCGTCGTGCTCGCCGGCCGATTCGTCAACGCTGTTGCCCTTGAGCCGCATCAAGCCATTGTAGAGGGTGTCGTGCACCAGCGTCGATTTGCCTGAGCCGCTCACTCCGGTTACACAGGTTATCATGCCGAGCGGTAAATCAATGTTGAGGCGTTTAAGGTTGTGCTGCCGGGCATTCTCGACTCTGAGGACATAGTCGGCGTCAAAGCGGCGACGCTTCCGGGGCACCGGAATTGCCTGACGACCGCTTAAATATGCGCCCGTAAGTGAGGTCTGGTCCTGGAGGATTTCGTCGTACGTACCCTGAAAAATCACCTCCCCACCCAGACGACCCGCACCTGGACCAAGGTCGATTATCTGATCGGCGCGCTTCATCATGGCAGCCTCATGCTCAACCACGAGAACCGTATTACCGATGTCCCTGAGGTGCTCGAGTATGTTGATGAGCCGGTCGTTATCCCGGGGATGAAGCCCGATTGAAGGCTCGTCCAGGACATAGAGCGATCCAACAAGTGAGGATCCGAGGCTCGTCGAGAGATTAATGCGCTGACTCTCGCCACCTGAGAGGGTCTGCGAAAGCCGGTCGAGCGACAGATAGTCGAGTCCGACTTCGACGAGATATTTCAGACGCTTGCGGATCTCCTCCAGGACGCGGCCCGCGACTTTCTGCTCATATTCCGAGATCTCGAGTGCGTCGAAAAAGCTTTGAGCGTCACGGGTCGTCAGCTCGCAGATCTCACCGATCTGAACTCCGCTGATCTTCACGTACCGCGCCTCTTTTTTGACCCGGTGCCCGTGGCAATCTGGGCACGTCGAATAGCCACGGTAGCGGGCGTGATAAATCCTGTAATGCATCTTATAATTGTGCTTCTCCAGAAACTCGAAGAAGCCGCGGATACCTATATATTCGCCCTCGCCCTCCCAGATGATACGCTTGACATCGTCCGGCAACTCGTCGTAGGAGAGATCAATATTGATTCGTTTTTCCGCCGCGAAGCGAATCAAATCGCGAAAGTGTTTGCTCCACTGCTCCGACCTGAACGGCGAAATGGCCCCCTGGCGGATGGAAAGTTCAGGGTTCGAAATGATGAGGTTCTCATCGAGTCCGGCGACGCGCCCGAAGCCCTGACAGGTGGGGCATGCGCCGTATGGACTGTTGAACGAAAAGAGGAGTGGCGTAGGCTCCTCGAACCGTATGCCGTCTCGCTCAAAAAACTCGCTGAAATGCAGCGTCTCGCCTTTGCGAATCCGGACGACGCAACGTCCGGCGCCCTCTCTGAAGGTCTGCTCGACGGAATCGGCAATTCGGGAGAGGTTGTCTTCGTTTCCTTGTTTGACGACCAGTCGATCAATTAACACCAGGAGGCGATCGCGCGCGAAGTTATTGACCTGGTCGGGCGGGCTCTCGTTCAAATCAAAAATCTCTTCGCCCTCGCCTTCTGCTTCTTGTCGTCTTGTCGGAAGCAGCAGAATCCGAAAAAATCCACGCCGGCGAAGAGTCTCCAGCTCCGTTTTGAGCGCGGTTCCTTTGTGCTCGGGGACAGGGAAGCAGACGTAAAAGCGCGTGCCGTCATCGACGCCCGAGTGCAGACGCTCGGCGACCGATCTCGGGGAGTCACGCGTAACCTCTTCTTCGCTGATCGGGGAAATCGTTCGTCCGATCCGCGCATAAAGCAGCCGGAGGTGGTCGTATATTTCAGTCTGCGTCGCGACCGTCGAGCGCGGATTCCTGGTCGTCGTCCTTTGCTCAATCGCAATGGCCGGAGCAAGGCCAGTGATGAGATCGGCGTCCGGCTTATCCATCCGTTCCAGGAACTGCCGCGCATACGAGCTGAGGCTTTCGACGTAGCGGCGCTGCCCCTCGGCGTAGATCGTGTCGAAGGCAAGGGACGACTTGCCGGATCCAGATGGGCCTGTAAAGACGATCAGCTTGTTGCGAGGCAGATCGAGGTCCACGCTCTTGAGATTGTGCTGCCGTGCACCCCGGATTACGATATGCCTTCTTGCTGCCTGCTTCGCTGCAACATCGGAGTGTGTAGCTATTGGAATTTGCGCGGAGACCTGTTCGGCCATAGTGGACACGTCGATTCTATACCTTCGCGAGCTTCACCGATGATTAGTAGAGGTTCCCCATCGTGCAAGGGAAACTCCGAACCGAGTACTACGCTCCGGCGATAGAGATGATGCGATTCGCACTGTGTGATTTCGTAGGAGGTTCGTCGTCCGGAACAGCCTTTCAACGCGGTCAGTAGCAGTCTATCCCCATTTCTTCGTCACTGCCGGCTTGTCGGCCACGCATCCCGCGGCGCGCCTGCATGTGAAACGCGTACTTTAGCCGATGTCATTTCTCAATCCGCTTGTACTTTTTGCCCTGGCGGCAGTGGCGATTCCGCTGATCATCCACCTCTTCAACTTCCGGCGTCCGAGGAAGGTGGATTTCAGCTCGTTGTCATTCGTGAAGGAGCTGCAGAAATCGTCGATGCAGCGGGTGCGCATCAAACAATGGCTCCTGCTGCTGTTGCGGACACTTACGATCGCTTTCCTCGTGCTTGCATTCGCTCGACCAACCCTGACGGGAAGTATGGTCAGCACGGTGGGCAGTCAGGTCAATTCGTCCGTTGTTATCGTGGTGGATAATTCGCTTTCGATGACGCTTCGAGATGCCGGTGGGGAGTATTTGCGGCAGGCCAAGGACATCGCTGCCGGGCTTGTGGACGCACTTCGAGCCGGCGATGAGATTTTCATCGTAACCACGGCAGGCGAGACGCAGGCGCGAACTGCGATGTACTCGAATCGCGGACCTGCACTTGAGGCCGTTGAGGAGATAGAGGCGAGTCTCGGATCAGAACCGCTTCCGATGGCGGTCGCAAGGGCATCAGATGCTCTGGAGCGAGCCGGCCATCTGAATAAAGAAGTATACGTCATTTCGGATCTGCAGCGTAACACGCTTCCTGATACCTCCGGAATTGCCATCGCGGACGACGTGCAGCTTTATCTCCTACCAGTTGGCGATCGAACGTACTCGAACGTCGCCGTCACAGACGTTCAGGTCGAGAGCCGGATTATCGAGGCAGGCCAACCAATGCGCATCGCGGCGACGCTCGTCAATTACGGTTTGGAGGCGCTTGACGACTACATCGCTAGCGTCTACCTGGATGGTGAACGTGTCGCCCAGGTCACGGCCGACCTGGCGCCCGGTGTACCTTCCGATGTCACTTTTACGGCGAGCCCACAGCGGAGAGGATGGCTTTCCGGTATTGTCGAGATCGAGGACGATGCATTTGGATACGACAACGTCAGGTATTTCACGGCCCACGTGCCGGAGCGTCGCAGGATTTTGCTCGTCGGTGGGCAGGGTCAGACACTTGACTATATGAGGCTGGCACTTTCGCCCGATCTGGGTAGGGGAAGCATCGCCTTCGACGTCGCGGAGATACCTGAGACCGGGCTGTCTGCGGCCGGACTTGGTCGTTATGACGCCGTCGTTCTTGTCGGTCCGGCCTCACTTTCCACCGGCGAAATCGCGGCTTTAAGTGGATATGTCGAGGCGGGTGGCGGTCTTCTGTTTACGCCCTCTGCCGGAGCATCCGCGTCGGAATACAACGCGTTGTTCGAGCAGCTCGGTGGGGGAGAATTCCGAGGGTTCAGTGGGTCCCTAGACGCTGGAACAAGTATTGCGTCGTTCGATCGGGTAGACCTCGAGCACACGCTCTTCGAAGGTGTTTTTACTCGGCAGGAGTTGCGCCATGACGCGGGTGTTGAAAGCCCTGACGTCTATCACGCCATGAATTATTCGCCGGGTTCAGGTGCTGAGCAGACGCTCATCCGGCTTTCAAACCGGTTCCCGTTTTTACAAGAGATCATTCATGGCCGGGGCATGGCGTTCGTCCTTGCCGTGGCCCCGGATCAACGTTGGAGTGATCTGCCGGTACGTGGTCTTTTCGTGCCGCTAATCTACCGAACCATGTTTTATCTCTCATCCTCGGAAGCCACTACAGGCGAGCAGCTGACCGCTGCCGAAGACGGCGAGCTGCGTATCACAGGGGTATCGGAATCTGAGCAGCTTCGTCTCGTCGGCCCTGACGGAGCCGAGTACGTTCCTGAACAACGAACCCTATTCGGAGCGATGCTTCTGGATGTGGAAGGGCGGGTGATCGACGTCCCGGGGATCTTTGACGTTCGTTCAGGCGACCAACTCATCCGGCGAGTGGCGTCCAACGTAGACGTCTCGGAATCGGATCTTTCATCATATGACGAGGGCGACGCGAGCGAGCGA
>Ga0299914_10000490_pt1:0-10000 | contig 24040 bp, 18 predicted proteins | sample RVTome_10_FD_201361 | JGI IMG/M metagenome (GOLD analysis project Ga0299914, IMG submission 201361) | Soil microbial communities from uranium-contaminated site in the Upper Colorado River Basin, Wyoming, United States - RVT153D57 (version 2) ...
ACAAAAGTTATCGTTTAGTTCTTCACTACTCGTACAGGAAGGCCTCTCCTTCTGTATGGGGGGAATCCTTTATTCTCAATCAAGATGCCTCAACTGGATAAATTCACTTATTTCACACAATTCTTCTGGTCATGCCTTTTCCTCTTTACTTTCTATATAGCCATATGCAATGATGGAGATGGACTACTTGGGATCAGCAGAATTCTAAAACTACGTAACCAACTGCTTTCACACCGTACGAACAACATCCGGAGCAAGGACCCCAACAGTTTGGAAGATATCTTGAGAAAAGGTTTTAGCACCGGTCTATCCTATATGTACTCCAGTTTATTCGAAGTCTCCCAATGGTGTAAGGCCGTCGACTTATTGGGAAAAAGGAGGAAGATCACTTTGATCTCTTGTTTCGGAGAAATCAGTGGCTCACGAGGAATGGAAATGAACATATTCTATTTGATCTCGAAGTCCTCATATAGCACTTCTTCCAATCCTGGATGGGGGATCACTTGTAGGAATGACATAATGCTAATCCATGTTCCACACGGCCAAGGAAGCATCGGTTTTTAATCTCATTATGACTTGGTCGTTCAGAAGAGATTCTTTCTCGATCAGAATAGTGGAATGGAAGGCACTACAAGAAAGATATACTCCTTTTCAAATCGCCCCGCGAAGACAGACGTTCAGAAAGGTTCTCGAGATTCTCAATCGCTCTTTTTTTAGTGGGGAGGAATAGTACGGGAAGGGAGCGAGACCAAGCCGAGCCACTAGTAGAGTAAGCCCTTCCCACGTGTCAAAATGAATTGCAGCCTCAACCAGAGAGATCAACCTGCGCCTTTGATGTTAGGCCCCGGCGGAAAGTTTTCCGAAACCGAACTGAATGGAATTGTTACTTTCCAAAAATGCTTTCTGAAAAGAAAGAAGGTCCATTTTCCCACGTAGTTCGTCGGTCAAACCAACGATTATCTTCTCAAAGTAATAGGGAGATCCTTTTCTAGTTAGACTTCTTGCAATGAAAGAACCATCCCTTCCTATTTGTTTGTCCTGTCAGATAGAAAGAGAGACCCCAAAGATCTTTACCACACCACTTTAGGGGGCGGGGGTGAAGGGGGGGTTTACATGCAACCGAGGCAAAGTTGTTTATGATTGAATCTCAGAGGCACTCTTATCATTTGGTAGATCCAAGTCCATGGCCTATTTCGGGTTCACTCGGAGCTTTGGCAACCACCGTAGGAGGTGTGATGTACATGCACTCATTTCAAGGGGGTGCAACACTTCTCAGTTTGGGCCTAATATTTATCCTATATACCATGTTCGTATGGTGGCGCGATGTTCTACGTGAATCCACGTTGGAAGGACATCATACCAAAGTCGTACAATTAGGACCTCGATATGGGTTTATTCTGTTTATCGTTTCGGAGGTTATGTTCCTTTTTGCTCTTTTTCGGGCTTCTTCTCATTCTTCTTTGGCACCTACGGTAGAGATCGGAGGTATTTGGCCCCCAAAGGGGATTGCGGTTTTAGATCCTCGGGAAATCCCTTTTCTTAATACTCTTATTCCCCTTTCATCCGGAGCTGCCGTAACTTGGGCTCATCATGCTATACTCGCGGGGAAGGAAAAACGAGCAGTTTACGCTTTAGTAGCTACCGTTTCACTGGCTCTAGTATTCACCGCCTTTCAAGGAATGGAATATTATCAAGCGCCCTCCACAATTTCGGATAGTATTTATGGTTCTACCTTTTTCTTAGCAACTGGCTTTCATGGTTTTCATGTGATTATAGGTACTCTTTTCTCGATCATATGTGGTATTCGCCAATATCTTGGTCATCTGACCAAGGAGCATCACGTTGGCTTTGAAGCAGCTGCATGGTACTGGCATTTTGTAGACGTGGTTCGGTTATTCCCATTTGTCTCTATCTATTGGTGGGGAGGTATATGAAGGAACGAATCAGTGGATTGAAGAATTCAAGCTCGAAGACAAAGAGAAGCGGGCTTTTCCAAAGAATTACTGCAGCTTTCCCACTCCCTTTGATTATCATATACAAAAAAGTATCTTCCACTTTCCTACCAAATCTCTCTTTATTCTGGCACATAAATGAAGGGATCGAAGAGATTATGGCAGATCATGTTCACCAAGAAATGACCCGAAATTTGATCTTGGTCTATTTGAGATTGTTCCTTTTAATCGTAATCAAAGATGTTTTCTTGTCTCTCGTTTCTTTTCTGAACAAATCGAAGAACCTAATGGATCGAACTCATCCTTGGCTGCTACGAAAGAAATAGGCCTTGCGTTGCGGAAGGAACGTTCTGCTCTGAGTTGAAGGCAAGAGCTCCTTCCCTCCCTTCCTTATCGACATTAGCTGTATCCCATATCTCCCCATATCGTATTTAACTAGACCCCATCCCTCGCTTTGACTGTTCACCATATGTGTATCGTACCGACCCCATATCATACGTACAATAATTTCTTCCTTCTCCCCATATCACTCATTCACATGCCATATCATTGTTCACCCGGAAAATCTTCTTGTTTAAGACAGATCGCTTCCCTCAGTCAGCGGGAGGCCTAGTCGATGTAGGCCCTCAAACGGCGGGCAGACCAGTCGAAGGAGTAGTTCACTTACCTGTTTGTACATATACTATACTCATACCCATATTACGATACATATGTGTTCACCCTATCTTGCTTTCACGGCTTTGACCGGGAACCAAACCAAAGAGCCAATACACCAACAACCAAGGAACGGGAGTGGGTGGTCCCTAGGAACGGCAGAAAGGAAGTACTGGTTCAACCAGAGTGACGGAACCGGTGTTGATCAAAGACATGCGCCGAGTGCCAGGAATGACTATAAGCCGATAGAGTCGTTTTAACATGCCATGAACCGAGATACAATTTGACTAGTGCCAGGTACAAGAAAGAGTGGAGTTTATTTACAGATACTAGTACCTGAATGACAAGTGACGAAAGCAAGAAAGAGTTACTAAAACCATTACGAATGACAAGTACACACAAGAATGACTCGATCGAGTCCCGAGAGACAGATAGAGCTTAACTAAAACGTCCGCCCGGTCATCCTTCCGCATCATCATCCGGCGATGAAATCGAGGGATGATACGAGGATACCCTGATCGATTGAGGGAGACTGGTACAGGCAACAATTCGGGTGGCTTCGGAATACCTCCGTAAGCCATCTGAAGGGATGAAGAACACTGTTTTAGATACAGTGATGTGAATAAAAATCCCGACTTCCGTACTAGCCTGACCACCTGTTTTGAGAACAAGTAAGCTCCAATGCATGCTTCCTTAGTCAAACTATCATGAGTTATAAGGATCATACGGTTTAAGTATGACCTTGAAACCCGAAAATCTTCCAATGTCGATCCTAATGCTACAGTTGCTATCGGTTGCTAGCCTCAAAAAAATCTTTGTACCCTCATAGATACGGTCCTGAGGCTTCTGAATGATAGAATTAGAGGGTCCCTTTCGGACGTGCAGATTGAGGTTGGTAGGATATAGGCGTTAGGCTCTTTCGATGGCACTGAAAGGCCTGTTATCGTACTCTTTCGTATATAGTTGTCAAAGACACTGGAGAGAACTAGTCTCTCGGGCTAGGGACTCTCTATCTATATACTATCAACTGGATTTATAGCGAGCTTGTACTATTAGAACAAGGGCATAGTTTTAGGGACACTCACGTCTTTTTTTACAAGTAAAACTTGTCTCTATATTCAAGGGACTCACGATTGTGCAACGAAGTCTCCTATTCGGCGATATTCACATTGATTCTGGAATAACCTATCATATGCGGCCTCTGCTGCTGTTCACAAGTACAAGATGAGGATCAGCAACAGGTATTACCAGAGTATCATAGCTTATTTGACAGAGACGACGTTTAACCTTTTCCGCGGTGTGAACCTTGCGGGAAGTGTTGTATACTTTAAGAAGAGAGATCTATTCTACTTCTTTATTCTATCAAACCTGAAAACGAGGCCTCCGGTAAACAAGCTATAAAAGATGAATATCGCTCTCTCTAGCTAACCTGGAAAAAGTCTACCTTTGCGGAACTGGAGCCGAAGCTCCTTCCTTTCTTCCTCCCTTGTTCTATTACCCCAGGGCCTCCTCGGTCTTCTTGGACTTGGTTTCTGTCTGATTTCACCCGCACTGCTAATGTAGGCTTTTTGGGGGTAATGGCATCGGCGCACTATTCGTCTAAATAAGTTCTCTTTCGTCTTCCAATAGTTCTGACCCGCAAAGTGAGCCCCGAAAACTGTCAACCTATGACCAACTCAAAATTAGAGTAGCTGATAGAGTAGAAGGTGGGATTCTATATTCTATAGCCTATGCGCCTGCTTCTGATGAGATAGAAGTAGGCTCCCGGTGCGTCTTCCTTCGGTCGGCTTGTCATCGAAGGATGTTAGCCAAATCAGAAGAACTATAGGCTCGAAGGCTCGGGTTGGTCAAGCGAACTGATTCATTTAATTCTTCGCCTAGTCTTAGCACCCGCACAGTAGAGGGGAATAAGCATTCCCTTTCCGACAAAACTAAGCGTCTTGCCGCTGGGTAAAGGCAATAGGAGGAGGTTTGGAACCCCCAAACAAGTATAGGCTTAAGAACGGTGATGATAGTTCAGTTGTTGAAGAAAATGTCCCGATGAACCTTGGGAGCATCCCGGGCAAGATCTATGGCTTCAGCTGCGGCTAAGCGAACTACCTATTCTATATATTCTATAGAAGTGAATATGAGAGAAAAAGCTCTTCTTTCACATAGTGGGAGGCTGGCCTTCTCTCTTCCCAATTCCCCCAATGAGACCTCTTTCACTCACTTAGTGGACGACCCAGAGGACTTTAATAAAGCCCCCTTTTGCCTCATCACGATCTCCCGGTGAAGTAGCGGCTCCCTCCTATTACTATTTCTGGGGTGGAGTCGAAGCTATGGCACCAGAAAGTCAAAGAGATTCCGTCCCGAACCACTCGTGTAGTCTTCTTCCTGCCTCCCAGTTAGGCCCTATCTCGCTTTCCAAGTCTCATTTGGATGAGGCGCCGGCGCTACTAAATGCAACTCTCATTTCAACATTCTTCTCTATTGGCCCTTCCTTCTCTATCTGCCTAGAGAACCTCTCTTTCCCTACAAGGCACTAGAAGGTCGACCCCACTTTCCACACTACGTTGACTTGACTCCTGAGCCCAGTCATTCCCCGCCACTCTTTCACACAGCATTGAGGGCTTTTTCATAAGAAGCAGCACTCTACTGTCCACTTCGATAGCTTTCAAGAGTCTCTTTCATACATCGTTCCGGGGTCTCCCCTCTTTCTGGCGGGCCTTCTTTCTTCTGCTTCCTTGTGCTTCTGAGATCGCTAGCAATTTTCCATTGACTGATTAAGCACTGGAGCAAGCGAGGAAGACCGCTTTTTCCATCATCCAAGTCCATCTCCGGCCCCCTTCTTCCTAAAGCCCCGCTCCAGCCTGCTCCTTTATCTGTCTTCTAGTCGGCTCCCCATTCATCTTCTGTCTCCCACGGATAGGTGCCTTTCGGGAACGCCTCTCTCCGCTACTCCCTTTTTGAATGAATAAGGGGTAGGGCCTTCTTCACTTAGTCATCTCTGCCTACGACTTTTTTTCTTTCTTGACCCTGCTCGCCTAGCTGGCCCTATCTTGCACGTTCCACTAACCGCTATCACAATAGGAGAATTCTGACTCTCACTTGACAAAGAGTCAGATCGTCTATATAGACCTCAAGCTAAAAAAGACAAGAAAGCAATACGCGCCTAGTAAGGCTCGGAAAAGATAAAGTCCGAAATCATTGTGTTCTCAAGGCCGAAGGCCAAGTCAAAGACAGAGACCGTGCCCCTCGGGCACCTCTGAAGAGGGTGCCGCCCTTCCACTAAGCCTTCCTACATATATTCAAATCAGTACAAAGGCAAGTATATATTCTATTTTTAGGGAAAAAGATAAGGAAAAGATGGACTATGCCACATGGCCGCTACAAATAAAGGAAAAGTCTTATGCGAGTGATACCAATCGGACACACTTGGAAAAAAGGAATCATCAGCTACTAATACAGCTGAATCAAAGGAAAAGAAGTTAAAAAGCGGAAAGAAGTCAATGTGAGAAAGCAAAAAAGGTAACGAGGCGACCGGAGGAGGGAGAAAGGAGAAAAGGGGTGGCAAGCAACTCGAAGGGATGCTGCGCCACCTAGGTACGCGTCTGGATCTGCCTCGGGCTTTGTCTTTGTTTCTATAGGATCTGCTACTCCAACCGTATCTACTTGTGGTGTACCTGGGTTGGTTTGGCCTCTTCCATAATCCTTGCCGCTGATGGTTGTGGGTAAATCACAGTAAAGCAGAAAGGAAAGCCTCTCGGAGAACGTTTTCGTCGCCGTTAAATCCGAGAGATAAGTCTCTAAAGCCGCTATGGTCTGGGCTCTCACTCACGTCGTCCGCCCCGGGGACTCCATTACGCTGCTCGCCCTATTAGCCGGCGGAAACCATGAGAATTCATTAATTTCAGCTAGTCCCGGGTTATATATTGTACGGCGAAACTCGCTAGTAGATATCTTCTCAGGAACCAGACCTGCATGCACGAAGAAGAACATATCTCTCTGGTCATATTCTTGTGGAACTTCTGTCGTCCCGTTCATTGTGGTTCCTCGGCCCTGCTAGCCGTTTGCTTGCTCGAATTGTACACATTCAAAGAGGGGGCAAGCTAAACAAGCAAGCAAGCCATCCAAGTTTCTTTTATAGAGTCGGAGGTTAGAAAGAACTTGGGGTTTCCCTGTGATTAACTTAGCGCACTTCCGGTGGTAGCCATTGGGCTAAGTCTCTATAAAGAGCCACTCACATATTTATTTATAGTTCGGTGTGAGATCAGCTAAATTAAGCTACGCTCATCATTTATGATCCACGGCTCACTCAATTAGAGCACTAACTACTTCAAAGGAATTCGCTCCAAAGACGCTTTTAATCGCTCCGCTGGTGCGATCTGGTCGAGAGGTTGTCCAGTCATCTCGGTGAGGAATTCCGCTATGCCCCCCGCTGACCTTTCACTGTGAGTACTGCTGTAGTAAAGCCAACGGGAAGATCAGTCCCAGGGCTCAATCTAGGCTGCCAGCCAAGATGAAGATGGATTGAAGGGGTTGTCAGGGAGCTTCATAGGGAATTGTAGGATCCATAGCTGGAAAGACCGCAGGAAAAAAGGGGAACATAGTCGCTAGGAAATCAGATTCCATAGTCAAGGCTGAGACAGACCCTGTGTTTACTTCGCGATAGTCTTAGCTCGACATTGTCAAGCCATACTATCTACCAAAATTTATTTTTTTCTGACATTCTATCCTATATATCGGAGATATAAGGTTTGAACTTCCACTTATGGTAATCGAACTCGGTAATCAAACTCTTTCCCGGCAAGAAGATCAAAGATTTCCTTCGGGCAAGTTCCACTATAGTTGGGAAAGGAACGGACCACAAGCTTCGCGCTCTGCCTTTCTTGTATTTGGACTCTTTAGCGCTATATGCTGCTCTCTCTGCGCGCTTAGCTTTCTTTGCTCTTTGCTATCGTGCTATTGCCGGCTTCCTTCTCTTTAAGACTAAGACCAAGGGCTCTTACAGAGTGAACACGTCTTATTTCATTTTTATAAATATGATCTTTTTCATTCCCCAAGGGGAAAAGGTCTCTTCTTCTGCTTCAGTTGATCCTGAAGCAGATCTTTTTTCGACTTCCTTCCTGTCTGGGATTTGAAAAAGCAAAGTCCTTACTTTGACTTACCCGAATCAAGTCAAGGCGATGAAGCAGGCTCAAGGCCCATTTTCTTATAAGAGTTCTCTCTCTCTCCGGGAATCATAGCCTAGTATCGTACCCCAGAAAGGGAATCCACTTCTGACCTGACCTTCTGACGAGAATCCTTCTAACTCTTTTTTTCAAGTCAAGAATGTGTAAACCGAGGCCATTGAATCTGCTGCGGATGTCATCATAGAAGAAGAAGCTGTTCTTCTTTTTTCTGCATCAGCTACTAATCACACGTTTGGAATCGATCTAGCTGCTTAGCTTATCTTATGTGGTTTGGGCATACGGATTCGACTAGCATTCACGTGGGTAGCATTTGAATGCGGAATCACCCGAAAGCACGGGATTCGACTTGACTTTCTTTCCGATGGTCCTATCTTATTAGAAATAAGTAAATAGTGGATCTTCGACTAGCATTTCGTGGAAATCATAGTTGGTAGTGGCTTTTTTGCTTTGACCAGGCCAAAGGCGAAAAAGAGAGAAAAAAGGCAATTCCTTCTCTTCTGTTGTCACAAGAAGGGACTAGGTTCCTAGCCAAGCCAGGGAATCTACGACCGATTGTCAAAAAATATCCCACTACGGGGTAAGAAGCAAGGAAGGAGTGCCACTTTCCAAAATTATTTTTTAGTTCAATCACCCGCCGAAGCGAATCCTTCGAAATAGCCAAGCCAGTAAGTAGAAGAGCAAGGTGACCACAGGGAAAGGCATTACCAGAAGGAAAGTAGTCCAACTCAATGTCTTACGCATCAGTGGCATTTGAGTGAAAGCAGTAAGTCAGTGGCCAAGAATCATCGATTTTGGAGTTACCAGCTCAAGGCAGCTCATGGGAATTTCTTTAAGTAAGAACGATCCCCAGTGTCATCCTCTTCGTCTTCTCTTTAGGAAAGCAAGTCCCATCGAGTTAGCTCTTGGAGTCAAGGCATGCCTTAAGGTAGCGACTGACTTTCAGGTGAGATGGTTCAATAGTAGATTAGATAAAGGCTCTTGCTACTTCCCACGAGGGGAGGAAAGTAAATAGCGTAGATAAGGAAGTGGCTATTCTTGTTTGTTCATGACTCCGCTGCGCTCCTATTTCATGGAATAAGCGCCTTTTCTCTTACAGACAAAAGAAATGGATTTCTTCCGGCTAGCTCGAAGGGAAGGAAAGAGCGCTATAAGAGAAAGAGTGCCTCGAGAATATTTGGGATTTTTACTGAAAGCAGAGGAAGCATTCGATGCATCATATAAAAAAAAGTGCAGCTGCCAGAGCCCCGTATTTACCAGCGGGGGTCCCGAGATATTCTATGATCAAAGGCTTTGTGGTTGTCACGAACTGGATTCGAACCAGCACCTCTGGGAGCAAAAGACAGGCCCAGCGAACTACCATTCATTCTGATCGCGACTTTGTTTACCCGGTTCCCCTCGCGGCTAAAGGGTACATCCGGGGCCGGTCGCATGGACCTACTTACCTTGCTTGTAGACCAGCTGCAGAGCTAACCCTTGTTCTATTGGTTTGATGCTACCAAGACGATTTCTTTATGCCCATCAAAGGACCTCGAGATGCTAATCCACGAAAAACGAGACGATAAATTCGAAAGAACTGATATACGGAACGAGGGCGACCCGTGGAAATACATCGGTTTCTTACTCGTGCAAAGGAACTATTTCTTGGCAACTTGGACAACTTCTAACGATGTTTGTCCCGCATATCACTAGATCGATCGGTATCTTTACAAATTTATAAAGCTTTCGTCTCAATTCAATTCATACTTAGCCGCGAGCAATCTACGTTTGTGATCTCATATATTTTGCTTCTCCGACATCTTACTGGCTTTCCCCCTCATCTTTTTGAAAAAAGCCGCTCCACGGTGGTAAAGTCTCATCTTGTGTGTTGGCCGAAGTTACAATAGTGACATTGAACCCTCGAATATGTTCGAAGATCTCGAAATGATCTTCCAGTTCCGGGGAGAATTCGCAAAACTCCATTTCCATCAAGAATTGAATGGACTTTTCCCGTATTTCGACCGGAAAATCTAACAGAGACATTACTGTGGAGATTCTTACCAAAAAATGAGACATTCCATGCCCTCGGAGAGTGCTTTGCCGTGCTAGGTCACTGACATATCCTTTTTTGTCTTTATTTGACCCCAAGAATGGATTGGATCGAAACGACTTTCCTGTCGAAGCCCTTTGTGTCTGTATTAATTTCTGACCGCACGGAATCTCCATAGCCAATTTTCCATTTTT
>Ga0299914_10000490_pt1:15000-24040 | contig 24040 bp, 18 predicted proteins | sample RVTome_10_FD_201361 | JGI IMG/M metagenome (GOLD analysis project Ga0299914, IMG submission 201361) | Soil microbial communities from uranium-contaminated site in the Upper Colorado River Basin, Wyoming, United States - RVT153D57 (version 2) ...
TTGGTTCTTGTCTTGTTTAGGCATTTGGTGCCCTCTCTGCCGGCCTGCTTAGTGGCAGAGCCACCTTCTTTGGGGTCAGTGAGGAGGACAGGACAATCCCCCACTCCGGCGGTTTTTTTGTGTTAAGAATGGATACTTCTTGGTCTTTGCCGGAATTCCGACTTGGGGATACCTTTGACCGATTGCCTGCCCCTTCATTATTATTAGTAAGATGGAGAAAAGCTGAAGAGGAAGAAGAACCTTTCAGAATGGGTTCCCCCCCTCAAAACTAAGAGGGGATTCTCTCAAAATCTCTGAAGCGATAGGACAAGTCATGGTGATCAATGGGGAAGACGCATTGCCCTCGAGCTCGATTAATAATGCACCTGAAGAACCACGAAAGGAGGAACATACTTCGGAATACTGAGAGTATAGGGAAATGATTTAAAGCGGGCCGGAAGAAGCCCGAAGAATCAAACAAATAATGAATGAATGCAATGAAATCAATGGAGGGGCGTCAAGTACCTACATTCCGATTCCCAATCATGGATGAGCCTCCCTGAACTTCCAATTGAGTACTTTAGCAGGAGGATTCTTACTCGAATTGGTAATAAGGTGGGTAAAACAGTGCGAGTCGACGAACATACAGCCAGCAAGGGGCAAATTTGCACGCATAAGCGTTGAAATGAATTTGAACAAGCCTTTGGTCCCTAAAGTTCAATTAGATTAGGGAAAAGAACTCAGAGAATTGAGTATTTATCCGTTTGATTTCTTTTTAATGCGGTAAATTCGGTCACAGATCCGAGTCATGTTTACAACGGACTGAAATCAAACCGACACGAGTGCAGGGAAGGACAATAATGATGCTATGAGAACTGATACAGAGCAAGAGAAGCAAAATGTTGTAGTAAATAAACCTTCACAAAAATATGGTCCTTGGATGATAGGTCAGAAAAGGGGACGACGCGGAGTGATAAATTGAAATCAGAGAAGGGGAATTCACGGAGGTGAGCGAGAACATGATGGCAATAAGCAATAATAAGGGCTCTCGGTTTGCAGTGTTAGAAACTGAAGAACCCGAAGGGATGGCCGATGAGCACAGGCTCGCCGGAGTGATCAGGAGGAACAATGATATAGAGCAACGGGAAGAAGGTCGTCGTCTCTTTGGGAAGAGTCCAGCTCCAAGTACGCGGTCCAAGCACAGCTAAATGCACAGAGACAACAGAGCACCCGGAATCAGCAAGCCATCCAGGGGGCCGGGGCCGTCCCCCACTTAACAACCTAAAAACCCTCCTACCCAATCGCAACCGAAAAACCCAGCGCAAGCTCCGCCCAGACCCGCTTATAACAACGCTGCGCCTCCGGCCAATTATGATCCTCAGCAGCAACAAGGTGCTCCCAAGCGACCCTGGGGACCCAATAGAGCTCACTACCCGCCATTAGCCCTACCCATTCCTACCCTATTCTCCATCCTTCTGACCTGTAAAACCCTTTCTCTGCCCAGAGATAAACCACTCCCCTGGCCTCCTGGTCTCGACCACTCAAAGTTCTGTCCATTTCACCGATACGCAGGCCGTACCATCGAAGAGTGTCATACTTTGCGTGATGTCATCTAGATGAAAATCTTATCAATTGGAACGAAGTTAAGGCATGGCATACCTTAAAGCCGCCAATGTCACTGAAGCTACTGGGGACCTATACTAATCCAATGCCACAACATCAAGGGGGACAAGTCACCACTCAGGGACCTACACCGGTACAAACTAATCCAGGACTTTCTGCCAGCGCTAACACCATCCGAGCTTGCACTGCCGCTCGAAGAGAGATGCCTGTGAGACCCTCTCGAGTTCTTTAATTCGAAGGAGGTTCTGAGAATTCAAAAGTCCGAAGTCACTTTCTTTGTCCCTAGGAATCTCAGTTCCAAAAGCAGACGAAATCACTATGGAACCGGACCTCCTCGCTGCCGCTTAATTCATTACCAGGAAGAGGAAAATTCGCTTTTTTAGTAAGCCCTATTAGCTAGTAAGGGTGGGTTGAAAAGGTAAAGAAGGAAGAAGAACGAATGCATGGGCAGGTGAAATGAGCCCTTTTTTTGAATCCCCTCGTCACCTACTAGTGAGCCGGAAAGCTTAGGGACGCCTCTCGTTCCTCTTCCCCCATTTGACAACCGTATCTCGTTCGGATGATTCTCTGAAACCCCCTTAACTAAGAGATAGAAAGGCGAAGGGAAGTTCGGAAAAGCCTAGCAGACGGGACTATCAACCCCTTTCTATTAAGACCTCGGCACCATCCTTACCCCCCTACGAAAGATTTAGCCCTATTTATAAGAGGAAAGCTCCCAGGTTCCACATCTTAAAGAAGTGCATGACCAGATTGGAAGCACGGAGGTTCATTCGCAATGGGACAACTCACCCAGCCATGATGCATGACAGAAGAGATCGAGCACAAAATGGAGTTTCCCTCTTGGGTGAGGCTCACGTCCGGAAAGAATCTTTTTCAAGACTTTATCTCCTACGTTGACCTTTCTCTATATTACCTTATTTTGGAATTCACTTGAAAGCCCCTTTTCTGGTAGACCTGGGCATGTTCCATGGCGCGAAGTCTCTTCTCATCTAATAGCTCTTTGGGGATATATAAAAAATATGCTCTCTATCATCCACATCCAAATCTTTTTCAAGCTGGGCCCTGATGTTTCAGGGAATGGCGGAATCCGTCTCTAGCAAGTACGCAACTGGCCTTAAATTGTATCGAGCTACAGGCCCTTCTCATAAGATGTTGTAAGCTACGGGCCTTATTCGACGAAGCTTAAAGCAGACATCAAGAGCTAAGAAGGGGGCCAACAAGCCCCTTTGAAGCTAATGCCTTAGAAGCTACAGGACATAGAAGCAGGCCAACAAGTTGATTGAATCTTTTCCAGTCTAGAGACTGGCGGATTACCTTCGAAACAAAGGATTGAAAAATTCCTTCTGCTTTGGACAAGATAAGTGGACAGATGAGTTGAATAATACAGGGACTGATAAGCTAAGCGGGGTCCCCCTTTTAGATCTCCCAACCTAAAGGCTTTATTCAGAGGTGGGTCTTTCAACCGCTTACTCTTTCGATTTCGGTGAAGGGTGCACTACAAGAGAATCGGTACTAAAGATATTAAATGGGGGGATTTCGCCGATATTGAGTCGACTATAAACTATTCATCTTGCTTGGAACCGTCGTTGTGTATGGGAAAGAGGGCTTCTACCTATGCTTGGTTGGGAAAAGGGTGAATGGTCCCAAAAGGGACGGGAAAAAGCCACTAGAAAGAACGGGGGGTCATCCACTCCGTCGCTGGGTAGTCCACTTTATCCGTGACTCTGAGTACAAGATTTCCGGGATCAAGAAACTAGCAAACAAATATGCTCGGCTGGACTCTTTTCTCGTATGCCCGGAAAATGGAATTTCGGTACAACTCCGCTTGCTGCAAAGCCTTTATTTCTCGTCCAAACACTCCAGATCTGCACTTCCCTTTACTCCATAGGGCCGAAGCCTTATTAAGTTAAGAATTAAGAAGGGCTTTTTTTATAGAGAGAGAGTCAGGGGCGATCTATATTGCTTACCACAGCTCTATTCCCGACTTGAAATCCATAACGGACTTTAAGAGAGGATGAACATTCCCGTTCTATAGGTAGCACTGCCCCTATTAGAGAAGGGTGAGGGCCCACTTCCGTACTTCTGATCTGCTAGCACTGTGAATTACCTTAGACCTACGCAGCAGGAACGAGATGGAGCACCTACTCTACTGGTCGTCTGCTCTCTCGAGGTCGTCCTTATCTAGGTACAAAAAGGACATTACGGGGTATCTCCAAAATTCGATGTACTTCGTGCAGGACACATCTCATGTTTGCCGAATCTAAAAACCATCGCCTTTGCATCCAAACACTTCACGGCGGCTATGATCAGATCCCAGTGTTGGTTCACTTTTTACTTTATCCTCCGCCAAATCTTCTGATCTCCTGTTCTCAATGATGTTAAGCAGCTCCTGATCGCAGCAATCATGCCTTCGAAGGTACGTTTTTTTCATTCGGGGTCTTACCTTGGGGATAGACGATGGACCCGCCATTCGACATGATGCAGCATTTTGAAAGAAAATTCCATCAAATCAAAGGAGTTGACATTTCTGACATCTCTTGACACCCTTACTTTTAATAGGGGGCCTTGCCTCATGATTTTCTTGGCAAGCATTTGGCTGTTGACGTGTCCTCCGCACCCACTTGAATGAGCTTGTTCAACAATGTGTGCTCCTTATTTCGGAAGGGCGAGTGACCTTTTGTAAAGGACATCTCCCGAGATCACAAATCGTCGGGAAAGTTCCCTCCGGGCTCTCCTCTGACCACGAGTGGCGTACTCCGGTATGAACCCGTCTTGAGGTAATTGTAGAAAGAATAATACCATGGTTCCCATCGTCCTCGTAATCTTCCTCGTCTTGACTGGTGATAGTTCATCATGTTCCAACTCCCGATAGTCTTCATCCAAGAAGATAAATGAGTCCCGTTCGGCGGAAGGGCTCTCTGTGGCTCGGATGTCGATGACAAGCGACTCTGTGCTTCGGTGTACTAGCATGTGTACTAGAGCGGCTGAGTATGAATTCCATAAGGGCTGGCGAGTCAGCCAAGCGATTTTAGATTCTCGGAACATGGGTGAAGGTGATCTCCCTAAAGCGCTTGATCAGGTCAATGGCAAGTTCTTGGTACGATATGAGTTGGGTCTCTTTGGTCTTCCATTCTCCTATACCTCTCCCTATAAAAAAAGCCTTTCCCCTTTTCATAATACCCACGGTAAGCATCCTGCTCTCGACCCAGAGCTACTGCTTCAACAATCAACTGAGCTTAGGAAGTCAGGTTAAGACGTCGACTTATAATTGGTCTTGCCCGAGGAGATGAAAAAGAATTAGGGCTTGCTTTCTCAATTCACATCTATGAGCGATGATTCCTCTATCTCTTGCTCGCTTCGATCGGACTCTGGCAGCTTAGGGAAGAATGATGGCTCGCTAACAAGGCCCCTAAATGACCGCTCAGAAGGCCTACCTCTTTTTTTCCCAATCTCTCACTCGCTCGTCCCTCTCTCATGAAAGATTGTCTCTCCTCTCCCGGCGGCTTTTAGTCATGTCTATAGCCAGTTGCTAAGACGATTCCCACTCAAGCATTCTCATTGTCTATCAATGCTGCCTTATTTAGTTCAAAATTCCTTTCTTTCTACTAGTTCTTACATAAGCAATTTGCAGGAAGTAAACGAAGTCTTTCCTTCCTAAATCCACTCCAGAAGTCACGTCTTTCAGTACTGGGACTGAAGTCAAGTACTTTCGAGTTGCTCTTTGCCCAAAGCCCTCTTTCCGACTTAGAAAGACCAACTAACAATAGCTTTAGCATCTCTTGAGTTGGAAAGGTCTTTCTAGAGCTAAGGGGAAGGTTTGGAACCCTAGTAGCAGAATGGAATCAGCGGGCTGACTTCCATGCTAACACGAGTAGTTTAACTCAGAATTACCTCGTAAGGGCTTTTTTAATTGTTTTTGCTTTGCTATAAACTTTTTAAAAAGTCTTCAAATAGCCATTGCATAGTTTACGAATTATGCTTAGTAGGGACCTAAACACAGGAATGGTTCAGAGTCAGACCACGCCTTATGACGAAAGGGGGAGAAAGGACTGTCGATCTGTGATCAAAGAAAACTATACCCGAAGAATGGGATACAGATTGACCGGCACAAAAGCCATCTCTATCAATCTACGCTCATTGATGAGACGGCGACATAGAGAACTTTGTCACCCCCTTGTCACTTAAAAGTAAAGAAGAGATACAAACTTTTTAATACAAATTTGGTGGGATCGAGGATGGAATCGAATAGCGAATGCACTTGACCGACCCGCCATCTCTTTCCTTCAATAATGCCTTCGCTTCACTTCAAGACGCTATTTGCCAATAAGAAAAAAAACTACCTTTTTTATTTGAATGGAAGAAGCCGAAGGGGTGAACGAGCGCTGCGGTAACGAGCTTTCCTTCTGCCGGCCTTTATAGGAGTAGGGGAGCGTGGTGAGATAGATAGACGCCCAATCCTGCAGCAGCTAGTTGCTCGGCCTTAGTCTTGGGCTGATCTCACACTTCAATCAAGCCCTTCGTACTTCGATCCAATCAATCGATCGATCAAGAGGCTAATCTCTTTTGTTTGGGCCGGTAGCTAAAATAAAGTCCTCGCTTTCTCTTGAACAAGGGAAGGGCAGCATAGCATTAGCTTCAATTAAACAAGCTCAACCTTGAGAAAGGTGGTAGGCCGAAGAACCGTTGAACGCTTCAACTTGGCCACTGAAGAAGGCGAAGGCTGGGCGAGAGACTAGGCCAACTTACTGCTTACTGCTATGCCATGGTTGAAGCTTTAGGCTCCATAGACGGAACTATGTATTAGGTATTAGGGAGGGGAGGACACCACTCAGCACCCCACGGAGCGGTGGGGTTCAATGCCTAAAAAAAAATAGAAAAAAAAGGGGGAAAGATGACTCTATGGCTGAGGGGAGGAGAGAAAGAACGCATGCATGGATATTCTGTCTGTCGGAGGTTCGAGAATCTATGAAAGGACATCTAAAGCTAAGGTTACGAAGTAAAGGAAGTCCGAGAGAAGTGGTGATCTCATCTTGCTTGCTGGGAGAGAGGAAGCTTCCGGACCACCTTTTCCAGCCAGATAGCGAGCGATCACTCAGCAATGAACACTAACTGAAAGCGGCCGGGAATGAGTACCTATCCCTTACGGGAATCGAACCCGTGTCTTCGACATGAAAAGACGATGTCCTAACCACTGGACGAAAGGGACCAAAAAGCCATTCTTCATATACCGCTCCGTGGGCTCCGAGAATAGAAGTGGTTCGTTTTCTTTCTATACGAAATTAAAGATTTCGTTTGTGTTCATGTTGGCGATTTCAGATGTAAATTCGGCGGTTCGCCCCCCCTTCCTACGGGTTCCCCCACCCCCCTGAATAAGTAAGGCCCCGCTCTTTCTAATAAAAAAAAGAGGGGCGAAGCGCCCGTTTGAAGTGGCGAAGGCCTATGCTACAGTAAGAAAAAAAGTAGGTTTCGGTTACGAAGTCACTTAGTCGAACTATAAAGAAAGGGAGGCTAAGGTTACGAAGTAAGGTCAACTGGTTAAGGAAAGCTCAGGTTATGAAAAAGTTTAGCCGTTAATTAATTAATTAATTAGTAGTGAGACGTCGGTACGGAGTTGCGTCAGCTGTGGATATAGACTAGGCTAAGGGGCGGACTTCATCTCTTCTATTCTCTTCACTTACACCTTACACTTCTGCTGAGTCTAACGAGGCTCAGGTGCGGAGCCTTCCACTGTCACTGTGGACCGAGACTACGCAAAGGTAGAACATCATAGAAACTTCGCTGACTTTCTCATAAACCTTGATTTCGCTACGCTCAATAAGAAGCCGGAATAGCTGAAATTGGTTCGTGTTCCGTTTCCAAAGTCAGTCGTCTTTACCCAAGTGTGAACTTCAGACGACTCTCAAGCGGTTCCATTCCTTCTTACTGTACTTCTGGGTCAACCCAACCCGAATGGGAAGAAGGGGGTCAGCCAAACAGCGGTCCACTTTGTACGTTTGCTGAGCAGACCAATCAGGCATTTTTTTTTATAAAAAGGAAGGGAACTTCTCACCGAAGGAGGCAGTAGGAATGAAGGAGGCGGGAAGCTACCGCTTCTAGAATGGTTGCTTATCCTTCACTTTTTTTAGAGCGTATCGCTATTAAAAAAAAAAAAGGTTTATGTAATCGGAAAAATGGTTACGGTTGCGGAAACCAGAGAAAGTCGGGAACCACCGGTTACCTTTTGAATCAAAGTAGCGACGAGCCTAGTATTACGACTACAGGGGGAGAAGCAAAGCTTCGTAGACAGCTTCGCTTCCTCGTCGCTTCTTTCTAGCGACCAGCTTCTCAAGTGGGTGGCTTGGTAAGCAAGCTACCTTCAGCATCGGTAAAATCCCTATCAATAATAGGCCGGAATGGTGGGGAAGGAAGCCCTCCCTACGGGGGGAAGAGCCCTTTCACAGCCGCTCCTCTACAACTACCTTTCGCCCAACATGATCACGAACGAAGACAGAGAATTGCGTAGATAGGAGGACGAAACGAACCAACCCACTTGTCCTGATCGGAACGATTGAAGAAAGAAAGAGAATGGTGCCCCCTTTCGCCCAGGGGGCATCGTCGGAGAACAATGTCGGGGACAGGGTGAGAACCTTCCGTTGCTTACACCCTTTAAGTGTTGGTTCTTCCGGGGATAGATCTGGTTTCAAGATCTATGAACAAGAGAGATCCCTAAATCTCCATTTGAAAAAAGAGATGAATAGATAAGGCGAAGCCAGCTGAAGGAAGGGCGCTAACGAGCAAGAAAACGGATGCGCTAACGCGCAACGGCTTTCCTTTCTCTGATAGAGGCTCGCTTCTTCAATTCAAGTTCAGCTTGCTGCTTTTCATTTTGATAGGAGTAGGTGCTTGCTGCTCGCTCGCTGTCTACTAAATGAGCCTTTACTGCCCGCCCGGCCCCTCTCTTTTTAAGTAAAGTGAAGTCAAATCAATGAAGTGAACAGCCCAACCTCTTTGTTTGAAGCTTTGTTTCACCTAATTCGGAAAGAGAACAATAGACTTGCAACTATAGTATAGGAAAAAGCTTCTCTTTGATAGCGGTCATAGGGGAGTTCAGAAAGGATCTGACCGTAGATAGAGACTGAAACCTGCGCGGGGGTAGGGGCGGATGTAGCCAAGTGGATCAAGGCAGTGGATTGTGAATCCACCACGCGCGGGTTCAATCCCCGTCGTTCGCCCATCAATAAATGGACCATTTGTTACGGAGACAGAAGACAAACCTAGAAAGCTTTTTTTCTGCAAGTCATCTCGAGGCTTCAAACGCATCCAAGCAATTGGTATCCGATTTCAATCCTATAGTATAGCACCTTAGTATGAAGTGTCTGAGATGGGTGGAAGGATATAGTCTTCACCGCTTTCTTTCCTTAGATTAAAGGTTTTCCTTAGGGATATCCCCTAAGAGGCC
>Ga0299914_10000491_pt1 | contig 24026 bp, 25 predicted proteins | sample RVTome_10_FD_201361 | JGI IMG/M metagenome (GOLD analysis project Ga0299914, IMG submission 201361) | Soil microbial communities from uranium-contaminated site in the Upper Colorado River Basin, Wyoming, United States - RVT153D57 (version 2) ...
TCTCGGACTCCCGGTCGAGGTTCGGCTGCTCGAAGATGAACGGCATCCCCAATACCCCCTCCCAGAAGTCGATCGACGTTTGCCGGTCGGCGCCGACCAGCGTGATGTGATGGACCGCCTGGCTCTGCAGCTTCCGCATAGGACTCGGGGCCAGCCTAACGCTCGACGCGCCTCGCGCCGCTGGGAGCGAGCGGTGGCCTAGAGATCGACGACGCCGAAGAGGACCAGCAGGATTGCCGTCACTCCGGCCGAGAGCAACAGCGAGGGCAGGCAGCCGAGCCGGTTGGAGAAGAAGATGAACACGAACGCGGCGAGTACCCCGGCGCCGTGCTGCCAACCCTGAACAAGCGCTTCAGAACCCGAGAGCGAACTTCGCGTCCTCGGTCATCATCTCCGGCGACCAGGGCGGGTCGAAGACCATCTTCGGGTGGACGTCGGAGACGCCCTCGAGGTCACCGACGAATTCGCGCATCTGCTCGGTGACCTGGGGGCCGATCGGGCAGGCCGGCGTCGTCAGCGTGAACGTGACGAAGACGTCGGAATCCTGGATGTCGACGTCGTAGACGAGGCCGAGCGACACGAAATCGAGCCCCAGCTCGGGGTCGATCACCTCCTCGAGCGCCTCGTAGACATCCTCTTCAGTGACCATTGGTAGATCGTAGCGGCGGGCCGGCGGGCCGCCTGCCGCCCGCTAATCGAGCGCCTTCTCCAACCAGCACGTCGCGAACGGATTCCCGTTGTAGTCGGCGACCGGGCGATACCCGAGGCCGGTGTAGAGCGCCATCGCAGCGGGCTGGCGGTCGCCGAGGTCGAGGCGCAAGGCAGCGTAGCCGAGCGCTCGCGCCTCGTCCTCCACCTGCCGCATCAGGGCCGCGGCGGCGCCACCGCGGCGGGCGTCGGGCGCGACGTAGAGGCGCTTCACCTCCGCCCGCCTCGCGTCGAGGCGCTTGAACCCAGCGCAGCCGATCGGCTCCAAGCCGCGCCAGGCCACGAAGAAGCCGCCACCCGGCGGCTCCAGCTGCGCCGGATCGGCGGAGGGGCTGCGCGCCGGGTCGTAATCGGGATAGGTATCCCGCGCCCACGCGATGAAGGCACGGATCATGTTGTCGCCCACCTCCGAGTCGGGCGGCTCGGGGCGGACCTCGTACGGGGACGCTGGCGCCGGCATCGAGCCACTACTAGCAGCCGGTCTGGCCGCGACGCCGGGCGCTATCCGCGTGCGTGGAGAAACCGGCATCAAGCCCTCTACGCTTGAGGCCCGATGCCCCTCCTGATCCTTGTCTTCATCGCGCTTCCGATCGCGGAGCTCTACGTGATCATCCAGGTCGGCGGGGCGATCGGGGTGCTGCCGACCCTGGCGCTGCTCGTGATCGACGGGTTCGTCGGCGCCGCGCTGGCGCGGTCGCAGAGCCGAGCGGCGTGGGAGCGGTTCAATCGCGTGCTGGCCGAGGGGCGCGTTCCGGGCCGCGAGGTGTTCGACGGCGCGATGATCATCTTCGGCGGCGCCCTGCTCCTGACCCCGGGCTTCATCACCGACGTGGTCGGCTTGTTCCTGCTCGTGCCGGCAACCCGCGCGCTCCTGCGCAGGTTCCTGACCCGCTCGGTTTCGAAGCGCACCGGCGTCGCCTGGAGGGTGACGCGCTTCGGCGCCGCCCGCGCCGGCGCCCGGCGCTCTACGTCCCGCCCGGGGTACGACTACGAGGGCAGCGCCCGCGAGGTCCCCGAGCAGCCGAGCGACCTGCCCCGACGCGGCGAGACCGGTGGCTGACGAGGTCGATCTGAGCCCAGCCGCGGGCATCCGCGTCAGCTGGGACCGCGCCGCCGTCGCCGCGCTCGGCCGGAACCCCGGCGCCGAGCCGGGATGGCGGCTCGAGAGCCCGCTGCCGGAACGCTACGACGCCCTGCGGATCGTCTCCGGAGCGACCGCCGACGGGGCCCTCCTGCTGCTCTGCGGCGCCTTGCCCGCCGGCGCCGCACACCACGATCAGGAGGCGATCGCGGCGCTGGTCGTGGACGCCGACGGCGAGGCGAAGCCGATCGAGGAGGCGCTGGTGTCAACCGAGTACGCGGCCGACGGCTCGGTTCGCAGGCTCGGGTTCGAGCTCTATCAGGCCGGCCACGACTACCCGGTCCGAGCCGCCGCCGATTCGCGCGACACGCCCGGCGGCAACGGTGCCGGGCGCCCCGACGTGACCCGCATGGACTTCCGCCTCGACGGCGGCTCCGGCGCCGCCGTCCACGAGCTGGTCCGCCGCAGCTAGGCGAGATGGCGATCCGGGTCGTGATCTCCGACTTCGGCGGCGTCCTCACGACGCCCCTGATCGGGTCGTTCATGGCCTTCCAGGACCGGACAGGGATCACCGGCGAGTCGCTCGGCGCCGCGATGCAGCGGATCTACGAGCGCGACGGAGCGCATCCGCTGTACGAGCTCGAGAAGGGCCGCGTAACGGAGTCGGACTTCCTCGCGACACTCGCTGCCGAGCTGGCGGTCGAGCTGGGACACGCGCCCCAGATGCACGGGTTCAAGGAGATCTACTTCGAGGCGCTCGAGCCCAACATCCCGATGATCCATGAGATGCGCGAGGCGAAGCGAGCCGGCAAGCGCATGGCGATGCTCACGAACAACGTGCGCGAGTGGGAGCCGCTCTGGCGCTCGATGCTGCCCGTCGACGAGATCTTCGAGCTGGTGGTCGACTCCGCGTTCGTGGGCATGCGCAAGCCCGAGCCGGAGATCTACCGGTTGACGCTCGAGCGCCTGCGCGCACTCGACGCCGACGAGCTCGGCGACCTCGAGTTCTCCGAGTGCCTGTTCGTCGACGACGTCGAGGTCAACTGCGCGGCGGCGCGCGACCTCGGAGTAAACGTCGTCCACTTCCGCGAAACCGAGCAGGCGGTAGCGGACCTCCGCGCGGCGCTGGCCTGACTGGGAGAATCGGGCGATGCCCGAGCCCGGCGCAGGACCACCCGCCGGCTGGTACCCCGACCCGGAGGGTCGCCCGAACCCTCGCTACTGGGACGGCGAGAGGTGGACCGACCGCTGGCAGGCGCCCGCCGGCCACGCGCTCGCCGACCCCTCGGACCCGCCTCGACGGCTGCGCCCGCTGCGGATCCTCGCGGTGACCGGGCTCGTCGTGGTCGCCGTGGCCGAGCTCAACAACATCTCCGCCGACGGGGAGTACCTCGGCGTGGTCAACGAGATCCTCGACGGCGGTCTGCCGAGCGCGAGCGAGATCCGTGACGCCGAGGATCGCGTCGACCAGGCTTCGATCGCGATCGTCGTCGCCTACGTGTTCGCGGCGTTCGCGTTCATCCCGTGGTTCCATCGCGCGTACTCGAACCTGCCGAAGATGGGCGTCGCGGGTCTGCGCTATGCGCCGGGCTGGGCGATCGGTGCCTGGTTCATCCCGATCTTCAACCTGTTCCGGCCGAAGCAGATCGCCAACGACATCGACCGGGCGTCGGCGCCCGACGCGGTGGTCAACACCAACGCCTGGCACGAGCGCGCGCCGGCGCGGCTCCTGCACTGGTGGTGGGGCCTTTTCGTGGCCAGTGGGCTTCTCGCCAACGTCGCCGCCCGCGCGATCATCAACGCGGCCGAGGACCAGGCGTTCCTGACGCGGCGCGACGCCCTCGACGCGCTCGAGCAGGAGAGGACGGGCTTCTCGCTCGACGTCCTGGCGTCGCTGCTCGCGATCGCCGCCGTCGTCCTGGCGATCCTCGTGATCCGCCGGCTCACGCAGGCCCAGGACGCCGTGCTCGACCGGCTCGAAGGCGCCGGCGAGCAGTACGGCACGGCCCTGCCGTCCGCCTGATGGGCGCGATCGCGCTTCTACTGGTGGGCGCTGGTGCGCTGCTAGTTGCCCTGCAGGCGTACGATTGAAGCCATGACACGCGAGGAGGCGGAGGCGGTCTGCGCCCGCAACGCGCGCGAGCACCCGGAGCGCGCGACGGCGCAGTGGCGTCCTCGGGAGCTGCCCGACGGGTCCTGGACGGTGGTCAAGGTCGGCATCGCGCCGCTGCCGGACCTGACCGAGGAGACCGTCGCCGATGAGAAGCCGCCCACGCCCGATGACCCGCGGACCGCGGCGATGCGGAACCTCGGCCCCCACACGGGGCTGCCGATCTGAGTCCCCAGGCCTAGTTATCCGAGCCCGCGCGGTCCCAGACGTAGAGCTCGACCGCCTCGAGCGCGAGCTCCATCAGCCGCGGGCCGGAGAGCCAGTCGAGCACCGTGTCGAGCGCCCGCTCCTCCGTGACCCCGCGGTCCACCGCCTCCTCGCCACGGAATCCCGCTGCCAGCTTGAGCGCCTCGCGCCGGTGCTCGCCGAGGCCCGAGAACGAGTGCATGAGGAAATCGCGGTTCGGGACCGGGTGACCGGCGTCCATCGAGGCGTGCCAGGCGGCGAGCATCGAGATGTCGTGCTCGTCGAGCTCGGCGATCGCCCGGGCATAGTGCGACTCGAGCTCGTCGTCGGGGATCTCGTCGACCCAGGCGCGGACGGCCTCGCCCAGGAGCTGCCGGCGGGCCTCGCGGCCGACGGAGTCGGCGATCGCCCGGATCGCGTCAGCGGGATCGATGAAACACAGCGACATCTGGCGAACCTCTGGTTCGAGGATTGGCGTTGGTCGCGAAGATAGATGCCGCCGCGGACGTCACCGCCACGGGCCGATCCTCGCTGTTTCCGGCTTGCCCATCGCTTTCGCGGCGTGTCAGGTGCGCGCGCCGGGCGCCGACCTAGGATCGAGGGGATGTCGACGGAGGAACTCGCATGAGCCTGGACCTGATCGTGGGTGCGCCCAACTCGGGGCGGGCCGGCGAGATCCTGGGCCGCCTGCGCGCGGCGCTGGACCGCGAGCCCGTGCTGGTGGTGCCCACGGGCGATGACATCGCCCGCTTCGAACGCGACCTCTGCGCCGAGGGGGACGCCGCCGTCGGCGCCACGATCCGCACGTTCGGATCGCTGACCGACGAGATCGCGCGGGCGGCGACGGCCGGCGTGCCGCCGGGACTCACCGCGCCGCAGCGGCTGGCCCTGGTCCGCGCGGCGACCGCGGCGACCGAGATCCGGCTGTTGGGCAGATCGTCGCGCTCGCCCGGCTTCGCCTCGGCCCTGGACCTCCTGATCGCGGAGCTCCAGGCCGCCCTGGTCTCGCCCGGGGACCTCCGCGCCGCGGCCGCGGCGGCCGGAAGGGTCCGAGACCTCGAGCTCGAGCTCGCCTCGCTCTACGAGGAGTACGAACGGCTGCGAGACGGCGCGGGACGCGCGGACGCAGGGGTGCGCTCGGTGGCGGCGGCGGCCGCGCTTCGCGCGAGCCCAGGCGCCTGGGGCGGCCGCCCGGTCCTGATCTATGGGTTCGACGACTTGACCGAGGCGCAGCTCGATCTCGTTCGGGTGCTGGCCGGCGTGTGCGAGGTGACGATCGCGGTCAACTACGCGGATCGCCGGGCGCTGAGCGCGCGGGCGAGCTTGCTGGCGCGCCTCGAGGCGGAGGGCGGCACGGTCGCAGTCAGGCTGGAGTCCGACGAGGCGTACACCAGCCACGAGAGCCTTCGCCACCTCGACCGGGGCCTGTTCGAGCCCGAGGCCGGGACCGTCCCGGACGACGGCGCAGTGCGCCTGCTGGAGTGCGCCGGGGAGCGGGGCGAGGCCGAGGCCGTCGGCCTCGAGATCGCGAAGCTCCTCGCCGCCGGCGCAGCCCCCGACGAGATCGTCGTCGCCCTGCGTCATCCCGCTGTCGACGGCCCCCTCTTCGCCTCCTCTCTACACGGGCTCGGGATCCCCGCCACGCTGGAGGCGAACCTGCCCCTCGCCGGCACCGCCGTGGGCCGATCGCTCCTGGCCCTCTGCCGCGCAGCGGCGCCCGACGCCCAGCCCGCGGACGTGCTCGCCCACCTGCGCTCGGACACCGCGTTCCGACAGTCCCGCGCCGACTGGGACGAGCGGGCGGTGGCGCGGGGCAGGGCGATGAGCGTCGCCGAGCTCAGAGAGCGATGGGCCGAGACTCCCCCTCGGCACCTCGAACGCATGCTTGCGGCCGACGGGCCGGCGGCGCGCGTGCTCGAGCTCGCGGCCAGCGCCCGCCGTCTCGCCGAGGCAGTGCATCGGGACGCGGCGCCGCTCGCCGGCGAGCGCACCCGACACGTGCCGCTCGACCCGGTCGAGCTCCGATCCGCGGTCACGGCGGCCGAGCTGCTCGAGGAGCTCGCGCTTGTCGCCGGCCTGCCCGGGCTGGACGCGCCGGATCTAGGCGACGCAGCCGAGGCGCTCGAGTCGGCGAGCGTGCGCTCCTGGCAGGGATCGACCGAGGGCCGAGTGCGGATCGTGAGCCCGTACCGCGTGCGCGCCGGCCGGGCACGCCACCTGTTCCTGGCGGCGCTCCAGGAGGGGTCCTTCCCGGGACGCGGAGCGGCCGACCCGTTGCTCGGCGAGGAGAGCCGCATGGCGCTCGGGATCCCGGCGCTGCGCCGCCAGGAGCAGGACCAGGAGGAGCGCTACCTCTTCCACGTCTGCGTCTCGCGCCCGACGGAGCGGTTGACCCTGAGCTGGCGGTCGAGCGACGACGAGGGGCACCCCACTCCACGGTCCCCGTTCGTGGACGAGGTTCTGGACCTGATCGGCGCCGACCCGGAGTCCGCGGAGGAGGGACTGAAGGCGACCCGGGGCCTCGATCGGGTGGTTCCGGAGGCCTCGGAGGCGCCGTCGCCTCGCATGCTCGCCCGGGCGCTCACCAAGGACCTCGGCCGCGAGGCCGAGCGCCATCGCGACGCGCTCGACGCCCTCGGCGTCGACCTGACCGTCCAGGGCGAGGTGCTCGCGCTGACCGCGGCGATCCCCGACCCGCGCCCGAGCGCCAGGCCCGGACCCCTCACGCATCCGGCCGTGCTGGAGGAGCTCGGCTCGCGCGAGCTCCTGAGCGCCGGATCGCTGGAGGGCTGGATCGAGTGCTCGTATCGGTGGTTCGTCGCACACGAGCTCCGCCCGCAGCGCCTCGAGCCCGCCCCCGACCCGCTCTGGCTGGGCGGCGTTGTCCACGAGGCGCTCCAGCGCCTCTACGCCGAGCCGCCGGGCGACGACCTGATCCCGCGACCCGGCGACGTTGGGCGCTGGCGGGCGCGCTTCGGCGAGCTGTTGGACGAGGTCGTCGGCACCGAGGACCGCACGGCCGCCACCGCGGATCGCAGGCTTGCGCTGGCCCGCGCGCGGATCCAGGTGGCCGCCTTCCTCGAGGAGGAGGCAGAGGCGCAGACCCCGCTTCGGCCGCGTCCGGACCTGCTCGAGCGCGGCTTCGGCTTCGACGACGAGGAGGATGACGCCGGCGCCCTCGACCTGGGCGACTTCTCGCTGCGCGGGCGAATCGACCGGATCGACGTGGAGCCGGAAGGCACGCGCGCCCTCCTGCGGGATTACAAGACCTCGCAGGAGGTCTCGGGCCGCAAGCGCCTGGCCGAGGAGGGCAAGCTCCAGCTGCCCCTGTACATGCTGGTCGCGCGCGAGCGGCTCGGCCTCGACCCCATCGGGGGCGTCTACCACCCGCTCGCCGCGTACAAGAAGCGCCGGGCGCGCGGCATCGTCCTGCGGGAGGAGACCGAGGAAGGCGGGCTGCTCGCCGGCCTGCCGCTCTCCACGCGCAGGGGCGCCGGCGACGACACGGTCGAGCGCGACGAGCTCGAGGCCGACCTCGCGGCGGCCCGCGAGCGGGCGATCGCCAACGGCCGCAGGATGCGCCGGGGCGACATCGATCGCGATCCGCTCAACGGCGCCTGCCCGCGCTACTGCGAGTACCAGCCGATCTGCCGGCTCGAGCGGGCGCTCGGCCTGGAAGACGACGCTGGAGAGGCGAACGGGGAGTGAGCGGGCCGATGGAGCACAGGTACTCCTCGCCCACCGCGGAGCAGGCCGCGGCGATCGCGGTTCGCGATCGCGACGTCTTCTGCGAGGCCGGCGCGGGCAGCGGCAAGACCCGCGTCCTGGTCGGGCGCTACTGCGACGCCGTCGTGAACGGGGAGGCCCGGATCGACGAGGTGCTGGCGTTCACCTTCACCGAGCGCGCTGCCGCCGAGCTGCGGCAGCGCATCCGCCGCGAGCTTGGCCGGCGCTCGCGCGAGGCGGCCGCCGGCGGCGACGAGTCCCGGGCGGCGGAGCTCCGCGGCCTCGCGCGCGAGACCGAGCGAGCCTGGGTGACGACGATCCACGGGTTCTGCCGCCGCCTGCTCGGCCGGCACCCGGTCGCCGCCGGCCTCGATCCGCGCTTTCGCGTGATCGACGCGCCCGCCGCCGAGCGGCTTCGCGGCCGCGCCGCACGCGAGGCCCTGCGGGAGCTCGTGGAAGCGGGTGACGAGGCGGTGATGAGGGCCGCCGCGGCCTACAAGCCCTGGCGGCTGGGCAACATCGCGCTCGCCGCGCACGAGCGGCTGCGGAGCCAGGGGATGGCCCATCCGCGATTGCCCGAGGTCCCGGAGCCCCGGCGCTCGCCGGAGGGCGACGCGCCGCTCACGCCCGAGCAACGGCACGCCGCTCTCGACGCGCGGGCCGCGCTCGAGCGGGTGCTCGAGACCCTCGACAGGCGCTACGAGGGCCTGAAGGGAACGCGTTCGGGCCTCGACTTCGCCGACCTGGAGCTGCGCGCCGTCGAGGTGCTCCGCGGCTCGGAGGCGGTCCGGGAGCTGTGGCGCGGGCGGTTCCGGCACCTGATGGTGGACGAGTTCCAGGACACGAACCGGGTCCAGCTCGAGCTGATCGACGCGCTCAGCGGGCCGGACACCAGGCTGTTCACGGTCGGCGACGAGCACCAGTCGATCTACCGGTTCCGAAACGCGGACCTCGAGGTCTTCCGGGCCGAACGTCGCGCGGCGAAGGAGTCGGCGACGACCGAGGTCAGGGACCTGCGGGGCAACTTCCGTTCGCGCCCGCCGGTCCTCGCGGCCGCGAACCTGGTCGGCGCCACGCTGTTGGAGGGGTTCACCCCGCTGACCTCGGGGCGCGCCGCCGACCCCGCGGACCCGCAGGTGGAGCTGCTGCTGACCCTCAACGAGGGGCGCGGAGCCTCGCATCGCAAGTGGAAGGACCACGAGGAATCGCTGCGGATGCCACCATCCGAGTCGATCCCGGCGACGGTCGCCCAGGCCCGCGCTCTGGCCGAGCGGCTGCGCACGCTGGTGGACGCCGGCGAGGCGGCCCCCGGCGAGATCGTCGTGCTGCTGCGCGCCTTCACCCACGTTGACGCGTACGACGACGCGCTGCGCCGCTTCGGGCTCGAGCCGTACGTGGTGGGCGGTCGCGGCTACTGGTCACAGCAACAGGTCGAGGACCTGCTGCGCCTGCTCTCGGTCATCGCCAACCCGCTCGACGACGAGGTGCTGTTCGGCGCTCTCGCGAGCCCGGCGAACGAGGTCAGCCCGGACGCCCTGTGGCTGCTCCGGGCGGCGGTCGGCGCCGGACCGATCTGGCCGACGGTGGAACGGACATTCGGCGAGGGCGACAGCGACTTCGAGCCCGAGGACCCTGACCGCCTGGGGCAGATCCCGGAGGAAGACGAGGCCCGCCTGCGTCGCTTCTGCGCAATCCTCCCCGAGCTTCGGGCCGAGGCGCCCCTGCTCCCGCTCGATGCGCTCGTCGAGCGCACGATGAATGCGTTCGGCTACGACCTGGCGCTGCTCGCCCGCAGCCAGCCGGCGGGACGAATGGCGAACGTCCGCAAGCTGATGAGGCTCGCGGCCGAGTTCGAACGCACCGACGGGCGTGACCTGCGGAGCTTTCTGGCGCAGGCGGCCGAGGCCACGAAGCGCGACGAGCGCGAGGGCCTCGCCCCGGTGCAGGCCGAGGGCTACGACGGGGTCCGGATCATGACCGTCCACGGAGCCAAGGGCCTCGAGTTCCCGGTGGTCGCGGTCCCCGAGCTCGACCGCCGTCTCGACGTCGCCCACCAGCCGGCCGACATCTGGATCGGCCGGCCCGAGCTCGACGGCAGCCCCGCTCGCTTCGGCCTTCGGCTGGCGTTTCCGACCGCCCAGTCGCTGGGCGCATGGGAGCTGACCGAGCTCGACGCGGAGGAGAAGGAGGCCGAGGCCGAGGAGTCATGCCGGCTGGTCTACGTGGCCGCGACCCGAGCGCAGGAGCGGCTGATCCTGAGCGGGGTCTACAAGCCCGATGACCTCGAGCCGTGCGAGCTCAAGACCAGCCAGACAGCGATCCAGCGCCTCCTGCCGCGGCTCGCCGATCTGGGATGGTCGGGGGGTGAGGAGACGGTCGAGCTGCCACCGCCGGAGCCGGCGCTCGAGGGGACGCCGGCGGCGGCCGCGGCCCGGCTGCGGGTCTCGATCTCGGAGCCCGGCGAGGAGCGTTCGCTCGAGCTCGGGCGCGAGCTCGCGCCCGTTCGGGACGCAACGGACCGCAACCGGGGCGGAGTCCCGCCGATCCTCGACCCGGCTCGCTCGAACGTGCCGCTCGGGCACCTCTCGTACTCGGCGCTCGACGCCTACAAGCGCTGCGGCTACCGCTTCTACGTGGAGCGGGTGCTGGGGGTCCGGGCGGGGCTCGGCGGCGCCGTCTCCTCCACCTCGGACGACGCGCCGCGCGAGGACGCCGACCCGGACCTGGCCCCGGGCGACGAGCTCGCCGAGCCCGCGCCGGACGAAGCTCCGGAGCGGCCGCCGACCGCGGCGCTCGCGCTCGGCAACGCGGTCCACGCGGCACTCGAGTGGAGCGCCCGCAGGGATTGGGCCGCGCCGGACGACGAGCACCTGGCCGCGCTCATGAGCCACGAGGGGATCGTCGGCGAGGAGGCGTTCGAACGGGCGCGCCGTCTCGTCGACGGTTGGCTGGCCTCGCCGTTGCGGGCGGAGCTGGGAGCTCGGCCGGCGAATGCGGAGGCGCCGTTCGTGTTGCCGCTGGCGGGGACCATCCTGCGGGGAAGCATCGACCTGCTGGTGCGCGACGACGACGGGGCCACCGTCGTCGACTACAAGACGGACCACGTCGGCTCCACCGCGACCGCGGTGGTCGGGGAGCGCTACGCGGCCCAGCGCGCCGTCTACGCGCTGGCCGCGGCGGGCAGATCATCCGGCGTGGTTCGCGCTGCCCACGTCTTCCTCGAGCGCCCCGACGAGCCGGTCGTCGAGGCCTTCGACTCGGCGGCGCGGGAGGCCGCGCGCGGACGGTTGGGGGAGTTGATCGAGCGGATCCGCTCCGGCGCCTTCGAGCCAGCGCGCGAGCCCTACGCCGCCCTCTGCTTCGGCTGTCCCGCGGCCCCTCGCCTCTGTCCCCGGCCGGCCTGGCGCCCGCGGCGCGACGCGCCCGCGGCACTCCGATGAGCCGCCTGGCGGTCTTCGCCTATGGCTCGCTGGTGAGCCGCGCGAGCGTCGCCGAGACGCTCGGCCATGACGCCACGCCCCCCGCTCCGGCGCGCCTCTCCGGCTGGCGCCGCCGCTGGTCGCTCGTCCGCGACAACGCCCGGGCGGAGAAGGGCTTCGCGCCGATCGAGGGCGATCCGTTCGAGTTCTGCCTTGGGCTGAACCTCGAGCGGGCCTCCGACGCGGGCCCGGGCGAGTGGCCGAACGGCGCCCTGATCGAGCTGACCGCCACGGAGCTCGAACGACTCGACATCCGCGAGCTGCGCTACGACCGGGTCGAGGTGACGGAGCAGGTGCGCTCGGCCGGCGCCGCGGGCCTCGACGCGGTCTTCACGTACAGGGCCAAGTCCGCCAACTACGCGCCAAGGCCACCGCGGCGCGCCGTCGTCCTGGCGTCCTACCTGCGGGCCTGCGAGGCGGCGTTCGAGGAGCTCGGCCCCGACGAGCTGGTGACCTTCGGGCGGACGACCGGTCCGGTGCCCGTCCCGGTGGTCGAGGCGCGGCTGGTCCGCGACGAGATCCCGGAAGGCAACCCGAGGGCCTGGTGATCGAGGTCAGCGCTCGGCGCGGAGCGCGACCGCATTCAGAAGCCAGAGCGCGACGCCGACGCCGACCAGGAACCCGGCTCTGGCGAAGACCTCGCCCTCGATCTGGGTGAGGAGCACGATCGAGACTCCGACGCCGACCACCGGGACGATGGACGGCACACGGAAGTGCTGATGCTCGACCGGGTCGCGGCGCAGATAGAGGACGGTCGCGTTCACGATCGCGAACACGACCACCAGCAGGGCCACGGTCGTATCGGCCAGCTTCTCGAGGTCGGCGGTGATGATCAGCACGCCCGCGATCGCGGTCGTGAACAGGATCGCGACCCATGGCGTCCGCCGGCCGCCGTGGATCCTCGCCAGGGGCCGTGGGACGACCCCCTCCTCCGCCATGCCGTAGAGCAGGCGGGAAGCCATGATCATGTTGATCAGGGCGCCGTTGGCGAGCGCGAGCAGGCCGATCGCCGAGAACACCTTCTGGTCGATCCCCAGGGGACCCTGTCTGACGACCTCGAGCAGCGGCCCGCTCGAGTCAGCGAGGTCGTCCGTCGGCACCACCGCCGACGCCCCGATCGTGACCAGCAGATAGAGCACGCCCGCGATCGCGAGGCCGCCGAACAGCACGCGGGGGTAGATGCGGGTGGGGTCGCGCGCCTCCTCGGCCACGTTCACCGAGTCCTCGAACCCGATCAGGGCGTAGAACGCGAGGGTCGCGCCCGCGAGCGTCGCGGCGAAGATCGTGGTGCCCTCCTTGAACTCGAACGCGCGACCCACGTCCGCGTCGCCCTGGCCGACGGCGACGACCGCGATCAGGACGATCAGGAGCAGGCCTCCGATCTCGACCAGCGTGAAGCCGACGTTGAGCTTCACGGACTCCGAGATCCCGCGGAAGTTGACCACCCCGATCAGACCGATGAGGATCAGCGCGGTCACCGTCACCCTGACGTCGACGAACTCGTTCAGGTAGTCGCCGCCGAACGCCCGGCTCAGGGCGCTGGCCGAGGCGATTCCCGACGCGACCACGGCAAACGCGACGACGAACGACAGGAACGGCCGGCCGAACGCGCGATGCACGTAGAGGCCGGCGCCGCCGGCGTGCGGGTACTTGGTGACGAGCTCGGCATACGATCCAGCGGTGAACGCCGCCATCGCCAGCGCCAGCATGAACGCCGCCCAGATCGCCCCGCCGGTCTCGGACCCGACCTCGCCGACCAGCGCGTAGATACCCCCGCCGAGGATGTCGCCGACGATGAAGAGCAGCAGGAGCTTCGGCGTGATCGCCCTCCGCAGGCCGCCCTCGGAGGTCGGTTCGTGGGACAGCGCTCGGCTCAGCTCAGGTTCCAGCGCCGGGCCCAGTCGCCCAGCTCGCGGATCGCCGGCTCGAGCTCGGACCCCATCGCGGTGAGCTCGTACGAGACGCGGGGCGGCGTGCCCTCGTGCACGGAGCGCTCGACCAGGCCCGCGTCCTCGAGCTCGCGCAGGCGCCGCGAGAGCAATCGGTCCGACAGCCCGGGGACGGCCTGGGCGATCTCCGCGAAGTACAGCGGCCCGGGCGAGAGCGTCCAGAGGATCGCGCCCGCCCAGCGCTTTCCGATCAACTCCACCGCGACGTGGAAATCGGGGCACACGGGCTCCCGGCGGGCGGTGTCCGTACCCGTAGAGCGCTCTGTTCGAGACCGAGCCTCCACTCGGATCCAGGGTAACGGACCCGCCGCCCGGCCCGAGCGCGCGCCTAGGCGGCGCAGGGGCCCGTGCCGGCGCCGTCAAGCGGGCCGGCCAGCCCCCTGGCGACGATTCGGTTCGGCACCCCGAGCCCACTCGGCGGGCCTCCGCCCAGGGACGTCGCGAAGATCGTGGTCAGCACCCGGCCCTCGCCGTCCACCACCGGCCCGCCGGAGTTGCCGTTCCGCACGAGCCCGCGGAACGGGGTCATGGCCCGCTCGATCGGCCCGCGCCCGTACGAGTCCTCGCTGACCACCTTCCCGGTCTGGCCGAGACGCGCCGGGTTCAGGGTCAGCGGCCCGCCCTCCGGGTAGCCGACCGTGGCGCCGGCCGTGCCGCTCCGCGGACGGGGCGCGAGCGGGACGGGGGCGCCGGAGAGTCCGGGCACGCCGAGGATGGCGAGGTCGTTTCGCGGCTCGTAATGAAGCACGTCGGCCTCGAGTTCGTCCCCGGCCGGCGTTCGAACCGCTGTGTCGTCCTGGCCGGCGACGACGTGCGCGTTGGTGACGACGACCTCGGGCGCGGCGATCCAACCCGAGCCCTCGACGCCGAGCCCGCAGGCGCTGCCGCGCACGCGCAGCACCGACACCGCCACACGCTCGACGTCCGGGTCGGCGAGCAGCGCGCGGTCGGGCGACGCAACGTCGGCCTCCGGGCCGCGGACCCCCGGGCTCGGGTCGATCCGCCGCAGGGCGTTGAGCAGCGGCCCGGAAGGCGGGAACGCATCGTTGAGCGCGACCAGGATCGACGAGCGCTGCACCGCCTCGCGAAGCCCACGGACATCTTGGCCTGGCACGTTCAACGCGACCGCACCGAACACCCACGCGGCCGCAAGCGCGAGGACCCCGAGGAGGACGGCTCCGCCCAGCGAGTCCAGTCGCCTGCTCGCGCTGCCGTGCGCGAGCCGTTCGCGGATGCCGCTGCCGACGCCTTCGAGCGCCACCGCGAGGAACACCCCGAGGAGGATCCCGCCCACCGCCGCCACGAGCGGGGCGTAGGGCGACTCGGACCCGCCCTCGAGCAGCGCCGGCCCGATCCGGGCTCCCGCCGCCACACCGCCGATGAAGCCGGCGAGCGGCATCGCGGAGCCGATCAGGCCGCGTTCCCAGCCGATCGTCGCCAGCGCCAGGGCGAAGACGATGATTCCGATGTCGATTGCGCTCATCGCGGTATGCGCGCGCCGCCGCTGGCCGCGAACTTGCGTTCGTCACCGGCGTCAGCGACTACCTTTCTGCCGATGGATGCCGCCCCGCCGACCCCGGGTGCGCGTGGCGAGCAAAGCTACAGCACCCCCGAGTCCCGTTCGACCCGCGGAGGCGCCGGAGGCGGGCGCCGGCGACGGCTGATCACGAGGTCCGCACCGGTCGTCGCGATCTCGGCCGGCTCGTTCATCGCCGGGGTGGTGGTGGGCGCGTCCAGCGGCGGCTCCGAGGCCGCCCAGCGATTCGCGGACGCCTGGGAGCGCCAGGATTTCGCGGCTATGCACGATCAGCTGACGCCTGCGGCGCGCCGCGACTATCCGGTCGAGGAGTTCACGGAGCTCTACGTCGACGCGCAGTCGACGGCGACGGCGGTGCGGGTGGCGACCGGAGAGACGGAGGAGACCGACATCGAGGACGGCGACGCGGCGGCGTTCGACGCGGCGGTCGACACGAGGGCTTTCGGCCAGGTGGACGGTCGCGTCGAGGTCCCGCTCAACGACGAGGGGCGGGTGGACTGGCGTCCACACCTCACCTTCCCGGGGCTCGCCGAGGGCGAGCGGCTTGACCGGAACACCCGGGTCGGCGAGCGGGCGCCGCTCCTGGCGCGCGACGGGACGCCGCTCGCCGAGGGGCCGGCCGAGGCGCGCACGTCGCCGCTCGGCGCCTCCGCCCTCGCGATCGCGGGCTCGGTCGGATCCCCGTCGCGCAAGCAGGAGCAGGAGCTCTACGCGCTGGGGTACCCACGTAACACTCTCACCGGGACCAGCGGGCTCGAGCTCGCGTTCAACGCCGAGCTCGCGGGCCAGCCAAGCGGCCAGCTCTTGGCGGTCCCCGAGTCCGGCGAGGGCGAGGATCGGATCCTCGCGAGCGGCGACCCGATCCCGGGCCGGGCGGTGAAGACCACGATCGACCCGGATGTGCAGTCGGCGGCCGTGAGCGCGCTCGGGGACACCTTCGGCGGCCTCGCGTCGCTCGACGCGAGGACCGGCGACGTCTTGGGGATCGCCGGGTTTGCCTTCTCGAACCCGCAGGCCCCGGGCTCGACCTTCAAGATCATCACCGCCGCGGCGGCGCTCGAGGAGGACAGGGTCAAACTGTCCGACACGTTTCCCGTCGAGACCTCCAACAGCCTGATCGGTCGCGAGATCTCCAACGCCCATGACGCCGCCTGCGGCGGCACCTTTATCCAGAGCTTCGCGCAGTCGTGCAATACGGTGTTCGCCCCGCTTGGGGTTGAGGTCGGCGCCGACGCGATGATCGAGAAGGCCGAGGCGTTCGGCTTCAACGCGCCACCGACGCTCGCGGCCCCCGGCGCCCTGGAGGCACTGGCGCCGCCCGAGAGCTCATATCCCGAACCCGAATCGGACGTCGAGCTCGGCGAGAGCGCGATCGGCCAGGGACGGGTCCTGGCCACGCCGCTGCAGATGGCCTCCGCCTCGCAGACGATCGCGAACCAAGGCGTGCGTGAGCCGACCTCGCTGGTCAAGACCCCGCGGCTCCGTCCCGACACGGAGCCCGTGGAGGTGATCTCGCCGGAGACCGCGGCGACGATGAAGGACCTGATGATCGAAGTCGTCCGCTCGGGCACCGGCGTGGCGGCACAAGTCCCCGGCGTTCCGGTGGCCGGCAAGACCGGCACGGCCGAGCTCGGCCCGGCGCCGCTCGAGCCCGGCCAGACCCTCGCGCCCGGCGAGGACCCGCCCCAGAACGAGAACGCCTGGTTCACCGCGTTCGCCCCGGCAGACAAGCCTCGGCTGACGGTCGGGGTCGCGGTCTTCGACGCGACCGGAGGCGGCGGCGGCGGCGTGGTCGCCGCTCCAATCGCCCAGGAGTTCCTCGCGTCGGTGCTCGGGTGACGCGGGTAACCGACGAAGGTGCCTGGGAACCGCACCCGGCTCGGCCTGGCTAGTCAGCCGGAAAGCCGATCGTCGCCGCGATCACGACCAGCGCCCCGCCGCTCACAGCCAGGAGGCCGCCGAGCGTGTCGTTCAGCTCGGCCAGGCCGGCCCCGGCGATCGACAGCGCCGCTCCGACCGCGAGCAACAGCCACCAACCGCCGCCCTGGCGCCGACGCTCGCCGGCGGTGACCAGCGTCGCGAGGGCGATCACGGCCACGCAGCCGTAGCCGACGGGATCGGAGAAGAGTCCGGTCAGCACCGCGACGGCGGCCGCTGCGGCGGCGATCAGCCCCAGGCGCAGCGAGAACTGCGACAGCGCCCCGTCCACGCCGGATCTAGATGTCGAGCTCGACGACGCCCTCGCCTTCCAGCGAATCGATTTCGAGCTCGAGCGGTCGCTCCTCCGAGACGTCGTCGTCGACCAGGAACAGCAGCATCGCGCCCTGGACCGGGCCCGCCGCGGCCGTGGTGTCGGGCGCGGGGATCGTGCCGTCGGCCTCGATCGTCGCCCCGGGCACGAGGGCGTACGGGCTCTCGCTCTCGAGCGGCTCGTAGAGCCGATCGCTGGCGTCGGTGATCGAGTACCCCTCGGCGATCTCGAGCGCCTCGTCGTCACTGTCATTGGTGATCAGGAGGAAGACGCCCAGATACGACTTGCCCGGCGGCTCGGGTGGCTGACCCTCGAGGTACTCGACATCCGAGGTCTCCTCCGGGTTCAAGAAGCGCGTGATCGCCACGTTGTAGATCAGCTCGCCGAGATGCAGCGGCTCGCCCTCGGCCGATTCGAGGGCCTCTTCCCCCTCCTCCTCGCCGCATCCGGCGAGCGGCACGGCGACGAGCAGGGCAACGAGCCCGAGGATGAAAGCGACCTTGGCGCGCATGCGAGGGCGAGAGTCTATATCGGAGCCAGACGGTCGCCGCCGGCGATGACGACCCGCTCCGGGGCCTCCCCGCTCTCGGCCAGTTCGCGAAGACGCTCGAGCGCCCGGCGCAGGTCGCGACCCAGTCGCCGCTCCGAATTGAGCGCGTCGCGGAGGCGGTCGAACGGCTGGCTGGGCTCGGTCCAGAACGTCACCTCGACCTCGCACCCGGACGGCCCGGGCGTCTCGGTCAGCACCCATTCGGTCACGTTCGGGACCCGGTTCAGACGGCCGCCGCGGCCGCGCTCGACGAGACGGTGCGGGGGGTCGGACTCGACGATCACGGAGTCGAGCCAGCCGCCCACGTCGCGCGCCTTGAAGCGGGCCCCCGCCCCCACACCGGACGGTTGCTCGCGCAGCAGCTGGAAGTGGTGGGCGAAGTGGTCGGTGAACGCGGGGCGCGCCGAGAGGTCGAGCAGCAGCTCGAAGACCTGCTCGCGGGGGGCGTCAATCGAGATCCGGGCCGACACGGGGCGCATCGGCCGCGATTCTATCCCGGCGGAAATGTCCGACTTTGCGGACAACTGGAGCCCGTGGAGCCCTCCACAACGGGGCCCTGGTTATGATCGTTACCGGCTGGGTACCCGAGCGAGCCACCACCAGCCGCCACTGACAGGAGGTCGTCGATGACGATGGCTATCGGGGGGAACGACCAGGAGGTCCACACCTCGGGCGAGGCCCAGACCGAGTCGACTCCTGGCGGGTTGGCGTGCGTCGAGTGCGGGTACGCGCTCTCGTTGCTCGCCGAGGACACCCTGCCGCACTGCCCGGCATGCGGGGGGCGCAGCTTCCGCCGCTCCGCGATGTTCGATCAGACGACCGTGGGCGTCGATGCGATCGAGGCCGCCGACTCCGAGCCGCGCCTGGTGACCGAGGCCCGCGAGCGGCTCGCCGGCGCCGGGCCGCACCTGGCCTGGGACTCCGACGGCGAGCTTCGCACGATGCCGATCGACCGGGGCTGGGCGAAGATCGGCCGGTCCGGCGCGGCCGACCTGATGCTCGACGATCCGACCGTGTCGCGGCGCCACGCCCTGGTGGTCCGCACCGAGGAGGGCGAGCTCCGCGCGCTCGACGATCGCAGTCTCAACGGCCTGTTCGTGAACGGCGAGCGGGTGGAGTGGGCGCGTCTCTCCGACGGCGACGAGCTCGAGATCGGGCGGTACCGCCTCTACGTGATCGACGCCTGAGCCCCGCCGGGCCTCAGGCGGCGGCTTATAGTCCGCCCGTGGCAACGACGATCTCCGTCCTTTCGCAGAAGGGCGGCACCGGCAAGACGACCATGGTCCGCACGCTCACGGACGTGTTCGAGCGCCTCGGCCTGGACATCCTCGCGGTCGACGCCGACCCCCAGGGAAACCTCTCCGACTACTTCGACACCGAGCCCGACGCCCAACCGACCCTGGCCGAGGTGCTGACCGCCCAGACCCGGGCCGCCGACGCGATCCACGGAGCCGTGATCCCGGCGAATCTGCGCCTCGCCGAGGCCGAGCTCGCGCTCGCCGGCCGGATCGGCCGCGAGGTCACCCTGCGCAACGCGCTGCGCGACCTCAAGCGCGAGAAGGACCTGATCCTGATCGACTGCCCGCCGACCCTCGGGCTGCTGACCGTGAACGCGCTCGTCGCTTCGGATCACGCCCTGCTCTCGACCCAGTCGCAGTACTTCTCGCTTCAGGGCGTCGAGCAGGCGATGGAGGTCGTGGACCTCGCGCGCGAGAGCCTCAACCCGGACCTCGAACTTCTCGGCGTCGTCCTCAACATCGCCAACATGCGCACCAGGCACGCCCGCCAGACGCTCGACTCGCTGCGCGAGCGCTTCGGCGAGAAGGTCTTCCGCTCGGTGATCCGCCAGTCGATCGCCTACGCGGAGTCCGCGGAGCGCGCGATCCCGATCCTCGACTACCGGCCCGATCGCGGCCAGGACTACCTGTCCCTCGCCGGTGAGATCCTGCGCCGGCTCGGGAGCCCGGAGCTGCTCGAGCCCCTGGACCGGCTGTCGGTCGAGATCGTCCCGGCCGGCGCGCGGGCCTGAGCCTCAGAGCTCCGGAACGTCGGCGCCGAGCGGCGAGAACGGGACGCGCATGACCTCGGCCCACTCCGCGACGCGCTCGGCCAGCGCCCCCGCGACCTTGCCCGTGTCCTGCCAGAAGCACCAGACGAGGACGGTCGGTCCGGCGCCGGAGATCGTGGCGCCCAGCGCGCCGAGCGCCCGCGCGTCGTTCACGAGCTGCATCGAGCGCGCGTAGAGCGGCTCGCGATGCGGCTGGTGCAGGCGGTCCGCGAGGCCACGGCGGATCAGCGCCAGGTCGGAGCGCTCGAGCCCCAGCGCGAGCTGCGTTGCGGCGGCGACGTTGTCGATCGCGGCGCCGAACGGGACCTCGGCCGGCAACGCCGCGCGCGCCTCGGCCGTGGGCACCTCGTCGCCCGGGATCACGAGGATCGCCTCGACGCCCTGCGGAGGCTCGATCCGGACCGGCACCGGCAGCCCGTCGGCGTCGGCGCGCGGACAGGCGACGAAGCCGCCGTAGAGCGCCGCGCCGACGTTGTCCGGGTGGCCCTCGAGCTCGACGGCGCGAGCGTAGATCTCGTCACGGCCGAGCCCCAGCTCGAACATGTGGTCGGCGGCCATCAGCCCGGCGAGGATCGCCGCCGCGCTAGATCCGAGGCCGCGAGCCAGCGGAATCTCACTGCGGACCGCAAACCGCAAACCGTCGGCCGCGTGCAGGGTCTCAAACGCGCGCACGCAGAGATTCGTCCGATCCGTGGGGAGCGGGTCGCCGCCGGCGTCGACCGAGAACTCCCCGTCCTCCGCCACCTCCAGCTCGAGATGCAGCGCGAGCGCCGCCGCGAGCACGTCGAAACCTGGTCCCAGGTTCGCGGAGCTGGCGGGCACGCGCACGAGCCGCCGCCTGCCGCTCAACCGCTCAGGCCCTCCACTTGACGCCGCAGCCCACCGGGTCGGTCTCGGCGGGGTCCGGCGACCGTCCCGCGAGGACCGCGTCCAGCGCCCCCCGCAGCCAGGCGGCGCCCTGGGCCGGGTCCTCGTAGTCGGCGTCCGGCGCCCCGCGGTACGCGAGGCGCAGGTCCCGGTCGAAGACGAAGACGTCGGGGGTCTTGAGCGCCCCGAACGCGCGGGCCACCTGCTGATCGGCGTCGTGGAGGTAAGGGCTCGCGAACTCCCCGGCCTCGACCCGGGCCTGCATCGCCTCCGGCGAGTCGGCCGGGTAGCGCTCGGCGTCGTTCGAGTTGACCTGGAGGAAGCGGACTTCCCGCGCCTCGTAGTCGGCGATCGCCGCCTGGATCCGCTCGTGCCAGGCGAGCGCGTACGGGCAATGGTTGCACGTCCAGATGACCGCGGTCGCCGCGGCCGCGCCGGGCTCGGGCAGCGCGTTCGTGGCGCCCGCGGTGTCGGGCAGCTCCAATGCGGGGGCGCGGTCGCCGAGCGCGAGGCTCATCGCCTCGGCTCCCGGAGCGCGGCGTCGATTGCCTCGGAGGGAGGCAGCGGCGAGACGCGGCCGTCCGCCGTTCGGTAGACGCGGCAGCTGAGCCCGATCGGGTTTGAGACCGGATCCTGGACGTCGACGCCGTCGACCCGAATGGTCGGCGACCCCGGGAACCCGAGGCCGCGTGCCTGCTGCTCGTCGGTGAGCTCGATGATCACCACCGCCTCCGGGTCGAGCCCGGCCGCGGCGACCCGCTCGCGGAGGATCGCGAGCGCCCGCTCCCACGAGGGGCACTCGGCCCACCAGAGAAATTCGATCCGCGGTTCATGCACCGACTCTAGAGTGAACCAAGCGAGCCCGAGCGGCCGGCGATCGCGCCGACCAGGTAGCAGCCGGGCGGGACCTCGGCGCCCGGCAGCAGCAGCGATCCCTTGAGCCTCGCGCCGTCGCCGATCACGGCGCCGTCGCCGATCACCGCGGGACCGTCGATCCGGACGCCGCTCCCGACCCGCGCTCCGGCGCCGACCAGCACGCGCCCGTTGACCTCGCAGTCGGCCGGGAGCCCGGCCCGCTCGGCGCCAAGCGGGTTCTCCCCGGGAGCCGCGGGATCGGCGTCGGCCGCTACCAACTCCCCGCCGGGCTCGACCCCGACGAGCCCCATCGCGACGTCGAGGTTGCCCTGGAGGTACTCCGGCGGCGAACCGACGTCGTTCCAATAGGCGGTCGTCTCGTGGACGTGGAACGGGACGTCGTGCTCGAGCAGGGCCGGGAAGACGTCCAGCGCGAAATCGACCACCAGCTGATCGGGGAAGTAGTCGAAGACCTCGGGGCTGAGCGCGTAGATCATGCAGTTCGCGAGGTCGGAGAGCGCCTCGGCCGGCTCGGGCTTCTCCTGGAAGCCCTGGATCCGCCCGTCGGAGCCGGTGACGACGACCCCGTATTCCCGCGTGTCCGCGACCCGCTTGACCGCGAGCGTCGCGAGGCCGCCGTTGGCGGCGTGGGCCTCGGCGAGGCCGCGGAGGTCGACGTCGGTGAGCGCGTCCCCCGCCATCACCACGAACGGCTCGTCGCCGAAGAAGTCGCGCACGTTGCGGACGCCGCCGGCGGTGCCGAGGAGCTCCTCCTCGTACGAGTAGGTGAGCTGCACCCCGAGCTCGGACCCGTCGCCAATCCGTCCGCGGATCGTGTCGGGAAACCAATGCAGATTCGAGACCACCTCGTTGAACCCCTGGCCTGCGAGCAGTCGCAGGATCAACTCGAGGACCGGCCGGTTGCCGACCGGCACCATGGGCTTCGGGACCTCGTAGGTGAGCGGGCGCAGGCGGGTGCCGAGCCCCGCCGCCATGACCATCGCTTTCATCGCGGCGGAGCGTATTCAACGTCGCCCCGGACGCGCGAAGGGCCGGGAGCTCAAAGGCCCCCGGCCCTTCCGCCGGCATCGCTCCCTGATTCCGCTCAGGCCTGGATGCAATGCGCGACCGCGTGGAGCGTCCGGTTGTTGTCCGTGTCGTTGCCGCCGCGGACCGTCACCTGCTCGGTCGCGTGGTTGAGCACTACCTCCTGCAGGAACAGCTCCTCGTTGGCGTTGTTCGTCCAGTGGCCGGAGCCCGAGATCAGCTCCTCGCCGGGCTGGCAACTGGCGGTCACCTGCTCGACCGTGTACGCGCCGTTCTCGTTGATGCCGCCGTTGACGACGACCGAGTTCGAGCGCGGCTGGATCCCGTCGCTGATCTCGTCGGCCTTGACCGACGCGGTCTTCAGATCCCGCGCCTTCACCGACTGATCGATGATGTCGCCCGAGTTGACCGTGTTCTGCCCGGGCAGCGCCACCGCCGCGCCCGAGAGCGCCACGAACAGCGCCACGCCACTCAGGACGGTTGCCGGTGTGATCCGCTTGCTTCGCCTGCCTTCGGTTGCCATGGGAGACTCCTTTCAGTCGTTTCAACTCCCATGCCCCCACCCTCGCCCAACGGGCAGGCCGTGCCCAGAGGCTCAAGGTCCCAACCTCCGCCGCACGGGGTGTGAACCGGATGGCACCTGGGGGTGAGCCCGGCACTAAACTCGGCGGCTCGCCACCACGACGCTCAGGAGAGAGATGACCACCGCCACCGCGCAGGACTACAAGGTCGCCGAAATCGGCCTCGCCGAGTTCGGCCGCAAGGAGATCACCCTGGCCGAGCATGAGATGCCGGGCCTGATGAAGACCCGCGAGGAGTTCGCGGCCTCGCAGCCTCTGAAGGGCGCGAGGATCACCGGATCGCTCCATATGACCGTTCAGACCGCGGTCCTGATCGAGACCCTGGTGGCGCTCGGCGCCGAGGTCCGCTGGGCTTCCTGCAACATCTTCTCGACCCAGGACCACGCCGCCGCAGCGATCGCCGCCTCCGGCATCCCGGTCTACGCGTGGAAGGGCGAGACCTTGGAGGAGTACTGGTGGTGCACCGAGCAGGCGCTGAGCTGGCCCGACGGCGCCGGCCCGAACATGATCCTCGACGACGGCGGCGACGCCACGCTGCTGGTCCACAAGGGGGTCTCCTTCGAGAAGGCGGGGGCAGTCCCGGATCCCGGCTCGGCCGAGTCCGAGGAGTTCCGGATCGTGCTCGAGACGCTCCGGCGCTCGCTCGAGACGGACCCGCACCGCTGGACCCGGATCGCGGACCAGATCATGGGCGTCACCGAGGAGACCACCACCGGCGTGCATCGCCTCTACCAGCTCGCCGAGACCGGCGACCTGCTGTTTCCGGCGATCAACGTGAACGACTCGGTCACCAAGTCGAAGTTCGACAACCTCTACGGCTGCCGGCACTCGCTGATCGACGGGATCAACCGCGGCACCGACGTGATGATCGGCGGCAAGGTCGCCGTGGTCTGCGGCTTCGGCGACGTCGGCAAGGGCTGCGCCGGCTCCCTGCGCGGCCAGGGCGCCCGAGTGATCGTCACCGAGATCGA
>Ga0299914_10000492_pt1 | contig 24019 bp, 16 predicted proteins | sample RVTome_10_FD_201361 | JGI IMG/M metagenome (GOLD analysis project Ga0299914, IMG submission 201361) | Soil microbial communities from uranium-contaminated site in the Upper Colorado River Basin, Wyoming, United States - RVT153D57 (version 2) ...
AGGCCCGCGGTCAGTCCTGTCAGACGAACACCGCCATGATCTCGTTAGCAACCAGCATGCCCGCACGTGTGAGCCGGAGCCGCCCCTCTTCGAGCCGCACGAGATCGTCTGTCACGAACGGCGCCAGCGCGGTCCCGTACTTCGCCCAGACGTCCACCCCGTAGCGATTCCGCATGGACGCCAGGTCCACCCCCTCGACCAGGCGCAGGCCCGTGAAGAGCGCGTCCTCGAGCCGTTCGTCCCGACCGAGCGTCCGCCGCTCCGTCCCGACCGGCTGCCCGGCGTCGATTCGGGCGATGTAGTCTCCCGTTCCGGCGACATTGTTCCAGCGCGAGCCCTCCCGGGTGGAATGCGCGCCGCACCCGAACCCGAGCCACTCGCCGTCGCTCCAGTATTTGACGTTGTGGCGGGACCGCCGGCCGGGACGCGCCACGTTCGAGATCTCGTACTGGCCGAGCCCGGCGTCTTCCAGCCGTCCCAGGCTCCAGAGGTACATCTCCGCGGCGTCCTCGTCCGGCGCGAGCGACCATCCGGCCCTGGCCATTTCTTCCCTGAGCGGCGCGTTCGGATACAGCTCGAGCAGGTACAGCGACGCGTGCTCCGGCCCGACCTCGATGAGCGCCTCGACGCTCTGCCGCCAGTCGTCCCTGGACTGCCCCGGCAGCCACATCATCAGATCGAGACTGATGTTGTCGAACCCGGCGGCGCGCGCCTCGGCAGCCGCGTCGCGTGCCCGGCCGGCCGTGTGGACCCGTCCCAGCCGCCGCAGTTCGTCGGGGTTGAAGGATTGGACACCGAAACTCACGCGATTGACGCCCGCCGCCCGGAAGCCCTCCATGCGGGGCGGCGACGACGTTTCCGGGTTCGTCTCGAGGGTGACTTCGGCGTCCTCCGCGACGTCGAAGGCGCCGCGGCACGCCGTGATCAGCCGGCCGATCTCCTCGGGCTCGAGCAGCGACGGCGTCCCGCCGCCGAAGTAGATCGTGTCGGCCGCCTCGCCCCGGCCGGCCTGCCGGATCTCCCGCTCGAGGGCGCGGACGTACCGATCCTTCAACGGGCCGTCGAACAGACCCCGGTTGAAGTTGCAGTAGTTGCAGATGGACGAACAGAACGGGATGTGGAGGTAGAGGCCCAGCGTCATTTCCGGTTCAGGTGCTCGCGAGACGGGCCGGCGGCTTCACGAAGCTCACGATGACCCGAAGACACGATGGGTTTCTTGATCCGAATCCGTCATCGTGGGCATCGTGTCATCGTACCCATCGAGGCTCGCGTCATGGCGTTCATCGGTAAACGTGAGGGCTGCCTTTCGGGAGGCAGGGCATCTCCCCTGCTTCGATGATGCCGGATGGCGGGGGCGAAGTCGAGCGCGACGTGGAGCGAACGGCGTTTCGAGGAGAGCGAGGAGGCGGAGAAAGCGGAGAGCTTCAACACGGAGGAACGGAGAAACGGAGTGGGCCGGCGGGCCGGGCGACCACGCGCGGCCGGAATCGGGGAGGCGAGCCGGAACGCAAGCGCCAGAACCCGTCGCAGAGGCGCGTGCGTTGCGGCTGCCGCAAATTCGTGCTGCCTCCGTTCCTTCGTTCCTCCGTGTTGAAGGTCTCCGTTCTCTCCGTCTCCTCCGTCTCCTCCGTCTCCTCGAGACTCCCGTTCTCTCCCGATCACGATCCGGCGCGGCCGCCGGACCAGCCGAGGTCCTTGCCCTTGCCTTCCGGCCCCCGCAGCTGCGCGCGGATCGGACCCTTCGCGCGGACGGGCAGCGCCTTACGGCTCCCCTGCGCTTTCCGCCGCTTCCAGTCGGTCAGCAAGTCTTCAGGACCTGCGTTCGTGGGCGCCAGTCGATAGTCAGCGCCCTCGAACTCCAGGAACTCGCACATCTCGTGCAGACGCGAGCGGATACGGAAGCCAATGCGGGTGGTCAACGTCTCAATCGTGTGGTCTTCAATCGCGTCATCCGGTATGTCGAGGTAGTTCGACGTGAAGATCGTGTGGCGCCGCTCGTTGTACCGCGTATTGACGATGAGGTTCATCGTCTCTTCGACCCACTCGGACGGCTTCTCCGACCCAAGGTCGTCCAGAACGAGCAGGTCTGTCTCCATCACAGGTCGCAGAATATCCATCTCCGCGGCACGCACGTGCGGGTTGTACGTGCTGCGGATGACGCGCAGCAGGTCTCGTGTGTCGTAGAAGAGCCCGCGCGCGCCGCGCGTCTTAATCACGCGCTGGAGTACGGCTACGGCCAGGTGGGTCTTGCCGATACCAGGCGGGCCAATAAGACAGAGCCCCTTTCGTATGGCCGGAAACTCTTCTGCGAACCTCTTCGACCGCTCCACTGCGTTCAAGAGCCCTTCGTTCGGGTACGTGACGAACGAATCGAGATCGCACCGCCGGTAGCGGGGCGGGATGCGCGCGTCTTCGAGCAGGCGCGCCGTGAGCCCCTCGCGCCAGCAGTCGCACCGTACGACCCGGCGCACGCCGCCCGTGTCAACGGGTTTCCAGCCGGTATCGTCGCAGAGCGCGCAGGGCATGAGCCGGGCAGGGCCGTGAATGTCGGTGAAAGGGTGATTGTAGATGGAGGCGAGGCGATCCGCAACGCGGATCTTTGGAGGCCACACGCCCTAAACTGGCTTGAAGCGCGGATGGAGGCCGACAAGGAAATCGGAGGCTGCGGAGAAACCGGAGAAGAGCCAAACACGGAGGAACGAAGCAACGGAGCGCGTCTCGGCCCGCGCGCGGCCGCAGGCCACGTGGCGCCGAGACCGCGATCTCCGTTCCTTCGTTCCTGCTCAGAAAATGCGGTCCATTCCTCAACATGTTGTGGCTTGGTGATTCGGCCTACACAAGGCCAGTTTCATGCTACGGGGTGAGCCCCGGGCTCATGACGACTCCGTGATGTTGAAAGACTCCGGTACCTCCGTCGACTCCCCTCCCTCGACTCCGAATCTCAGACTACGGCTGCTTCGAGGTTCGCGGACGCTCTTCGATCGGTTCGGTCTCGACGGGCGCCTCCACCGCCGCGGCGGGCGGCGCCGCGCGCACGAGATCGGTGGGCGACGACTTGACCATCGCAGTGCTGAGGCGCTGCTCCCAGTCGCCGAGGCCGCGCGACAACTCCGTCCGCACGTACTCCATGAACTCGTTGACCTCCTGCTGCATCGCCTCGATCTTGCGGCGCATGTTCAGGATGATCTCGACGCCGGCGAGATTCACGCCGAGGTCGCGCGTGAGCGACAGGATGGTCTCGAGCTGCTCGAGGTCCTCCTCGGAGTACAGGCGCGTGTTGCCTTCGGTGCGGGACGGCTTGAGCAGCCCCTCGCGCTCGTAGAGGCGCAGCGTCTGCGGGTGGATGTTGTACTTCTGCGCCACCGCGCTGATCATGTAGTAGGCTCTGCCGCCGCTGCGCCTGACCATGGTGTCTACTCCGCGAAGAGGGCGGACCACCCGCTTCGCACGTCGGCACGGTTCCGTTCGCCGAACTCGCGCATCAGCGCCTTCGAACGCTCGTCCACCGCCGCCGGCAGCACGAGCTGGACCTCCACGACGAGCGCGCCGCGCGCGCCGGAGTGGCCGGGGACGCCCCGGCCGGGCACCCGCAGGCGATCGCCGGCCTGCGTGCCGGGCGGGATGTCGACCGCCACCGGGCCGTCGAGCGCCGGCACCTCGAGCCGCGCGCCGAGCACCGCCTCGTGGACCGCCACCGGCATCACGCACCGCAGATCGTCGCCGTCACGGCGGAAGACCGGGTGCGGCTGCACGTGGATGGTCACGTGCAAGTCGCCGTGCGGCCCGCCGTCGTGGCCGGCGTGGCCGCGGCCGGCCACGCGCAGCCGAGCGCCGTCGGCCGCCCCCGCCGGCACGGTCAGGCGGACTGCATCGCTGCGCAACGATCGCCCGTGCCCGCCGCAGCCGGTGCAGCGCTGCACGCGGCGCCGGCCGGCGCCGCCGCACGCCTCGCACGCCCGGGCGAACACCATGTGCCCGCGCGCCCAGCGGACGCGGCCGGTGCCCTCGCACTCCCCGCAACGCGCCTCGTGCGCGGCGGTCTGCCCGTGCCCGCCGCACCGGGAGCAGGCCACCTGGCGCACGACCATCAGCTGCCGCTCCACGCCGCGGATCGCGTCCACGAACCCGACCGTCACCGAGGCGTGGACGTCGGCGCCCGGCTCCGGCCGCCCCGGATCCCGGCGCGGCACCGGGTGCAGGACCTCGGCGAACAGCTCCGTAAACGTCGCCGCCTGCGCGCCGTGCGCGGCCACGGAGAAATCGAACTCCGCGAACTCGACCGTGGACGCCTGCGCCCGTCCCGGCGGGGCCGCGGCGCCGCCCGAGTCGTACCGCTCCCGGCGCCCCGGATCGACCAGCGTCTCGTACGCCTCCGAGACCCGCACGAACATCGCCTGCGCGGCCCGGTCGCCCGGATTGATGCCCGGATGGTAGCGCCGCGCCAGCCGCCGGTATGCCCGCTTGATGTCGGCCGTCGAAGCACTCGGGTCGAGGCCGAGAATGGCGTAAAGGTCCATAACCGTAGCCCGTGGTCCGTAGCCCGTGGTCCGTAGCCCGTCGTCCGTAGCCCGTCGTCCGTCGCTTATCGCTACTACGTCACTGTGACTCGCGGACCCGCGGCCCGTAACCATCCGTACGCCCACGGCCCACGGCCCACGGCCCACGGACTACGGTTCGATTACTTCTTCTCCTCTTCCACCACTTCCGCGTCGATCACGTCCTCGGCGGAGCGGCCGGTGCCCGCCTGCTCGCCCGGTGCGCCCGGTTCGGCGCCCGGAGCGGCGGCGCCGGCGTTCGCCGTGCGGTACATCGCCTCGGCCGCCTTGTGCTGCGCGGCGTTGAGGGCGTCCATCCGGCGCTTGATCCCGGCGGTGTCGTTCTGCTCGAGCGACGACTTGAGATCGCCGATCGCCGACTCGATCGCCGCGCGATCGGAGGCCGGCAGTTTGTCGCCCGCGTCCTTCAGCATCCGCTCGGCGGCGTAGGCCGTCTGGTCCGCCTGGTTGCGGGTGTCGATCTCCTCCTTGCGCTTCTTGTCGTCCTCGGCGTGGGACTCGGCCTCCCGCATCATGCGATCGACCTCGTCCTTCGCCAGCCCGCTCGACGCCGTGATCGTGATCTTCTGTTCCTTCTGCGTGGCCAGGTCCTTGGCCGACACGTTGACGATGCCGTTGGCATCGATGTCGAACGTGACCTCGATCTGCGGCACGCCGCGCGGCGCCGCCGGCAGGCCCGTCAGGTGAAAGCGGCCGAGCGTGCGGTTGTCGCGCGACATCGGACGCTCGCCCTGGAGCACGTGCACCTCGACGCTCGTCTGGTTGTCGGCCGCCGTCGAGAACGTCTCGCTCTTGCGCGTCGGGATCGTCGTGTTGCGCGGGATGAGCGTCGTCATCACGCCGCCGAGCGTCTCGATGCCGAGCGAGAGCGGCGTCACGTCGAGCAGCAGCAGGTCCTTGACCTCCCCGGCGAGCACGCCCGCCTGGATCCCGGCGCCGACCGCCACGACCTCGTCCGGGTTGACCCCCTTGTGCGGCTCCTTCCCGAACAGCTCCTTGACGATCTGCTGCACGCGCGGGATGCGCGTCGATCCGCCGACCAGCACGACCTCGTCGATCTTCGACGCGTCGAGGCCCGCGTCGGCCAGCGCCTGCTTCGTCGGCCCGACCGTCTTCTGCAGCAGGTCGTCCACGAGCGACTCGAACTTCGCGCGCGTCAGCCGCATCGAGAGGTGCTTCGGGCCTGTCTGATCGGCCGTGATGAAGGGCAGGTTGATGTCGGTCTCCATCACCGAGGAGAGTTCCATCTTCGCCTTCTCGGCCGCCTCCTTCAGGCGCTGGAGCGCCATCCGGTCCTTGCCGAGATCGATGCCTTCCTGCTTGCGGAACTCGCTCGTGATCCAGTCGATCACGCGCTGATCGAGGTTGTCGCCGCCGAGGTGGGTATCACCGTTGGTCGCCTTGACCTCGACCACGCCCTCGCCGACTTCCAGGATGGAGATGTCGAAGGTGCCGCCGCCGAAGTCGTACACCGCGATCGTCTCGTCCTTCTTCTTGTCGAGCCCGTAGGCCAGCGCCGCGGCCGTCGGCTCGTTGACGATGCGCATGACCTCGAGGCCCGCGATCTGGCCGGCGTCCTTCGTGGCCTGCCGCTGCGCGTCGTTGAAGTAGGCCGGGACGGTGATGACCGCCTTGGTGACCGGCCCGCCCAGATACTCCTCGGCGGCCTGCTTGAGCTTCTGCAGGATCATCGCGGAAATCTCGGGCGGGGAGTACTCCTTGCCGCCGGCGTGCACGCGCGCGTCGCCGTTGCTGGCCCGGACCACCTGGTACGGGACCATCTTCATCTCCTCGTTCACCTCATCGAACTTGCGCCCCATGAAGCGTTTGATCGAGAAGACGGTGTTCTCGGGGTTGGTCACCGCCTGGCGCTTGGCGACCTGGCCGACCAGACGCTCCCCGGACTTCGTGAACCCGACGACCGACGGCGTGATGCGGCTGCCCTCCGGGTTCGTGATGACCACCGGCTCGCCGCCCTCCATCACGGCGACGACGGAGTTGGTGGTCCCCAGGTCGATTCCGATGATCTTGCTCATGTCGTTCAATCCCCTCGCATGCGCGGACGCCGCGGCTCCTCGCGCGCCCCATCCGCCTCTGTCACCCCTTCACGATTCGCCCGCGTCGCGTTCGTGAAAGGCCACCGACCCCCAATCCGCGGGTCCGGACGGCCCGAATCTTGATAACATTCATAATATAAAACCTGAGCATGTCGATGTCAATCAGAAGAGTGGAAAAAGTGCGAACGTCTTGCTATACTTCCAGGTGCCAGCCTTGCCTCGGGGCGGACACCACGCCGCGCCGTTCGGAAAACCGCCAAACGACCGAGGTCGCCATGCCCCGCCTGGCCAGTTTGCTCTCACCTCTCATCTGTGCGCTCGTCGTGTCGCTCGTGATCGCCGTGCCCGGTTTCGCCCAGGAAGCCACCCACGAGACGCCCGCGCACATCTCGCTCGTCGAGGGCACGGCTGCCCTCGAGCGCGACGGCCAGACCGACACCTCCCCGACGTCGATGCCGCTCCTGGCCGGCGATCGCCTGCGGACGCAGGCCGGACGCGTCGAGGTGCTCTTCGGCGACGGCAGCACGCTGCACCTCGACGCGAACACCATCGTGGATTTCCAGTCGGACGAGGTCGTCCGGCTGCTCGAGGGGCGCGTCCGGCTGAACATCCCCGGCCCCACCCGCGCCATCGCGTATCGCATCGACGCGCCGGGCGCGTGGGTCGAGGTCAGGGCGCCCGGGGAGTACCGGATCGCGCTCGCGGGCGCCGACCGCACCGAGGTCGAGCTGGCCGTGATCCGCGGCGCGGCCGACCTCGTCAACGAAGGCGGCGCGACCGAGCTTCGCGCCGGCGAACGGGCGTACGCGAACGCCGGCGCCGCGCCATCCCAGCCCTACGTCTACAACTCGGCGGCGTGGGACGCCTTCGATCGGTGGTCCGAAGCGCGGCGCGATCAGCGCCTCGGCATCTCCGCGCAATATCTGCCATCCGAAGTGCGGCCGTACGCGGCCTCGCTGGACCACTACGGCAGCTGGCGCCACGAGCCGTCCTATGGCTACGTCTGGTATCCGCGCGTCAGTTCCGGCTGGCGACCGTACTACTACGGCCGCTGGCGGCACCTCCGCCCGTACGGCTGGACGTGGATCGGCCACGATCCCTGGGCCTGGCCCACCCATCATTACGGGCGCTGGGGCTTCTCCGCGGGCGTCTGGTTCTGGATCCCGGGGCGGCACTGGGGCCCGGCGTGGGTATCGTGGGCGTACGCGCCCGGATACGTGAGCTGGTGCCCGCTCGGTTTCAACAACCGGCCTTTGTTCAGTTTCGTGAACATCAACGTGTTCGGCGGACGCCGCTTCACGCCGTGGCACGGCTGGACGGTCGTCCCGCACCGCCGCTTCGGCGGCGGCATCGTCAACGTCAACGTGGTGAACGTGACGCGCATCGATGCGCGCACACGCGGCGCGTTCGCGGTCCGCGGCGCCGCGCCGGCGTACACGGGACCCGCCGTCCGGAGGGCGCGGGCGCCAATCCGGGCAGCCGGCACGCGTATTACCGGCGTCGCGGTGCCGCGCGGCGGTTCGCCGTCGATTGCCTCGCCGTCCGATACGCGGAGCCGACAGGCGATCCGCCGGCGGCCCGGAACCGGCGACAGCCGGACCGGCCCGGGCTACCCCGCTCCGGCCCGCGAGCCGCGTCCGTCGGCGGTCGCGCCGTCGCGAGGCCGTGCGGGGGCGGCGGTCCCACGGGGCGCGCAGCCCGGGTCGCCGGATCCCGCGACAGGCGGCCGTCGCGCGGTACCGCGATCGGCGCCGCGCGCGGGCAGTCCGGCCGCAACCCCTGCGCCCGAGCGCGGCACCCCGTCACAGCGGGCTGCCCCCCGGCGTGACGGCGCAGTGCAGCCCGCCGCGCGCGGTTCCGACGGAGGCGCCGCGGCATCGCCCGGGCGCCGGCCGTCGAGGGCCGTCCCGAGGGCAGGCGCGCCGGCACCGGCACCGCGGGGAGCCGTCCCGGCGCGCCGCGGGGCGCCGCGCGGCGGAGGCGGCGGCGAGTCGACCGGACCGGCCCGCGAGTCACGATCGCGTGCGATGCCTGTCCCGCGCGCGGGGCGTCCGGCGCCGTCAGCAGGCGCGCCCGCGAGGAGCGCGCGGCCGTCGGATCGCCCGGCTCCCTCACCCGGGATGAGCGCTCCGCCGCGCCGCGCGCCTTCCGCGGGTCGGGCAGCGGAGCCGTCCGGCTCGCCCGGACGTTCGGTCGGGCGATCGGCGCCGCCCGCATATCGGGCGCCCTCGCCGGCCCCGCGCCGGGGCGCGCCGGCGGGTCCCCCGGGGGGCGCGGCTGGACCGGCCTCTCGCAGCCGACGGGCCCCCGCGGCCGCGAGGCCCGCACCGGGGCCCGGGCCGCAGCGGGGTGCGGCGCGTCCAGCGCGGGGATCGTCCGGTGGCGGCGGCGGAGGCTCGGCTTCGGCCCCGCGATCGCGCCCGCGAGGGGGCCAGCAGTCGTCCGGTCCGGCGCGGCGCCGCGGCGGCAATTAACGTCCACGGGGGTGCCGCGACTTCGGCTGGGCGGCTGATTCCGGCACGCCCGGCCTGACCGCCTCCGCCAGGGCTCCGGCGAGTCCGCCATGGCTTCAGCGAAGGCGAACGGTCGGGCCGACACGTGTGGCACCGGCGTGCACGGGACCCGCCAGACGCTTACAATCGTTCCATGGCCCGATACGTTGTCGTCAAGATCGCCCGGCGCGCCGGCATCGTCCTGCTCTTCACGGCCGCGGCGATCCTCGGCACGGCGAGCGGGGTGCTCTTCGCCTACGCCGGTGACATCCCGCAGATTTCCCAGCTCGACGACTACGCCCCCAGCACGATCACCCGCGTCTATGGCGCGGGCGGCGACGTCGTGGGCGAGTTCGCGATCCAGCGCCGCGAGGTGATTCCGTACGAGGCGATCTCGCCGAAGCTCCGGCAGGCCATCCTCGCCGCGGAGGACGCCAACTTCGAGCAGCATTTCGGGCTCAGCATCCCGCGGATCGTGATGGCGCTCGTCAAGGACATCATCGAGATGCGCAAGGCCGCCGGCGCGAGCACGCTGACGCAGCAGCTCGCCCGGAAGCTGTTCCTCACCGACGAGAAGACGTGGGAGCGGAAGATCAAGGAAGCGATCCTGGCGATCCAGATCGAGAAGCGCTACACCAAGCGCGAGATCTTCACGCTCTACGCCAACCAGATGTACTTCGGGCACGGTGTGTATGGCGTCGAGGCCGCGGCGCGGCTCTACTTCGGCAAGTCGGCGAGCGACGTCTCGCTCGAGGAAGCGGCGCTCATCGCCGGGATCCTCCAGGGCAACGTCCGGCAGAGCCCGTACGTGAACATGGACGCCGCCGTGCGGCGGCGCAACTACACGCTGGGGCGCATGGCGGAAGTGGGCTACATCAGCGCCGGGGAGGCGGAGGCGGCGAAGGAGACGCCGATCGTGGTGCGCGAGGATCCGCCGTCCGGACCGCTCTCGGCGGCGCCGTACTTCCTCGAGGAGGTCCGCAAGGAGCTGGAGGGCCGGTACGGCGCCAAGAAGCTGTACGAGCACGGGCTGTCGGTGGAGACCGCGCTCGACCTGCGGCTCCAGGAGGCGGCGGCGAAGGCGCTGGACGAGGGGCTCCGGCGGATCGATCGGCGGGGCGGGTTCCGGAAGCCGGCGCGCAACGTGCTCCAGGAGGGGCACACGATCGAGGACTTCCGGCACGCGCGGTGGGATCGGCCGATGCACGAGCACGACGTCGTGCCGGCGGTCGTCACGGCCGTGGACGGCGTGGCCCTTGAACTGCGCGCGGGCGGGCTCCGCGTCACGATCGACCGGAAAGGCTATGCGTGGACCCGGCGGCCGGCCGCCAGGCTCGTCACGCGCGGCGACCTCGTCGAGACGCGCCTCGGCGCGATCGGGAACGACGGCCGCGCGACGGGCACGCTCGAGCAGCCGCCGGTCGTGGAAGGCGCGGTGCTGGCCATCGACAACCGCACCGGACAGATCAAGGCCATGATCGGCGGCTACAGCTTCGAGCGCAGCAAGTTCAACCGGGCCGTGCAGGCGCACCGGCAGGTCGGGTCGGCCTTCAAGCCGATCGTCTACACCGCGGCGATCGACCGCGGCTACACGCCGGTCACGATCCTCATGGACACGCCGGCGGAGTTCGAGACCGGACCCGGGCAGCCGGTGTACTCCCCGATGAACTACGACCGCGCGTTCCTCGGGCCCATCACGCTCCGGCACGCGCTCGAACAGTCGCGCAACGTCCCCGCCGTACGGGTGATGGACCAGCTCGGGCCCCAGCAGGTGGTGACCTACGCGCGCCGGCTCGGCCTCTCGTCGCCGATTCCGCCGTTCCTGTCGGTCGCGCTCGGGTCGGCGGAAGGGACGCTCCTCGAGATGACGAGCGCCTACTCCACGTACCCCAACGGGGGCGTGCGCATGACGCCCTACTCCGTGCTGAAGGTCAGCGATCGCGAAGGCAACCTGCTCGAGGAGAACCGGCCGGAGCCGCGTGACGGCGTGCGCGCCGACACGGCGTACGTGATGACACACCTGCTGCGCGGCACCGTCCAGCGCGGGACCGCCGCGCGCGCCGCGTCGCTCCAGTGGCCGATCGGCGGGAAGACGGGCACGACGGACGACTACACCGACGCGTGGTTCATCGGCTTCGACCCCGACATCACGCTCGGCGTCTGGGTGGGCTACGACGTGAAAAAGACGATGGGGCCGGCGGGCACGGGTTCCGACACGGCGCTCCCCATCTGGATCGACATCATGCGCGCCTGGATCGGCGACCGCACCGAGCCGCCGGCGTTCGAAGCGCCCGGCAACATCGTCTTCGCGATGGTCGACCGCAGCACGGGCACCGCCGCGGAAGACGGCGTGCCCGGCGCGATCGCCGAGGCTTTCATCGCCGGGACCCAGCCGGGCTCCGGGTTCCGCCAGTAGGCGGGAGGATCAGTCCTCGTCGGGAGCGCCGGGCCCCGCCAGCGCGCCGGACGCCTTCTTCATCAGGTACGCCTTGATGAAGCCGTCCAGATCCCCGTTGAGGACGCGGTTGACGTCGCCCACCTCCTCCTTCGTCCGGTGATCCTTCGCCATCTGGTAGGGGTGCAGCACATAGCTCCGGATCTGGCTCCCGAAGGCGATGTCCTTCTTCTCGCCTCCGAGCTGATCGAGCTTCTCCTGCTGCTCCTTCAGCTTCAGGTCGAAGAGCCGCGACTTCAGCACCTTCATCGCCTGTGCGCGGTTCTTGTGCTGTGACCGCTCGTTCTGGCACGACACGACGATGCCGGTGGGAAGGTGGGTGAGGCGGACGGCCGAATCGGTCACGTTGACGTGCTGGCCGCCGGCGCCGCTCGACCGGTAGGTGTCGATCCGCAGGTCCTTGTCCTCGATCTCGACGTCCACGTCCTCCGGCAGCTCGGGCCAGACGGCGAGCGACGCGAAGGAGGTGTGCCGGCGCGCGGCCTGGTCGAACGGCGAGATGCGGACGAGCCGGTGGATGCCGGTCTCCGCCATGAGCAGGCCGTACGCGTAGTCGCCGGTGACGGTGACCGTGGCGCTCTTGATGCCGGCCTCCTCCCCTGGCTGCAGGTCGATCAGGTCGGCCTTGAAGCCGCGGCGCTCCGCCCATTTCAGGTACATGCGGAGGAGCATCTCGGCCCAGTCCTGCGACTCGGTGCCGCCCGCGCCCGGATGGATGGTGACGATCGCGTTCTTGCGATCGTGCTCGCCGCCCAGCATCTTGCGCGTCTCGCCGGCTTCCACCTCGCGCGCCAGCTCGTCGAGCGCGCGCGCAAGATCCGGCTCGACCGGCTCACCCGCTTCCGCCCATTCGGCGAGCACGGCGAGATCGGACAGACGCCGGTCGAGCGAGGCGATCAGCTCGCACTCCTCCTCGAGCTTCCGCCGCGCCTGCATGGTCTTCTGCGCGGCCGCCTGGTCCTTCCAGAAATCGGGCGCGGCGACGCGCTGTTCGAGGCGGGCGAGTTCGTCGGCGGGTCTGGCGTCGTCAAAGATAGCTCCGCAGATCCCCGGCGCGGCGCGCCAGGTCCTCGTACCTGCGAAGCTGATCCTCAATCTGCAATGACAAGGGGGCGTGGCCTCTCGGGATGTGTGAACGTCTTCGTAGTCCAGCGAATCCATTCTACCCCGTCCGAGTCGCGCGTTCAGCCGCACGGGCCGAGGGCCGCCACGAAGATCACGGCGCAGCCTCCGGCCGCAACCGTCATGGCTGGGGCCGGCCACGCCCGAACGTCGTCCTCCTCGTCAGCGACGCCAGCAGCGCCGCCGCGGTGAGAGCCAGCGACAGCCACGCAACGAGATCGCCGATCCGCGTGTAGACCGTGCGCGCCTGGATGAAGCGCAGGTCCTCCACGAGCAGCGCCTGCTCGAACAGATCGCTCTTCGCCAGCTCCCGGCCGTACGGATCCACGAAGCCGCTGATGCCGGTGTTGGCGGCGCGGGCGAGATACCGCCCGTTCTCGATTGCGCGCATCGCCGCCTGGTCCCAGTGCTGGTAGGCCGCCGACGAGCGCCCGTACCAGGCGTCGTTCGTGATCGTGGTGAGCAGCTCGCTCCCGTCGCTGACGAAGCGGCGTATCAGGCTGCCGTAGATCACCTCGTAGCAGATCGCCGTGCTCGCGACGTGCCGGCCGACCGGCAGCAGCACGGGGACTTCCCCCGGCGAGAAGTCCGCCACCGCCTCGACGATGGGCCCGACGAAGAACAGGATCCGGCTGAACGGGACGTACTCGCCGAACGGCACGAGGTGCATCTTGCGGTAGATGGCGCCCGTGCTGCCGTCCGGCTTCACGAGAAATGCGGCGTTGTAGTACTGCTCGGCCGGCGGCCCGCCGCCTTCGGCCCGGAGCGGCTCCACCTGATCGCTCCCGATGAGCAGCGTCGCGCCGCTCTCCCGCGCCAGCCGGCGGATCGCCCCGCCGCGGACGGGATCCTCCTCGAAGTAGAACGGCGTCGAGGACTCCGGCCACAGGATGAACGTGGCGCCGCGCGCGATCGCCCTGCGCGTCATCGCGAGGTAGCGATCGGCGATCGTGTCACGGAACGCGGGATCCCACTTGTCCTCCTGCGCGATGTTCCCCTGGAGCACGGCGACGCGCACCGGCTCGCCGCCGGCGAGCAGCGCGGCGCGCGACACGCGCCAGGCACCCCACGCGGCGGCGATCGCCACGAGCGCGGCCGCCGCGGCGGGCGCAATCCATCGCGCGCGCCCCCGTCCCTCGATCGCGAGCGCGGCCGCGCAGGAGCTGAACGCCAGCAGCCAGGACAGGCCGTAGACGCCCGTGACGCTGGCCAGCTGCGCGACGGGCAGCACGGTCACCTGGCTGTAGCCGAGCAGCTCCCAGGGAAAACCGTCCCAGATGTACTGCCGGCCGAGTTCCGTCGCGACCCACACCGACGGCGCGAGCATGAGCGCCCACGTCCGCCCCAGCGCGCGGTGGAGCCGCACGAAGACGACGGCGAACGCGGCCGGGAAGAGAGAGAGATACGCGACGAGGACCCCCGCGGCGAACACGGCGAGCGGCGTCGCCAGCCCGCCGAACGTGGTCATCGTCTCGACGAGCCAGTAGAGCGTGCCGGCGAAGTACGCCGCGCCGGCCATCAGGCCCAGCCAGAAGGCCCGGCGGGTGCGGCCCTCGGCCCGCGGCAGGCGCAGCAGCGCCACGAGAAGCGGTACGAGGGCCAGCCAGGCCACGGCCGCATGGCCGTGCTTCGGGAAGCTCAACGCGAGCAGGAGTCCCGACAGGAGCGCGAGCGCGATCAGCGAACGATCCAGGTTTCGAACTGCTCTTCCTTCTTCAGCCGCGTCTCGACCGTCTGCGCCTCCGATCGGTCGCCGTAGCGGCCCACCTGGACCTTGTACAGCTGGCTCGGCGCGCCAGCGACGGGTGCGACGAGGTAGGCCGGGTACTCCTTCGTGCGCAGCCGGCGGACGATCTGCTCCGCCGCCCCGCGGTCCCGGACCGAAATGACCTGGACCGCCCACGTCCCCGGCCGCGCGCCCCCGGCTGACGCGGAAGGCGCGGTCCGCTCCGGTTCCGGCTTCGAGGCGGGAGCCGGCCGCTCGGGTTCGGGCGCGGGCTCTTCGGCCGGCGGAGCCCGGCGCTCGGCCGGAGGATTCGGCCGGACCGTCCCGACCTTCTCCGCGCCCTGCTCCCGGGTGAGGCGATCCACGTAGCCCACTCCGTCGACCGGCACCGGCGGCGCAGCCTCGGCGACGCGCTCCGGCGCCGGCAGCTCCGGCTCCGCTTCCCGCTGCGCTTCCGGCTCCGCCTGCGCCGCCAGCAGGCCGGTTCCGGCGCCCGACCCGTCGCCCTGCACGCTGCGGCCCACGGCCACGCCGCACAGGAAGATGACGACGGAGATGACGGTCGTCGCCATGAACAGGAACACGAGCTGCTTGCCGCTCAGGTGTATCTCATGGAACGCGTCGTCGTGCTGGTCGTGTGTGAGATCGGTCACGGCTGACCCTTGCGCGTGCCGATCATGTGCACCAGGTCCATCGGCAGCGGAAAGATGATGGTGGAGTTCTTCTCGGAGGCGATTTCCGTGAGCGTCTGCAGGTAGCGCAGCGTGATGGTGACGGGCTCCTGAGCGATGACGGTCGCCGCCTGCCCCAGCTTCGCGGATGCCTGGAGCTCGCCGTCCGCGTGGATGATTTTAGCACGCTTCTCGCGCTCGGCCTCGGCCTGCCGCGCCATCGCGCGCTGCATGTCCGGCGGCAGATCGACGTGCTTCACCTCGACGGCCGACACCTTGATGCCCCACGGATCCGTGTGCTGATCGAGGATCTGCTGCAGGTCCTGATTGAGCTTCTCGCGCTGCGACAGCAGATCGTCGAGTTCCACCTGGCCCAGCACGCTCCTGAGCGTCGTCTGGGCGAGCTGGGAGGTGGCGTAGTGGTAGCTCTCGACCTCGACGATGGCGCGGCGCGGGTCCATGACGCGGAAGTAGACCACCGCGTTCACCTTCACCGACACGTTGTCGCGGGTGATGACGTCCTGCGGGGGGACGTCCATGACGATCGTCCGCAGGCTGACGCGCACCATGCGATCGATCGGGGCGAACACGAGGATCACGCCGGGGCCCTTGGGCTGGGGCAGCAGCTTGCCGAGGCGGAACACGACGCCGCGTTCGTACTCGTTCAGGATCTTGATGGAGCTGAGCAGGTAGAACGCCGCGATGGCGACGATGATCAGGACGGGGGAAATAGGCACGGCCGGCCCTCCTCACCGGGCATCATACACGGCCCCGAGCTCAGCCGCCGCTCACGGCGGCGCGGTGCGCGCGCTGACGGGCTTGTCGGCCCGGACCGTGAGCAGCAGGCCGTCCATGCCGACGATGCGCACGAGATCACCCGCGTTTATCGGATCGGCGGCCGTCGCCGTCCAGATCTCGCCGTGCGCCTGCACGCGGCCGGTGCCCCCCGCCGGGATTGCGCTGAGCGCCGTCCCGGCCTGGCCGATCATCCCGTCCTCGCCCGTGACGGGCCGGGCCCGCTGGGCCTGGACGGCAAGCCGCACCAGGAACAGCAGGATGCCGGAGACGCCGAGCGTGACCGGCAGGATCAGCCGGTACCCGATCTGCAGCTCGGGGAGCGGGCTGTCCACGAGCATGATGGATCCCAGGAACAGGCTGATGACGCCGCCCACGCCGAGCAGGCCGAAGCTGGTCACCTGGACTTCGAGAATCAGCAGCGCGACGCCGAAGACGATCAGCGCCACGCCCGCGATGTTGACGGGGAGCACCTGGAACGCGAAGAACGCGAGGAGGAGGCAGATGCCGCCGGCGACGCCGGGCAGGATGGCCCCCGGGTTCCACAGCTCGATCGTCAGGCCGAGCGTTCCGAGCGTGAGGAGCAGATAGGCGATCTGCGGATGCGCCAGGGCGCTCAGGAAGCGCTGCGCCCAGGTCAGCTCGATGCGTTCGATCGGCGCGCCGGCGGTGCGGAGCGTCTCGGTGCGCCCGTCGAAGCGGGTGATCGTGCGGCCGTCGATCTGGCGCAGCAGGTCGGGGACGTCGGTGGCGACCACGTCGATAAGGGGCGGGTCGGCTTCGCTCGCCTCGCGCTCGGTGAAGGACCGGCTCTCGGTGACCGCCAGCTCCACCAGCTCGACGTTCCGCTGGCGCTGGGTCGCCAGGGTCCTGGCGTAGCTGGCCACGTCCGACACCATCTTCTGCTCCACGGTGTCGTCCACCTTCTGGCCGTCCCCCGCGACCGGATGCGCGGCGCCGATGTGGGTACCCGGGGCCATGGCGGCAATGTCGGCCGCCATGGTGATCAGGAAACCCGCCGAGGCGGCGCGGCCGCCCGACGGGCCGACGAACACCGCCACCGGCGTCCTCGCCCCGATGATGGCGGTGTTGATGTCCCGGGTGGAATCGACCAGGCCGCCAGGCGTGCGCAGCGTCAGCACCAGGATCGACGCGCCCGCGGCGTCGGCGCGTTCGACCGCGCGCCGGACGTACTCGGCCGCCACCGGATGGATGATGCCGTCCCACTCGGCGACGAACGCCGGCTTCACCTCGGGGGGCGCGCCCGGCTGCGCGAGGCCGGCGAGGCCCGTGATCCCGGACAGGATCGAGCCGATCGCCACGCTCAGTCGCATGGACCGCATATGTGCCTCCAGCCTACTTGATCGTGCCCAGCAGGCGCCTGGCGTCCTCGCAGCCGGGGTCGAGCGCCAGGGCCCGCTCGGCCTCGCGGCGGGCCGCCTCCGGGTTGCCGGCTTTCACGTACGCCTCGGCGAGCGCGAGGCGCACCGCCGCCGTTTCCTCGCTCCAGATGGAAATCTTCAACGCGTCGATGGCGTCTCCGGCACGGCCCCCGCGCAGGTGGATGCGGCCGATGAGCAGGTGCGCCTGTGATTCGTACGGCGACAGGTACACCGCCCGGCGGAGGTCGGCCATCGCTTCGCGGTCCTGCTCCTTCTCGTAGAACCGGCGGCCGCGCTCGAGATGGAACGCCGCCAGCTCGCGGTGCTCCCGCTGCGTGGAATCCGCGATGGCTTGGTCGGCGCGGAGCGCCCGGGTCGCGTCCGGGCTCATGGCCAGCCGCTCGAGGCCGACGGGCAGCAGCGCGCCGGCGCCGGCCGGCCGGCGTTCCAGTTCCTCGTACCGGGACGACAGCTGCCGCGCCAGGTCCCGCTCGCGTGCCGCTTCCACGCCGCTGCCGGTCGCCTGCAGCGCGACGGCGAGCACGAAGTGGGCGTCGGGGTCGGCCGGATCCCGGCGCAGGGCTTCGCGCAGCCAGTAGAGCGCGCCCTGATGGTTCCCCTCGGCCACGTAGGCGTAGCCGAGATTGAAGAGGTAGTCGGGATCGGTATCCTCTTCGGCGGCCTTCGTCAGATAGTACGTGGCGGTACCGGTCGTGGCCGTGGCGCCGCGGCGGATCTGGATCACGCCCAGGTTGTTCAGCACGGCGGCGTTCGAGGCTCCCGGCCCGTCAGGGTTCTCGTCGAGCAGCGCCTTGAAGGCGCCGAACGCCTCCTCGTACTGCCTCAACTCGAGCAGCGAGACACCGGCGGCGAAGCGCGCCCGCCGGGACCACGACGAATCGGGCGCCACGTCCTTGACTGTCGCCAGCGCCGACTCGTGATCCCCCTGATCGCGCCGGACTTCCCAGAGCGCGAGGCGCGCGCGATCGAAGCCGGCCTGGTCCCGCAGGGCGGCCTCGAGGAAGTCCGCCTTCGTGGCCGGGTTCTCGGCGAGCAGACCCTTGATATAGCTCTCGAAAGCCTCGAGCGAAGGCGCCTCCGGCGTCGGGCCGACCTTCGGCGCATCCTGCGCGAGCCGCCGGGCCAGCCGATCGAAGATCGTGAAGAGGTCCGTGAGCGGCCCGCGCTCGACCGCCTGAGGCCGGACGCGCCCCACGTCGACGCGAATCGCGTGCGCCGTGACCTCCAGGTCATCCCCCTCGACGGTGAACGACCCCACGATCACCTCGGCCGCCCCGAGCAGCTGCCCCACCTTGATGACGGTGGCGCGGCTGAGCGAGGCCGCGACCGGCAGATGCAGCTGGTCGAAGGCGCTGATGCGCTCGCTCCGCGTGATCGCGCCGGCTCCCCGCCCGCGCAGCCCGTCGGTCAGCAGCACCGCGGAGGCTTCGCTCAACCACTGATAGCGCGGCTCGCTGCGGGCGTTCTCGAAGGGCACCACGAGCGTGCGCGCCGGCCCCTGCGCGAGGGCGGGCGCGCCCGGCAGCAGGACGAGGGCGAGGAGGAGGCCGGCGATGGGACGAATGCTCATGTCTCCGTGTCGTGGTCCGTGGTCCGTGGTCCGTGGGTCCGTGGTCCGTGGTCCGTGGGTCCGTGGTCCGTGGTCCGTGGTTCGCAGTCCGTGGTCCGTGGTCAGTCCCTACGCCGCCACGGGTTCGTTCGCGCCGGCCCTGGCCACCTCGATCCGGAGGAGACAGCCCTTGCGCCCGCCGGCCGCCCGGCAGGCGGCGACGCTGCCGTCGGCGCGGAGCGCGAACTGCTGCAGGACCCGGGCGATGGCGGCGGCATAGAACCCGCACAGCGGAGACACCGTGGCCTCGCGGACTTCGCAGAACAGCGAACCGCGCAGTTCGACGGACGCGACGCCCCGCCTCACCCGGACGATCGCCCGCGATCCGGGGTAGGTCGAGCGCACGAGAGCGCCGGCGGTCCTCAACGCGACGCGCGTGCGCAGGCGTACGGGCAGGACCCGCACGACGCGCCGTTCGAAGGCGGAGATGTTGCTCACCGTCCAGTCCGCCGCGTACTCGCCCGCGCGCGCGGTGATCTGATTGTACGCGTCCCCTTCCCCGCGCAAGAAGCTCAGCACGGCCGACAGCGGGGCGAGGCCGATGGTCCCTTCCCGCAGCCCCGCCGCGCTCAACCAGTTCTCGTAGAACTCCAGCCGATCGGGCAGGACGTCCGCGATCGCCTGGTGCAGGCTGGCCACGAGCACGCGGCCGACTCTCAACTCCCTCATGACCGTATCGCCCGCCCACCCCGGCGACCCGCCCCGTCGTGCCATAGCCGGCGGCCGCACGGCCATCCCGAACCCCGATTGTGCCGGAAACTGTCACGCGGAAGGAAGGATGGCCTGCCCCCGTCGAGGTCCTCCTCGACGGGCTGCCGCTTGTCGACGTCGACACACCGCATGTTCGCGCGCGGGAGCGTGGGAAGGCCCTCTCTGGACCGGGCGCCATCGTATCATGGGAGGTCAGCCGCCAGCTATCAGGCGTCACGGACGCCGCAAGGGTTCCAGATTCAGAAACTCAGAACTCACACCTCACAACTCCATGATCCTCCCGCTCCATCGCGCCGTCCGGGACCACCTGACTCGAACCGTCGTCCGTCTGTATGAGATCCCGGCAACGGACCCCGTGCTCGCGGCCATTCCCCTCGCAACGCCGCCGAAGCGCGCGCTCGGCGACCTCGCGACGCCGCTGGCCTTCGAGCTCGCCCGGCGGCTGCGAAAGGCGCCGCGCGCCATCGCCCAGGAGATCGCAGCCGCGGTCGGCCCGGTCGACGGGGTCGCCCGTATCGAACCGGCGGCCAGCGGCTACGTCAATTTCTTTCTCGATCGCTCCGCCTTCCTGACCGCCAGGCTCACCGGGGCCCCGCTCGCGCCATCCGGCGACGGCACGAAGGCGATCGTCGAGCACACGGCGATCAACCCGAACAAGGCCGCGCACATCGGCCACCTCCGGAACGCCGCGCTGGGAGATGCCCTCGGCCGTCTGCTCCGGTTCAGCGGGCGCACCGTCGAGGTCCAGAACTACATCGACGACACGGGGGTCCAGGTCGCGGACGTGGCCGTGGGGTTCCGCGAGCTGGAGCGCCGGTCGCTCGACGAGGTCCGCGCGATCGCCGACTCCGCGCGCTTCGACTACTACTGCTGGGACCTGTACGCGCGCGTGACCGAGTGGTACGCCGGGGATCGGGAGCGGCTGCAGATCCGGGCGGCGGCGCTCCACGAGATCGAGCACGGAGGCAATCCGACCGCCGAGCTCGCCGCCTTCATCGCGGATCGCATCGTCCGATGCCACCTGGCGACGATGAGGCGGCTGAACATCGAGTACGACCTGCTCACGTGGGAAGGCGACATCCTGCGCCTCCACTTCTGGGCGCACGCGTTCGAGTTCCTGAAGCGGACCGGCGCCGTGTTCCTCCAGACGGAAGGGCGGCTGGCGGGCTGCTGGGTCATGCGGATCGACGACGAGGAGGCGCCCGCGGCCGAGGCCGAGGCGGCCCCCGAGGAGGGCGCCGCGGAGGACGCCGGGGAAGAACGGCGCGAGAAGGTGATCGTGCGCTCCGATGGCACGGTGACCTACGTCGGCAAGGACATGGCCTACCAGTTGTGGAAGTTCGGGCTGCTCGGGCGGGACTTCCACTACCGGGTGTTCGAGCAGCACGACGGCGCGCGGCCGCTGTGGTCCACGACGTCGGAGGCCGCGCAGGCGCGGCCGGACGCGCCGGTGTTCGGACGCGCGGCCTGGGTCTGCAACGTGATCGACACGCGGCAGTCGTACCTGCAGAAGCTCGTGAAAAAGGCGCTGGCCGTCCTCGGCTACGACGATCAGGCGGCGCACTCGATCCATTACTCGTACGAGATGGTGGCGCTCTCGCACGCGACCGCGAGGGATCTCGGCTACGACACCAGCGCGGACGCCGGCCGTCCGTTCGTCGAGGTCTCCGGGCGCAAGGGGCTCGGCGTCAAGGCCGACGACCTGCTCGATCGCCTGACGGCGAAGGCCTCGTCCGAGGTCGCGAGCCGCAATCCCGAGCTCGCGGCCGACGAAGCCCGCCGGGTCGCAGAGGCCATCGCGATCGCGGCCGTCCGCTACTTCATGATCAAGTTCTCGCGCGGCAAGGTGATCGTCTTCGACATCGACGAGGCGCTCAGCTTCGAGGGCGAGAGCGGCCCGTATCTGCAGTACGCGGTCGTCCGCGCCAACAACATCTTCAACAAGCTGAAGGAGCGCGAGGGGCTGGACGAATCGGCGGTCATCGCCGCGCTCGCCGGCACGCCGCCCGATCCGCTCGCGGGCGCGGGCGACGAGGCGCTCGAGCTGTGGGGGCTGATCCTGGAAGCGGCGCGGCTGGACGAGGTGGTCGAGCAGGCGATCCGCACGCTCGAACTGTCGGTCCTCGCCAAGTACGCGTTCGGCCTGGCACAGGCCTTCAACGCGTTCTACCACCGCTACTCGATCCTCAACGAGGACCGCCGCGATACGCGGCTCTGGCGCGCCGCCGCGGTAGCCTACTACCGGGCGCAGTTGACACAGGCGCTCGAGTTGATGGGATGTCAGGTGCCAGGGAGGATGTAGCTGAAACGTGCTGCGTGCGACGTGCTGGGTGCCCGTGCGGCGCCGCGTGCCAGGTGCTATCTGCTGCGTAGGAAGAGTTCGCCATGACTTATCTTCGTGTCATCGTGTGCGTCGTGACTTCGTGGGATCGTGGGCGTCCTGACGGGTGGCGGTGCACATATGCGTGATGCTCGCCCAGTCATCGGCGTGACGCGCTGCAGCCGGATGGACGACTACGTCCAGTCGGTCGAACGCGCCGGCGGACGGGTGCGCGTGCTCGACGTCGGAGAGAGCCCGCGGCGCGTGGTCGGAGAGATCCAGGGGCTGCTGCTCACCGGCGGCGGCGATGTCGATCCGGTGTTCTACGGAGAGGATCGGCATCCCACTCTCGACGATGCGGAGCCGGGGCGCGATGAGTTCGAGATCGATCTCGCGCGGCGGGCGGTGTCGGCGGATCTGCCGCTGCTCGCGATCTGCCGCGGCGCGCAGGTGCTGAACGTGGCCGGCGGCGGCAGTCTCGTGCAGGATATTCCGTCGTTCCACTCGGCGGCGCTCGCCCACAGCGTGGCGGAGCCGCGCGACGGACGGGCCCATGAGGTCCGGATCGACCCGGGGTCGCGGCTCGCGCGGGCGCTCGGGTCGGAGGTCGACGCCGCCGGCACGTGCCGCGTCAATACCCGGCACCACCAGTCGATCGCGCGCCCGGGACGAGGCTTCGTGGCCACCGCCCGCGCCCCTGACGGAATCGTCGAGGCCATCGAAAAGCCGGGAGCGGCCTGGTGCGTCGGCGTCCAGTGGCACCCGGAGAACTTCTGCGCGACAGGCGGGTTCCGGGAGCTGTTCGAATCTTTCGTGTCGGCGGCGCGGGAGCGGATGCCGCCACCGCACCTGTAGGCCCGACCTTCAGGTCGGGCGTGCGCGAGCCGTATCCACCTCGGGAGCTGATGAGCGGGACCCCCGACCTTCAGGTCGGGCCTGCACGTGACGATCGCGGACGAACACCCCGAGCGTCTCCACGTGGGGCGTGTTGGGGAACAGATCGAACGCCTGGAGCAACGCCAGCGCGTAACCGGCGTCGAGCAGCCGCCGGGCGTCGCGCGCCATGGTGGGAGGATCGCACGACACGTAGACGACCTGCCGGGCGCCGAGGGCAACCACAGCCTGCATGGCCGCTTTCGAGATTCCGGTGCGCGGCGGATCGACGAGCACGACGTCCGCCTCCGCCGCCGCGCGGGTCGCAAGGTATCCTTCCACGCTCCCCACGACCGCACGGACCGAACCCGCGAACGCGGATGCGTTCCGCAGGAGATCCGCGCCGCTGACCCGATCCCCTTCGACCGCGGTCACTCCGCCCCGGCCGCTCGCCGCGAGCGCGATCGAGAAGAGACCGACCCCGGCATAGAGTTCGACGACGGCGCCCGCTCCAGGGACGGCGTCCAGCACCGCACCGACGAGCGGCGGCAGCAGATAGCGGTTGGCCTGGAAGAACGACTCCGCGCGGCGCGAGAGCGTTCCGGCCGCGGCGCGCCCCGAGGTCAGCACGGCCAGCGGATCGCCGACGGCCGGATCGCCGGCGCGCACGGTCTCGCCGCCGGCCCGTGCCGAGCATCCGGTCAACGCCAGTGCCTGCACGATGTCGCGCAGGACCGTCTGCGCCACGGGCGCTCCCGGCCGGACCTCCACGTGCAGCGCCCGCTCGTCGCCCGCGATGTTCTCGCTGATCTGGACCGAGACGACCGCAACGTCGCGGGCCTTGAGCAGGCGCGCCGTCTCCACGCCGGCGGCGACGGCCTCGGCCGTCAACTGTCGTGTGAGCGCGGCGTCGCACACGCTGTGGGTGCCCTCGCGATAGAAGCCGGCCGCGGAGCCCTGCACGTGGAGCCTGCCCCGCATGCGGTAGCCCGCCTCCGGCGACGGCGCGACATCGAAGCCGGGCGGCTCGATCCGCCCGAGACGGACGAACGCGTCGCGGACGACGGCGGCCTTGATCCGAAGCTGGCCGGGATAGGCGACATGCGCGTACAGGCAGCCGCCGCAGAGCGGATCGACGAACGGCTCCCGCCGGTCGGACGACCGCTCCAGGACCTCGGTCGTCGTGGCGAACGCGAGCTGCCGCTCGACCTTGTCGACCCGCGCGACCA
>Ga0299914_10000493_pt1 | contig 24013 bp, 22 predicted proteins | sample RVTome_10_FD_201361 | JGI IMG/M metagenome (GOLD analysis project Ga0299914, IMG submission 201361) | Soil microbial communities from uranium-contaminated site in the Upper Colorado River Basin, Wyoming, United States - RVT153D57 (version 2) ...
CGATCGCACAAGCCTCCTCGATCACAGCTACCTCGAGATCGGTCTTGATCCAGCGGGCCTGCTGCATCACGGTGTCGCCATCCACCAGCTCGAGGTCGGGAAAGTGCGCCCGCATCGATTGGATGAACGAGATGTTTGCTTGGTCGACGGCCAGTCTGCCCGTGGTCAGGTCCCTGGCCGCGAGAAGCGGTGTCAGGATGTCGCCGACGAATCCGTCCACCAGCTCTCGCTGCTCCATGATGGGGACCGCGTGGGCCTCACTGATCCAACTCATCCCAAAGCGCGCCTTGTCGATCTCTCCACCTGAGCCGAGGAGAACCGGGTCGGCGTCGGCCGTCAGCAACGCGCCATTGAGTGAAGTGGTCTTACCGGCGATGAGTTGAGCACGCAGCGCCGTCAGGTAGCGGACGTTCTCATCCTTCCACACCAGCACGGCATCGGCGTCGGACTCCTCCAGAGCCACATGGGCCTTGTCCACACGTTGACGTCGAAGCTCACCGAAGTCGTATCGGTCCTCCCAGTCGACTGCGAACGGCCCTTTGGCGTATCTGGCGATGATCCTCTCCTGTCTGCGAGCCACCAATTAGTGGCCCATTCGTCCTGCCCAGGGTTGTTTCGGGGCGGCACCACCATTTAATCTATAGTCGGTATAGTACAGAACGCAGTCCCGACTACCAAGACCTATCATCGGGAACCCATGGGACCTCAATCAGGCAGTCCCAAAAAAAAGGAGAAGGGCCGTGGCGACGGACGACATCTTCCGTCTCGACGCATCGACGTCACGACGGATTACAGCCGTAGACCTGGTTCGTGATGCCCTGCGCGCCGCTATCCTCCGTGGGGACCTCACCGGTGGGTCACGGCTGGTCCAGACCGAGATCGCCAACCAGCTGAGCGTGAGCACCACGCCGGTTCGTGAGGCGATGCGCGATCTGGCCAGCGAGGGTTTGATCACGCTGGATAGTCACCGCATCGGCACCGTCCGGAAACCCGATTGGGATGAGATGGTCGAGATCACCGCGATTCGCCGGGCACTCGAGGACTTCGCCATTGCCCAGGCGATGGCGAACATCACCAGCGCCCAGCTCAATGCGGCAAAGGCTCTGGCCGAAGACCTCTCCCGTGAGGATGACCTCGGCTCCTGGGTGCAGAAGAACAGCCAGTTCCACTCCATTTTCCACCAGGCGACCGGAACCAAACGACTGGGGACCATGCTGCAGGCACTGGAGGAAGCGGGCGGGCTCTTCGTAGCTCAAGCTCAACGGCTACATCCTGAGATCAGGAGAAGAGCGATCGCCGACCATTTCGCGCTTCTGGAGGCTTACGAGGCTCAAGACCTGGATCGTGCCGTCGAGATCCAGCTCGCCCACATCGGGCTACCCCTGGAGGGCGCCGAACTGAACGCCAACCAGGCCGGTTGACCCGGCTTCCCGCTGAAGCTACTCCCAGAGCCCGGCGTACTCCTCCTTGACCTGCGCCAAACCTGTGGTCACCAGCTTGACGTCGTTTGTCGGCGAGATCAGGGTGCAACCCTTTTCGATCAGCATCGCCGCATAGCTCGGGGAAGGAGTCACCGCGCCCCACTGTTTTCCATGGGCACGGCAAGCGGCGGAAACCCGGTCGATTGCTTCGAGAGACTCTGACCCGGTGAACTCCCCGATAACGCCCACCGCTTGACTCAAGTCGGACGGTCCCACGAACAGCAGATCGACTCCGTCGATTGCCGCGATGGCATCGATCTCTTCGACAGCCTGCGCCGTCTCGATCTGAATCGCGACGAAGGTGTCCCGGTTGGACCTCTCTGCGAACTCGGCCAACGGGACCGTCCCGTAGCCACCGTCAAACCCCTGGGGGTTCAAACCACGCCGACCTCTGGGAGCGAACTTCGCCCAGCGCACGAATTCCTCGGCGTGGTCGGCTGAGGTGATCTGAGCTGCCATCACCCCGGTGGCTCCGCTCTCGAAACAACGCGTCACTGTCGCGTAGTCCGTCGGCGGCAATCTCACGAAACAATCCAAACCGTGGGCCATGCCGGCGGTGGCCGCGATCTCGATGTCATGGACGGTCAACCCTCCATGTTCGACATCAATCCAAAACCCGTCGAAGTCACCCTGCATCCCCAGATAGCGGACCATGTTGTGATGGAACATCCGGCCCACCGCGAACACCACCAATCGCTCGCCACGCTGCAGACGATGCTTCATGAGCTCATGCATCTCATCTCTCCTCGGTGCGGATGAGCCCACTCTAGAAGTTAGGTGGGTCCGGTAGAATGTATAATGTAGCTTATGAAATCGACCAATGGCCGCTGTTGGGGGCGATCGAAGTCTCTCGACCGCCACCGATTCTGACGAGGGCCCAATGCCGGTCATCGACATGCACGCCCACGTGACCCCGGAGCGGTACAAGACGGCCATCCGATCCAAAGGAGAATGGCACGGGCTGGACAGGGTGCCCGGAGAGCTCGGTCGGGGAGGCTTTGACAAGTCCCTCCCGGAGCGACTGGAAGAGATGGACTCCCTCGGGGTGGATGTACAGCTGGTGACACCGACCATCGGCTTCTATCAGTACGACAACGATTTGGGTGTCACCCAGCTGATCGCCCGAGAGTGCAATCAGGAGATCGCGGAGATGGTGGAGGAACACCCCACGCGTTTCATGGGATTGGCCACCCTGCCGATGCAGGACATTCCCACCGCCATCGCCGAGCTGGAGAGAGTCGTCACCGAGCTCGGTCTCAAGGGCGCCATCATCAACGACCACGTCCTGGGTCGGACCTACGATGAGCCGGAGTTCCGCCCCTTCTTCCAGGCTGTCGAGGAGCTCGGTGCCCTCCTCTTCTTCCATCAGGGCGGTGGCACCTCGGTGGAGCAGAGGATCAAGCGTTACAAGCTGGGCAACGCAGTGGGCAATCTCACCGAGCGCGCCCTCGTTTTCGCGGCTCTTGTCTTCGGCGGGGTCCTCGACCGCTTCCCTGACCTGAACTTGCTGCTCGCCCACGCCGGGGGATACGCGCCCTATGGGATACCACGGATGGACAAGGTGGCCGGTGCCATGCCGGGAGACTTCGACGGCCAGATGAGACCTCCTTTTCCCGGGGATGACGGCTTCTCCCAGAAGCTGGTACCCAGCGAGTACCTGGGGCGTTTCTACTACGACTGCTGTACCTACAGCGGGCCGGTGCTGCGCTTCTTGATCGACACCGTGGGCATCGATCGGGTGGTCCTGGGCACGGACTACCCGGCCCCGATGGTCCTCCACGATGCGGTCAACTGGGTTCGTGGGTTGCCGGAGCTGACCGGCGACGAGCGGGAAGCAATCCTCGTCGACAACCCGACGCGGATCCTTGGCCCGTGACTAACGACGTGAACCGGCTCAGCTGGGGTGTCATCGGGATCGGCAACATAGTTCAGAGCACCATGGCGCCGGCAATGGTCGACGAACCAGAGTGCGACCTGGTGGCAGCGGTGAGTCGCGATGAGGGGCGCGCCACCGACTTCGCCGCCCGGTTCGGGGCCCGATACACCTATACCGACTACGAGGCGATGCTGGCCAACCCGGAAGTCGAGGCGGTGTTCATCGCGACTCCAAATGCCCTGCATGCAGACCAGGTGATCGCTGCCGCCCGAGCCGGCAAGCACGTTCTATGTGACAAGCCGCTGGCGACAAACGTGCCCGACGCGGAGCGGGCCGTGGAGGCCTGCTCGTCGGCGGGGGTGAAGCTGGGCATCAACTTTCACAACCGCCATCTCCCATGGGTGCAGGACGTGAGACGTCTGATCGCTGATGGGCTGATCGGCGAAGTCGAGGCGGTCCACTTGCAGGTCGGCTCCGGGCCCCGTCACTACGACAATTGGCGCGCCGACCCCCAAATCGCCGGTCTGGGGTCGGTGCACAACGTCGGAGTTCACGGTCTCGACTTCCTCAGGGTGATCCTCGACTCCGACCCGATCGAGGTGATGGCTATGTTCGACCGAGGCCCCGCTACCGGCCAGGTCGAGATGCTCGCCCTGCTCCTGATTCGGTTCGGGAACGGTGCCATGATCCAGTACAACGCCAATGAGCGGCTACGAGACCCGCTCAACGACATCGTGATCTACGGGACCGCAGGCCGGGTCGTTGGGCGGTCCTTCACCCGCTCGCGCAATGACGGCGAGTTGGCGGTCCTCACCGACAGCGGGGAGACAATCACGCGCTATCCCGCCCCCGAGGCGCACCGTCTCTCCTTGGCGGCTTTCACAAGTGCCGTGCTCCATGGCGACGAGCCGACTGCCTCCGGGCTCGACGGGCTGGCCAGCGCCCAGGTCTGCGCGGCGATCGACCGATCGGCGCGGGAGGGCCGTTTGGTGCGGGTGGTTTACTGACATTCTCGTGTCCGATCCCTTAGAGCATTCACGAGTCGAGCCGGTCCTCCAGGTCGAAACGGTCTGCCAGTTTCTGCAACTGCCCCAAGAGGATCTCTGACACCGGGATCCCCTCTTGTCGCTGATCCCGTGTCAGGGCGGCGGCCGTCTCACCAGGGAGGTGAACGCTGCCCGGATCCCCAGCGGCGCGTAGGGCACGCAGTTGGTGGTCCACCGCCGCTTTGAACTCGTCGGAGTCGCGAAACAGGTCGGGGCGCATCGCCAGGATGGCCTGACCCGTATTGGCTGCCTGGTCGGGAACCCCGCGGTGGTCGATCACCTCGGTCCCGAACGCGGCGGCGTTGAGCACCCCGGCGAGAAGCCCGATCGCGATGTTGAGTCCCGACCCCTTGTATCCGCCGATCGGCATCAGGAACCCCTCGTCTGCCCGGTTCGGATCGACAATCGGGTTGCCCGCCAGGTCCACCACCCAGCCCTCCGGCATCTGTTCGCCCTTCTGGGCGACCACCTTGATGGTTCCGTGAGATGTCACGGTGGTGGCGATGTCGAGCAGGAAGGGATCCTCCTCGCCGGCCGGGATCGCGATCGAGATCGGGTTGGTGCCCAGCAGACGCTCTCGACCTCCCCACGGTGGCATCACATTGGCGCTCGCCACCGCGAAATAGACCGCGATGAGATCGTGACGAAGCGCCATCGAGGTGTACACCCCGGCTGCGCCGGCGTGATTGGAGTGAACCGTGCCCACCCATGCCATCCCAGACTCCGTCGCTTTGGTGATCGCCGTCTCAACGGCGCGGGTCATCACGACCTGGCCGAGGCCGTTGTCGCCGTCGACCAGCGCACTGACCGCAGACTCCCGTCGCAGGGTGATCGCGGGTCGAAGGTTGAATCCACCGGCCTCGATGCGGGGAACGTACTGGGGAACCCGGATCAACCCATGCCCGGTCCTGCCCCGGAGATCGGCTTCGAGAAGCCGGCGGGCGGTTGTCTCGGCATGATCGGGGAGAACGTCCAACGCGACAAGGAGCTGCGTGACGAATAGCTCCAGACGCTCGAGGGGGAACCTCACCGTGCGAACTGTTCCACCGTCTCGCCGGTGTCGGCAAATGTCCTGGTCACATCGGTGCTTCCGTACACCCAGAGGATCCTCATCACCGTTTCTCCGGTGTTGATGAATCTGTGCCACTCACCAGGCGCGATCTGGGTGGTGTCAAAAGGCCGGGCAGGCACCTGCTCCCCGTTCAGCTCGGCCAGACCCTTCCCTTCGATGACCGTGACCTGTTCGATCGTGTTGTGGCTGTGGAGCCTGATGGCGGCACCGGGCGGGAAACTGGTGATCCCCATTGTGAAGCCCTGGCCCTCGAGGGGATTGGGTGTGAGCCTGATGCTCTCGATTCCGTCCCCCCGGGCAACCGGCTCCGCTCCGTCGAACCTGATCAGCTTTGCCATGTCAATGTCTCCCTGGCCTCACGCCATGAACCTACCGCCGTTGACCGAGACGGTCTGCCCGGTCATGAACCCGGCCTCGGGGCTTGCCAGGAACAACACCCAATGAGCAAGCTCCTCCGGTCGCTGATAGCGACCGAGCGGGATGGCTTCCGCCGTCTCCTTCAGTTCGGCTTCGTTGCGAAGCTCCTCGATCCGCTCAGTCAGGACCGCGGAAGGGGCCAGCGCATTGACCGTGATCCCCTCCGGGGCCAATTCGGTTGCCATGGCCCTGGTCAGGGCATGGACTCCGGCCTTTGCTGCCACGTACGGCGGAGCCGTCCGCCACCCTGCGGTTTGGCCGGCAAGAGATCCCAGGTTGATGATGCGCCCCGTTTGGGATCGCCGGAGCAAGGGCAGCGCGGCCCGTGTCATCAGGAATACCGAGGTCAGATTGACGTCGACGACGTGCCGCCACTCGTCGACGGTGGTGTCCTCGATGCCTCGGGCCACGCCAAACCCGCCTGCGTTGTTGACCAGCACGTCGATCCGATCGGTGGCATCGCTTATCTTGCCGATGGTCGCGGCGACCTGCTGTTCGGAGGTCAGGTCGCATTCGATGAACCTGGCCCCGTCGATCCCGGCGGCCGCTGCCGCTCCTCGGACGGCGTCGACATCGACCAGGAACACCGTGCCACCGGCCGCTCCGAATGCCGTCGCGCACGCTTTCCCGATGCCGACCGCCGCCCCGGTGACGACCACTACCCGGTCCTGGAAGCTGGAGCTCATGACCGAGCCAGATCGAACAGCTCCCCGGGAACCCCTTCATGGGCGCGGGCGATCGCGGGCGCCGAGACGTCGACGAAGGCGGCATGCTGCTCAGGGGTGAGATCCACAAACGCAACCCCGGAAGCTTCGAGCTCGATCCGGAGGTCGGCCTCCATCCGTTCCGCCGTCTTGCGTTGGACCTCGACCGCGCTGCGGGCGGCCTTGCCCACATTGGCTTGGAGGTCGGGAGGGAACGCCTCCCAGGTGGGCCGATGGGCAAAGAGACCGCGGGCGCCGTAGAGATGACCGGTCATGGTGACGTGCCCATGCACTTGATCCACCCCGTAGGCGACGGTGTTGGCCAGGGGATTCTCTTGGGCGTCGACATCGAGCCGTCTTATCAGTTGGATCCCGTGGCTCAGCTCCACTGCCACCGGAATCGCTCCCCAGCACCTGATCAACTCCTCGTGCACCACATTGGGCTGGAGTCGTACCGACATCCCCCTGCAGTCCTCCGGCATGTGAACCGGGCGGAGTCGGTTGGTCAGATGCCGGAAGCCGTTGTCCCAGAAACCGAGGGCTTCGAAACCGGTGGAGGCCCGCACCGCCACGGCCAGAGCCTCGCCCAGTGGCCCGTCCAACGCCCGATGAGCCATGGCCAAGTCGTCGAACAGGAACGGTGTCTCCAGCACATTCAGCTCGGGGACTCTCGATCCGAGATAGCTGGAGGAGAAATAGCAGAGAAACATGTGCCCCGACTCGACCAACTCGAAGAGATCGGTGTTCGGTCGACCGTCGTCCATGATGTTCCAGGTGACCTCCACCCCAACTTCGCCGTTGGTCTCACTCTCGACGACTCGACGAAACACTTCGAGCCCCTCTCCATGGGCACTTTCTCGGGGCCCGTAGCCACCAACCCAAAGTGTTTGGGTGCTCATCGCCACAAACTAGGTCGTCGAATGGGAAGAGCCATGATCGATCGTATATGATGCAGGATCGGTCTGTCGAACGGGGTTAGGAGTTTCGAGATGTCCCAGGAGCCTTGGAAAACTGACAACTGGTTCTCCAGCCCGTGGAACTACCTGCCCGAGGTGACCAAGGGATTCAACATCCCGGCACAGGTCCAGGTCCATGATGTGACCCTCCGCGACGGTGAGCAGCAGGCCGGCGTCGAGTTCAACGCCGACGACAAGGTGCGAATTGCAGTCGCCCTGGCCGAGGCCGGGATCCATCGTATCGAAGCGGGTCTTCCGGCGGTGTCGCCGGCCGACAAGCAGGCGATCGAGCGAATGGTGGCCGAAGGTCTGCCTTCCGAGATCTACGCCTTCAGCCGTTGCACCGTCCCCGACGTCGAACTTGCACTCGATTGTGGTGTGACCGGTGTGGTGATGGAGGTTCCCGCCAGCCATCACCTCATCGAGAAGGCCTATCGCTGGCCGGTGGAACGAGCTATCGATGCGTCAGTCGAGGCAACCAGATATGCCCACGAGAACGGCCTCAAGGTGACTTTCTTTCCCATCGACGCCACACGGGCCACGATGACCGAGCTGCTCGACGACCTCGAGGCGGTCGCCACCGATGGCCATGTTGACAACATCGCATTGGTCGACACGTTCGGTGTCACCTCACCCCATGCCATCCGTTATTACACGCAGCGGGTTCGAGAACGGATCGATGTCCCCCTGGAGACCCACTTCCACATGGACTTCGGCATGGGCGTCGCCAACACCGCCCTGGCGGTGGCAGAAGGAGCCTCGGTCATCCACACCACGGTGAGCGGGATCGGCGAACGCGCCGGGAACGCCCCGACCGAGGAGACCGTCCTCGCCTTGCTCACCATGTACGGCATCGACACCGGGATCAAGACCGAGAAGTTCACCGAGATCGCTCGTTTGGTGGCCGAGCTCTCCGGGGTCACCCAACCGGCGAATCGACCGGTCACCGGGGACATGCTCTACAACGTCGAATCCGGGATCATCGCCACATGGGTCAAGAACGTCGGCGACGAGTTGCTCGAGCCCTTCCCCTTCCGACCGGAGCTGGTGGGTCAAGCTCCTCCCAAGATCGTGCTTGGCAAGGGGTCGGGTCTGGACTCGATCGGGATCTGGCTCGGCAGACATGGGATCCACGACGCCGAGACCAAAGAGATCGAGGCGATCCTCGCCGAGGTCAAGGGCCGCTCGCTGGCCAAGAAGGGCCTCCTCGACGACGACGAGTTCCTCGACATCGTCCGGGAAGTGATCCCGGATAAGGTCACTGACATCAGCCCCAGGGAGGGAAGCAAGTAATGAGAGAAGCATTCTTCGGGTTGAGCACCGACTGGAAGGAGGGGATCAACTGGGCCAACGTGCGCGATTGGCGCCTGAAGCGGGCCCATGAAGAGATGGAGAAGGCCGGGCTTGGCGCACTGCTGCTCTTCTACGACGAGAACATGAGATATGTCTCCTCGACCCTCACTCCGGGCTGGAACCGGCTCAAGCCAGGATTGCGCTACGTGGTGCTCCCCGCGGGCAAACCACCCATTGTCTACGAGCAGGGTGACATCGGGTTCCACCTCGAAGTCCACAACCCGTGGATCCCCAAGGAGAACATCCGCCACTCCTACATTTGGATCAAGGGTGCCGTCGGCCCGGCTGCCGAGCAACAAGTCAACAAGTTCGTCAACTCTCTGCTCAACGATCTCGAGGACGCCGGAGTCAAAGACCAGCCACTGGGCGTCGACTTCATCGACATCAACCTGCTTCGTGAGTTCGAAAAGCGGGAGATCAACTGGACCGACGGCATGACCCCGATGATGAATGCCAGGGCGATCAAGAGCCCGGACGAGATCAAGGCCTTCTCCATCGTCGGCGCGATCTGCGACTACGTCCACTACGAGCTCACCAACTACATCACGCCCGGCATGACCGAGAACGAGGTCGCCGCATTCGGATTCGAGAAGCTCTATTCGATCCCCGGCATGGAGGACGTCGAGGATGTCATCGTGTCGTCGGGCCCCAATGCCTGGCCGAACTGGCGGAACTTCTCCGACCGGATGATTCGCCCTGGTGAGCTGGTAATAATCGACCTCGCCGCCCTCACCTGGAACGGGTTCAAGTCGTGTGTCTATCGGACATACTGCGTCGGTGGCAAACCGACCGACGAGCATCAGAAGACCTATGACGCCGCCCACAAGTGGTTGTGGGATTCCATCGCAATGGTCAAGCCCGGAGTCACCACCGCCGACGTGGCCGCCAAATGGCCCTCGGCGCAGGAAGCCTGGGGCTACGAGGAGGAAGACCAGGCAGCAGCCAACAACTGGGGCCATGGCCTGGGTCTGGCCCAATACGATCCGCCGGTGATCTCGCGCATCTGGTCGCTCGACCACCCGGTTGAGATCCAGACCGGGATGACATTCGCTCTCGAGACCCAGAACGGCAAGCTCCACGATCATGGCGTCCGTCTCGAGGAAATGCTCTACGTGACGGACACCGGCTACGAGATGGTCTCGACCTACAAGCAACACGAGATCATCTCGATCACCTGACCGTGTGACCCTCGACCTCGACTCCGAGGCAAGTCTCGACCCGGCGCGGGTCGGTTCCAAGGCGGCGTTTCTGGCCATTGGCCGGCGTGCCGGTCTCCCGGTGCTGCCCGGTCAGGTGGTCGAGGCTTCCGCCTCCCGCCATCACATGGGCGTGGGGGCGATCACCCTGGCCAGCAGCGGTTCTGGCGCCGCCAGGTTGGCGGTGATGTCCGAGCCCGTGGACGACGCCGACCGGCTGATCGAGTCGACGTCCGACCTCGGCGCGCGCCTCGTCGTCCGCTCCTCGACAATCCTCGAGGCGTCGGGCCAGTGGTCGGGCGCGTTTGCCTCGTATCTGGACATACGACCGAGCGAGCTGCCCAAGGCAGTTGTCGGTTGCTGGGCGTCGGCGTTCACCGTGTCGAGCCTGGAGCGGCAGCAGATGGCAGGCGTCGAGCCGGGATCACTCCCTATGGCCGTGCTCATCCAGAGAGAGTTGGACCCGGTGGCCGGCGGTATCGCCCAGATCGAAGAGGACGGGTCGGTCGTGGTCCACGGAATCAAAGGGTCGCCGGCGCCTTTGCTCCAGGGATGGGCAAACGGCAGCCGGGCGACTCGCGGTGAGGGCTGGCATGGCGATGAGCTGATCGAGTTGATCGGAAGTGACGCACTCGACGAGATCGGCATCCAGCTCGAGAGAGCGTGGGACTCGCTCGGGGTGAGCCGTTGTGAGTGGGTCATCGACGAGAGAGTTTGGCTGGTCCAGCTGGGGATGCGTGACCGGGCCCCGAGCCCGATAGCGGCCCCGATCGAGATGGGGGACCCCGGTGTGGTTCCCGTGGCCCGAGTGGCAGCCCGGGCGCCGGGACGGCTCGGAGAGGAGTTGATCCTGCCCTGGGCCATCGCCGGCGATCTTCCCTGGTCATCGTCGGCACGGGAAGGCCAATCACCGCTCTCCCCCCGGGAGGCGATCGAACTGCGTGATCGCCTCGTCTCCCAGGTGTGGGGTCTCCCGCCAGACCGGGCGATGGTCGCTTCGAGCCACTGCATCAGAGCCCTGCTCGGGCCGGATCCGGCCTCTGGTCTTCCGTTGCTCGCCGCCGTTGGCCGACCGGAGCCCGAATCTGCACTCCGGCTGCTCGCCCACGTCGAAAACTCGCTGCGCCCGAGCCACGCCACCCGTCTTGGCATCGGCCGTTGGGAGCCATTCGTGGCCTCGGTCGCCCTCGCCTTCGGGACCCGATACCCCGGTACCCCGGCATCACCCGGGATCGGCGCCGGGATGCGGGCGCACATCGACCATCCTGACGCCATCGACCGCTTCCGAGGCCGCAGCATGGTCACCGCGCCCCAACCGGTTCCCAATCTGGCGCCCCTGCTCTGGGACGCGGCCGGATTGGTCACCGAGACCGGCAGCCCGGCCGCCCATCTCTTTGAGTCGGCCCGGGCCTTGGGGATCCCGGCGGTGTGCGGCGTGGAGTTGACCGACGCAAACCAGATCGTGGCCGTCGACGGGAACACCGGCGTTGTCGCCACATTGAGCGCGAATGGGGCGGACGATGTCTGAGCAAATAGGGGTGATCGGTCTTGGTGTCATGGGATCGGCGATGACCCGCAATCTGCTGACAGCGGGGTTTCGGGTCGTCGGGTTCGACATCGACGCTCAGCAACGCTCCCGGTTCTTGGAGATGGGAGGCACGGAGGCGTCGAACGCCGGTGACGTAGCCACAGCAGCAGATTTGGTGGTCTTTTCCCTTCCCACCACCTCGGCACTGGCCGCCGTTGTCGCCGAGATCGGGGAGAGGGCGAGCCCAGGTCTCGTCTGCCTCGAGACGGGCACCTTCCCTCTCCAGGCGAAGCTCGATGCCCGCGAGACACTGTCCAAGGCGAATGTCGACCTCCTCGACACACCTCTCTCCGGCACCGGGCTCCAGGCGGCCGACGCCACCCTGGTCGTTTTCGCCTCGGGCAGCCGTCAGGGCTGTGAGCAGGCCCGTCCGGTCTTCGACGTGATCGGTCGCTCGACCCACTATCTGGGAGAGTTTGGCAACGGTTCGAAGATGAAGTACATCGCCAATCTGCTGGTGGCCGTCCACGGCCTGGCCGCGGCCGAGGCTCACGCGCTGGGCATCGCCGCGGGGCTCGATCCCTCCTCGGTGCAAGAGGTTATGGAAGACGGGGTCGGCTCATCGAAGATTCTCGAGATCCGAGGACCGATGATGGTCGCTGACGACTACCCGGCCGCGGCCCGTCTCGACATCCTCCTCAAGGACGCCGGGATCATCCAGGACTTCGCCAGGACTGTCGGCGCCCCCACCCCGCTGCTCGACGCGGCGCTGCCCGTGTACCGGGAGTCGAGCGAGGCTGGTCTCGGAGATCTCGATGCCGCGGCTCTCTGTCGCTACCTGGAAGCGCTGGCTGGGTTGAAGCGATGATCGGTCGGCCTCTTCGCCGTCTCGAGGATCCCCGTCTGGTGACCGGTCAGGGGCGATACGTCGACGACATTGCGGTCGAGGGGCTGCTCCATGCAGTTTTCGTGCGCAGCATCGAGGCCCACGCCACGATCGGGGCGATCTCGGTCGATTCTGCCTCTCTCGGTGACGCCCGGGTCTATACCGCCGCCGACCTGGGGCTGACAGCGCCGATGCCCAACCAGAACCCGTCGCCCATCATCACCCAGTCGATCCAGGCCCCACCCCTGGCTTTCGAAGAGGTCTGTTATGTCGGCCAGCCGATCGCGGTGGTGGTGGCCGACTCCGTGGCAGCTGCCATCGATGGCGCCGAGGCGGTCCAGGTCGACTATGACCCGCTTCCCGCGGTGGTGGACCACCACCTTGCACTGGCTCCGGACTCCCCACTCGTGCATGCCGGCTCGACCTCGAACCTGGTGGCCACTCTCACCGCCGGTTACGGAGAGCTCGACGCGGCATTCGCCTCGGCCGATCGCACCGTGATCGTCGACATCGACCAGCACCGTGGGGCCCTCGCATCGATGGAGGGACGGGCCGTGCTCGGCCGATGGGACGACGCCGACTCGAGGCTCAATCTATGGAGCTCGACCCAGTCTCCGCACGCGGTGAAGGCCAACCTCGCCCCCTATCTGGGGCTCTCCCCCGACGAGCTGCGGGTCATGGCACCCGATGTCGGTGGTGGGTTCGGGCCCAAAGCTGCCATCTACTCGGAGGAGTATGTGATTGCCGCCCTCGCCCGTCGTCTGGGGAGCCCGGTCAAGTGGTCCGAGTTGAGACGAGAGCACTTCACCTCCACCATGCAGCAGCGGGGCCAGAGCGGCCGGGTGGAAGCGGCACTGGATGACTCTGGCCGGATCCTGGGTCTCAGGTTCCGGCTGATCCACGACTGTGGTGCCTATGTGCCGTATGGGGTGGTAGTGCCGATGACCACACTCCGGCTTCTCTCCGGCCCCTACGTCGTCCCGGCGCTCGATGCCACCATCGAGGTCGTCTTCACCAACGCCACTCCCACCGGCGCCATTCGGGGAGCCGGGCGACCCAATGCGACTTTTGCCCTCGAGCGGCTGATGGATGCGATCGCCCGGGAGCTCGACCTAGATCGGGGGGAGGTGAGACTTCGCAACTTCATCCAACCCGACGCCTTCCCTCACCAGGTGAGTATCACCGGCTCCGACGGCAGACCGATCACCTACGACGGAGGCAACTATCCGGGCGCCCTGGAGACAGCCCTCGAGGCGGCGGGTCTCGAAGGGTTCGAAGAGCGCAAGGCAAGGTCGAGCCGGGATGGGCTGATGCGCGGCTATGGAATCGCCTCCTACGTGGAGGACACCGGGTTGGGACCCTACGAGGGGGTTCGCATGGAGGTGCTGACCAATGGCGACGTCTTGGTCGAGACCGGCGCTGCCTCCCAGGGTCAAGGCCATGCCACCGTCTTCGCCCAGATCTGTGCCGGTCATCTCGGAGTGAGCCCGGACCGCGTCAGAGTCCATGGCGGCGACACCGGGCGCTATGGGCATGGGATCGGGACCGTCGCCAGCCGCACAGGCCAGACGGCGGCCTCTGTCGTCCATCTCGCCGCCGAGGAGTTGGCGGCGACCATCAAGGAACTGGCCGCCAAGCGGCTCGAAGCTGCTGTCGAGGACATAGTCCTGGTCGATGGCACGGCAATGGTGGTAGGGGCACCGGGGTCAGGGGTTCCCTTGGGTGAACTGGCATCGGCCCTTCAGCCCAAGCTCGGTGGGGCACTTCCGGAGGGGCAGCAGAGACCCGGGCTCTCAGTGGAACGGGTGCTCCCATTCGCCGGATTGGCGTACACCTTCGGGACCCATGTCGCCGAGATCGAGCTCGACCCCGAGACCGGCCACGTGAAGGTGGTCAACTACGTCGTGGTCCACGATTGCGGCACCCTGATCAACCCCATGATCGTCGACGGTCAAATCGATGGAGGGGTGGCCCACGGGCTGGGCAACGCGCTCATGGAGCATGTTCAATTCAGCGAGAGCGGCCAACCACTGACCACCTCGCTCATGGACTACCGGCTGATGACCGCGGTGGACATGCCTCCTCTGGTCAAGATCCACACCGAGACACCATCGCCGACCAACCCGCTAGGCGCCAAAGGGGCCGGGGAAGGGGGAACCATTCCCGCCGCCGCCGCTGTTGTTTCCGCCATTGAGCACGCTCTGGCCGACCATGCCGTGGTCGTGAATCATCATCCGGTGAGCGCGGAGTGGGTATTTCGGGCGCTGGCGTCCTCCCCTGAGTGAGCCAGAAAGGCGCGGAGCCGTTCAAGGTCCGTTCACTCACCGCCTCGGTCTACGTTCCCAACCTCCTCTTCGCCATCGGCCAGGGAGCGGCGCTGCCCGTCATCGCCCTGCTCGCCCTCGACCTTGGCGCATCACCCGCCATGGCGGGGGCGATCGTCGCCCTGCGCGGGATCGGCACCCTGCTTTTCGACGTGCCCTCGGGCATCCTGGTCGCCCGTTTCGGCGATCGCCGGGCGATGACCTGGGCCACCGCAGCCCTCGGTGTCATCGCCGTAGCGGTCGGCATGCGGCCTTCACTTCCGGTGTACGCAGGGTTGATCCTGATCATGGGGTGTGTCTGGTCGGTGTGGGCCCTGGCTCGGCTCTCCTACGCCACCGAGTCGGCTCCGCTCCGGCACCGGGGCAGGGTGATGTCGATGATGGGGGGCACCATGCGGATCGGTCATTTCGTCGGGCCACTGATCGGAAGCCTGGCGGTCGTCCCCCTTGGGTTGGCCGGCCCGTTCTTCGTCCAGGCCCTTCTCGCGGTGGCCGCCGCACTCAGCCTGGTATTGGCGGCTGAGGGTTTGACGCCTCAACAGCCGCCGCGCTCTATGCCGGTTTCGATGAGACAGATGGCCCGCGAGCACCGACGCACCCTGGCGACGGCCGGCTTCGTCGCCGTCACCGTGCAAGTCCTGCGTAGCTCGCGCCAGGCGGTCGTCCCCCTGTGGGGCGACCAGATCGGGCTCAACGCCAGCCAGGTGTCCCTTATCTTCGGCGCCTCGTCGGCGATCGAGATGGTCCTGTTCTACCCGGTGGGGATGCTGATGGATCGGCGGGGTCGGAAGTGGGCTGTGATCCCCTGTCTCCTCCTGCTCTCGGCGGGGATGGGCCTGGTCCCACTGACCACAGAGTTCACCGGCCTCCTCCTCGTCGGTCTGTTCCTGGGTTTTGCCAACGGTCTCGGCTCCGGGATCAACATGACGCTCGGCTCCGACCTCTCCCCCGCCCTGGGGCGAAGCCAGTTCCTCGGCTTGTGGCGAATGGTGACCGACCTGGGATCGGCGGGAGGTCCCCTCCTGGTCGCCATTGTCACCTCCCTTGCCTCGCTGGGTGCGGCCCCGGTGGCGGTGGCCCTCATCGGCCTTGTCGGCACGGGGGTGATGTGGAAGGCGGTCCCCGAGACGCTGAGCCAGGACCTCGAATGACCCTCATATCCTCAGCGGCCGGGAAGGGATGAAAGATGGATTTCGGTATCAGTGGAAAGACCGCCTTGCTCACGGCATCCAGCCGAGGGTTGGGGAAGGCATGCGCCCTGGCACTGGCCGGAGAAGGCGTCAACGTCTTCATCAACGGGTTGAGCGAAGACAACCTGGCCCGGGCGGCGGAGGAGATACGAGCCCAGCACGGCGTCCAGGTGGTCACGGTGGTAGCCGACATAAACACCGCCGAGGGTCGCGACCTGCTCCTGGCGACCTGTCCGGACCCCGACATCCTGGTCAACAACAACTGGGGACCACCACCGGGCAAATGGGAGGACTTCGAATACGACGATTGGCTGCAGGCAGTCGAGTCCAACATGTTGGCTCCCCTGATGATGATCCGCGGTGTGGTTGGAGGAATGAAGGAGCGCCGCTTCGGGCGAATCGTCAACATCACCTCCCAGATGGTGAAGTCACCTTTTGCGGTGATGGGTCTATCGGCCGGCGCCAGGACTGGTCTCACCGCAGCCGCCAAAGCCTTGTCGCGCGAAGTGGCCGAGTTCAACGTGACCATCAACAATCTGCTCCCGGAGCGAATCGACACCGAGCGGCAGGTCTACATGGCCAGGCAACGGGCCGAGTCGGCCGGGATCACCTACGACCAGGCCCGTCAGGAGATAGTGGAGAGCATCGCAGCCAAGCGCATGGGCCGGCCCGAGGAATTCGGCGCCGCCTGCGCTTTCCTGTGCAGCACACAGGCGTCGTACATCTCAGGCCAGAACCTTCAGCTCGACGGTGGCTCGTACCGGGGGACGTTCTAGAGCATTTCAACCGCTTCGCGCCCGCAAGCCCCCTCCGGCCCTGGCGGGCCACCTCCCCCAACAGTCGCTTCGCTCCTGGGGGAGGAAACAGAACCCCTCCGGCCCTTCCCTTCAGTCCTCCACGATGGCGACGGCACGGGTGGGGCCACCGTGCGCTCCGACCACCTTCAAGGGGAATCCGACGAAGGTGAACCTCTTCCCGACCACTTCGGTCAGCACCAGGTTCTCGTAGTGCGTCTTGTGCACCCGGCGGCACATCATGTGAACCGGGTAGGTGGTCGAAGTCGGGTTGTCGGGGGTTGGTGAGTCCACGCCGAAGGTGGTGACTTCCCGGTCGATGATCCACTGACAGGCCGACTCCCCCAGCCCGGCGAAGTTGGTCAGGTACTCGTTGCTCCCGGCGTACTTGTCGAAGGTGCCGGTGTAGAAGAAACAGTGGTCACCTTGGTGCAACTCCAACCCGGAATCGGCGAGAACGCTGTCCAGGTGGTCGGCGGTGATGTCGGTCTTCTCCGGGAACATCGAGACATCGAGACAGATCGCCGGCCCGTAGAAGAGATCGAGGTCCATCTGGTCGATCGTCTCGGCGTTCGGGTCCGGGTCGAGATGGCTGAAGGAGTCGACATGGGTGGGGCCGTTGTCGTTGAGCATGAAACCCCAGGTCTGGAATGAGAACTCGCTGGTGAACCGGGGAGCGGTCTCCTCATGGGTGACGTGTTGGAAGGTCACGGTCTTCAGATGACCGGGGTAAACCTTCATGCCCTCGTAGATGGGCTGGGACAGATCGACCAGTCTCATTGGGTCTCCTCGTCGTGCCGGGATTCTGAGTCGACCGGCATGATCCCATAGAATGCACGACCGACAGGTCAGCTTCCCGCCGTGTCGGATCACCCGAACCGACTCGGGTGATTCCCGGATGGTCACGCGGGCGAGGCCGAGGGAAGGGTGATCAGTTGAAAGATCGTCTGCGACGTTGGCGGCGCAATGCGGTGGTCGACGTGACACCATTGCGCCAGGTGCCCGGCTATCGGTGGCTCTTCGCCGGTATGTTATTCGCGCAAGCCGGGCGCCAGCTGACGGTGGTCGCTGTTCCCTGGCAGGTTTTCGAGCTCACCGGGTCCACGCTGGCAGTAGGTCTGCTTGGTCTGGTTCAACTCGTGCCGCTGCTGGTTGTGTCATTGGTCGGCGGTGCACTTGCCGATGCAGTCAACCGACGTCGACTCCTCGTCGTTTCCCAGGTGGTGCTCGCCGGCACCGCCGCCGGGCTCCTCTGGAACTCCACCATGGAGACCCCGTTGATCTGGCCGCTTTTCGTCCTGACCGCGGTCAACGCGGGGATTTCGGCGATCGACTCACCGGCGCGTCAGGCCCTGGTCCCCGGTCTGGTCGGGCGTGCGCTGCTCCCCTCGGCCATGGCCCTGAACCAGACCCTGACCAATGTCGCCAAGGCGGCCCTGCCTGCCGTCGGGGGGATCCTCATCGCCAAAGCAGGCCTTTCCTTCAGCTATGGCCTCGAAGTGGTGCTGTTCCTGACCAGTGCCGCCCTCATCTACCGGGTCGCCGAGCCTCCGGTTGAAGGGACCGTTCGCAGCTTCGGGCTTTCCTCGATCCTCGAGGGGCTCAGGTATCTCAAAGGCCGGAAGCTGATTCAGGGCACACTCCTCATCGACCTCAACGCGATGGTGTTCGGGATGCCCACCGCGCTGTTCCCGGCCATCGGAACCGAGGTCCTGGGCGGTGACGCCTCGACTGTCGGCCTGCTCTATGCGGCTCCGGGAATCGGCGCACTGGTAGGCGCCGTGACCTCGGGATGGGTGGCCAGGGTTCGCCGTCAGGGCCGGGCGATCATGCTGGCAGTGGTCGGGTGGGGATTGGCAATGGCCGTGTTTGGGCTGACCAGCTCACTGACCCTTGCTCTGATCATGCTGGCCATAGCTGGCGCCGCCGACGTGGTCTCGGCCATCTTCCGTGGCACCGTGTTCCAGCTGGCCGCCCCCGACGCTCTCCGAGGACGTCTGTCGTCGATACACATGGCGGTGGTGGCGGGTGGCCCCAGGCTGGGCGATCTGGAAGCCGGTGTGGTCGCCGCCGTGACCTCGGTCAGGTTCTCCGTGGTCTCAGGGGGTCTGGCTTGTGTCCTGGGAGCAATGGCCATCGCCCGCTGGGCGCCCGAGTTTGCCGGCTACCGATACCAGCCCGATGGCGTCGACCCGACAGGGCCTGATCTGGCTAAACCGGCTGACACGTGAGACGACCCACCCGATACCGGTCATGCTCGACGTCATCGAGTTCAGTCGAGTCCGAAGACCCGGACCGCGTTGGCTCCGTGAATGGCAGCGCGTTCGGTGTCGGTTATGCCATCGGTGGCTGCGATCAGCCCGAGAGGATCGGTCTCGCTCATGTCGAACGGGTAGTCGGTTCCCAGCATCACCCGCTCGACACCCACGACCTCGATCAAATGACGAAGGTAGAGCGGTTGAAAAACCATGGTGTCGTAGTGAAACCGTTTCATATACGTGCTCGGAGGGTGCTCGGGGATCTTGACCCGAGTCTCGGGGCGAACCTGCCAGACGTGGTCCGCCCGGGAACTGTAGAACGGCAAATAGCCGCCGCCGTGGAGCAAGACCAGCTTGAGCGTTGGGTGCTCTTCGAAAAGACCGCTGAAGATCATCCTGGTGGCTGCGACCATCGTCTCCAGCGGGTTGCCGATGCAATTGGTCAGGAAATAGTCGCCGAAGCGGAGACCCTCGGGGTAACCGCTCGGATGCAAGATCACCGGTATGCCCTTCGCCTCGACCGCGGCCCAAAACGGCCGGAAGCGTTGCTCGTCGAGATTGTGCCCGTCGACCGTGCCGCCGACCTGGAGACCCTTGAAGCCGAGCTCGTCCACCGCCCGCTCCATCTCGGCGATGGCCAGGTCGGTGTCCTGCAGCGGGACCGTTGCCCCCATCGCCACGAATCTCTCGGGGTTGGCGGAGACAGCCGATGCGAGGTTGTCGTTTTGGATACGGGCCGACTCGGCCGCCGGCGAAGCCGGCGCCCAGTAGAAGTACTCCGAAACAAACGTGGCGAGACCCTGGACGTCGATCCCCATACGGTCCATGTGCTCGATCCGGGCCCCGGGGTTGGTGAGGGCCTCGTGGATGGAGGGATACATCACCTTGTTGTGATCCTTGGAATCCTGGCCCATGAAATAGTCGTAAGGCTCGTACTCGGGTCGTCGGTGTGGCTCGACGAGAGCACGACTGGCGGGCGTCGCCAAATGGCAGTGGATATCGATCTTCTTCATGGCGACCACACTTGCTGGATGACGGGTTGCGGCACCATAACGCCTCCGGGTGGGGACGGATGGCTCACATGACGGGCCCGGTCAGAGACCTCATCTGGGAGGATGACGACCTCGCCGAGGACGGGCGGAGACTCACCCGCCCCGCCATCTATCTCTTGTTGGCAACGGTCGTCCTGGTGCTTGGCCTGAACTGGCCGATCATGGCCACCGCACTCGAGTCGATCACACCGCTCTGGATGGGCGTGTTCAGGGTGGCGGGAGCGGCAGTCGTGGTGACCACTATCGGTGCGGTTCAGGGCAAGATGTCGGTTCCACCCCGGCGCGACCTCCCGATGATCGTCTCACTGGCGGTGTTCCGGCTGGCTGCGGTGTTCGTATTGGTCTTCACCGCACTCGAATTGGTGCCCCCCGGCCGGTCGTCAGTTGTGGTGTGGACGACGAGTCTATGGACCGTGCCGATCGCGGCCGTCTTCCTCGGAGAGCGGATGAGCGGCCGGCGTTGGGTGGGACTCGCCCTCGGCGTCGCCGGCGTGGTGGTGCTCTTCGAGCCATGGGCTTTCGATTGGGAGGAGCCCGGTGTCGCTCTGGGACATGCTCTCCTCATCCTCGCCGCCATCACCAACGCGGCCACTTCGGTTCACATCCGTGGTCATCGCTGGACCATCACGCCCCTCGAAGCGATCCCGTGGCAGCTGCTGGGCGCTGCGGTGCCGCTAGTCACTCTGGGTCTGATCGTCGACGGTCCGCCGGTGATCGACTGGACCCCGCAATTGGTTTGGATCGTCCTCTATCAGGGCATGCTGGCCACGGGAATCGCCTTCTGGGCCCAGATCGTGATCCTGCGCAACTTCTCGGCGGTGTCGACCAACTTGACACTCATGGCGGTCCCGGTGGTCGGAGTGGTCTCTTCGGCCGTGTTGCTGGGTGAGGATGTCACCACCGCGCTCGGCATCGGACTGGTCCTGGTGATCGCGGGTGTCGCCCTCAACCTGCTCTCGGACAGCGCTACACCCGAGGAGATCCAACCCTCAGAGGTTGTCTGAGCCTGACTCTGCCTGGTCGGGAAGCTCGAATGCGGCGATCGAGGTTCGCAGGTGCTCGTCGAGGGCTTTCACCGCTGCCTCCACGTCCCGTTTCTCGAGGGCGTCGAGTATGTCGGCGTGGCCGTGGTTCGCTTCGTCGCGAAGGCCAGGCTTGTGCTTGAGCGAGGCACCGATGTACATCACCGACGCGTCCTGGAGGTTCCGGATGATGGCGGCGAGACGAGCCGAGGCGGCCGTCTCGTATAGCGCGAGGTGAAACACCCGGTTGCGGTCGACCCAGTCCACAGAATATGGCTCATCGAGCATCCCCTGATGCAGCCGGCGGAGACGTTCGAGGAGGGCATCGGTCACCTTGGGGACCGCCTGTCTCATGGCAAGCGGCTCGAGGACCCGGCGAATCTCGTAGATGTCGTGCACGTCCTCGGCGCTCAACTCGGACACGATGGCGCCACGGTGAGGATCGAACTGGACCAGCCCTTCGGTCGCCAGGTCACGGAGAGCCTCCCGCACCGGGGTGGTGCTCACGTCGAGCATCGCGGCCAGCTCCGCTTGCACCAACCGGCTGCCACTGGTCAGCTCGCCGTTGAGGATCGCCCGGCGCAGCACGCCTCTGACGAACTCGTGGGCGGTCTGGCGTGTGGCCGAGAATCCCTCTTCTGGCGGTGAGATTCGCAGCTCGGGAGTCTGATCCATGACGAGAAGTCTACAAATTCCGATCGGACACAACCGGTCTCCGCCCGAATTGCGCAGCGAGAGCAGTCTTCCGGGGGTCCTCTACCATTGGCCCGCCGTTCGAGGAGACCAGTGAAGGCAGTTCGTGTGACAGCGCCGGGCAGCATCGAGGTCACCGATGTGCCCGAGCCAGGAGCGACAGACATGGTCGTGGTCCGTGCCCTACAGGTGGGGATCTGTGGCACAGACAGTAAGATCCTGGCCGGCAAGATCCCGGTCGACTACCCCAGGATCATGGGTCACGAGATGGTTGGTGAGGTGGTGTCGGCCTCACCCGACTCCCCGTACCCGGCAGGCACCAGGGTATTGGTCGATCCGGGGGTTGCCTGCGGCTGGTGCCATATGTGCCTCGCCGGGCGATTCAACATCTGTGTCAATGGCGGTCTGATGGGACGCGACGTCGATGGGGTATTCACCGAGTATTCGGTGGTCCCCTTCAACCGGCTGATCCCGGTGCCCTCGACGATCTCGTCTGCGGCCGCGGGTGTGCTTCAGGTCCTTGGAACCTGCATCCACGCGGTAAAGCGAGTTGACCCTTTCCCCGGCCAGGTGGCGGCGGTGGTGGGTCTTGGAGTCGCCGGGCAACTGGTAGCCCAACTGCTTCGTCTCCGCGGCATGACTGTGGTCGGCGTCACGAGATCCGAATGGAAGCGCAACTTGGCGATGGAGTTGGGGGCAAACTTCGTGTCCGCTCCGGACGGGGCCGGGACGTTGCTTGCCGAGATCACCGAGAACCGAGGCCCGGATCTGGTGGTGGAGGCCGTAGGCACCGAGGCCACCCTCGGTCAGGCCATCGAGTTGGCGGCCACCGGTGGTGAGGTGGTGGTCTTCGGCACCCTCACCGGGGGCAACGATGGCCTCCCCTACTACCAGCTCTATCACAAGGAGCTCACCCTGCACAACCCACGTGCGGCCCTCGTCGGTGACTACGCCGATGGGGTGGCACTCGCCGCCGACGGCTCGCTGATCCTCGAGCCCATCGTCACTCATGAGCTCGACCTCGAGGAGGCGGAAAAGGCGTTCGAGTTGGTCCACGACCCTGGGTCGCTCAAGGTGTTGATGAAGGTCGGCTAGACGTGAGATCAGCCGGCAGTGAGGAGAACGATGTTGCCGTCGGGATCCTCCACCATCGCTGCATAGGGCCCGACCGTCTGCTCAGGTGCCATCGGCGCCGGGTATCCGAACCCGACCAACTCTTCGAACTTGGCGTCGACCGCCGCCTCGTCCTCGAGGAAGAACTCGAGCATGACCCTGGAACCTCCCTCCGGCGGTTTCATGTCGGGATAGTGGCGCTTGGCGAAGAAGGTGTCCCAGAAGATGGTCACCCCGCTCTCCATCTGCAACTGGACGAAAGGCTTGTCCTCGGCTCCCGCGGGTATGTCGAGCCCGAGCCGCCGATAGAACTCCAAGGCTGCGCCCATGTCCTCGACAATGAGGCCGACCATGCTCAGCTGAAAGGACACTGCTTCTCCTCTTGGACCGTATTGGTTCTATCGATCGTATGACCCGGTCTAGCCGCCACTCGCAACCATGTCCGTTCGCGGGGATCGGGGTTGGCTGGTGTAGGTCTGCCCGAGCGGGCTGGTGAGTTGGTAGATGCCGGGTTGGGTCTGGATGATGGTCCAGCCGCGGTGTCGGATGACGTGGTGGTGTCGGCATAGGGGGCCGAGGTTGTCTTCTTCGGTTTGCCCGTGCTCGGCCCACGGTTGGTTGTGGTCGATGTCACATTCGAGGGCGGGGATGCGACAGCCGGGGAAGACACAGGTGGGAGCCCGTGATTGCACGGTTCGCCTCTGCCTGGTTGTGGGCCTTCTCCGTGTAGTCCCGTTGTCGACCAGATTCCCGTTCTCGTCGGTGACCGCGTAACGCCACTCGGAGTCTCGTTGTCCATCCACGGTCTGGCGGGCGATGTCGGATATGACCGGTCCCCACCCGGGGATCTCTCCCGGCTTGTCGTCCAGTTCGAGGAGAGTGGTCAGGTCGACCTGGATGTCGACCACAGCCCGATCCGATCCTGTCTGCTGGTCGTGCCCTCGGAGGAGGTCGAGGAAGACGTCGGCGCGGATCTGGTCGATGTTCCTCGGGTCGCCGGCCGACTTCAGCTGTTGGGCGATCCGGTTGATCTTCCGCATTGCCGCCTGAGT
>Ga0299914_10000495_pt1 | contig 23951 bp, 17 predicted proteins | sample RVTome_10_FD_201361 | JGI IMG/M metagenome (GOLD analysis project Ga0299914, IMG submission 201361) | Soil microbial communities from uranium-contaminated site in the Upper Colorado River Basin, Wyoming, United States - RVT153D57 (version 2) ...
GACAGAAGTACACCCAGCGCCAGCGCAGATGCGGCGATATAGGTAATGGGGGCGACCAAGGTTCGCAACCCCCACACCCACCAAGCGATGACCGGCTCATCATCGAAAGAAGCCGGTCGGCCCAGCGTGTGATTGAACGCCACCGATCCAAGGAAACCGAGCACGAAGGGTATACCCCACGCGGCCAATCCGGCGATACCCGCTACTTTCAAGGCGCTCGGCTGAAGCCACCAGGGAATCGCAGCTTCGGCTGTGCCTGCCCGGGTTCCCGAACTCCGGTTGTCTTCGACCGCAGATGAAACCTGAACAGAAGCGACTTGAGCATTCCCGCGCTCCATGCTTCTGTTCTCTCGCATAACGGCGGGCAGCATGTCGGAGAGCTCGTGGATCAGCGTCCCGGCGCTCGCGAAACGATCGGCGGGATTCGACGCCAGCGCGCGCTCGACGATGCGGATGAACCGGTCGGGCAGATCGGGGCGCTCGTCGGCGAGCAGGCGCCGGCGTCCCGTGCCGTGCCCCACGGCAATCTCCATCAGCGTCCGTCCCTCGAAGGGGTAGCGGCCGGTGACCAGGAAGTAGAGGAGCACGCCGACGCTGTAGATGTCGCTGGAACGGGTCGCCGGCTCGCCCGCAATCACCTCGGGCGCCATGTAGCTCGGGGTGCCCGGTGCGCGGCTCCAGCCGGCGGCTTCCGGAAGCGCGGCGTCCCGGCCCGCCCCGAAGTCCATCAGGACGATTCGGCCGCCCGACTCGCGCATCACGTTGTGCGCCTTGACGTCGCGATGGACGAGGCCGGCGGCATGAACGGCGGCGAGGGCGCGGCAGACGCTGAGCACGATGACGGCGGCTTCTTCCGGACCGCGCGGGCCGTCGGCCTTGACGACGTCGGCCAGGGACCGTCCCCGGACCAGTTCCATCCAGAGACCGACCTCCTCGCCTACCTGCAGCGCGCCGTGGACGGTCACCACGTTGGGATGCCGGACGCGCGCGAGCATGCGCCCTTCCTCGAGGACCAGCGAGGAAGCCTCGAGATCGACCTCCGGAACGCGCACCAGCTTGAGGGCCACTTCGCGGGCGAGGGCGGTATCCCACGCGCGGTACACGCAGCCGAAGCCGCCGCGGCCGATCTCCTCGACCAGGCGCAGGTGCGCCCACTCGCGGTGCACGGCGCCGACGCCGGGAGCGGCGGCGGTCCCCTCGGGATCGGATGTCACGTCGGCCGACGCATCGCGGGGTGGCTGGGAATCGAAGCGGCGGGACGCCGGGCCGTTGTCGTGCCGGGGAGGGCTGCCGCCCGGCGGCGAAGATGGCCCGGGACGCTTTCGGTAGTCCGACACGATCTCTCCAGGCGAACGCTCGCAGAGGCGATCTGCCGGTCGCCGCGGGGCCTCGACTGACGTCCGGCTCGAGCGCGGTCGTGACCATCATAGTGACAAGATGTCGGGGTGTCACCGTAAACTCTGCTGCGGGCCGGGCGCGACTGCGGACGCGCCAGGCCGTCAAGGCAGAGCTGGAATCCGCCCGCGAGGACCCCGCATGACCCTACGGAACGCCGCCGTGATCCTGGCTATGGTCGCCGCCTGCGCCGCACCCGGCGCCGGCCGGACCTCGGACTCCGCCCGTGAGGAGCGCATGCCCGACATCCGCTTCATGACCCTCGACCCCGGACACTTCCACGCCGCGCTCGTGCAGAAGGAGATGTACGAGGGCGTCGCGCCGCGCGTGCACGTGTACGCGCCGCTCGGTCCGGACCTCATCGGGCATCTCGCGCGCGTCGCCGGGTTCAATCAGCGCGCCGAGCGGCCGACGGCATGGGAGCTCGAGGTGCACACGGGCCCCGACGCGATCGACCGCATGCTGCGGGAGCGCCCCGGCAACGTCGTCGTCCTCTCGGGGCGCAATCGGGGGAAGATCGACCGGATTGGCCAGTCAGTCGCCGCCGGCCTGCATGTCCTGGCGGACAAGCCGTGGATTCTCCGGACGTCGGAGCTGCCGGCGCTCGAAGCGGCACTCGCCGATGCCGACGCGAACGGCGTCATCGCCTACGACATCATGACCGAGCGGTACGAGGTCACGACGATCCTGCAGCGTGAGCTCGTCAACGACCCGGACGTGTTCGGCCGCATCGTGAGCGGGAGCCCGGACGAGCCTGCCGTGTACATGGAAAGCGTACACCACCTGATGAAGGAGGTCGCGGGCGCGCCGAACATCCGTCCGTGGTGGTTCTTCGACACCGAGCAGCAGGGGGAGGGGCTGAACGATATCGGAACGCACCTCGTGGATCTGGTGCAGTGGACGCTGTTTCCCGAGCAGGCCCTCGACTATCGAGCGGACATCCGCGTGCTGGCGGCCCAGCGCTGGCCCACGATGATTCCGGAGGCCGGGTTCCGCCGGGTCACCAGCGCGCCCGGCTTTCCCGCGGAACTGAAGCCGCGCGTCAAGGACGGCGCGCTCGAATACTTCTGCAACACGCTGGTCACCTACGCGATTCGCGGAATCCACACGCGGCTGAACGTGATCTGGGACTGGGAGGCGCCGGAGGGATCGGGGGACACGCACTACGCCGTCTATCGTGGCAGCCAGGCGCGGGTGGAGGTGCGGCAGTCGAGGACGGCCGGCGCCCGGCCGGAGCTGTACGTCGTGCCGAACGATGCGTCCCGGACCGCGGCGATTCTCGCGGCGGTCGAGCGGCGTCTGTCGGCGCCGCGGCTGTGGGAGAAGGCGTCGGCGGCGGACCGGATGCGCGCGGAGCGCCTCGGCGACGAGATCCACATCGCCATTCCGGACTCCCTCCGCGTCGGGCACGAGGATCACTTCGCGGAGGTCACCGAGCACTTCCTGCGCTACGTGCGGGATCGCGGGGCGCTGCCGTCCTGGGAGCGCCCGAACATGGCGGCCAAGTACTACGTCACCACCACCGGCACCGAGTTGAGCCATCGGTCGCCGGCGCGTCCGGCGCCGCGGCTCGCGCCCTAGTGACCCGTCTCCGCTGAATCAGTACCATCTGCCGGGCGGGGCATCCCGGCTGGCGGCGTTGCTCGTCGCTTACAAATTCCCGATTTGCGCGCTCCTCGCGCCTTGCCAGCCGGGCGCCGCGCTCCGGCATCCGGTACTGATTCAGTGGAGACGGGCCACTAGGAGGGCGCAGCCGGAACCGGATGCGCATCACGCGCTGGTGGAGGGGGCTCCCTCCGCGCCGGCTCCATCCAGGAAGGTGAGATATGACTCCATCGCGTTCTGGTTGTGCTCCCGCACGATCTGGTGCAGGCGGGGGAGGTCGCCGGCGCGCATCGCGGCGAGCAGGGCCCGATGCTCCTGCTGCGCCTGCTGCACGCGGTGGTCGAGCACGCCTTTCACGTAGAACCGCCGGACGCGATCCCACCGATCGAGCACGCGCTCGGTCATCTCGCGCAGCATCGGCAGGCCCGGCATCGCGGCGATTGCCAGGTGGAAGCGCCGGTTGACCTCGGCCCAGCGGGCGGTATCGCCGGTCGCGAGCGCGCGGTCCATGGTCTCGACGAGGGTGCCGAGCTGATCGAGCGCGCCGCGATCCGCGCGGGTCGCGGCGAGGCGCGTCGCGACGGTCTCGAGGCCCTCGAGGACGCTGAACACATCGACGATGGACTCGCGCGAGATCGGCGCGACGGTGGCGCCGACGTGCGGGACGTTGACGACAAGTCCCTCGGACTGGAGCAACTGCAAGGCTTCGCGGACGGGAATGGCGCTCACGTCGAGGCGGCGGGCCAGATCGTCGATGACGAGGCGCTCGCCGGGCTGGAGCTCGCAGTGGAGGATGTTGCCCCTGAGCGTGCGGTAGACGAACTCCTGCTTCGTGCGATGGCGGGCGGGCTCGGGCGGTGCCAGGGACATGCAGGCTTGTACTCCATCGCGGCGCCGGCCATCTCAACCGGCCTAGGATATCATATACGATCCTTCCTTTCCTGAATTGGTTCAACCTGTGCCCCTTCGGCTGGATCCAAGGCGGAATTTGTTGGCGGGTCGCACGAGAACGATCGTCAGCGGTCTGAGGCCGTGATCGGGCCATTCTGACGCGGCGGGCTCAACTTGCCCCCAAACGTCCGCATATGATATACGAAGCCCCGCAGAACCGGAGTGGTCAGGCCTCTGCGTTCCGCATCCGTTTCTGGACGGGCCTCTCTCGCCGGCCGCGCAGCGCCGCCGTGCCACGTCCCTTCCAGCCGCCGGGTCCCGATCACGACGTACGGAGGAGATATGAACAGCCGCGCCGGCTTCGCCAGGATCCTCTCTCTGATATGTGCAGCGGCGCTGGTCGCCGGCCTGTGGCCTCGTTCCGTCGAGGCGCAGGCGGTCACCGGCACGATTCTCGGGACGGTCACCGACGCTTCGGGCGCCGTGCTGCCGGGCGTTACGGTCACCGTGACGAACCAGGACACCGCGTTCAACCGCACGGTCGTCAGCGATCAGCTGGGCGAGTACACCGCGCCGTCGCTGCCCACCGGGACCTACACCGTGGAGGGCGAGTTGAGCGGGTTCAAGACCATGTCCCTGTCGAACATCCGCCTCGGCGTCGACCAGCGCGTCCGGATCGACCTGCGGCTGGAGGTCGGCGACATCGCGGAGACCGTGACGATCGAAGCGTCGACGCCGCTCGTGCAGGCGTCCTCGTCCGAGCTGGGCACGACGGTGGACGAGGAGCAGATCAAGACGCTGCCGCTCAACGGGCGCAACTTCGTCAGCCTTACCCGCACGGTGCCGGGCATCCTGCGCGGGAATCCGGGATCGAACATCGACGGCGCGGGCAGCCTGGCGTGGCGCGCGTCGGCCTCGTTCTCGGCCAATGGCCAGCGGGCGCGCGACAACAACTACATGCTCGACGGTGTCGACAACAACGAGACGTGGCTGCAGACCGTGGTGCTCTTCCCGAGCGTCGACGCGCTGGACGAGTTCAAGATGCAGACCAGCACCTACTCGGCCGAGTTCGGGAGATCGCTGGGCGGGATCGTGAACCTGCAGATCAAGTCGGGCACCAACGCGTACCGCGGCAGCCTCTACGAGTTCCACCGGAACGACTCGCTCGACGCGAACAATTTCTTCAACAATCGTGCGGGGCGGCCGAAGCCTCCATTCACCCAGAACCAGTTCGGCGGCACGTTCGGCGGTCCGATCTTCCAGGACCGGACGTTCTTCTTCGGCGACTACCAGGGATCGCGCATCGTGCAGGGGCAGACGCGGCTGTCGACGGTGCCGTCGGAGCTGATGCGGCAGGGGAACTTCTCGGAGATCAACCGCGTCATCTACGACCCGCTGACCGGCCAGCCGTTCCCGGGCAACATCGTCCCGCAGGACCGGTGGGATCCCGCGGCGCGCAACATCCTCGAGCAGCTCTACCCGGCGTCCAACACCGCGGGCCGCATCGGCACGACCGGCCAGCCGATCGACAACTATCTGATCACGCCCGACCTCGAGCGCGAGGACGATCAGTTCGACGTCAAGGTCGATCACAACGTCTCGAGCAGCAACCGGTTCTTCGCGCGCTACAGCTGGGCGCAGACGCATCGCTTTCTGCCGCCGAACCTTCCGCACGGCGACGCGGGCGCCACGTTCGGCGCCGGCGACGGCAATATCGATGCGCAGGGATTCGCCTTCAATGACACCCACACGTTCAACGATCGCTGGCTGAACGAGTTCCGGTTCGGGTGGACCTCGATCAAGTTCAACATGACCTCGATCGACTACGGCGAGAACCTGGCGGACCGGGTCGGCATCCCGGGGATCAACCTGAACGAGGTGACCTCGGCGATGTCGCAGATCACGTTCCAGAACATCCGGAACCTCGGCGCCAATGGCAACCAGCCGCTGATCACGAATCAGAACGACTTCCAGATCTTCGACAACGTCACGTGGCTCAAGGGCCGCCATACGATCAAGGCCGGCGGCTACGTCACGTTCCGGTCCCGCGAGGTCCTGAACGCGGACCAGATCGTGGGGCAGTTCCAGTTCAACAACAACCAGACGTCGAACTGCGGCGGCCAGCCCGCCGGGTGCGTGCTGGATACCAACACCGGCTTCGACGTTGCGAGCTTTCTGCTCGGCTTTGCGAACGCGAAGAACCGCCGCCTGTTCGACGCGGAGACGTACACCGAGAAGAAGCCCGAGTACGCGCTGTACATCCAGGATGATTTCCGAGTCACTCACCGGCTGACGGTGAATCTCGGCCTTCGCTGGGACGTCTTCCCGCCGTGGATCGAGGTGGATGACCGCCAGTCGAACTTCGACCCATCCACCGGCCGGTTCGTGGTCGCGTCGCCGAACGCGGTGATCAACGGCGTCGAGGTGGGCCGCTACCTGCAGACGTACTCGAAAGCGGACGTAGGACCGCGCTTCGGCTTCGCCTACGACCTCGACGGTACGGGCCGGACGGTCATCCGCGGCGGGTGGGGCGTGTTCTGGAACTTCACGCCCGGCGGCACGTCCTCGTCGAAGGCGCAGAACGCGCCATTTCTCAAGGCGCAGGCGATTACGCCGACGCCGACCACGGGCGGGATCGATCTCCGGCTCTCGGATGGGTTGCCGCCGCCGACCTCGGACGATCCGAATCTGCCGGGGCGCGGCGCGACGCGGTCGATCTTCGACATCAACTTCCGCGATGGCTACAATCACAACTTCAACCTCAACGTGCAGCGCCAGCTCGGGACGAATTACCTCCTCGAGGTGGCGTACGCCGGCTCGCGCGCGCGCCAGATGATGGCGAAGGTCAACCCGAACCAGGCGCCGCCGGTCGTCGGAGTCACCAACTCCAACGTCAACCGCCCGTTCGCGACCATCGCGCCGGATCTGCGCGATATCGGACAGGCGGCGAGCATCGGCTACATCGACTACAACGGGCTGTTGGTGAAGTTCCAGCGGCGGTTCGCCGACAACTTCTCCTTCCTGAACTCGTACACGTGGGGGAAGGCCATCGACATCAACTCGGACAACGACGGCAACGTCTCCTTCATCGACGTGTACGACATCGAGCGGCTGCATCGCGCCGTGGCGGATTACGACGTGACGCATACCTTCAGCTCGAGCTGGATCTACGAGCTGCCGTGGGCACGCGACCGCGTCTACGGCGGGTGGCAGCTGAGCGGCCTGCTGTACCTGCGCTCCGGCCTGCCCTTCACCGTCACGCAGCAGCAGGGCGTGCAGTCGACCGGGCAAGGCAACCGGCCGGACCGGATCTGCGACGGGCGGCTCGACAACCCGACGATCGACCGGTGGTTCGACGCGTCCTGCTTCGTCTCACCGGCGGACACGACGGGGACCTACGGCAACTCGGGCCGCAACATCCTGCGCGGACCCGGGCAGTTCAACATCGACGCGTCGCTCATCAAGCGCACGCGCTTCGGACGGTTCCTCACCGAGATCCGGGTCGAAGCGTTCAACCTGCTGAACCACGCGCAGTTCACGCGAGGGCCGAACGCTAACATCAACAATGCCGCGGTCGGCACGATCACGTCGCTGTTGCCGAACCCCTCGTGCGCGCTCTGCGGCACGACGGAGCGGAATATCCAGATTGCGGGAAAGGTGTCGTTCTAGGCGGGCCGGACGGCCCGTGACGAGGTAAGCCGGGGGGCGCGGATCCGCAACGCGGACCCGCGCCCCTTCGTTTGTGCCGGGGTCGCGAATGGTGCCGGCCGCCCTAGGCCGGTCTCTGCAAGGGCTCGCTGCGCTCGCCGCACTCGCTCCACCCCTCCGCCTTCAGCGTCTCACGCTGGCGAACGGCGTCCTCGAATGCCGGCAGGGCCCGCCCCTGGGAAAGTCTGAGGTTCTGCTGCAGCGCCCCGTTGCGGACGTACTGAAGCTCGCACTGTCCGTTCGGCAACTGGAACACGACCGCTTCGAACCGCTCGGGTCCGCGCTGCAGGCGCCAGAGAATGCCGTTTCGAGCCACTGCTCCCTCCTGTCGTTCGGTAAGGCACGCGGCGTGCCAGACGAACCGGGGCCGAAAACCAGGCCGCGTCGATGGTGCCCAGGAAGATCCGAGTCCGCGCAGCCTGTTGCAGCACAAGCAGTTCCGGAGGATTGGAGACGTGCCGGCCGGCCGGCGGCCCCCCATGGATGAGTGACGGCTGTCCGACACTCTGCCGCCGGCGCCCCGTCGAATGGCTGACCTGTGGATACTTAGTGTCAGGGCTGACGAAGTGCGGCAGGGGAGGGGCGGCGTGAACCCGTGAGAACGAGCCGCTCAGACGAATCGCGAGAGGGTCACGTCAATCACACGGCTGCCGCGCCCGGCGCGGCGCCACTGGACGAGGATCGGGCTCTGGTACGTTCCCTCGACCACGGTGCCTCGCCCGGGGTGATCGGCCTCGGACACGAGCAGGCTGACGGAGCGCTTCATCCGAAGGAACCGCGATGCCGGCACGGCCATCAGCCGGGCCACGAGCCCTTCCAGCCGCGACTCCCGCAGTCCGAGCGCGTCGACGACCTGGTTGAGCGCCCGGACGAAGTCGTACTTCGCGTATTCGATCGTCTTCACCGGAACGGCGAGCGGGTCGTTGAAGATGTGGCGCGCCTTCTCGGTGGCGAAGCGCAGCGGGTTGCGCAGCACGTCCGCCAGGTCGTGGCGCATCAGCAGCGTCTCGTACTCGTTGACGGTCAGGCTCGCGTGCTGCTCGCGCGACGGCAGATCGAGCCGGATGCGTCCCTTCTGCACCCCGTGGCGGGTGATGAACTCCGCGAGCTGCGGATACAGCCCCAGGCGCGGTTCCTTGAGGTTGATCGCGTCGATCGGGTGGGTGGAGACCGGCACCTCGAGGCGCGTCCGCGCGACCTCGACCTCTCGGTTGTAGCCGACGAGCCGGGTCAGTCTCCGCCGCGGTGTGCCGCCATGGACGCCGTCCAGATCGATCAGGCACACGGGCCCCGGACGCCTCGTCACGTACGATACGCAGGAGTGCAGGCCGCCGGCAATGAACGCGAGATGCGAGTCGCCGTTGGTGGGCTCGGTCGGACGCTGATCGGTGGACAGGTCCGTTCGCCGGTCGAGGTCGTCGTGCGAGTAGCCCGCGCCTTCGGGAAACAGCGTCCGGAACAGCTCGATGTACGGGCCCAGGCCCTGCGGGCGAGCGGTCAGGCGGCCGGCAAGGCTCTGCGGGAGGTACCCGGCCGTCGTGTGGAACGAGAAATAGAGGCAGCGGTCGTATGCCTCCAGGACGTCGCCATGGACGGCGGAGGCGCGTGCACGGACGTCCGTGACGTCGATGCGGGCCCGGGGGGTGATGTCAACCGTCAGCTCGAGTGGTGACACGTTCGGGTCTACGGACCGCGGGCTGTGGCCTGCAAGTTCCGCGCGCACATGAGAGTAGCACGGCTGGGCACCATTCGCGAACGCCCGGTCCGGGGGGAGTGCAGCCAAGTGCACCCGCGGCCCCGCGCCGCCGCGAGCCGGCCCCGTCAGGATCCGTACTCGAAGCCGATGAGCGGGGTCACGCGATCACCAAGGCCGTTGTCATTCAGCTTGAACCGGAGATTGAAGTTGATCAGCATTCGCCGGCCGACGTTCACCTTGACCCCTGCCGCGCCGTCCAGCGCGCTGAACGACCCCTGCTCGAACGCGATGTCGTCGAACACGGCGGAGCCGAAGTCTCCCTGCACCGGGAACGGGCGCGTGATCAGACGCGGCGAGTCGATGACGTGCCGACCCAGCAGGTCCGCGGCGAGACTGACCCGGGGGCTCAGGCCGTAGTCGGCGCCAACGGCGTACGAGAACTGGTCGGGCAGGTCCCCTTTTGCGCCGGTGCTGATGTCCCCGCCGAGCACGCTGGAGCCGTTCCACTGGTAGCCGACGTTGAAGTGGGGTGAGAATCGGCCGTGGAGGAGCGACAGCGCGGCAAACCCCCTGACGCCGGGCGCGCCGGTGCCGAGCAGATCCTGCTCGTCTCCGCTCGGCAGCCGCAGATCGACGCCGGCGGCGAGCCCACGATGTCCTTCGCGGAACACGGTGCCCTTGGCGCGCAGGATGATGTCGCCAAGCCCGCTCGCCGTGCCCCGGGCCGTGAACTGGCGGTCGCTCCCGTAGCCGCCGGGGAGGTCCGGATTGCGGAAGAAGTGCACGGCCAGCTGGTCGCCCGTGCCGAGCCGCTGAACCGTCGCCCTCGAGACGACGTTCAGCGTCGTGCGCACGACGGGAACGGCAATCGACACGTCGAGACGGTCCGTGACGCCGTAGGTAAACACGCCGGTCATCTGTCCCACCGTCGCCTCCACCGCATTGATCGTCGTCACGACGTCGCGGCGCCCTCCGCCGAGATCGAACTCGTCGTGCGTGAACGCCGCGGGCACCCGGCTCAGGTCGACTCCCTCGATCGTGTCGAACGAGAAGTACTGGAAGTTGTACCCGAAGGAGACCTGTCCGCGGCCGATGGTCTCGGCGCGCTCCGCGAGAATCGGGCCGAAGCTCTGCGTCGACCGCCTGAAGGTGCCGGTCGTCGAGTCGAACGCATAGGTGAACCCCGATGCCGGCGAGGGCAGCGGCAGCGAGGTGAGCTGGCTGGCGAGCGCAATGTTGAACTGGGTGAAATTCGACTGGAAGGCGCTGTTGAAGTGCGCCGAATGCGTCGACCCGTCGGGCAGCACCGCCTCGCTGTTGACGATCAGCCCGTTGGGCCCGTAGATGTCCCGGAAGAGCAGCGCCAGCTTGGCCGGTTCGGTCTGGGCGGCCGCTGGTGCGGCCGCAAGGCCCGCGAGCAGCCAGGCCAGCAGCCAGGTCCGGCCGGCCCCGGGCAGGACCGTTACGGCTCTTCGAACCGCATCGATTGAATGATCCATGAGCGTCCCGTCTTGTGCAGCGTGATGATCGTGCGGTTCTCGGTCGCGAGCCGATGACCGTCCCGTGTCTGCATGCGGTACCTGCGCAGGCAGGTGACCGTCGCCGAGTCCTCCCCCATTTCAATGCGCTCGTTCGCGATCTCGACGTCGATGTCGCGTGCGTTCTCGAAGTCGTCGCGAATCCCTTTCTCCAGGTCGCCGGAGAGTGAGGGCCAGACCCGCTTCATCGCGCCGAGATCGCGGGCCTCGAGCGCGGCGGTGTACTGAGCGAGGGCCGCACGCACGCCCGCGTCGGAGGGCGCTTGCGGAGGTGCCGGCTGGGCGGCCGGGGGAGGCGTGGCGATCGGCGCCGGCGGGGGCTGCGGCTGCCTGGAGGCCCGCTCGCGCGCCGCCTGTTCCCGCTCGCGCGCCGCCGCCTCGAGTGCCAGGCTCCGCGCGTCAGCCATGGCGGCCGCCGCGCGCGCGTACTGGTCGATCGCGTCGGGGTGGACGCGTCCGTCGGCGGCAGCCGCCTGATCGAGCGCGGCGTTGAACCGCTCCGGCGCCCGGTGTTCGGCCCCGGCAAGGACCGCCGCCTGCCGCCGGCGCTCGTACTCGGCACGAGCCTCGTCGATGCGTCCCTGCAGTTCCTCGGCCGCGCGCTTCGCCGCGGCCGCTGCCTGCTGCTTCTCACGAAGGGCTGCCTGCCGGCGTGCTTCCGTGCCGGCCGTGGAATACAGGCCGCTGCTCTCGTAGAGCCGCGACGTCGCCTCCGCGTACTCTCCGGCCGCGTACCGCCTGCGCGCGTCCCGCTCGACCCGCTGCGCTCGCTGGAGCTCGGTGCGAGCGAGCTCCTGCGCCCCGTCCGCCTCAGCCCGCCGGCGGGCACGCTCGACATGCTGCAGCGCCTCGTCCGCGGTCTCGCGCCGGGCGTTCTGCGACAGCTTCGCGATCAGCTCCCGCGCGTGGGGATTGTTCGGCGCGAGGTCGAGCACGTTCGTCGCGGCGTGCTCCGCCTCCTCCAGCTGTCCCGCGTCATAGAGGCGCTGCGCTTCGCGCGCGCCGGTCTCGACCTTGGACCGCAGCCCCTGGGCATCCGCGAGGAGCTTCTGCGCCTCCGGCGCGCCGGGCGACACCTCGAGCGCCGCACGCGCCTCTTCGATCGCGGTGCCGTAGTCGTCCTTCTCCAGGGCGTCCCGGCCGCGGGTGACGTGCCCCGCCACATCCTGCCGGTTCGTGGCCGGGGAGCCGTTCTCCGCGGCCGCAGCCTGTGGCGCGGACTCGCCGACATCCCGTCCGCGCCACACCAGGGCGGCGGCGGCCAGCAGGAGGACCAGCACGGCCGCCGCGATACCCGCCGCCGGCCTCGTCCATGCGCGCTGCCAGGCACCGGCGGGCTCTGACGGGGGAGAAACCGGGGGAACCGCCGCTGCGGGCGGCGCGGGCGTCTGTCGGGTCGGCGTCGCGGCCGCTTTCGGCGTCGGCGTCGTACGCCTCACGGCCGGAGGCGTCTCGACCAGCATCGTCGGCGCGGCCGGATCCGCGACGTAGCCTGGCGCCTCTGTCAGCTGGTCGCCGAGGTCCGCCTGAACGGCCATGAGGTCGCGCGCCAGATCCTCCATCCGTGTGTACCGCTGGTCGCGGTCCTTCGCCAGCGCCCGGGCGACGATCAGCCCGAGCTCCTGCGGCACCGACGGATTGCACTCGTGGACCAGCGGCGGCTCCTCTTCGAGCACCTTGTAGATGGCCGACGCGAGCGAGTCTCCCTCGAACGGCCGGTGTCTCGTGAAGAGCTCGTACATGACGACGCCGACGGCGAAGATGTCCACCCGATGATCGATGGCCTGGCCCCGGATCTGCTCGGGAGCCATGTAGTTCATCGTGCCCAGCATCAGGTTGCTGCGGGTCAGGTCGGACGAGATCAGGCGGGCCAGTCCGAAGTCGAGGATCTTCGCCGAGCCCGACCGCGCCACCATGATGTTGCCGGGCTTGACGTCGCGATGGATGATCCCGCGCCCGTGCGCGTACGCCAGGCCTTCGCAGACGTCGAGCAGAATCGCAATCCGGCGCGAGATCGGAAACGGGTCCGCGCCGTACATCAGCGCGTCCAGCGTGGTCCCGTCGACGAACTCCATGGCGAGATAGGGCTGTCCCGCCTCCTCGCCGAGGTCGTAGATGACGACGATGTTGGGATGGGTGAGCCCGCCGGCGGCTTTGCCCTCGCGAAAGAACCGCTCGCGCAGCTCGGGGTTGTCGAAGCGCTGGCTCGAGATCACCTTGATCGCGACCGTGCGCTCGATCTGTGGATCGAAGGCCTTGTAAACGACCCCCATCCCGCCCTGGCCGAGCCGTTCGACGATGCGATAACGTCCGATACGCTCCACTTGGGCCTGGCTCGCGGTGGAACCGAGAGCTTAGCGCGTCTGGCGAATCGGCGCAAAGGTTCGATCGCGTGGTACGATGCCGGGGGATGAGCTTCCGACGCCCATGCACCGAGTAGCCACCGACCTCACGGTCGCCTTCGAGCACGACCGCCCGGGCGCGCTCGCCGCGGCGACCGAAGCGATTGCCCGCGCGGGCATCAACATCGACGCCTGCGCCGAGCTGGAGGGGCGCCTCCACCTGGTCACGAGCGATGCCGCCGCCGCGCGGCACGCCGTCAGCGCGGCCGGTTTCGCGGTCACCGGCGAGCAGCAGGTGCTCGTCATCGATGCCGTCGACCGGCCCGGCACCGCCGCGTCCATCTTCCGCCGCTTCGCGGACGCCGGCGTCAACATTCACTTTGCGTACGTGGGGGCCCGCAACCGCATCGTCATCGGACCCGACGACGTGGAACTGGCGATCGCGGCGCTGGGCGAGAGCGTGGAGATGTGAGTCGAGCGGGCGCCTACCGGGGAGCCGCGTCCTTGATGATGAAGACCTTCTCGCCGGGCCGGACCAGTCCGAGGTCGCGCCGGGCCAGCTCCTCGATCGCTGCCGGATCCGACCGGAGCCGTTGAACCTCCGCCCGCAGCCGCGCGTTCTCCTCCCGCACCCGGGAGAGATCCGCGGAAGCCTCGCTCAGCTGCCGGCGCGCCTCGAGCACCGCCGGCAGGCCGCGCGTCCCGACGAGCACGTTCAGCACGAGCGCGGATGTCGCCACCCACAGCGCAATCGTGACCAGCCGCCGGGCCGGCGGCACGCGTGGGCCGGGCTGGCGAGGGGCGGCGTCGTCGCGTGTCCGGCTCATGGCGCGCAGCGTACCCTATCGATCACGAAAGTACAAGTGGAGATGCGATACCTTGTACCGCATTTCGACCAGAAGTACAAGCGGCAAGTTGACGGCTGCCACGGCTCCTGTATCGGACGCAGCCGTCGCGACTATTGATGGGGTAGCCCGTGAACAGCGAATCCTACGTCATCGTCCTCACCACCATCGGTGCGGACGTCGATGCGGCGAGCATCGGGATGCGCCTGGTGGAGGAACGGCTCGCGGCGTGCGTGAACGCGCTTCCGGAGATGGAGTCCTTCTTCCGGTGGCACGGCGCGGTTGAACGCGATCGCGAACGCCAGCTGGTGATCAAAACCCGAGCGGCCCTGGTGCCCGCGCTCGAACGGCGGCTGCACGAGATGCACCCCTACGACCTCCCGGAGTTCCTGGTGATTCCGGTGGCGTCGGGGAGCGAAGCCTACCTGCGCTGGGTCTCGGGCTCCACGATGCCCGAGGCGGCTTCCACTCCCAACTCCCAACGCCCGGATACCGAACCATTCTGAAGACGAGGGCATCGGCCGGCAGGGCGGATTACAGCGCGCGCAGGATCAGGAATCCGCCGATCAGCAGCGCAAAGAACAGGAACGCCATCAGGTCGAAGTGCTTCTCGATCAGGCGCCGGACCGGCGCGCCGAACACGCGCAGCAGCCCCGCGACCAGGAAGAAGCGCGAGCCGCGCCCGATCGCCGACACGACGAGGAACGGCCAGAAGGGCATGCCGGTCGCGCCGGCCGCGATCGTGGCGACCTTGAAGGGAATGGGGGTGAACGTCGCCGCCGCCAGGAACCAGACTCCCCACGGACCCGTGTACATCTCGACGACGCGGTCCCAGTGCTGCTCGGCCCCGTAGAACTGCACGATCGGCTCGCCGATCGTGACCATGAACCCGCTGCCGATGGCATAGCCGATGGCCGCGCCGGTCACCGAGCCGAGCGTGCACAGCGCGCCTGCCAGCACCCATCGTCTCGGGTTTGCGGCGACGATGGCGATCAGGAGCACGTCGGGGGGGATCGGGAAGACGGACGATTCCGCCAGTGCGATCAGGAACAGCGCCAGCAGGGCCTGCGGTCGCTCCGCCCAGTGGATGGTCCAGTCATAAAGGCTCCGGGCCCAGCGGCGGGGGGCGTTGAGGGTCGCAACGAGTCCGGTGGTCATTCGGGTTAGCAGTTGGGGTTGGGGTCAGCGGTTGGCGGTCCGGGTCGGGGGCTGGCGGTTGGGTTGCCGGTTACACACCTTCCAGCGCCTGGTCCAGGTCTTCGATCAGGTCCGCGACGTCTTCGATACCCGCCGAGATCCGCACCAGGCCGTCGGTGATGCCGATGGCTGCCCGCCGCTCGGCGGGGACGGATGCGTGCGTCATCGTGGCCGGATGCGAAATGAGCGTTTCCACGCCTCCGAGGCTCTCGGCGAGCGACATCAGGCGGACGCCGTTCAGCAGGCGCCGGGCCGCCTCCAGCGATCCGAGATCGAACGTCAGCATGCCGCCGAAGCCGCGCATCTGGCGGGCTGCGAGCGCGTGTTGCGGGTGGTCGGGCAGCCCGGGATAGTACACGCGCCTCACCTTCGGGTGGCGCGCGAGGTGCCCGGCGATCGCCTGCCCGTTCCGGCAGTGCTCGGCCATCCTGAGCGCCAGCGTCTTCGTCCCGCGCAGCACGAGCCAGGAGTCGAACGGGCTCAGGATGGCGCCCGCGGCGTTCTGCACGAACCGCAGCCACTCGACATCGTCCTCGCGCGCCGCCACCACGACGCCGCCGACGCTGTCGCTGTGGCCGTTCAGGTATTTCGTCGTGCTGTGGACGACCAGGTCGGCGCCGAGCGCGATCGGCTGCTGCAGGTACGGGCTCGCGAAGGTGTTGTCGACCACGAGGCGGGTGCCGCGGTCGTGCGCCAGTGCCGCCGCCGCGGCGATATCGGTGAGGCCCATGACCGGGTTGGTGGGCGTCTCGACGAAGACCAGCCTGGTCTCCGGGCGGATGGCGCGCGCGAGCGCGTCGAGGTCCGCGGTGTCGACGTAGGTGAATTCCAGCCGCTGCCGCCGCAGCACGCGCTCGAACAGGCGGTACGTGCCGCCGTACGTGTTGTCAGTGACGACGACGTGATCGCCGGAGGCGAGCTGGCTCAGCACGGCGCCGATCGCCGCCATGCCCGAGGCGAAGGCGAAGGCGGCGCGCCCCCGCTCGATCGCGGCGAGGTTGCCCTCGAGCGCGGCGCGGGTCGGGTTCTGCGTGCGCGCGTACTCGAATCCCTTGTGTTCCCCGAGCGCGTCCTGGACGTAGGTGGACGTCTGGAAGATCGGCGTGATGATGGCGCCGGTCGAGGGATCGGGCACCTGACCGGCGTGGATGCAGATCGTGCTGAACCGCGCGTCCGGCTTGAGCTTCACGCGTGCGCTTCCGTCGGGACCTCGACGATCCCCGTCGTGAGATGACGCTCCATACCGTCGGGCACGATCGTGACGATGCGCCCTCCCGGCCGGCCGCCGGGGTTGAGGTATTCGAGCCTTGCCCAGATCCCTGCGCCGCCCGGCGGCTCGAGCGCGCTGAGCCGGAGGAGCGGCGTCTGACCGATCAGGTCGAGGATCCGCTCCGCAACACGCAGTGTCACAGGGCATTAGCTTACCCTTTGATATGATGCTGCGGCAATCCGGCCTCGACCGCACGTCACCATGCTGAAAGGCCAGTCGCGTTCTCTGGCCGACCCGTCCGGGGATCGGGAATCGCTCGCACACCTGCTCGCGCATACGCTCGCGGGACGGGCGCTGCTCGCGGGCGCAGCGGTCCGCCTGATCGTGTGGACCGCGCAGCGCCTCACGGGCTCCAACCGTGCCCTGGCGATCATCGGCGTCGCCGGGACGCTCATCATGCTCGCGGGGGTCGCCGGATTCGCCTGGCGCCTCGTCGCCCGCACGCGCAGCCGCCTGCTCTGGCGCGTCCGCCAGAAGCTGATCCTGTCGTTCGTCTTCGTCGGGCTCATCCCGGCGCTGCTGATCATCACGTTCTTCACGCTCTGCGGACTGCTGCTCTTCCAGGGCGTGAGCTCCTATGTCGTCCAGAACGAGCTCGAGGCGCTGACCCGCAGCGTGCAGTTCGCCGCGTCGACGACGGCCGTCGACCTGTCGCGCGTGAGGAGCGATCGGGAGCTGGCGCGGCGCGCCGCGCGGCGGCGATCGGTGCTCGCGTCCAGGTTCGCCAGCGCGTCGCTGGTCGTGGTGCCGGTGGAGCGGACGTGCGCGTCGGACCTGCCGGACCCCGCCGCGATCGTGCCCCGGGCGGTGGTCTCCGCCGGCCCCTGGCGGCACGTCACGCCGCCGGCCTCGGTGCCCGCGTGGATTCCGTGCCGCGGGTTCTCGGGCCTGATGACGTACTGGGCCGGGTCGGCCGACTCGCTGGCACGCGCGGAGGCCGCGGCGCTGACCCGCCGCGGGGGTGAGCCGCTCGAGGTGGAGAACCGGGCGCGGCTGTTCGTGCGCGCGGTCGCGCTCCCCGAAGGAGCGGTGCCGGGATTCGCCGTTGTGCTGGACGTGCCCATCGACGCGGCCGTCGCCAGCCAGATCCGCCAGGAGACCGGTATCGGCATTCACGAGATCGCGATGCGGCCGTCCCGCAGCGACGTCAGGCCCATGATCGGGCGGCAGGACGCCGGCCCGGCGCCCGCCGAGGCGCTCCAGCCGGAGGACGCGGCGATGTGGTCATCCGTCGTGTTCCTCCCGTTCACCGACTGGAACACCGGCCGGACGGCGGACGTGGAGCTCTCGATCGAGATCAGCATCGGGGACGTCTACGAGCGGCTGTCGTCCTCGCTCGGCAGCGTCGGAGAGGGGCTGGTCCTCCTGACCGGCGCCGTCGGCGTGCTGCTGCTGATCATTCAGTTCGTTGCGCTCCTCATGGGCCTCACCATCGCCCGCTCGATCACGGGATCGGTGCACGAGCTGTTTGCCGGCACGGAACGCGTGCGACAGGGGGATTTCTCCCACCAGATTCACGTGGAGACCCGCGATCAGCTGGGAGAGCTCGCCGACTCGTTCAACAGCATGACCGCCCGCCTGGGTGAGCTGCTGGTCGAGATGGCCGAGAAGAAGCGCCTCGAGGAAGAGCTGCGGATCGCGCGCGAGATCCAGATGTCGCTGCTTCCGCAGGAGCCGCCCCTGTCGATGCCCGGCGTTTCGCTGACCGCGTTGTGCCACCCGGCGCGGGAGGTGGGCGGGGATTACTACGACTTCCTGCCGCTCGGCCCCCGGCAGCTCGGGCTCCTGATCGCCGACGTCTCGGGGAAAGGGACCTCGGCGGCGCTGTACATGGCGGAGCTGAAGGGGCTGATGCTGTCGCTCTGCCAGATCCACCGCTCGCCTCGAGACCTGCTGGTGGCGGCGAACCAGATCATCTCGGCACACCTGGACAGCCGCAGCTTCATCACGATGATCTACGCGGTGCTCGATCTGGACGCGGGGACGATGACCTGGGCGCGCGCGGGACACACGCCCGTGCTGCACCTGCCCGCCGGCGGACACGCGAAGGAGGCGGACATCCTCGTGCCGGACGGGCTCGTCCTCGGGCTGAAGCTGGACAACGGCGAGCGCTTCGCCCAACTGCTCGAGGAGGTGACGACGCCGCTCAACGCGGGCGACCTCTTCATGTTCTTCACCGACGGGCTGAGCGAGCAGATGAACCCCGGCGAGGAGCTGTTCGGCGAGTCCCGGCTGGGCCTGCTGATCGCCCAGCACCGGAATCTGCCGTTCGACGAGCTGCGCGAGCGGATCGTGCGCGAGGTGCGATCCTTCGCGGAAGGAGCGCCGCAGCACGACGACATGACGTTCATCCTGCTGCGCGTGGACGCGGTTGCCGCCGCCGCATCCGCCAGCGAGGCGGGGGAGCAGGCCGTTGCGCTGCCGTGAGGACGCCCGGAGAGTGAAGATCGTGCCAGCTGCCGACTCCCAACGCCCAACTCCCCACGTGAGCACGCGGCCGGGCGCGGGCACCTGATGGATTGGCCCGTCGTCTTCCGCACCCATTCGCCCATCGAGGCGCGCGTCGTGGCGGCGCTCCTCGACAGCCACGGCGTCCAGGTGGTCGAGCTCTCGGAGCGGACGCCGTCGGTGTTCCCCTTCAGCGCCCAGGGGCTTGCCGAGGTACGCATCGCCGTCCCCCCCGACTCGGCGGACGCCGCGCGGCGGCTGATCGAGACCCACCGCATCGAGCCGGGCGCCGCCGTCGTCCGGCTCGGACGCGAGTACCAGGTCCTGGAAGAGCGCCTCGAGTACCACTTCAGGGACCGGGGCCTGCTCGAGCACGCGCTCACGCACCGGTCCCATGCGCACGAGGACGTGAGCGGCGGCGTCGCCGACAACGAGTCGCTGGAGTTCCTGGGTGACGCCGTGCTGGGGCTGATCGTCGCGGACCTGCTGTTCCGCGAGTTCCCGCACTTCCGCGAGGGCCAGAAGTCGAAGGTGAAGGGGACGCTGGTCTCGACGACCTCGCTGGCGGCCGTGGCCGAGCGGCTCGGCCTCGGCGAGGCGCTGCTGCTGGGACGGGGTGAAGAGAAGACCGGCGGGCGCCAGAAGCAGGCGCTGCTCGCGGACGCCTGTGAGGCGGTGATCGCGGCCGTCTACCTTGACGGCGGTTTCGAGGAGGCGCGGCGTCTGGTGCTGCGCGAGCTCGCCGACGACATCAATCGCGTCCGGACGCCGGAGTTCCTCCGCGACTACAAATCCGCGCTGCAGGAACAACTGCAGGCCAGCGGCCGCGACCGCCCCGAGTACGTAGTCACGGACACAGCCGGACCGGATCACGACAAGGTGTTCACGGTGGAGGTGCGCGGCGGCAGTCAGACGCTGGGATCAGGCCGCGGCCGCAGCAAGAAGGATGCGGAACAGGAGGCGGCGAGGGAAGCGCTGGAGAGGCTGAGGGGTGGCAGACATGACGACACACTTGACGACAAGTGAGAAGTGAGAAGTGGGAGGTGAGAGGTGAGAGGTGAGAGGTGAGAATTAAGTGAGAAGTAGGTGAGGGGCGAGTCCGACTTCTCACTTCCCACGTTTCAACTTTCCACTTCCACTTCCACTTCCCACCTCTCACTTGCACGTCAGCTCTCTGAAGTCGCGTCAATCAATCTCGATGATTCCCCACGTCTTCCGCTCTTCCTCTCCGGTGGCGTGCGCGGCAGCCATCGCCATCGCCGGCTCCGCCGGGGCCGGCAGCCGCGCGAGCGCGTACTGACGCACCTCGCGGACGACGTCGTCGTCGGCGGGCGGGGACGGGCGGCAGTGGAGCCGCACCCACAGGCGCAGGAGCGGATCGGTGAACGTGTAGCGCTTGCGCGTGACCCGGACGAGATCCACGTCCTCGAGCCACGACAGGTAGTCCTTGGTCGATCCCGGTGTCCGCTGCAGGCGCAGCGCAATCTCGGTCAGCGTCAACGGTTCCTCTTCCGCGAGGATGCCGAGAATGCCCTTGAGCGCGCCGTAGCCGCGGGCGCGATGGAGCCGCAGCTCGTAGGACCAGCCCAGGCGCCTGGCGAGCGCACCCCCGGGCTCGAGCAGACGAGCCAGAGCCGCGACAGGATCCGCTTCGTCGGGGCGCCGCGATCCGGCCAGGGCCGCCAGCAGCGCCTGTGCATGGCCGGGATGGCCCTCGCTGAGCGCGTGCACGCTGCGCGCGGTGTCATCGAGATCGCCGACGCTCCAGTTCGCCGCGGCCGCCGCGTCCCGAATCTCGGGCACGTCGAGCGGCGGCACGTGGACCACCTCCACGAGCGCGCCGGCATCGCGCAGCCATCGCAGCGCCCGCGCCGTGTAGCGCGTCGTGAGCACGAAGCGGTTGCTCGAGCCTCCCAGCGCACCGAGCACGTCGCGCATCACGTGCCGCAGCCCGGGGAAGCTCTCGAACGTGCGGAACTCCATCACCTCGTCCAGCAGGAACGTGGCGGGCCCGCCGTCGGCATCGCGGGCGCCGGCCAGGAACGCGAGCGTCGCCTCGATCGCCTCGCGCGGCGAGCCCGCCGCGAGGGCGACGTCCGGCGCGACGAAGGGCGAGTCGAGGCAGAGGGCGCGATGGAAGCGCTCCGGCGTCGTCGCCGACCGCTCCAGATCGATGTACTGACAGCGGTGGGCGCCGATCTGGCGGTGGAGGTCGAGGAGCAGGGGCGACCGTCCGGTCCCGCATCCGCCGAGCAGCACGGGCAGCCGCGGAGGTGTCGCGTCGAGCGCGGCGAAGAGTCGGCGTTCGAGAGAAGGTCGCGCGATGGTCGTCATCCTACCTGCACCCCTGCCTGACGCATCGGCAGCGTGAGTCCGTGCCGCTCGGCGGCCGCGATGGCGTCCGGATACCCGGCATCGGCATGCCTGGCCAGGCCGAGCCCCGGATCCACCGAGAGCACCCGTTCGAGGCGTTCGTCCGCCTCGCGAGTGCCGTCCGCGACGATCACCATGCCGGCATGAATCGAGTTGCCGATGCCGACGCCCCCGCCGTGATGGACCGAGACCCACGTCGCGCCGCACGACGCGTTCAGGAGCGCATTCAGCACCGGCCAGTCCGCGATCGCGTCGCTGCCGTCGCGCATGCCCTCGGTCTCGCGATAGGGAGAGGCCACCGAGCCCGTGTCCAGATGATCCCGCCCGATGACGACCGGCGCGGAGAGGCGCCCGCGGCGGACGAGATCGTTCAGGCGAAGGCCGAACGCCGCTCGATCGCCGTATCCGAGCCAGCAGATGCGCGCCGGCAGGCCCTGGAAGGCGACGCGTTCACCAGCGAGCTGCAGCCAGCGGGCGAGCGGCCGGTCGTCGGGAAACAGTTCCAGTGCCGCCTCGTCGGTCGTCCTGATGTCGGCGGGGTCTCCCGAGAGCGCCACCCATCGGAACGGTCCCTTGCCCTCACAGAACAGCGGACGGATGTACTCCGGGACGAAGCCGGGGATGTCGAACGCGCGGTCCACGCCGGCGGCTCGCGCCTCCGCGCGGATGTTGTTGCCGTAGTCGAAGACCACGCTCCCGCCATCGGCGAGCGCCAGCAGCGCGCGGACGTGCGCGGCGATCGCCGTCCGGGCACGCGCCACGTAGTCCCGCGGATCGTCCTGGCGCAGCCTTGCGGCCTCGTCGAGCGTGAGCCCGTTCGGGACGTAGCCGTTCAACGGGTCGTGGGCCGCCGTCTGGTCGGTGACCACGTCGGGCCTGAACCCGCGCTCGACGAGCGCCGGCAGCACGTCCGCGGCGTTGGCGCACAATCCGACGGAGCGCGCGCGGCGGGCGCGGGCGAACGAGGCGACGCGTCCGACGGCGTCATCGAGGGAATCGGCCGCCTCGTCCAGGTATCCGGTGGCGAGCCGGCGCTCGATGCGGGTTGGGTCCACGTCGACGCACAGCGCGGCGGCGCCGTTCATTGTCGCGGCGAGCGGCTGGGCCCCGCCCATGCCGCCGAGGCCGGCGGTCACGAAGATCCGGCCTTCGAGGCTGCCGCCGCAGTGGCGGCGGGCGACGCCCGCCAGGGTCTCGTACGTGCCCTGGAGGATGCCCTGCGTCCCGATATAGATCCAGCTGCCGGCCGTCATCTGGCCGAACATCGTCAGGCCGCGATGTTCCAGATCGCGGAAGTTCTCCCATGTCGCCCATGCGGGCACCAGCAGGGCATTGGCGATGAGCACCCGGGGCGCGTCGCGGTGCGTGCGGAAGACGGCGACCGGCTTGCCGGACTGGACGACGAGCGTCTGGTCGTCCTCGAGTGAACGCAGCGACGCGACGATCGCGTCGAAGCACGCCCAGTCTCGCGCGGCCTTACCGGATCCGCCGTACACGATCAGATCGTCGGGGCGTTCGGCGACGTCGGGGTCGAGGTTGTTCATGAGCATCCGCAGCGCGGCCTCCTGCGGCCACCCGCGACAGGTGCGGGTGGAACCGCGGGGCGCCCGGACGGTGCGGGGTGAACTCATGGAGGCAGGCTCGACGCTGTCAGGTCGCGACGTGAAAGGTAGAACTTAAGAACGGCGGCTCGCGTTGTCAATTTGAAATTTTTCTGTCGCGTTCACCTCACGGGGATCCCGGCGGCCGACTCGACGTCACCCGCCGCAATCATGTCATCGATGACGGAAATGTCCGGCGCCGGCGGGCGGTCCTCGTCGAGCGCCGGCACGCGATCGCGCAGACGCGCGTGCACGCGCCCCAGCGGCGGCGAGGTCGTGAGCGGCGCGAGCAGATCGACCGCCTGTGCGCCGCAGAGCAGCTCGATGGCCAGCACCGTGCGTGCCATCGACGCGGCGCGCGCAGCCTTGAGCGCCGCCGTCATGCTCATGCTGACGTGATCTTCCTTGTTGCCGGAGGTCGGGATCGTGTCGACCGACGCCGGGTGCGCGAGCCCCTTCAGCTCGGACGTGAGCGCCGCGGCCGTGACCTGCGCCATCATGAGCCCGGACCGCAGGCCCCCCGCGCGCGTGAGAAACCCGGGGAGGCCGCTCAAGGAGGGGTTGACCAGCCGCTCGCAGCGGCGTTCGCTGATCGTCGCGAGCTGCGCCACCGCGATCGCCAGCAGGTCGGCGGCCATGGCCACCGGCGCGCCGTGAAAGTTGCCGCCGGAGACGATGTCCCCTTCCGCGGCGAAGACCATCGGGTTGTCGGTGGCGGCGTTGGCCTCGCGCTCCGCAATCCGGCGCACCCAGGCCAGCGCCTCGCGCGCGGCGCCGTGGACCTGCGCCGCACAGCGCATCGAGTAGGCGTCCTGGACGCGGCCGCAGTCAGCGTGCGAGGCGTTGATGGCGCTGCCCGCCATGAGCGCGGCGATGTTGGCGGCGGCCAGGCGCTGACCGTCGAGACCGCGCGCGTCGTGAATCCGGGGATCGAACGGGCGGCTGGATCCGCGCAGCGCGTCGATCGACAGGGCCGCGGCCACGTCCGCCGTCCGCGCGAGGCGCTCCGCGTCGAGCAGCGCGAGCGCCAGGACCGCCGTGG
>Ga0299914_10000496_pt1 | contig 23933 bp, 26 predicted proteins | sample RVTome_10_FD_201361 | JGI IMG/M metagenome (GOLD analysis project Ga0299914, IMG submission 201361) | Soil microbial communities from uranium-contaminated site in the Upper Colorado River Basin, Wyoming, United States - RVT153D57 (version 2) ...
AAGGCCACCGCCGGTCGGCGGTCAGGAGGGGTGTCACGGGCCGGAACCGCCGGCCCTCCACCTCACCAGGAGTCCCGATGAACCTGATCCCCGGCACCCGCACGCTGCTGGTCGCCCTGACCATGGCAGGATCCGCCCTTGTGGCACCGGCGATGGCGCTGGCCGAGACGCCGGCACCGGAGGACCCGATCGGGCCCGTCGACGTGGCCAACCCGATCGACGAACCCGAGCCCGAGCCCTGCGACGACCCCGGCGACTGCCTCACCAACCCGACCGAGCCCGAGCCCTGCGACGACCCCGGCGACTGCCTCACCAACCCGACGGATGACCCGGATGACGGCGGGGACGATGGCGAACCGGGCGACGGCGACGACGGCGAGACGCCACCGGCCGACGTCGACGAGCCGATCCTGGCCAACCCGAACTTCACCGGCTGATCCGAGTCCTCCGGGGGGAGCCGCGGCGGGGCGGCTCCCCCCGGCCTCCCCGCCCCGCCACGTGCCGAGCGAGTCCCTGCCCTTCCGAGGAGCCTCCCATGACCACCCGAACGATCGTCCGCACCATCGCTGCCATCGCCCTCACGCTCGCCCTCGGGGCCTGCGGAGGTGGCGCCGATCTGTCCGCCCCCCGTCACGAGCCCGAGCCCGAGGCCGCCGAGCCGACCGCACCCGAGGGCTCCGCATCGTCCCTTGACGACGCACTGGTGGCGCGGTCCAGCACCGATCTGACCGTGTTCGCCCGACCTGGCGACCCCACGCCGGCGCAGACCCTGCCCGCCACCACCGAGTTCGGATCGGCCCGGGCGTTGCTGGTCGACACGGACGACGGCGACTGGCTCCGCGTCCTCCTGCCCACGCGGCCCAACGGTTCGACGGGCTGGATACGGCGCGCCGACGTCGAGCTTCGACGCGTCGACGAGGCGATCGAGATCGATCTCTCGGCGCGCACGCTGCGGCTGCTCGTGGACGGCCAGGTCGTCGTGTCAACAGCGGTCGCCATCGGCACACCCGACAACCCCACCCCGACGGGCCGGTTCTACGTCGTCGACAAGCTCGCCACGGGCGACCCCGATCACACCTACGGGCCCATCGCCCTCGGGCTCTCGGGACATTCCTTCGAGCTCGGCGAGTTCGCAGGCGGCGACGGCCAGATCGGCATCCACGGCACCAACGACCCGGCCAGCATCGGCCAAGCGGCCTCCCACGGCTGCATCCGGGTCGACAACGACGTGATCCTGCAGCTCGCCGATCTGGTACCTCTTGGGGCGCCCGTCGTCATCGACTGACGATGGTGGGAGAGGAGGGCGCGGAGGCCGGGTGGCACGGGAACGGGACGACGCCGATCTGGTCCTGGCCACCCGCGCCGGCGACACGGATGCCTTCGGCACCCTGTTCGACCGCTGGTTCGACCGGGTGTGGGACGTCGCGTGGCACGTCGTGCGGGACCGCGAGGTCGCAGCCGAGGTCGCCCAGGATGTCTTCCTCGTCGCCTGGCAACGCATCGACGACGTGCGAGAGCCGGCGGCCTTCGGCGGCTGGCTGCTCCGCACCTCGCGGAACCGGGCGCTCAACCGCCTCGAACGCGAGCGTCGCACCATGCCGGCCGGCGGGGCCGGCGACCCGATGATGGCCGCACTCCCCGGCGGGGATCCCGACCCCGCCGCCGCCGCCGAGGACCGCGACCGCGACGAGCTGGTGTGGGCCGCGGCCGCCGCCCTGGGCGAGCGCGACGCCAGCGTCCTCGACCTGCACCTGCGCCACGGGCTCCCCCCCGGCGAGATCGCCGAGGCGCTGGACGTCACTCCCAACCACGCCCACCAGCTCCTGTTCCGCCTCAAGGAGCGACTGGCCACGGCCATCCGCTCCTGGGTGCTGTGGCGCCACGGTGTCCCCCGGTGCGCCGACCTACGGGCGGCCCTGGCCGGTGCCGGCATCGCGGCCTTCGGACCGGATGCCGTGCGCGCCATCGGCCGTCACGCTGGCGACTGCGAGGCCTGCATCGCGGACCGCGACGAGGTCCTGGCGCCCGAACGCCTCTTCGCCATGGTGCCGATCGCCGTCGCCCCGCCGTTGCTCAAGGCGAAGGTCGCCGCCGCCCTGGAGACGGGCGGGGTGCCGATGGCCGGATCGCAGCAGACGCGGGGCGGACGGTGGGCCCGGCGGAGGCACCCGTGGCGGGGCCTGGCGGCCGCGGGCGTGGCGGCCGTGGTGACCATCGGCCTGGTCGTCGCGCTCGCCGGGCGGGCCGGCGACGGGGAGCTGGGCACCACGATCGATGCCACGGACAGCACTGCGACTGGAGGCGACGGCTCTGCAGGCACGACGCTGCCGGCCGGGGACCAGTCCACGACGACGTCGGCGCCGACGTCCACCACTGTCGACCCCGGTACCAGCACCACCGCGGTCACGAGCGCGCCGCCGACGGCTCCACCCCCGCCCGCCGTGCCGCCGACCGCGACCACCGAACCGCCAGCACCGCCCACCATCGGCGGCTTTCGTGCCAGCCTGCAGCGTGGCGCATGCGAACGGGCGCTGCCCGGTACGGCGATCGTGTGGCAGTCCTCGGGGGGGACGATCCAAAGCGTCGGCGCACCCGACGGGTCGGCCACCCCCGTCGGCAGCGAGGGATCGCAGGTCTTCTGCCCCCATCAGCCCGGCACCTGGACGTTGACGGTCACCGGGCCCGGCGGCACCGCCACCGCCACCGCCGGGGTGTGACTCACGCGCCGACGGCGACCTTCTCGCTCACGACCTTCGACGAGCCGCCCGCCTGCATCGTGATGCCGTAGAGGCAGTCGGCGGCCTCCATCGTGCGCTTCTGGTGGCTGACGATGATGAGCTGCGCCTCCTGGCGGAACTCGGAGATGAGCTCTAGGAAGCGGTGCAGGTTGACGTCGTCCAGGGCGGCCTCGACCTCGTCCATCACGTAGAAGGGCGACGGCCGGCTGCGGAACACGGCGAACAGGTAGGCCAGCGCGCTCAACGACCGCTCGCCTCCGGACAGCAGCGACAGCTTCTTGACGTTCTTGCCCGACGGCTTGGCATCGACCTCGATCCCCGTGTCGAGCAGGTCGTCTGGGTTCGTGAGCCGTAGCCGGCCCTGGCCACCCGGGAACAGGGCGGCGAAGAGCTGTTCGAAGTTCTCGCTGACGTCGGCGAACGCGGCCGCGAACACCCGCACGATCTCCTCGTCGATGGCGCGAATCACCTTGTTGAGCTCGCGGCGGCTGGCCTTGACGTCGTCGAGCTGCTCGGACAGGAACGTGTGGCGCTCGGACAGGGCCTCGAACTCCTCCAGGGCCAGCGGGTTGATCGGGCCCATCACGCGCAGCTCCCGCTCGAGGTCGCGGACGCGCGCCGCCGGAGTGAGGCCGTCCGGCAGCTCGGGCGGCTCGGCCTGGACGGCGGTGTCGGGCTCGACGTCCAGCTGCGTGCGACACAGCTCGATCGCCTGCTCGAGCCGTAGGCGGACCTCCGCCTCGTCGATCTCGGCCCGCTGCGCGCGCTCCCGCAGCTCCGCCAGGGTCCGCTCCTTGGCCGTCCGCTCCGTGCGCAGGCCATCGAGCTCCACGGTCAGCGCCCGCTGGGCGTCGGTCTCGCGTCGCCGGCGCTCGTGCACCGCGGTCAACCGCTCCTCGACCAACGCGAGCCGGTCGGCGACGAACGCCCCCAGCCGGTCGAGCGCGAGCTCGGCGGCGTCGAGCTCGCCTCGACGGGTCTCGGCCTCCTGCCGCGCCTCCGCGGAGCCGGCCAGCCGTTCCTCGACCTCGCCGAACCGGGCCCGCAGGTAATCCCCGCGGTCGGCCAGCGCGGTCCGACGCTTGTCGAGCTCCGTCCGCACGGCGGCCACCTCGGTCGCCCGGTCGTCGAGCCGGCGCCGTGCCTCGGCCATGGCGGCGGCCCGCTCGCGCCGCGACGCCTCCTCCGCCTCGAGCTCGGGCAGCAACGCCTCCAGCTCGTCGGCGCGGCCGCGATCGCGCACCAGCTGCCCGGCGGCCTCGACCTGCTGCCCCTGTAGGGTCGCCAGTTCGGCGGCGACGTCCTCGCGTTCGGCCGCGGACCGCTTCCGTGCCGCCGTGGCCGCCGCCAAGGTGGCACGGGTCTCATCGAGCCGACCGAGGGCGGCCTCCTCGACCCGCCGGGCATCGTCGAGCGCCGCGCGGGCGGCCTGGTGGGCGACGATCGCTCGCTCGGCGGCGGAGACGGCGGCGGCGCCCCGTTCACGCGCCTCATCGAGCGCGTGGCCCGTGGCGGCGGTGGCGGAGGCGCCAATCCGCCAGCCGGTGACGCCGAACCGATCGCCCTCCCGAGTGACGACGACGGCACCGGGATGAGCCAGCGCGGCGTCGAGCGCCGCCTGCCAGCCACCGTCGACGACCACCGCGGCGCCCAGCAGTCCGGCCAGGAGCGGCCCCACCTCCGACCGGCGGGACCGCACGTGGGCCAGCACCGGCTCGCCGGCCGGCGGCGTCGCACGCGGTGCATCCGGCGGGGTGCCCAGGGCCAGGACCGCACCGGACACGTCCCCGTCGGCCAGGACGCCGAGCGCCCGTCGGCCCGATTCCACGGAGTCGAGCACCACCGCGGCCAGCGCCTCGCCGCATGCTGCCTCCACGGCGGCCTCCCAGCCGGCGTCGACCTCGACCAGGTCCAGGAGGGTGCCCATCACGCCCTCGACCGCCGCCAACCGCTCGACGCCTGCGCGGGCCCGGGCCTCGTCGAGCGCCAGCTCCAGTGCCTCACGGCGGGCGGTCCAGGCATGGCGGTCCGCCTGGGCGGCCTCCCGGCGCTCTTCGGCCGCCTCGGCCGCCGCCTCTGCCGCCTCCCGGTGCCGGCCGGCGGCCTCGGCGGCCCCGAGGAGGTCCGGCTCCGCAGCCTCCGCCGAGGCGACCTCGGTGGTGGCCTCCGCAGCCTCGCGATGCAGCCGCTCGAGCCGGGAGCGGAGGTGGGTGGTCCTCGCCGTCACCCGACGCTGTTCGCCCTCGGACCGGTCGAGGGCGCCCCGCAGTGCCCCCAACTCGCCGCGCGCTGCGGCGGCGCGGTCGGAGGCCTCCGGCACCCCCCCGGCCCACTCCTGATCGAAGGCGGCGCGGGCGTCGGCCAGCCCGGCCTCCGCCTCCGCCAGCGCCTCGGTGTCGGGCACCAGCCCCTCGGTCTCGGCGTCCAGCGCGTCGAGCGCCGCCCGCAGCCGGGCGGAGTCGGCCTCGAGGCTGGCGATCACCGCCTGGTCCACGAACGCGGCCCGCTCCCGGTCCACGCCCCGCCGACGCTCGGCCAGCAGCGCCAGCTGTCCACGAGCCTTCTCCCGCACGGCCTCCAACCCCGCCAGGGCGTCGCCGACCGCGCTGCCGCCCAGCGCGCCGAGCCTGGCCTCGGCCGCCACCACCGCGGTGTCGAGCTCGCTGAGGCGCACCTTGAGCAGCGCCTCCTCGTTGCGCAGCTCGGCGCGGGCAGCCGTCAGGTCGCCGAGCCGCCGCTTGAGGGTCGTGAGCTCCCGCCCCGCGACGTACACGTGCAGTGCGCGTAGCTCGGCGACCAGATCGCCGTGCCGGCGAGCGGCCTCGGCCTGCCGCTCGAGCGGGCGGAGCTGGCGGCGCACCTCCCGCAGGAGGTCCCCTAGGCGCAACAGGTTGCCCTCGGTCGCGGCGAGGCGGCGCTCGGAGCGCTCCTTGCGCTTGCGGTGCTTGAGGATGCCGGCGGCCTCCTCGACGATCAGCCTCCGCTCCTCCGGCTTGGCGTTGAGCACCGCGTCGATCTGCCCCTGCCCGACGATCACGTGCTGCTGCCGCCCGACCCCCGTGTCGCTGAACAGCTCCTGCACGTCGAGCAGGCGGCACGGCACGCCGTTGATGGCGTACTCGCTCTCACCGGAGCGCCACAGGGTGCGGGTGACGGTCACCTCGGTGAAGTCGATCGGTAGGAGCCCGGCGACGTTGTCGATGGTGAGGCTCACCTCGGTGCGTCCGAGCGCCGGCCGGCGAGCCGTCCCGGCGAAGATCACGTCCTCCATCTTCTGGCTGCGCACCGCCGAGGGCGCCTGCGCGCCGAGCACCCAGCCGATGGCGTCCACCACGTTCGACTTCCCGGAGCCGTTGGGCCCGACGACGACCGTCACCCCCGGCTGCATCTCGAGGGTGGTGGACTCCGCGAAGGACTTGAACCCCTTGAGGGTCAGCGCCTTGAGGAACATCGACGCGCCAGGCTACGTGGCGGCCCGGACGGGTCCGGGGATCCCGGCGGTGTCACACCTGGCAGCTCGGGCACCAGTACGTGACCTTGCCGCCGCTGCGGACCTTTGTGACGGTGCCCCGGCACCGCCGGCAGGGCTCGCCGTCGCGACCCCACACCTGGAGCTCGTCCTGGAAGCTCCCGGGCTTGCCCTGGAGGCCGATGAACGGATGCTCGTCGGTGGAGGTGCCGTGGTGCTTGGTCGCCTCGTGCAGGATCTCGACCAGCGAGCGGTAGAGCCGGCGGATCTCCATCGTCGACACCGTGGACACCTCGCGGTCGGGGCGCAGGCCGGCGTCGTAGAGGATCTCGTCGGCGTACAGCCCGCCGAGCCCGACCACGAACGTGGGGTCGAGCAGCACCGCCTTGAGCCTCTCGCTCCGGCGGTTCACGAGCGACTGCGCGAACGCGGTCCAGGACACGGGTGACGCCACCGGATCGAGCCCGAGCTCGGCGAGCGCCGGCACCTCATCGAGCAGCAGCTCCGGTGTGACCACGAACGCCTCGGCCCTGGCCTCGGGATCCGTCAGCCGCAGCTGGCCGCCCTGGGTGAACGTGATCGACAGCAGCAGGTCCTTGGGCGTCTCGTCCTTGGGGGCGGCGCGCAGCAGCGTGCCGGTCTCGCCGACGTCGAACACCAGCAGCTCCCCGGTGTCGAGCGCCTGGACGAGGAGCGACCCGCGGCGATCGACGTTGCGGATCTTGGCGCCCTCGAGTCGCGCCTGGAACGCCCTTCGTGAGCCGTTGCGGTTGGTCGCCTTGGCCACCACCACGTCGACCGATTTGACCCGGCGCCCGACGGTCTCGCGCTCGAGACCCCGCCGCAGAGTCTCTATCTCGGGCAGCTCAGGCAATGTCGGTCTCCAGCTCAGCGAGGAGGGTTGCGTAAGCGTCGCGGGCCGCCACCTGCTCGGCCTGCTTCTTCGACCGCCCGTCACCGGTGCCGCGGGCGACGCCGCCGACGGCGACGGTCACGTGGAAGCGTCGGGCGTGATCGGGCCCCTCGGCCAAGGTCTCGTAGCGGGGTGCCTCGTCGAAGTGGCGCGCCGCCAGCTCCTGGAGCCGGCTCTTGTAGTCCTGCCCCCCGGGCCCCCCGGCGTGGGCCTCGGCTACGCGTTCGCCAAGCAGGCGCAACACAAGGTCGTGGGCCTCATCCATGCCGGCGGCCACGTAGACGGCCCCGAGCACGGCCTCGAGCGCGTCGGCGAGGATCGACGGCTTCTCCCGCCCGCCGGATTGCTCCTCGCCCTTGCCCAGCAGGAGGTAGTCGCCCAAACCGAGCTCGTCGGCCACCTCGGCCAGGGTGACCGCGTTCACGACGGCTTTGCGGACGTCGGTGAGCTCGCCCTCGCTGAGCGACTTGTAGGCGTGGAACGCGTGGTCGGTGACGATCAACCCCAACACCGCGTCGCCGAGGAACTCCAGCCGCTCGTTCGACTCGTAGCCGGCGTTCTCGGCGCACCACGAGCGGTGGACGAGGGCAGGCGCCAACACATCGGCGTCATTGAGGCTGACGCCGAGGCTGCGGGCCAGCTCGTCGAGTCGTGAGACGGGGAGGGAGATCGGGGCGCCCCTACAACCGGGCGAGGACGTAGTCGACGGCGTCGCGCACCGTCTTGATGTCCTCGAGGTCTTCGTCCTCGATGCGGAAGCCGACGCTGCGCTCCCCCAGTTCCTCCTCCAGCGCCTCGGCCAGCTCGATGAGTGCCAGCGAATCGGCGTCGAGATCGTCGGTGAACGAGTCGCTCTCGTGGATGGTCGACGGCTCGACCTCGAGGATGTCGGCCAAGCGGTCGCGGATCAGGTCGAACACCTGCTCGCGATCGAGGGGACTGCGCTCGACGTGGGTCTCGGCGGGCACGACGGACAACTCCTGGTCTCGGGCAGAACGCGGCGCAGTGTACCGGGGCGCATGTTTGCGCGCTTGTGAACCCCGGCTCCACTCATTCTGGTTGGAGCCGTGCGGTCATGCGCCGCGCAGCTCCAACCGGTTGCGCATCACGCCGAGGCCACCGCCGATCGCAGGCGGTCGACGACCCCGGCCTGCACCATCTCCGCAGCCACCCGCGTCGCGTTGACGACCGCGGTGGCCGAGGACGATCCGTGGCTGATGATGCACACGCCGTCCACGCCGAGGAGCATGGCGCCGCCGGTCTGGTCGGGATCGAGCGTGCCGTACAGCGGCAGCAGTGCGGCGAGGGCGGCGTCGGCCACATCGGTGGTGCTCAGGCCCTCGAGCACGGCCGTGACCAGGGTGCGCAACCCGCCCTCGAGGGTCTTGAGCGCGACGTTGCCGGTGAACCCGTCGGTTACGACCACGTCGACGTCGGGGGTCATGATGTCCCGACCCTCGACGTTGCCGACGAAGCGCGCCCCGGCACGGTCGAGGGCCCCCGCCGGCGCCAGCAGGCCGTGGGCCTCCTTGACCAGCGGGTTGCCCTTGGTCGGCTCCTCGCCGATCGAGAGCAGCCCCACCCGCGGCTCGGCGATGCCGAAGCGCTCGCGGGAGAAGACCGCGCCCATCTGCGCGAACTGCACGAGCCACTGGGGCTGGCACTCGGCGTTGGCGCCGGCATCGAGGAGCACGGTGGGTGACGAGCCGGGGACCGGGATCGGCGTGGCGATGGCGGGCCGCGCCACCCCCTTTATCCGTCCCAGGCGCAGCAGCGCCGACGCCATCGTCGCCCCCGTGTTGCCGGCCGAAACCATGGCCGACGCACGTCCATCGCGCACGGCCTCGGCGGCCCGCACCAACGACGAATCCTTCATCGTGCGGACGCTGGAGCCGGGATCGGCGTCCATGCCGATGACCTGAGACGCCGGCGCCACCTCGAGGTCGCCCCGCAGCGGCTCGAGGTCCTCGGGCCGGCCCACGAGAACGACCGGTACCGCCAACTCGGCCAGCGCGCGCCGAGCACCCTCGACGATCGCGCCGGGGGCGTGGTCGCCGCCCATGGCGTCGATGGCTACCGGCAACATCGTGGGGCCCGAGGCGGCTGTGCTCTCCGTCGGACTGTGATCGGGGCTCAGTGAACCCTGATTCCGCCGGCTGCAAGCAATGACAACCTGAGCGTGAAGTGTGTCATGAGTGCTCCGCGGAATCAGGGTTCAGTCGACTTCGACCGCCACCCGGCCGCCGTACCAGCCGCAGTTGCCACACACCACGTGCGGCAGCTTCACGGCGCGGCAGCGGGGGCAGACGCTGCGGGCGGGCGGCTCGAGGCGCCAGGCGGCGGCACGGCGGCTACGGCGCTTGGCCTTGGAGGTCTTCTTCTTGGGGACGGCCATCGGTCTTCCTGGAGCGTCTCGAGGGTCGCGCGGCGCTGGGTGCGAGGGGCAACGATACGCCCGGCGGGCGCAAACGGGAAAGGCTAGCGGGCCGGGCGCCGAAGGGCGCAACCGTGCGCTCGGGCCGCGCTACCGGTCGAAGCGGAGGGCGTCGAGCGCCGACCACCGGGGATCGGCGGGTGCGGTCTCGCTGGTCCCGTTGGCGCTGTGAGGCCCGACCTCGTCCTCCACCGAGACCGGATGGTCCTCGGGGTCGGGTCCGGAACAGGCTTCGTCGCAGAGCGGCGCCAGCGGGAGCGCCAGGGCGAGCGCCTCGCGCAGGGCCGGCGCCAGGTCGACGTGGTCGGGATCGAGCCGATAGGTCTCTCCCTCGACGGGGTCGGGCTCGAAGATCTCCTGGAGGCCGACCGTCAGCTCGCCCCCGGTCGTCGCCAGGCAGCGCCGGCACTCGCCGGTCCAGCGGCCGACCACCTGACCCGTCACCGTGAGCGTCGAGCCCTGTGCCTCGAGGGTCAGGTCGGCCGTCACGTCGTCGTCGGTCAGGCGTGACGTCGACAGCGCCACCCCGGACAACGGCCCGACGAGCAACACCTGGTGCCGGGCACCCGGATGGCGGAACAACTCACCGGTGGGAACGACGAAGGGACGCGACATGTCGCGGCCCCTTATATCCGGTCTTGATCGAAAACCGCGTTGTGGGTCGCCTCCCCCTCGGCTCCGGCGCCAACGATGACGGCACTGGGTCCCGCCGCACCACCGGCCGCCCCGCCCACCTCGGCGTCCCCGCCAGCGTCCCTGCTCGCACCGGTCCCGCCGGTTCCGTTGCCGCGGAGCCGGGCGCGACCGGTCGCCACGACCGTCATCGCCTTCTCGAGCACCGTCTCGAGCTGCGCCAGCCGCTGGTCGCAGTAGTCGTCGGCCTCGTTGCGGCGCCGGCCGGATTCGGCGCGCGCCTCGTCGAGGACGCGCCGCGCCTTGGCCTCGGCCGCCTTCGCCACCTCGGAGCGCTGCACCATCCGCTCGGCCTGGCCACGGGCGGCGGCCAGGATGTCGTCGGCTTCACGCTGGCTGCGCGCCAGGAACTCGTCGCGGTCCTTCATGAGCCAACGGGCCGAGCGGACCTCCTCGGGCAGGCGCTCGATCGCCTGGTCCAGCAGGTCGAGCAACTCGTCGCGGTCGACCTTCACCTGCTGCGCCGAGAGCGCCGCCGGCCGGGCGCTGTCGATCAGTTCGCGGACGCGCCGCAGCAGCGCCTCGACGTCACCGCCCGGAGCCCGCTGCGCCACCCGGAACTCGAAGGACTGGTCGTCGTCCGGCATGGCTACCTCCGGAACCGCTTGGCCAACCGCTTGGCCACCGGCGCCGGGACCATCGAGCTGACGTCGCCGCCGAAGCGGGCGATCTCGCGGATCAGCTTCGAGGCCAGGAACGAGTGCGCCGGGTCGGAGGGGATGAAGAGCGTGTGGACGCCGGAGACCGCCCGGTTCATCTGGGCCATGATCAGCTCGGCCTCGAAGTCGGACACCACCCTCAGGCCCTTGACGATGAAGTCGGCGCCGACGTCCCGGGCGAGGTCCACGACCAGGCTCGAGAACATCGTGATCTTGACGTTGTCGAGGTGGGCCACGGACTCGTCGATCATCGCCTGGCGATCCTCGAGGCTGAAGAGGGGCTCGCCCTTCTGGGGATTGCGCACGGTGGCCACGACCACCTCGTCGAACAGCCGCGACGCCACCTCGATGATGCCCAGGTGCCCGTTGTGGATCGGATCGAACGAGCCGGGGTACAGGACCGTGGTCACGGATCCCACGGTACCCCCCACCGCGCGCACGACCCCGGCATCGGCGGGGGCCGGTCAGGTGGCGATCACTGCGAAGCCCACCCACGCCCCGCCGTAGCGGCCCTCGCGCACGAGCTCCCAGCCGGTGGGGACGGCGACCGGACCGTCGGACTCGATGACGACGAAGTCCGCCGGCAACGCCGCCAGCAGCGGCTCCCACGCGGCGAACGCGTAGGGCGGATCGCAGAACGCCAGGTCGTACCGCTCGACCCCGAGTCGCGCCAGGAAGCGTTCGGCGGGGGCCGCGACGATGGCGCCGCGGTCGACGAAGCCACATGCCTCGAGGTTGTGCCGCACCGCCCGCCGCGCGGCCCGATCGGAGTCGACGAACGTGGCCCGGGCGGCGCCCTGGGACAACGCCTCGACACCCAGCGCCCCGCTCCCGGCGAACAGGTCCAGGACCTCGGCCCCCTCGACCACGTCACGGCTCCGCAGGGCGTCGAAGATCGCCTCACGCGCTCGGTCGGACGTCGGCCGGGTGCGCCCGCCCGGCGGTGCCACCAGCGTGCGCCCGCGTGCGCTGCCACCGACGACTCGCACGAGGCGACGATAGGTGGCGGCCCCGGCGGCAGATGGCATCCTCGTCCAATGAACGCCGGCAGCGAGCGCGTACGGGTCATCCGCATCGACCAGCCCAAGGTCCGCAATGCCATCAACTCCAAGACCGCCCAACGGCTGCACGACCAGTTCGTGGCGTTCGACTACGACGACACGGCCAAGGTCGCGGTGCTCACGGGCGACACCGAGGCGTTCAGCGCCGGCGCCAACCTGCGGGACCTGCCACGCCTGCGCGACAGCGGCCCCCTGGGGCCGACTCGCCTGGCGCTCTCCAAGCCGGTCGTCGCCGCAATCGAGGGATGGTGCGTGGCCGGCGGGTTGGAGCTGGCGGCGTGGTGCGACCTCCGGGTCGCCGGCCGGGGTGCCCGCTTCGGCTGCCTCGAACGGCGCTGGGGTGTGCCGCTGGTGGACGGCGGCACCTACCGACTGCCCCGGATAGTGGGGCTGGGCCGGGCACTGGACCTGATCCTCACCGGCCGCGAGATCGGGGCCGAGGAGGCCGAGCGGATGGGCCTGATCGACCGGCTCGTCCCGGCCGGCACCGCCCTGGACGCCGCGGTCGAGCTGGCCGAGGAGATCGCAGGGTTCCCGTGGCGCGCCGTGAGGAACGACCGGCGGGCCGTCTACGACGGGCTCGGCCTGGGCGTGGCCGACGCGCTCGCCAACGAGGACCGCCTGGGGCGCGAGGTGATCTTCGGCGAGGACTTCGCCGAGGGTGTGGCCCGCTTCGGCGAGCACCAGGCCGAGCGGCGGGACTAGCGGGGCCGTGGAGCTCGACGAGATCATCACCTGCGTCGACTGCGGCGGCCGCGCCCACCTGCTCACCAAGCCGTCGGAGTGGGGCTGGCGGCCCGGCGACCTGCTCGTCTACCGCTGCGAGGACTGCCTCGACCGCTGGGACGTCGTGATCCCGGACGACGACGACCCGGAGGCTGACTGAGGACCCCGCTTGTTGCGGTGATCGCACGAAGCGAACGCCCGAACGGACGGGGGGCGGCCGCCGGCCTCACCCCTTGAGCAGGAACTCCTGGTCGTCCTCGTCCAAGAAGAGCGCGACCTCGTCGACCAGGTCGGCGTATGCCTCGAGTCCCCCATCGCCGTCGACGATGGCGAACGCCACCTCCCGGGCCCGCTCGACCCACTCGCGGTCGCGCCGCAGCGAGGCCAGCTTGAGGTCGCTGCGACCCTTCTGGCGCTCGCCCATGATCGTGCCCTCGCCGCGCAGCTCGAGGTCGACCTCCGCCAGCGCGAACCCGTCGGTGGTCTCGACCAGGGCCCCGAGGCGCGCCTCCGCCTCGGGGGTGTCCGACCGGCTCACCAGGTAGCACCAGGACCGCTCGCTGCCGCGGCCCACGCGCCCCCGGAGCTGGTGGAGCTGGGCGATGCCGAAGCGGTCGGCGTCGAGGATGACCATGGCGGTGGCGTTGGGCACGTCCACGCCCACCTCGATCACCGTGGTCGCCACCAGCACGTCGAGCCGGCCCTCGCGGAACTGGTGCATGGTGGCGTCCTTGTCGGCCGAGCCCAGGCGTCCGTGCAGCAGTCCCAGCCGCAGGCCCGCCAGCTCCCCGGCTTCGAGCCGCGCGTACGTCTCCTCTGCCGAGCGCACCTCGAGCTTCTCAGACTCCTCGATGAGCGGGTTCACCACGTACACCTGCCGCCCGGACGCCACCTCGCTGCGGACCGCGTCCCACATCGACTCCTCGTCGGCGTCGGTGCGCACCCACCGGGTCGTGATGGGCTGGCGGCCGGCCGGCAGCGACCGGATCACGGTCACGTCGAGGTCGCCGTAGACGGTCATCGCCGCCGTCCGCGGGATGGGGGTGGCGGTCATGACCAGCACGTCGGGCACCGCTCCACCGGCCGACTTGTCGCGCAGGGCGGCCCGCTGCTCGACGCCGAAGCGGTGCTGCTCGTCGATCACCACCGCGCCCAGGTCCCGGAATTCGACACCCTCCTGGATGAGCGCGTGGGTGCCGATCACCAGGTCGACCTGCCCCGCCGCCAGGCCGGCGAGGATGCGCCGCCGATCCCCCGCCCCCACCCGGTTGGTGAGCAGCTCGACCCGCACCGGGCGTGCCTCGAACAGCGTTGCGGCGTCGTCGGGCACCTCGACCCCGTCGAGCAGCTCCCGAATGCCGTGGGCGTGCTGCTCGGCCAGCACCTCGGTGGGCGCCATGAAGGCTCCCTGGTAGCCGCCCTGCACGGCCACGAGCAGGGTGGCGACGGCGACCACGGTCTTGCCGCTCCCCACGTCGCCCTGCAGCAGCCGGTGCATCGGATGGGGGGCGGCCAGGTCGCGCTCGATCTCCTCGACGGCGGCGCGTTGGTCGTCGGTCAGGTCGAACGGCAGCCGGGCCACGAACGCGTCGACGAGCGGCCCGTCGACCCGGTGAGCGATGCCCCGGGTTGTCCGCTCGATGTGGCGTTTGCGCTGGACCAACGCCAACTGGACCCGGAGCAGCTCGTCCAGCACCAGCCGGCGGCGCGCCACGTCGCGGTGCGCCATCGAGTCGGGGGCGTGGATGCCGGCGAAGGCCTCGGGCCTCGTGACCAGGTCGAACCGGTCGAGGACCCAGTCGGGGACGGGATCGAGCAGGCCCCGCACCTGCGAGCGCCGCAGCGCCTCGGCGACCCAGTCGCCGATCTCCCAGGTGGACAGGCCCGCCTTCTCCGACTGGGGGTAGATGGGGACGATGCGGCCGGTGCGATCGCCGATCAGGTCCACGACCGGGTTGGTCATCTGCTTGCGGCCGGCGTAGATCTCGAGCTTGCCGAACAGCGCGACGGTCATGCCGGGGCGCAGCTGCCGCTCCCGCCACGCCTGGTTGAAGAAGCTGATCCGTAGGTGCCCGCTGCCGTCGGTCACGTCCACGGTCACCAGCACCTTGGGCGGGCGCCCGCGGGTGCGCCGCGACGACACCCGCTGCACCGTCACCAGGACCAGCGCCTCCTCCCCCACCACCAGGTCGCGGACCCTCGCCTCGTTGGTGCGGTCGACGTAGCGCCGCGGGTAGTACGTGAGCAGGTCGAGCAGGCTCTCGACGCCGACGACCGCCAACCCCTCGGCCTTGCGCTCCCCGACGCCCCTGAGCCGGGTGACCGGCATGGCCGCGAGCTCCCCCAGCGTGATCGGCGCGGCGTCGGTGGCGGTCGGGCCATGCTTCCCGCTCATGCTGCGTCGCAGCGGCCCGCTCGGGCCGCTCGGGCCTCACTCGCTCTCTCGGCCTCCGGCACGCTCGCTCGGGCCTACTCGATGCCGAACAGGTAGGGGTAGAGCGGCTGGCCGCCGTGGTGGACCTCGACCGAGGCCCCGGGGTGGTGCTCGTCGAGCCACTCGGTGATGGCGCGGGTGTCGGCTGGGGTTGATCCCTCGCCCTCGATGACGGTCACGATCTCGTGGTCGTCCGTCACGAGGACGTCGAGCAGCCGGCAGGCGGCCGCCGCCTGCGTCTGCTCCACGGCCCGGATGCCGTCGCTGGTGATGCCGAGGTAGTCGCCCTCGGCGATCGGGCCCACGTCGCTGGTCGAGTCCCGCACCGCCTTGGTGACCTCGCCCGCCAGGACGTTGGACGCCAGGGCCGTCATCTCCTTGGCGTTCTCGTCGGCCCGCGCCTCGGGGTCGTAGCACATGAGGACGGCGAACCCCTCGGCGATGCCCCGGGTCGGAACCACGCGCACGACGCGATCGGTGTGGGCGTCGACCTGCTCCGCGACCGGGATGATGTTCTTGTTGTTGGGGAGGATGACGACCTCCTCGGCGGGCACGGCCTGGACTGCGGCGAGCAGCTCGGCGGTCGACGGGTTCATCGACTGCCCGCCGGCGACGATCCCCTGCACCCCCAAGCTGTAGAAGATCCGCTTGATGCCGTCGCCGGCGGCCACCGCGACGACCGCGGTGCGGACCGGTTCGCTGGCATGGGGCGGCAGCTCGACCACGTCGCCGGCGCCGGCGGCCTCTCGCACCCAGCGCTCCTCCTCGACCTGCTCCGCGAGGTCGGTGACGCGGATCTTGCGGGGCCGGCCGGCGTCGACGGCCGCCTCGACGGCGGCGCCGATGTCGTGGGTGTGGATGTGGCAGTTCCACAGGCCGTCGCCCCCGACGACCACGATCGAGTCGCCGATGCCCGCCCAGACGTCCTTGAACGCCGGGATGGCCTCGTCCGGCGCCTCGAGGAAGTACATGACCTCGTAGCGGAGGCTCGACGAGCCGTCGCCGTGCTCGTCGGCCGCGGTGTGCACCAGGTGGGCATCGGCGCGGACCGCCCCCTCGCCCACCCGGGGCTCGGGCACCGGGCGACCGTCGGCCACGTGCAGGAGCACGTCGAGCAGCAGCAGGTAGCCGGTTCCCCCGGCATCGACCACGCCGGCCTCGGCCAGGACGGCCAGGAGCTCGGGCGTGCGGGCCAGCGCCTTCTCGCCGCGCTCGCGGGCGGCCGCGAGCACGCTGACCAGGTCGGCCTCCTGGTCGGCGGCGACGGCCTCCTCGGCGGACTCGGCGGACTCGCGCACGACGGTGAGGATCGTCCCCTCGACCGGGCGCATGACCGCCTGGTACGCGGCGTCGGAGGCGGCCCGCAGCGCCCGGGCCACCCCGGGCCCGTCGAGTCCCCCGGACTCCGCGACCACGCCCACGAAGCCCCGCAGCACCTGGGACAGGATCACGCCCGAGTTGCCCCGGGCCCCCATGAGCGAGCCGTGCCCGACCGCCTTGCACACCGCCGACAGTTCGTCCCCGACGCCCTGGAGTTCCTCGAACACCGAGCCCAGCGTGAGCGACATGTTCGTGCCCGTGTCGCCGTCGGGAACCGGGTAGACGTTGAGCCGGTTGATGGGCTCCCGGTGGGCGGCCAGGGCATCGTTGTACGCCTTCACCACCGCTCGCAGGTCGGCGGCGCCCAGGTGATCGAGGGTGCTCACGCCGGTGGATCGTAGGTGAAGGTTGCCCTGTCGGGGCCGTTGGTCGCGGCCTGGTCACGAGTTGTGACCCCGGGGGGTCGCCAGTACAGTTGCTCGGTCCTCAGCCAACCCGAGACCGAGGTGACGCGTCCATGGCAGCCGTATGCGAGGTGTGCGGCAAGCACCCATCGTGGGGCATGAGTGTCAGCCACTCGCACCGGCGGACCAAGCGTCGGTGGAACCCCAACATCCAGCGCGTGCGGGCCCTGGTCGACGGTGTGCCCCGCCGCATCCACGTCTGCACGGGCTGCATCAAGGCCGGAAAGGTCGAGAAGCTGGCCCGCTGAGGCCAGCGGTCACCGAGCCGTCCGGGACGTGGGCGGCGGCTCCCACCCGGCCACGCACGAGCATCCCTCCCAGGGGCGGCCGGCGTTGCTGCATGGTGAGGGCTCCGGTGGTCGTGGTCGGACTGACTTCGCAGCCGACACCCGCCCGGATGAGGAGCGATGCGGTCGCCTTGGGTCGCCGCGGGAGCCGTCCGGTACGGTGGGGAACCCACCGCAGCCAGCCCGCCCCGTGCGGCCGTGGAAGCGGAAACACAGCAAGGAGCCCACGGTGCAAGGCGTGATCAAGTCGTACGACCCCGGGTCGAGGGACGGGATCGTGATGCGGGACACGGATCTCGCGGAGATCGATCTCGCGCCCGATGCGCTCCGCGGCTCCGTCTTCCGCCAACTGCGCCAGGGCCAGCGTGTGATCTTCGACCTGGACGGCGAGGGTCGCGCCACACACCTGCGGCTGGGATCGGAGGTCGACATGGGGACGCCCGGGCTCGATCCGGAGCGCTTCCCGGTAGGAGACGATACGACCCCCGGCTGAGCCGACGACCCGACATCGCCGCGGAGGACCATGCCCGCAACCACCACCAACCAGACGCTCGAGAACTGGGTCGACCATTGGGCCCGTGTCCTGCAACCGGACCGGGTCGAGTGGTGCGATGGCTCCGACGAGGAATGGGAGCGGTTGACGCAGCTGCTGGTCGACGGTGGCACATTCGAGCGCCTCAACCCGGAGCGCCGGCCCAACAGCTTCCTGGCCCGGTCCGACCCCGCCGACGTCGCCCGGGTCGAGGACCGGACGTTCATCTGCTCAGAGCGCCAGGTCGACGCTGGTCCCACCAACAACTGGCGGGACCCGGCCGAGATGAAGGCGGAGCTGACAGCCCTGTTCGCGGGGGCCATGCGGGGCCGCACGTTGTACGTGGTGCCGTTCTCGATGGGTCCGCTCGGGTCGCGCATCGCCCACATCGGCGTGCAGCTCACCGACTCGGCCTACGTGGCCGTCAGCATGCGGATCATGACCCGCATGGGGCAGGGGCCGCTCGACGTGCTGGGGGCCGACGGCGAGTTCGTCCCCTGCCTGCACTCGGTCGGCTATCCCCTGGTCGACGGCGACGGCAACGCCCGCGAGGACGTGCCGTGGCCGTGTGACGCCGAGCGCAAGTTCATCGTCCACTTCCCGGAGACCCGGGAGATCTGGTCGTATGGGTCCGGCTACGGGGGCAACGCCCTGTTGGGCAAGAAGTGCTTCGCGCTGCGGATCGCATCGACCATGGCCCGCGACGACGGCTGGATGGCCGAGCACATGCTCATCCTCGGCGTCACGCCGCCCCAGGGAGAGAAGCGGTACATCGCGGCGGCGTTCCCCTCGGCCTGCGGCAAGACCAACATGGCGATGATGATCCCCACCCTGCCGGGGTGGAAGGTCGAGACGGTCGGCGACGACATCGCGTGGATGAAGTTCGGTGCCGACGGCCGGCTCTACGCCATCAACCCGGAGGCCGGCTTCTTCGGCGTGGCGCCGGGGACGGGCAAGGACACCAACCCCAACGCCGTGGACACGCTGTACGGCAACTCGATCTTCACCAACGTCGCCGAGACCGACGACGGCGACATCTGGTGGGAGGGGCTGTCGGCGCCGCCCGAGCACGCGATCGACTGGCGGGCCCACGACTGGACGCCGGCGTCCGACGCCCCCGCCGCCCACCCCAATGCCCGCTTCACCACGCCGGCGTCGCAGTGCCCGTCGATCGCCCCCGAATGGGAGGACCCCGAGGGCGTGCCCATCTCGGCCATCCTGTTCGGCGGCCGCCGGGCCACCAACGTGCCGCTGGTGACCGAGTCCTTCGACTGGGCCCACGGCGTGTTCCTCGGCTCGATCATGAGCTCGGAGAAGACGGCGGCCGCCGCCGGGAACGTCGGCGAGCTCCGCTTCGACCCCTTCGCCATGCTGCCGTTCTGTGGCTACAACATGGGCGACTACTTCGCCCATTGGCTGGAGATCGGCGAGGCCACCGGCGCCGACAAGCTGCCCAGGCTCTTCTGGGTCAACTGGTTCCGCCGCGGCGAGGACGGCTCGTTCCTGTGGCCCGGTTTCGGGGACAACAGCCGGGTGCTCGCCTGGGTCGTCCAGCGGGTGATGGGCGAGGGTGCGGCGGTCGACACACCGATCGGCCGCGTCCCGGCACCCGGCGCCATCGACACCAGCGGCCTCGACATCGACGGCGAGACGCTGGCGAAGCTCGTCGCGGTCGATCCCGAGTCGTGGCGTCAGGAGCTCCCCCAGCTCGACGATCACTACCGGAAGCTCGGCGACCACGTGCCCACCGAACTGCGGGAGCAGCTCACCGAGCTCGAGAAGCGCCTCGCCGCCAGCTGATCCCGGCCTGCTCACGGGTTGTCCCCGCCGCTTCGGCTTCGTCGTGCCGGCCGGTTGGCTAGCGGCTCGGCCGCCTAAAAAGTTGAGTGGATTGCCATCAGGTTTGTTGCTATGATGCTTGTGGCTCTTCCAAACGAGCAGCTCAGAGGAGGTCGATTCCCATGCTCATGCGCTTCGATCCATTCCGTGAGGTTGACCGTGTCGCCGAACAGGTCGACCAGGTGTTCCGCCGGGGCAACTCGGTCATGCCGATGGACGCCGTGCGCCACGGCGACCGGGTGTTCGTCAACTTCGATCTGCCCGGCGTCGATCCCGACAGCATCGATCTGACCGTCGAGCGTGACATGCTCACCGTGACCGCAAGCCGTCGCTTCGAGAAGGCCGAGGGCGATGAGGTTCTCGCCAACGAGCGGCAGCAGGGCACCTTCACGCGCCGGGTGCTGCTCGGCGAGAGCCTCGACACGTCGCAGCTCGAGGCCGCCTACGACCACGGCGTGCTGTCGATCACCATCCCGGTGGCCGAGCAGGCGCAACCGCGCAAGATCGCGGTGGGTGGCAGCCACTCGCCCGCGCCGATCGAGGCGGAGTCGCACGAGGCTCCTGCGGAAAAGGCAGGAAGCGAGGGCTGAGCTCGCGGATCGATCCAGTGTTCACGCGCCGAGGGCGCCCCTGGTGTGGCGCCCTCGGCGCGTCAACCGGTCGGGACGTTCGGGTGCGCGGAGCGAACTACGATGCGTCACCGCCCGCCGGCACGAGGGAGGCTCGATGGCAGTCAGCGCGTACATCCTCATCCAGACCGAGGTGGGCAAGGCCGCCCAGGTGGCCACCGAGGTGAGCGGAATCGACGGCGTGGTGTCGGCCGAGGACGTGACGGGGCCCTACGACGTGATCGCACGGGCGGAGTCCAACACGGTCGACGAGCTCGGGAAGATGGTGGTGAGCCGGGTCCAGATGATCGAGGGCATCACCCGGACTCTGACCTGTCCGGTGGTGCACCTGTAGCAACCGACGCGCTCGCGTCCCCTCAGCGGTTGGGACCGATCACCATCGCACGGATCCCGAGGCCCATCAGGAAGAGGCCGCCCAGCCCGTAGAGCAGGTACCGCCGGCCGGCAAGCTGGTGGCGGTAGCTGTAGATGATCCCGACCGAGGCCAGGGCCACGAAGCCGTAGAACGCGTGGAACTGGGGTGCCTCCCGGTCCTCGTGGGCGACGAGGATCACGCCCAGCACCACCTCCACGGCGATGGCGATCTCGGCCCCGGCCGTGAACCACCACAGCGACGGGTGGCGCAGCCGTGCAACCCCGAGATGGGCGCCCAGCGCCCACAAGCCCGCGAGCGCGTTTCCGACGACGACGACCCACGCCCCGGCGAGGTGGGCGTCACGCAGGTCCACCGACGCTGCGTCGTGCTCAGGACCGGGCAGGCGGCGACTGGCCGGGCGAGGTCGTGGAGACCTCGTACGACCACAGCTCGCTCGACACGGACACAGGTCCCCCCGTGTGCGGGTGCGGCTTGTCGGTGCCGGCGTGCCCATGCCCGAACGCGGGACTGTTGACCCACGCCTGGAACGCCTCCTCGTCGCGCCATCGGGTGACCACCAGCCACGTGGTGCGGCCGTCGGTGGGCCGGAGGAGTTCGAAGCCCTCGAAGCCGTCCTGGTCGTCGACGGCGCCCGCTCGCGCTGCGAAGCGGCGGCCCAACTCGTCGCCGGAGTCCTCAGGGACCGTGATCGCGTTGATCTTCACAATCGTCACGCGGCCCATCATTGCGTTCCGGCGGCGGTCGCGTGCAACACGCCGGTGGCGCGTCAGCGGGACGCCGCGGGCTCCACGCCGGCAAAGACGTCGTGGTCGCGGTGACCGGCCGGAGCGCCCCGCCGGATGTAGAACTCGGTGCCCATGGCGGCCCGGAACACCTCGGGCGGCATGGACAGGAACAGGCCGGTGTCGTGGACCTGGCTGGCGTGGGCGGCGATCGCCGCCCGCTTCCGGTCGAGGAAGTCGCCCACGTCGACCACGGTGGTGATGGCATCGTCGGGCACCCCGAAGATGACCGACTCGTCCTCGAGGTCGGGCGCGTCGCCGATGTGTTGGCCGGCGGCGGCCGCATCGGCGATCAGGGCCTTCACGTGCGCCCGGCTGATGGTGGCCTCGAGCACGTGTGGCGTGCCGGCCAGCACGGCGGCCCGGCTGCCCACCCGGTGGACCTGGATGTGGTCGGGATGGCCGTAGTTGCCGTTCTGGTCGTAGATGGTGAGGACGTCGGCCGACTCCTCCCGCAGGATCTCCGCGACCCGGGCCGCAGCGTCCTCGGCGTCGGCGCGCCAGAAGCAGCGGGGGTCGTCGTTGTCGGGTGTGCCCATCATCCCCGAGTCCCGGTAGCCGAGCCACACCACCCGGTGGACCCCCAGCGCCTCGGCCGATCGCATCGCCTCTGCCATCCGCCGCTCGACCAGCGACTCGCCCGGCTCGAGGAGGCCATCGGGCGCCTCGCCGACCTCACCCCGGGTCGCGTACACCACCACCACGCGGTGGCCGTCGTGCACGGCCTTGGCCAGCGACCCCGACTGCAGGAGGCACTCGTCGTCGGGGTGGGCGTGGAACGCGACCAGGGTTGCCATGGGCAGCAGTCTGCCGGGGCCCATCCGAGCTTGCGGCGGCAGGAGCCCCCATGGAGCGCGTAACCGCCGCAAGTTCGTGTCGGGATCAGGCGATGGCGCCCGCCTCGCGCAGCTTGGCGACCCGGTCCGCGCCGAAGCCGGCCGCCGCCAGGATCTCGTCCGTGTGTTGGCCGGCGTGTGGCGGCGGCGACGCTACCTCGGGCTCGGTGCGACTGAACCGGGGCGCCGGCCCCGGCTGACGGATGCCCGCGACCTCGACGAACGTGCGGCGGTCGACGTTGTGGGGATGCTCGATCGCCTCGGGGATCGACAGGACAGGGGCGAAGCACACGTCGGTCCCCTCCATCAGCGCCGACCACTCGTCCCGAGTCTTCGTCTTGAAGATCGCGGCCAGCCGTTCCTTGAGCGCCGGCCATTGCTGCCGGTCGTGCTGCCAGGGGAGCTCCTCGCCCTCGAGCCCGGTGAGCCGTAGCAGCTCGGCGTAGAACTGCGGCTCGATCGAGCCGATCGACACGTACTTGCCGTCCGCCGTCTCGTAGACGTTGTAGAAGTGAGCGCCGGTGTCGAGCATGTTGGTGCCGCGCTCGTCGGTCCAGATCCCCATCGCCCGCAGTGCGTGGGTCATGGTCATGAGCACGGCGGCGCCGTCGACCATCGCGGTGTCCACCACTTGGCCCTGTCCCGAGCGCTGGGCCTCGAGCACGCCGCACACGACGCCGAAGGCCAGCAGCATGCCGCCGCCGCCGTAGTCGCCGATGAGGTTGAGCGGCGGGACCGGGGCCTCCCCGCGGCGTCCGATGGGATCGAGCGCGCCCGCCAGGGCGATGTAGTTGATGTCGTGGCCCGCCGCCCCCGCCAGGGGGCCGTCCTGGCCCCAACCCGTCATCCGGCCGTACACCAGCTTGGGGTTGCGGGCCAGGCACTCCTCGGGCCCGATGCCGAGCCGCTCGGCAACCCCTGGTCGGAAGCCCTCGACGAGGGCGTCGGCCCGCTCGACGAGGTCGAGCACCACGGCGACGCCGTCCGGGTTCTTCAGGTCGACACCGATCGACCGACGTCCCCGGTTGTTCAGGTCGGCGGGGGGGCTGGCCGGGTCGCCGCCGGCGACGTTCTCGGCCCGGTCAACCCTGATCACCTCGGCCCCCATGTCCGCCAGCATCATGGCGCAGAACGGGCCGGGGCCGATCCCGGCGATCTCGACGACGGTGATTCCGGCCAGGGGTCCCATCCGGGCGTCCTCCGTGTGCGTTGCTCTAGGCGGTCGGCTGGTGCTCGGCAAAGTGGCCGCAGATGGCGTCGACCAGCGTCGGCCACAGGGCTCGGGGCAGGTCGTGGCCCATGCCGTCGACCATCAACAGCTTGGCATCGGGGATCACCTCGGCGGTGCGCTCGCCGGCCGAGGATTGGACCAGCGTGTCGGCGGTGCCGTGGATCACCAGCGTCGGGATGGCGAGCTTGGCCAGCCCGGACGACCGGCTGCCCGACGCGAGGATGGCGGCCAGCTGCCGAGCGATGCCAAGTGGCTCGTGGCAGCGGTCCCAGGAGTCACCGGCCAGCCGGCGGAGATGGACCTCGTCGAACAGGCCGGGGCTCCCCCAGACCTGGGCCTGGCGCACGGCCCCGTCCTCCGCCTCCTCGCGGGACTGCGCCGGGGGCGCCACGAGCGCCGCCATCGCCTCGGCCGTCGGGAGGCCCACGTCGGGGTCGCCGGTCGTGGACATGATCGACGTCAGCGTCAGCACCCGGGAGGGCTGGTCCAGGGCGATCGTCTGGGCGATCA
>Ga0299914_10000497_pt1 | contig 23842 bp, 22 predicted proteins | sample RVTome_10_FD_201361 | JGI IMG/M metagenome (GOLD analysis project Ga0299914, IMG submission 201361) | Soil microbial communities from uranium-contaminated site in the Upper Colorado River Basin, Wyoming, United States - RVT153D57 (version 2) ...
CGAAGAAGGCCGCCGTGATCGTCTCCAACACAGACCGCACCTGGGGCACCTGGTGCCTGAGGCTGGCTGCCACGACACCCACCACAAAGGCACCGAGGATCGCCTCGAGGTTGAGCCCTTGGGTGATCGCGCCACCAACGAGGGCGGCAACCAGGGTGATGGAGACGGCCGCGGTCACCGACGAGCCCCTGGCCATGACGAAGCGGAGGAGTCGGTCGAGCAACCATCTGCCTACTGTCGCCGCCGCCACCACGAACACCACCAGACCCACGAACGATCTCACCAGACGTTCGGGCCGGAACCCGTCCAGGGCGATGCCGGAGAGTGCCGCGAGGATCAGCCACCCCACCGAGTCCATTGTCATGCCGGCGGCGAGGGTCACCTGACCGAAGTTGCGTCGCAGCAAGCCCAGGTCGAGCAGGATCTTGGCCACGACGGGCAGCGCCGAAACCGACAGGGCCAAGGCGAAAAAGCCGGCGAAGATGGCCCGTTCTGTCCCGACGCCGACGAAGTCGCTGGGGACCATGTAGGCGAGGGGCACCATCACGGCAAGGGGAAGGAGGAGAGCTCCGGCCGAGACCGACAGGGCGGCCGCCCTGTACCGGGCGATGATGCCGAGATTGGTCTCGAATCCGATCACGACCAGCAGCATGATCACACCGAGCCAGGACAGCCCGAAGATGACTGAGCGAACCGAGTCCTCTCCGAACACCCAGGCAAACCCTTCGGGAGCGAAGCGGCCGAAAATGGTCGGGCCCAGGGCGATCCCGGCCAGCAACTCGCCGACCACAGGTGGCTGGCCTACCCGCTTCGCCAGCCAGCCCAACACCCTGGCCACACCTACGAGCAAGAGCAGCTGGACCAGAAAGACGAGGACCTCATGCTCGGTGAGGGGGGCGGCCAACGCGCCACTCTCGTTGACGGCCAGTGGAGTCACCGGCGGGAACTTAGTGCCGGACCAGCCCCGGTCACACGTTGAAGCGAAACTCCACGACGTCGTTTGGGCGCATCACGTATCCCTTTCCCTCGGTGCGTACCCAGCCCTTCTCTCGGGCGGACAACCACGACCCGGCCTCTACCAGCCGATCGAAGTCGGCCACCTCGGCGGCGATGAAACCGCGCTCGAAGTCGCTGTGGATCACTCCCGCTGCCTCGGGGGCGGTTGCCCCGACCTGGATCGTCCAGGCCCGTGACTCCTTCTCACCCGCGGTGAGAAAGCTCTGCAGACCCAGGGTGCGATAGGCGGCCCGGATCACGGCGTTGAGCCCGGGCTCTTCCTGGCCCACCGAGGCGAGCATCTCGCTCCTGTCGGCGCCGTCCATCTCTCCCATCTCCGACTCGATCTGGGCGTCGAGGAACAGCGCCTCAGCTGGGGACACCAGCGATGAGAGTCTGGAGCGCAGCCCCTCGTCACGCACTCCGGCCTCGTCGAGATTGAACACGTAGATCACCGGCTTGGCGGTGAGGAGGTGGAGGTCGGCGAACTCGCCCTTCCTCGAGATGAGGCCCGGCTCGCTGCTCACCCTCTGGCCGGCGGCCACCACGGACCTCAGCTGCCCGAGCAGGTCTACCTGGGGCTTCAGGCTCTTGTCGATGGTGGACTCCTTCTCGAGACGGGGGAGCCGCTTGTCGATGGTCTGGAGGTCGGCGATGGCCAACTCGGTCTCGATGACCTCGATGTCCTTGGCCGGGTCGGAAACGGCATCGATATGGGTCACCGTCGGCGAGGCGAATCCCCTGACCACGTGACAGATGGCGTTGGCATCGCGGATGTTGGCGAGGAACTGGTTGCCCAATCCCTCCCCCTCACTGGCACCTTTGACCAGGCCGGCTATGTCGACGAATGTGACCGTGGCCGGCACCACCCGCTTGGAGTTGAAGATACGGGCGAGCACACCGAGACGCGGGTCGGGGATTGGCACCACCCCGGTGTTGGGCTCGATGGTGGCGAACGGGTAGTTGGCCGCGAGCGCACCGGCATCGGTTAGGGCGTTGAACAGGGTCGACTTGCCCACATTGGGAAGTCCGACGATGCCAATTGAGAGACTCACAGCGCGCGCAGGTTAGGGAGAAGGGGTGCCCTATCTCGTGGATCGGCGCCCTGGCCTCATTGATCGGCTGTTGCCGGCACAACAGGCTCAGATCGACACAAGTAGCGTGCCGCTGTGACCAAGATCGCCGTCATCGGAGCAGGCTCGTGGGGCACCACCGCGGCCGTGCTCGCCGCCGCTTCGTCACCTACCGTTCTCTGGGCGCGCCGCAGCGAGGTGGCCGACCACATCAACCAGCACCGGGAGAACCCCGATTACCTCTCCGGGTTGCGATTGCCCGAGTCTCTGAGTGCGACCGCCCATCTTCGAGAGGCAGTCGCCGGTGCCTCGGCGGTTGTCATGGCCGTTCCGTCGCACGGATTCCGGGAGGTCTTTGCCGCGGCGGCCCAGGACATCGGCCCCAGTGTGCCGGTCGTCTCGTTGACCAAGGGAATCGAGCAGGACACGCTGGCCACGATGACGCAGATCATCTCCGAGGTGTCGCCGGGCCACGACCCGGGACGTATAGGGGTCCTGACCGGGCCCAATCTCGCTGGCGAGGTTGCCGCCGGGCAGCCGACGGCCGCGGTCATCGCTTTCGGGGATTCCGAGACCGCGGTCTCGTTACAGTCGGTCTTCATGGGCCCGACATTCCGGGTCTACACCCACGACGATGTGACCGGCTGCGAGCTGGGCGGCGCTTTGAAGAACGTGATGGCGATTGCAGCCGGCATGTCGGACGGGCTGGGATTCGGAGACAACACCCGTGCCACCTTGATCACACGTGCCCTGGCCGAACTGAGCCGGCTCGGGATCGCTCTTGGTGGCCGGCCCACCACTTTCGCCGGGCTGACCGGGTTGGGTGACCTCATCGCAACCTGTATCTCGACCAAGAGCCGTAACCACCTGGTCGGTTTCGGGCTGGCGCAGGGGCGGAGCCTCGATGCGATCGTCGAGGAGATGAGAATGGTGGCCGAGGGTGTCAAGACCACGCGCGCCGTGCTCGATCTCGCGGACCGGAAGCACATCGAAATGCCGATAGCGGCTCACGTCGGACTCGTGCTCCACGAGGGAATGCACCCGCGGGACGCCGTCATGAGCCTGATGACCCGCGATGCCAAGTCGGAGGACTGATTGGCCGATTGTCCGATCGTTGGTGACGACCCGGACTATTTGACCGACCTCACACGTTCCTGATACGACCGCAACCGGATTGGGAAGCTTGGTGTTCCAGCATTATGAGCAACCGACTACTGACCACATCGCACGGAACCAACCGGGAGGCATTCAACGCTGCCGACTGGTTCCGCTTCGTATCTGTCAGCTTGATCTGGGGCGCATCGTTCCTGTTCATCGCCATCGGTCTCGACGCCTTCCACCCGGGGCTTCTCACCTGGCTGCGTGTCGGGTTCGGCGCTCTCCTGATGGCAATGCTGCCCCAGGCGAGGGCCACTCGGATCCCGCGCGAGGACTTGCCCCGCGTGTTCCTTCTCGGCGTGATCTGGGTGGCGATCCCATTCACCCTGTTCCCAATCGCACAGCAGTGGATCGATTCGGCGGTTGCCGGGATGCTCAACGGAGCGACTCCGATCTTCACCGCCATCATCGCCTCTGTGCTGCTCCGCCAACTCCCCGGCCGTCTCCAGGTAGGCGGTCTTGCCGTCGGGTTTCTCGGGATTCTGGCGATCGCGCTTCCCTCGGCCGGGTCCGGTAAGACCGAGGCGCTGGGTGTGACCCTCGTTGTCCTCGCCACGCTCTGTTACGGGTTCTCCACAAACATCGTCGCGCCACTCCAACAACGCTATGGCACCATCCCGGTCATGGGACGCACCCTGATGGTGGCGACCGTGCTGGTGACCCCGTACGGGCTTTTTGGACTGGCCCGATCGGAGTTCGCCTGGCCGTCGCTGGCCGCCACCCTGGCGGTCGGATTTCTCGGGACCGGCGTCGCATTCCTGATGATGGGGTCCCTCGTCGGCAGCGTAGGTGCCACCAGGTCGACCTTCATTACCTATCTCATGCCGGTGGTTTCCCTTGTCCTGGGGGTGGTCTTCAGGAACGAGAGCATCGCACCTCTGGCCGTGCTTGGATCGCTCTTGGTGATCGTTGGAGCCCTATTCGCATCGAGACGTGAATCCGGGTCGACACGACCCGTGGCGCCCGCAGAGATCGCGGATGATGCCCCGTGAGGCCGTTCGATTGAGGCTGAACGAATCGAGGTTGCGCATCGCTCTTTCCGTGGCGACCCCACCTCTGCTCCTCGCCGCGGCCTGGGGCTCCTTGGCCGTCGACGCCTCCGTTTTCCTCACCGCGCTCCTCGCTCTCCTCACTGCCGGGCTCGGGTACGTGGCAGCGTTCGACTTCCCGATCGCCGTCGACGTCGATTCGAGTGGCATTCACCGGATCTGCCTGCTTCGCCGCCAGCTGGTGGCGTGGGATGACATCGCCGCCATCGTCCAACCGAGGAACCGGGGTCTGGTGGTGGTGACCGAGGATCGGAAGAGACACATATTGCTCGATCGACTCCTCCAAGCCGGCGAGCTCGACCTGCTTCGCGCCCAGGCGCAGTCGCGCGACGTCAAGACCGAGTTCTGAGAGCGGGTATTGTCGGAAACACGTCGCTACCGACACGCTTTGTGGGTTCCCAGGCATAATGCATGAGTGGTGGACCGTTCGGACGCGGAGTTGTTGCGGGCTACATCGGCTGGGTCGACGGAGGCGTACTCCGTCTTTTTCCGTCGTCATGTTCAGGTCATCACCCGATATGCGGTCAGACGCTGCCCCAATCCCGATGATGTCGCCGACCTGGTCGGAGAGTGTTTCTTGGTGGCCCTACAGGCATCACACCGCTATATCCCCGAGACCGACACCGCCCTACCGTGGCTCTTCGGGATATCACGTCGCCTTCTCGCCAAGCAACGACGCAAATACGCCGGCAACCGGCGGCTCGAGGTCAAAGCCAGCAACGCCTTCCCTCACTTCACCGCGGCAGAGGACGATGAGATCGCTTCGGCCATCGATGCCTCGCGTCAGGCCCCGATCCTCGAAGACGCATTGGCTCGACTCACCCGCTCTGAGCGAGAGGTCCTCGAACTGGTGGCGTACGACGGTCTCTCACCCAAAGAGGCGGCGATCGCCCTCGACATCACCCCCAATGCGGCACGACTCCGACTGTCACGAGCCCGACGGGCAGTCCGGGCGCATATCGATTCGACCACTGTGGTCGGGGCTGCTGCGGAAGACGCCGGATATGCCCTCTGAAATGCGTCGCCCGGGACCGGTCAACATCGACCGCTATATCGACGCTCTCGACCGTCAGTTGAGCGGTGAGCTCTCCCAGACACGCCGGAGCGCGCTCCCGGAGTCGTTCCATCGCTTTGCTCGCTTTGTCCGCTCGGTCCTGCAGCCGACCCTCCAGAGCGGGGCGATGATCCTGACCTCCCTCGCCGTGATCGTGGCGGTGGGAGCGACCCCGGGCTCGATCAGAGCACCGGCACCAGCCCACACCGCCCTTTCACCGCCCTCAGCCTCCCTGGTGATCGTGTCAGACGGCATGACAGTGCGCGACAGCCTGCCACCCGGGGAGTTCGTAACTGCCGCCGAGGAGATCACGATCAATCAAGTGGCCGACAGTCTGGACATGCCCCTGATGGCGAAGGAATAACCGGCCCAGAAGCATTCCTCCCGAGTGCTACCGAGTGCCACGACGTGCAGGGCGTCAAAGCACCGTCCGGGTGAAAGCCCGGATCCGACCGCAACTGCAACGTAATTGCGGTCCTCCACACTGCAGTGGGAGCGGGCTCACCGCTCCCACTGCGCATCCAATACCTACCTCCCGGCTGCCACCCGCAGGGCGCGCATCGCAAGATCCCGGTCGCCGAGACGCCGGCGCAACTCGCGCTCGAGGCCACCGATCGGATACAGGTTCTGTGGGGCGCGCGGGTCCTTGTGACGAGCGGAGGCGTATCTCGGCAGAGAGGCGCTCACGAGATGGGCCAGACGCGCTGCGTCGCTCACACCCATGTCAGCCTTCACCTCACATCGGACGAGCCCGCCGGCGGGGCCGGTTCCGTTGGCCAACCTCAGATACCACGAGAACCGACTCCACGACGTGGTGGTCAGAAAGAGCGGGGTGCGATACCCGACAGGTAGCACGGCCAGAGTGGCCCGGAGCTCATCGGGAAGGTACTGGACGTGCTGGGTCTTCACGTAGCCGACCGCGCCTTCGACATGACGTCGGTGGGACAGAGGCCCATCGACCACAACGAGGGCGGCGTCGCCCTGGCTCTCGGCGACGAGACCCTCGAGGTCACCCATCCGTTCCTGGATCCCGAGCCACAGCTCCTCGGGCGTCGACCCTCTCGTCGACATCACCTCATACCGCCCCATGGATGTCTCGACCGGGTCGGCATCGATGCCCGTGAAGACCCCCCGTCTGACTTCCGCCGCCACGACCTTGGCGCCTCCATTGCAGCGGACCGCACCGGCGGCAAAGGTGGCGGCAAGTCCGAAACCGGGAAAGTGACCTTCCCGATCTATCCAAAGATTGGCATCGACCCGTCTCACTCCGTCGACGAACAGAATGTCGGGCGCAGGGTCGACATCAGGTAGCAACGGACGCCACTGATCGGCTTCCAGCTCCACTGATGGGTCCACGTTCTCGGTCGAGTCGACGAGCTCGGCCTCCGAAGGGGCGCCGTAGGCGGGGTCCCAGGCTTCGACGTCGAACTTCACGTCATCACCTTCTCGATCGAGGCCGTCTCAGGGCCTTTGGTCACTTCGAAGCGAACCGGCATGCGGTCCGCCAACTCACGGACGTGGGTGACGATGCCGACCGTCCTTCCCTTGCCCACGAGATCGTCGAGTACCGAGGCGACCACATCCAGGGACTCCTGGTCGAGCGACCCAAAACCTTCGTCCAGGAGCACAGACTCCAGACGAGAGGACATGCCGGTCAGCTCGGCGAGCTGTTCCGCCATCGAGAGGGCGAGGGAAAGGGCCACCAGGAACGTCTCCCCGCCGGATAGACCTCTCGTCGTCCGAATCAGCCCCGCATTGCGATGATCGACCACCACGAACTGAGCGTCGCGGGCCAACAGTGAATAGGCACCACCGGACAACTCTTCGAGGAGCCGGTTGGCGCCATCGATCAAGGTGTCCATGGCTTCCTCCAACAGCCAGGCCTCGAAATTGTTGGAGCGGAGATGGGTGCCCAGCGATGCGGCCACACGAGCACGTGTGGTCTCCACCTCCAGCTCCTTGGCCAACTCCGTCGCTTCGGTCACCGTCCTCTCCAACTCCCTTATCTCGGACTCCTGACGTTCCTTGGCCAGTGCCAGGTCGGTTTCGGGCGATCCGGCAACCTCGACCCCGAGGCCTTGGAGCCACCCCTCGAGCTCGGCGGATGCCCTCGACAGCTCTTCGGTGGCGGCTTCGACACCCTCACGCGCAGTGACCAGACTTTCCTCACGACGCTGCATCTGCGCGAGACGCCAGAGCTCGAAATCGCGCCAACCGGCGACAACGTCATCGCCGGGCAACGGTGGCTCCTCCGCCGCCACCCGATCACGAGCCGCCAGCAGCGTCTCACGCAAACCGGCTGTCCTCTCGCTCAACCGGTTGACCGCCGATTGAGCAGCTTCGAGATCGGCACGGGCGGCAATCGCCTCCTCTTCGACTTCGCTGCGTCTGGTCAGCAACTGCCGGACGGTGACGATGTCGGCCTCGGTTTGGTCGGGCGATGGTGCGCTGCGGAGCCGATCCTCGATCTCGGCCAGTCGTTGCCCGATCTGCTTCGACTGCCCTTCGGCCTCTTTGAGACGATCACGAGCCTCGCCGGCACGTGAGTCGAGACCGGCGACATCGGCCATGGCTTGGTCGATAGACCCATGTGCCAACTCGCTTTCGCCTGGGATCTCGGTGATCACCGAATGACAGACGGGGCATGGGTCACCAGCCACCAGCGCTCGCCGCAGATCTTGTGCGGCGTGCTCGACTCGAAGCCGGTCCAGATGTGCCCTGGCCTCGTCGCGGGCCAAGGTTGCCTTCTCGAAGGCCGAGCTGAGACCGTCGAAGTCGAGGGCGGCGCGATTCTCCGTCAGCTCATGGAGTCGCTCCCGGTCGGCTTGCCACGCTTCGAGTTGTTGAAGCCCGGGATGCTCGGCCAGGGCCTTGTCCACCTCGGTCAGGGCCTCGACGATCCTGGCCGACCTGTCCCCCGTCTTGTCGAGAAGGTCACCGGCCTCGACCCGATCTCGATCGAGGGTGTCGAGGTCGGGCGGTGGCGACAGGCCGGCCAACCGGCCCAAGCTCTCCTCGATGGCCGCAAGGGCCGCCTTGACCTCTCGATGACTCGCTTCGAGTTGGCTCAGTCTTCCGGCCCGGGCAGGCAAGTCGGCGACGGCATCCACGAGACGGTTCAGCCGGTGTCGCGCTTCCTCGAGCTGCTCCGGTGTAGGGACCTCGAGCTTGGCCAGACTCTCCCCAAGAGCCTGGGCCCGGGTCTCGGCGATACGGGCCCTGGAGTTGGCCAACTGCATCACCTGCTCGAAGAGGCCGATCTCGAGCAGGGCACGGAGCAGAGCCTGACGGTCGGCGGGACGGTCGGTGAGGAACTGGGCGAAGTCACCTTGGGGTAGGACCACTGCCTTGGTGAAGTGCTCATAGCTGAGACCGAGAAGCCGGCCCACCTCGCTGGTGACGTCATCGGCGTTGCCGGCAAGCACCTCGTGTTGACTGCCCTGCTCTAGTCGCGCTTCGCTGGTCGTGGCGCCGGTACGGGTTCGCGTGACCAGACGAACAGCGGTGTAGGTCTCATCGCCCACCGTGAACTCGAAAGAGACCCGCGCCCGATCGGACATCGCCGAGATCACCGGGGCGACGGAGCGCCGGTCGTCCAGACGTGGGATCGTCCCGTAGAGAGCAAACGTCATCCCGTCGATGACACTCGACTTGCCCGAACCTGTGGGGCCGGAGAGCACGAAGAGGTCTGCGTCGGTGAAATCGACTTCCGTTCGTTGGCGGTAGGCGAGAAAACCCTCCATGATCAGTCGCCGTGGTCTCATGACGACATCACTTCTTGTTCCAGCTCACGGAACAGCTGAATCACGGCGGGATCATCGACCTGTCTCGACTCGAGATAGGACTCGAACAGCTCGATAGGTTTGCGGCCCGCCCGTGCCACCCGCTCTCGCGGCTGACCGTTTTCGGTGCGGGTGATATTGACCTCGACCGCACCGGGTATCGCCGCCCGCACTTCGTCGTTGAGCCCGGCCCGTCCTGGCTCGTCGAGCACGACCTTGACGTAGGCGTCATCGAGCTCCGCCGACATGGAGAGCACCTGTTCCAGAGTGCCTCCGACCTGGACCAGTCTTACTCCAGAGGACAGGGCAACCGGCTCGACAGAGGCGGGTTTGCCTGCTTCGACGTCCACGATCAGGACCCCTTTGTGATCGCCGGTTTCCCCGAAGTCGAGCTGAAGCGGCGACCCGCTGTACCAGACCGGTGCCGAGGCGGGGATTCGTTGCTGTCGGTGAAGATGACCCAGGGCGACATAGGACAGGCTTCCCGGGAACGCCTGAGGTGGAATGGCATAGCCGAAGATGTGGGACTCGCGCTCTCCCCCACCGCTGGCCGCGCCATAGACGGTGAGATGCCCGGTCACGACGTTGACCGTGTCGAGCCCCATGTCCTCGACAAGAGACTCGATGACTCTCCGCAGCCTGGCCTCGTAACTTTGAGCGTGTTGATCGGGGTCGAGGTTCATTATCTGCTCGGCCTTGACGATCCCGCGTTGAGTGACGAACGGCAGCATGCCGACCTTGAGGCCGAGGGACTCGACAACGGCGACCCCGCCTTCGGCGGGTGGGGAGGGACGGGCCACCACGGTGATCCGACCCAGGTCGAGCAGTGGCTTGACTGCCTCGAGACGAGCCGGGCTGTCATGGTTCCCGGCGACCACCAGAACCGGGCCGATCTCGGCCAGGTCCAGTAGCGCCCGGTAGACGATGGCCTCGTCCTCCGGAGACGGTGAGGACACGTCGAACAGATCGCCGGCCACCAGGGTGGCATCGACCCGGCGATCCCCTGCGACATCGACGATCTCGTCGAGGACAGCTCGATGCTCGTCCACCCGGGATCGACCACGGATCTTCCGCCCGACGTGCCAGTCGGAAGTGTGGAGAAGCCTCATCGAGGCGACGGTGTCGTCATCGACCCCGATCGTAGAGTTGAACTGGGACAGAACCGGGGAGCCAGCGGCCTAGCGGCCGCCAACTAGAGATCCTGGAAGGGGTCGGCGGGCCCCCCACCCGAGCCAGGGAGCGCCCCGGCTTCGGAAGCTCTCGTGGCCCATGCCGGGAACGGGAACTCGAGGACCAGCGGGACCGGCAACTCGGGTTGGGCAAGCAGCATCGTCCCCGGTTTGAGGATCGTCGCTCGTTGCCTCTGGGCCGAGGGAAGGAATCCGTACTCCTCACGTGACGCCTCTGCCGAGTCGAGACGACCCACCACTCGAATCGACGAGTTGGCGATTATGCGTCGCTCCACCTCTGATGCCGTCTGCTGAGCCCCGATCAGTATCACGCCCAAGGAGCGTCCCCGCTCGGCAACATCGAGGAGGACTTCTTTGATCGGGCTGAATCCCTCACGTGGGGCGTACTTGTTCAACTCGTCGAGAACCAGGAACAGCAGCTCTTCGGACTGCCCGGCCCGCTCTTTGTCCTCGAAGGCTTTCCTCACCGTCACCCCGACCACGAACCGTTTGGCCCGATCGTTGAGATTGTGAAGGTCGACCACGGTCACCTGATGACCCTGTACTTCGATCCGATGTCGCTCCGGGCTGGCGATGTCGCCACGGATCAGCCGCTCGACATGCCGGACCGCGCCCTGGAGTCGTCGAACGAATGCGTTGACGGTGCCCTGGCCGATGTGGGGCCCCGCCCAGTCGTATCTCGAGTCGTCATCCTGCACCTTGTGTGAGATCAAGTCTGCCAGATCACGAAAGGTGCGCACGGTCTCGCCCTCGATCCTGACTGCTCCCCCGTCTGCGGCCTCGGCACGTTTGAGTTGGGCCATCACGTTGTACACCACCATGGTGTACTGGGACCGCTCGTCCTCGGCATCGGCGAACAGGAACACCATCAGGTCGTCATGGCAGAACTCGGCCAGAGTCCAGAAGAAGGAAGTGATGTCGGATCGGGAGCTGACGTCGGCCACCGCGCGGTCCGAGCCGGGTCGTGGCGGAGCGAACAACCCGACCGAGCCGAACGGGTCGGCCGGAAGACCGAGGGCTCGATAGCGGCGCCTGGCGTCGTCATCGAGGCTGGTGTTGGGCCGGTCGATGTGAAGGAGGTCCTCGCCCTTGACATTGAAGATCAAGGCCTTGGTGTTCACCGCGGCGGGGCCCAACACCTGTGATGTGAACACCGAGTGGAGCAAGAAGGTGGCGTAACTGGTCTTGGTGGCCACTCCGGAGACCCCGGAGATGTTGACGTGTGCGCCTCGCTGCCCGTTCAGGAACTCGAAGTTGGCGAAGAGCGGCTCACCATTCCGGGAGGCACCAACCGGGAACCGCCGCTCCATGCGATCGAAGAACAGTGCCTGGTCCCGCTCCTCACCTCGTGCCCTTCTCACCGGCTGCCCGGGACGGGGCGGGACAAATATCTCGGGCTCTACGCGGGTAGCCGTCACTTGAGCCGCCTCGACCACTTCGGCCGGGAGCACGCCGTCTTCGATCAGAAAGACATCTGAGTCGAAGCGAGCACCTTCATGGCGGGCTCTGACCTGGCTCACCGTCCCGAATATCTTCACCAGCTCCCCGGTGGGCAGGATACGTTCGAGGGCGACCACGTCGTCGAGCTCCAGGTACTCCCCATCCGCCACTCCGACCCAGAACTCGAGTGGGGTGGCATCGACGGTTCCCAGGACACGACCGACCATCTCCTCCATATGGCGAGCGTAGACCGCGGTTGGGACAGGTTGGGGGTACCTAACCTCGCCTGGTGAGCCTCGTCGTGTTCCCCTTCAAGTCGGAGGCTCCTTCGCTGGTCGCGTCAAACCTGGCCACGGCGGCCGCCCATCCGGCGATAGGCGAGGTGTGGGCCGTGGCGACCGAAGAAGGAGATGGCCCCCACGCGTTGCGAAGGTTGGGTCGGGAGGTGGCGATCGCATCGGGGAAGCGGGTGGAGGTGATCATCCAGGAGAGGATCGGAACCCTCCGACCCGGCAAGGGGGATGCTCTCAACACCGCTATCGCCCTCGCCGCCGACCAGGGCCGCCACCGGGTCCATTTCTACGACGCCGACATCACCAATTTCGACTCTTCATGGATCGAGGGCGCCGAAACGGCCGCAGACCGTGGGTATGGGGTGGTCAGGCACCGGTTCCCCCGTGCTTCCACCGACGCCATGATCACTTGGATGATCACGAGACCGGCCCTGGCCCGGCTCTTTCCGGGGACGTTCCTGCCACGGCTCGATCAGCCGCTCGGGGGTGAGGTGCTCCTCGGCCGGGAGGCAGTCGAGTTGCTGGCCGCCTCGGAGCTGGTCCGGAACCGATCCGACTGGGGGATCGACACCGTCATCACCTACGCCACCTCGGTGATGGGTCTCGGTCTCTACGAGCACCACGTCGCCGACGGGAAGCGCCATGCCCTGTACGGGTCGCTCGAAGAGCTCAGGGTCATGCTGGTCGAATGTCTCGACGCTGCGGCGTCCCTGTCCGGTCTCCCCGCGCCGACCCCCGACGCCCGGCACGGGAGCGATCCGGCCGCCCCCGTCCCCGAGGATCTGAAACAGGTCGTCGCCTATGACATCGAGGGCACGATCCGGCTGCTCGACGCACCCTGGTCCGAGCGGGAGAAAACCCTGGCCCGCCTCCTCCCCGACGATACGGGCGACCAGTTGCTCCGTTCCCGGCCGGATCGGTCCGTGTCCTTCATGGACGCCGACCGCTGGCATCAGGTGCACGGGTTCCTCCTCGACGGATTCGCCCTCGGCGAGTCGGTTTGGGAATCGCTCGCCTTCCGTCTCTGGCTCACCCGGGTCCTGGCATACACCACGAGTCACGCCCGACACGGTTTCGATCGGGCCACCGCCTACCTCCGGTCGACGATCGTCGACTACGAGCAGAGGGCGGCCGGTTAACTCCCAGCCAAGGACCGATCCCCGGCACTGACCTCCCTCACCCCGACCAGCACCAGTATCACGGCGCTCAGAACGACGCTCGCGGCCACCATCGTCACCAGTTGCATCCCGCCCGCGGTGAACAGTCGGGGGGAGACCAGGTCGCCGGCCATGCGCCCCAGCCCGTTGGCCACCACCGACAGGGCCAGGATCCGGGTTCTGCCTCGGGGTCGGAGCTCTGTCATCAACGGGATCACCGAGATGTAGCCGAACTCCAAGGCGACGGTGGCAAGGGCGAGAGCGGTCAGCGCCGGGCCTGCCACCTCGGAGGAGAACGCGAGCGCGTACAGGCAGACACAGCCGACCCCCAGGCCAAGAGCCAACGAGTTCCGTTTTCCGATGCGGTCGGTGAAGGCGACCATGGCTCCCTCGCCGGCCAGCTCGGAGACCCCGAGCAGGGTTCCCACCCCGCCAAGCGCGAGGAGGGTCATGGCGAAGCTGCCCTCCAGCCATCCGCCGAGTGTGACCAAGACCCCTTCGTGGGCGAAGCCGAATAGGGCGATGGTGCCGAGGAGCAATATCACCTGGCCGCCGGGGCTGTCCGGGGCCTTGGTCCCCCGACTCGAGGCGGCTTGATCGTGCCGATCGAGAAAGATCAGCGCCAGCCCGATCCCTACCAGCCCGAGCGAACCCAGCGCCCAGAATGGTGCCTCCCAGCCCCAGTTTCCGATGAGCCAGCCGGCGGCGGGGGCACCGACGAGCAGCCCCCCGGCCCAGGAGACCTCGAGGACTCCCAGGTAGCGGGCCCGGCGGCGGTAGGGGACCCGTTCCGAGATGTAAAGCTGGGAGCCAATGTCGATCATGGGCTTGGCCAGGCCCGCCAGGGCGAAACCGATCACGGCCCCGATGTAGATCCCGGTCCAGGCGGTGACGATGGAGCCGGCGCCGAACATGGTCAGACCTGCGATGAGGAGACGTCTGGTTCGGTGCACGTCCCCGGCGAAGCTCATCACCGCCGGTGTGGTGAGGGAGCTCACCCAGCGCACCGAAACCAGCATTCCGGCCTGGGTCAGGTCGATCCCGAGCCCTCTGGCGATTGCGGGCAGGAACGGGTAGACGAAGCGAAGGGCGGTGTTCACCACCAGCTTGAGAAAGACAAGGGTTGCCACGGCGGAGCGCAATGGGCCCTCGGTTGAGTCGGAGCGAGCTGACGGAATCGGCTGATCGATGCCGAGATCGTAGGTACCGGTTTCTCGAACGGATCCCAGGCAACCCGGGCACGGGCGACCATCCTGTTCGGATCATGCACCTCATCGTTGTCGTCCTGATCGCAGTACTCGGTGGGCTGGCCGGATCGCTCCAGTCCCAATTCCTCGGGGTGATGGAGCAAAGGGTGGGAACGCTGGCTTCGACCTTCGTCACCTACGCCGGGGGCGGGCTGGCGATCGCCATCCTCATGTTGGCGTTTCAGAGCAGCCGTCTCTCCGAGTTGAGAGACCTCCCCTGGTGGGCCTTGACCGCAGGGCTCATGGGTCTGATCGTGGTCGCCTCGCTCGGGATCAGTGTCGCCCGGCTCGGGCTGGGCGCCGGTCTGACCTTGTTCACCGGAGCCACCCTGGTGCTGGGGGCGATCATCGAGCACTTCGGGTGGTTTGGCGATGGCAGGACCCTCGACGTCGGCCGTGTGCTGGGCATCGCCCTTGTCGTGACCGGGACCTGGCTGGTGGTGAGGGGTTGATCAACCGAGCGCGATCGCGGTCATAGCGAGGAGAGTCAACGCAAGACCCACGAATTGTCTCCGGCGGAGATGCTCGGCATTGACGACCCGAGCCAGGATCACGGTCACCGCCGGGTAGAACGAGGCCGCCACTGCTGCCAGGGCGAGCGAGCCCGCCCGCAATGCTATGAGCAGCGTCACATTCCCTGTCACGTCCAAGAGGGCGTTGCCGACGACTATCGAGCGAGGCACCGAACCGAAACCGACGAGTCTCCAGATCCCGACACCGGCAATGATCGAGACGATCAGCATCGTCGATGCCCGCGATGTCACCAGGGGCAGCAGGTTGGACTCAGACGAGGTGAACCGGATCAGAGCGGTGAATCCGCCGAACCCAAGACCGGCGACCACCCCGTATCGAAGACTGCTCCCAAGTGTTTCCCCGGGATCCGCCATCCACGAGCACAACACGATCGCCGGGACGGCAACCGCAACACCGATCCAGGACAACGTCGTCGGCCGTTCCCCGTCGATGACGGCGACCGCGACCGGGAGGACCGCCGCCAGCGCTGCGGCAACCGGAGCCACGGCCGCGGCCTGACCGCGGCCGAGCCCGGCGAAGAGGAACACGAGACCTATCCCTCCCGACGCCCCGGCCGCGGCGCCAAGGAGATAGTCGGCCGGGTCGGTTTGGCCGCCGACGACGAAAGCGACCACGAGGATGAGGGGAAAGCTGAGGACCCCGGCCCAGAACACGATCGAGGCGGCGGAGGCACGTCGCGCCCCCTCGCCACCGAGGAAGTCGGCAGCCCCATAGAGGACTGAGCTGATCCCCCCGAAGAGCACTTCCACTTAGTCGGCTACTCCGGAGAGACCCCTGGAATGGAGGAATTGGCGGATCGCCGAGGCGGCATCCTCGAGATCGTCCCGCTCAACCGAGACCGCGGCATTGGCGAAGTCGAGGTCGTGCACCCCATCGATCGGCACCAGGTGGATGTGGAGGTGGGGCACCTCGAGACCGGCGATCATGAGACCGATGCGTACCGGCTGGAAGACCTGTTGCTGGGCGGCCCCGATCTCACGCGACACTCCCATCAGGTGGTCCATCAAGTCGGGTGGGCAATCGAACCAGTGATCGATCTCCATCCGTGGCACGACGAGGGTATGACCGCGGCGAAGTGGGTTGATCGACATGAAGGCGGCACACTGTTCGTCCCTCCAGACGAAGGTACCGGGGATCTCCCCCTCGATGATGCGGGTAAAGACGCTGGGCACGAGGCAGAGCCTATCCCGACCCCGCGATGACCTCCGACATGCGACTGAGCGGGGTCAACCGGTGGGGACCACTTTCAGTAGCTGTTCGGTCGTGGTGAGGTACATCTCGCCGGCCCCGTCCACACCAAAGCTGGTCACACTGCCCGGCACACCAACCTGCTCGGTCCAATCCCGGAGGGCGGTGGCCTCGCCGTCGACATGGAGCAGGCTTCTCAGATAGCCCCCGCAAAAGTCGGAGTAGAAGTAATGCCCGTGAAGCTGCGGCATCGCCGGTCCCCGGTACACCACCCCACCGGTGATCGAGCAAGTGCCGGCATCACCGTGCTCGACCTCGAGGATCGGGGCGACCAACCCCGCACCGTCACAGTCCGAGGAGGAGAAGCAATTGAATCCCTCGAATATCGGCCATCCGTAGTTGCGCCCGGGCTCGAGCGGCTCCGAGACGGAGATCTCCTCGTAGGCGTTCTGTCCGACATCGGCGATGTAGATCACGTTCTCGTCGATCCAGAACCGCCACGGATTACGCAACCCCATGGCGTACTGGGTCGGACTCGGCTCTGCCCCATCCACGTCGATCACCACCAGTCCGCCCAGCAGAGTGTCGGGATTCTGCCCGTTGCCATACCGGTCACCACTGCCACCTCCATCTCCCAGACCGAGGAGGAGGGCTCCGTCGACAGTGAACTGAAGCATTCCGCCGTTGTGATTGCCTGCCGGCTGATCGACTTGAAGCAGCACCCTCTCACTCGCCGGGTCGGCTTGACCCGGCGCGGTGAGAACGAACTCGGAGACGACGGTGTCCCCGTTGCTGTCCGAATAGTGGAGATAGAACCGGCTCTCGTCCTCGGGATGAAATGCCATCGACAGCAGCCCCTGTTCTCCTCCGTTGAGGACTCGATCGCCGATATCGAGCACGGGGTCGTCCGAGACTGTCACCCCGTCGAGGATCCATACCTGCCCCCCCTTGGTGATGATGTAGGAGTGAGGGTCGCCGGGGCGGGCGGTGATCTGCACCGGGAAACGCATGTCGGCGATCACCTCGTATCCGAGAACCGTCTCATCCAGAGACAGCGTGGTGGTCGTGGCAAGCGTGGTGGCGGTGGAAGTCGCGCCCACGGTGGTCGAAGTGCTGGTGACAGTCGATGTGGTGGCAGTGGTGAGAGATGGCTCCGCCGAGGACGTCGGCTGCAAGCCGGGCTCGGAGCTGCAGGCCGCCAACAGCCCCATGACGATGATCGAGATTCGACGCATCGGGAACACGTTATGTCGGGGCTCGGCCAATCGTGTCCGCCGCCCCGTGAACCGATAGGATGAGCCAAGTGACCGACGAATCTCGCGACCCGTTTGGTTCGGAGCAGCCCAGCTCTCCTCCAGCATCCGACAAGCAAACCGAGGACCTGCCACAGGCTGCCCCGGTCTCGGCAGGCATCGCCTGGGGCGCCATCCTTCTTCTCTTGGGGATCAGCGCGGTGGTGATCTTCGCGGTGCAGAACACCGCGACAGTCCCGGTCAGGTTCCTCGGATTGGAAGGCGAGTTCTCCCTCGCCCTCGTGATCCTGGTCGCGGTCGGAACGATGGTCGTGCTCACCGAGCTGTTTGGCATCGGCTACCGGCGGCGACGTCTGCGTAGGCGGATGGAGCAACAGGAGCTGAAGAGGTACCGCAGCGGCGCATGACTCATCGGCCGCGCTCCCCCTCGATCCAGGCCCCCTGCTCGAGAACAGCGTTGGCTCGAGACCCAGGGCTGGTCGGGGAACTGGTTTGCTTGACCCGAGAGTTGGATAACAATGGTGGCGGCGCGGTTTTCCGATGCCCCTGGAGGAAACAAATGATCTTTGGATACTTGGACCCTGGTTCGGGCAGTCTGCTCTTGCAGGCTGTGATTGGAGGTGCAACCGGCCTCGCCGTTGCCGTCAAGGCTCTCCGGCATCGCTACCGGTTTGGCCGGGCCATGAAGGCTGCCGATCCCAACGACGGTGAGGCAGAAACAGCGGAAGACACAGCCCTGCCCGCGGAATCCTGACCTTCGGGATGCAATCGCCCGATCCCGGGTCGTTCCGCGACCCGGCCTCACGGATTGTCCTCGATGAGAGCCGGGTCCTGCGGGTGCTCGATGAGCGCGGGCTGGAAGGCTGGCGTGCACTCTCCGCAAGCGACTTCTTCACCACCGCCGTCACCGACCGCAGACTGATAGACACGTCCGAGGTAAGCGACCCGCCCCCAACCGGTGCGGGAGCGCTGGAGCATCCGCGACTGCCCTTCATCAGCTACCCCTACGAGTGGACGTTCTCCATGCTCAAGGACGCGGCTCTGCTTCAACTCGACCTGCTCAGGGATGCTCTCGCCGCCGGGTTGACCATCAAGGACGCCACTCCGTACAACATCCAATTCGTCGAAGGACGGCCGATGTTCATCGACATTGGATCGTTCGAGGCCTACCGAGACGGCGAGCCCTGGATCGGCTACCGCCAATTCACCCGTCAGTTCCTCTTCCCGCTGATGCTGAGAGCATGGCTCGACGTCCCATTCCAACCGTGGCTGCGGGGTGACATGGAAGGACCGACCCCAACCCAGATGGCGCGGCTTCTTGGGAGCAAGAAGCGTCTCAATGCGGGGGCGTTGCTCCACGTCCGTCTCCAAGCCCGCATGGAGACACGCATGGCGGGTCGCCCGGTCCGAGACGACCTGAGATCGGCAGGTTTCAGCGTCGAATTGATCCTGGCCAATGTGAAGAGACTGCGATCCCTGGTGACGTCGCTGGAGTGGGCGGGCCGCAACGATGGCTGGTCCGACTACGGCTCGTGCACCCATGTGTCCCGGGACAGGGATGCCAAGAGCGAGTTCCTGCAGTCGGCGATCCAGCGTTCCCATCCACGGCGGGTGCTCGACCTCGGAGCCAACGATGGGCACTTCTCGATGATCGCAGCAGGTAGCGGAGCCCATGTTGTGGCGGTCGACAGCGACGAGGCCGTCCTCGATGACCTCTATCGGCGGACCGCCGGAATGGGTGTGTCAATAGCCCTCACCGATTTGGCGAATCCCTCACCGGCTCAAGGTTGGGCCGGAACCGAGAGGTCATCGATGATCGATCGAGCCCAACCCGACCTCGTCATCGCTTACGGCTTGATCCACCACCTCATCTATCAAGCCAGCATCCCGCCTCGTGAGGTTCTCAAGTGGTTGCGCGGCTTCGGCGCTCCTGTCGTCGTCGAGTATGTCTCTCCGTCCGACGAGATGGTGGCGAGACTGGTCGGGAACAAGCTGCCCCACGAGTTGCACCCTGACCGTGACGAAACGGCATTCCGCGCTCTCGCCGGTGAGCACTTCGACGTTGTCGACGAGTCCTCGCTGTCATCGGGAACCAGAGTCCTCTTCGCCCTCCTACCCCGATGACGCTGGCCCAGCTCGGGTCTATGCCCTGGTGGAAGGTGCCACTCTCGGCCGCCACGGTGGGAGCCTTCGGGTTCAGTCAACCCATCCTCGACCTGCTGGGACGAAACCCCGAGTTCTTCATAGCGCGTGGGTTCACCCCTCTCGACGTCATACTCTTCCCGCTGGTCGTCCTGGGTTTGCCGGCGTTCCTTGCCATCCCGGTGCTCGCCCTCAGGTGGACCGGCCCGCGCAGTGCGGGAACGGCACACGCGATCGTCCTCGGAGGGCTTTTCGCCATGTTCATCGCCTCGGCGTGGGTCGCTCTCCTTGGAAGCGACGCGCCAACCGCGTTGTTCGTCGTGGTGGCGCTATCCGCCGGCGCAGTCTTCGCCTTCTTGTTTGTCCGATCCCGGATGACGCAAGCCGCCGTGGGTTATGCCTCATGGGCGCTGATTGCGTTCGCCGCTTGGTTCCTCGTGGCGACCCCGGCCAGCGATGTCGCGTTCGCCAGCTCCGGCGAACTCCCCGATACCGGTGAAGTGGGGAATCCGGTCCCGATCGTGATGTTGGTCTTCGACGAGTTCCCCGTCGCAACTTTGATCGATTCGAATGGTGAGTTGCTCGCAGACCTGTTCCCGAACTTCGCTGCGGTCGCCGCCGACGGTGTCTGGTATCGAAACGGGGTGGGCGTCCGGCAGCAGACCGAGCAAGCGGTTCCCACCATTCTCTCGGGTGTGGGTGCCAGTCCGGGCAGTATCCCGATATCATCGGACCACCCTCTCACCCTCTTCACGCTGCTTTCTGACGCATATGACGAGGCAGCGGTGGAGACGGTCACCGATCTCTGTCCCGCCTTCGCCTGTGAGAACTCGAGTCGGAGAATCGAGCCGTTCGGAAAACGATGGGGATCGTTGACGGTGGACCTATCGGTGGTGTACGGCCATCTGGTGCTCCCTCGTTCGGTTTCCGACTCGCTTCCGGCGATCGACCGGACATGGGGCAACTTCACCACCGGCGAGAGATCCGAATTCGACATCATCGACCGTTTCCTTGCCAACGTTGACGCCGACCGAAGACTCGAGGTGGCACGTCTATTGGAGACCTTCGACTTCGACGACTCGGCTCCGCCCTTGCGTTTCGCCCATTTCCTCTTTCCCCATCACCCGTGGGAGTTGACAGCCGACGGTCAGCGGACCGGCACCGGCAACTCGCCGGGTGGGGAGGGGGCGGGCTGGAGCACCGACGAATGGCTGGTGGCACAGGGATACCAGCGTCACATCATCCAGACTCAATACGCCGACACCATCCTGGGATCGGTGATCGAGCGGTTGGAGTCCGAAGGGATCTATGACGAAACCATGCTGATCATCCTCGCCGATCACGGGATAACCATCGGCCCCGGCGTCGAGCATCAGCGCCTCATCTCCCCCGACACCATCGGCACCATCGCCGCGGTGCCGATGTTCGTGAAGTACCCGATCGGTTTCCCCGGCGTGCAGCCGGGGAAGATCGACGACGTCAGAGCTGAGACGGTCGACTTGGTGCCCACGGTGGCCGAGGTGATCGGGATCAACCTGCCCTGGGAAGTGGACGGGCTCTCTCTTCTCGATCCGGAGCGCGCGCGGCGCACCGAGTCGGTGATGGTCGGTCCCAGGGGGCCGGTGAAGTTCGGCGTCGATGGGACCGAGAAACTCGCCGCAGCCGCATTGAAGGAAACCTGGTTCCCCGGGGGCGATCCGTGGGCCCTCACCCCACCCGGCTGGCATGAGTGGTTGGGTCTCTCATTGGATGCGATCAGCACCACCGACGTGGCTGACGTCTCGGTGACCGTGAGGCAACAGGAGCTGTTGGAGTCGTTGCCCCCTGAGCCTGAGATCCTGCCGGTCTTCCTATCCGGCACACTCCGCCTGGAGAATGCCGCCACCACGGGGAGAGAAATCCTCGTCGTCTCGTCGGATGGTGCAGTGGTGGCAGTCACCCGGGTTTTCGATGCCGAGGGGTCGTCCGCGAGATTCGAGGTGATGATTCCACCGGACACCCTTCGCACCGGCGAGAACGACGTGGTTGTCTGGCTGGCGGTCGACGGTCCCGAAGCTCTATCCCTGCAACGCTAGTTGTGTTGTCGATCACCCTTTTCGGCCTCCCGTTCACACCTTCGGCCCCAGGTCCCTACGATTCGGAGTACCTAGTGACGAGGAGAAAACGATGGCACTGATGGACACCCTCAAGGGGTGGTTTGGTAAGGCCAAAGAGCAAGGGTCGGAATTGGCCGAGAAGGCCCAGCCCCTGATGGAGAAGGCCAAGGAGCAAGGCTCCGAACTGGCGGAGAAGGCCAAGCCCCTGATGGAAAAAGCGAAAGAGCAAGGCTCCGAACTGGCGGAGAAGGCCCAACCGTACGTCGAGAAGACCAAGGACTTCGCACAGGATGCGGTGGAGAAGACCGGTGCCAAGATCGACGAGTTGCGGGACAAGGCGGGTTCGTCGGACGCTGCATCGTCGGCTCAGTCGGCCGTGGAGGATGCCAAGGAGACCATTGCTGATGCCGCCGGAGCGGCGAAGGATGCCACTGCCGACGCAGTCGGGGCGGCACAGGATGCGGTTGACGATGCCTCCGACGCGGTGGATAGCGCGGCCGAAGAAGCCAAGGACAAACTGGAAGGCTGATCGGGGGACCCGCCCCCCGCGACCATGATCATCCCGCACACACCATGAAACGCGCCTCGGAACGTCTCAGTCGAATCCCACCTTCGGCCACCCTGGGGATCAGCGCCCGCGCCCGGGAGATGAGAGCCCAGGGCATCGACGTCATCTCCTTTGGGGCAGGCGAGCCTGACTTTGCCACCCCCGAGCACGTGGTGGCGGCCGCAGCCCGTGCCTGTTACGACCCCGAGAACCACAAGTACACCGCGTCGGCGGGGCTACGGGTCCTACGCGAGGCGATTGCCGAAGATGTCGGGAAGTACTCGGGGGTCGAGGTCGATTGGTCCGAGGTGATGGTGACCAACGGGGCGAAACAGGCGGTGTTCCAGGCATTTGCCGCCTTGATCGACCCCGGTGACGAGGTGCTGCTGCCGGCACCACACTGGGTCACCTACCCGGCCGGCATCGACCTGGCCGGTGGCATCACCGTGCCGGTGCCGACTCGCATCGAGGACGAGTTCAAGGTGACGGTCGAAGACCTGGAGAGAGCCCGGACCGATCGCACCCGGCTCCTGGTCTTCGTGTCGCCTTCGAACCCCACTGGAGCCGTCTACAGCTCCGAAGAGGCGCGAGCCATCGGCGAATGGGCGCTCGCAAACGACATCTGGGTACTGGCCGACGAAATCTATCAACGTCTGACCTACTTCACCGACGTCGCCCCCTCCATCGCCGCCGTGACACCCCGGTTCGACAATTGGGTTCTGATCAATGGGGTGGCCAAGACCTATTCCATGACCGGCTGGCGGGTGGGTTGGATGGTCGGGCCCGCCGACATCATCGACGCCGCCAACAGCCACCAATCCCATGCCACCGGCAACGTGGCAAATGTTGCCCAACACGCGGCCGTCGCTGCTCTCCGCGGCCCACAGGAGACCGTCGAGGAGATGCGTCAGGCCTTCAACAACCGTCGAAAGCTGATGCACTCCCTGATCAGCGACCTCCCCGGCGTTCGTTGTGTCGAGCCTCAGGGGGCGTTCTATGTCTTCCCCGACTTCCGCGATGCGTTGGAGGGTCGATGGGAAAGCACAACCGATCTGGCGACCACCATCCTCGAGGACGCCGGCGTGGCACTGGTCCCCGGAGAGTCGTTCGGCACCCCTGGCTACCTCCGCCTCTCGTATGCCCTCGGGGAAGCTGACATCGAGCGCGGCGTGGACAGAATCAGGCAGCTTCTCGCCGGGTGAATTCGGGCTCCCCAACCAGGTTTACACTCGCCAACGATGGATGGCACCAAAGCGCGGGCCATGATGCTCGTCGAGCCACGCCACTTCTCCCTCACGGAGTTGTCTGCCCAACCTGCCCTGGAAGGTGGTTGGCTAGCCGTCGAGGCAACCGGGATCTCCGGGGCGGACGTCCAGGTATGGAAGGGTGAGGCTCAGGATGTGGTCTACCCCCTGATCCCGGGTCACGAAGTCGTGGGACGAATCGCCAGCGTCGCACCGACCATTCCCTACCCGATCGGCACTCGTGTCGTGGTCGAGCCGCGGATCCACTGCGGCGAGTGCCATCGGTGCAAGCTCAGCCTGGCCACCTGCTCTCGCCGCCGGCCGTCGAACTCATACGGCTTCATCCCATCCATGGAGCCCCCCGGGCTTTGGGGTGGTCTCGCCGAGTTCCTCTACCTC
>Ga0299914_10000498_pt1 | contig 23824 bp, 17 predicted proteins | sample RVTome_10_FD_201361 | JGI IMG/M metagenome (GOLD analysis project Ga0299914, IMG submission 201361) | Soil microbial communities from uranium-contaminated site in the Upper Colorado River Basin, Wyoming, United States - RVT153D57 (version 2) ...
GACGGTGTGCGGGCCCCAGGTCAGCGTGAGCGTCCCGAGCAGCGACTGGGCCAGCTCGGCGAAGAGCGTCTCGGTCAGCTCCATGAGGTCGGCATAGTCGGCGTAGGCCTGGTAGAACTCCAGGATCGTGAACTCGGGGTTGTGGCGGGTCGAGACGCCCTCGTTGCGGAAGACGCGGCTGATCTCGTACACGCGCTCGAAGCCGCCGACCACCAGCCGCTTGAGGTACAGCTCGGGAGCGATGCGCAGGTAGAGGTCCATGTCGAGCGCATTGTGGTGGGTCTTGAACGGCCGCGCGATCGCTCCGCCCGGGATCGGCTGCATCATCGGCGTCTCGACCTCGACGAAGCCGCGGGCGTCCAGGAAGGCCCGGATCGCCTGGATGATGCGCGAGCGCAGCAGGAACACCCGGCGCGAGTCCGGGTTGACGACGAGGTCGACGTAGCGCTGGCGATAGCGCGTCTCCACGTCCTTGAGACCGTGCCACTTCTCGGGCAGGGGCCGGAGCGACTTGGCGAGGAAGGCGAACGACTTCACCGCCACCGTCAGCTCGCCGGTGCGGGTGCGCATCATCTCGCCGCTGACCCCGATGAAGTCGCCGAGGTCCAGGTCGGTGAAGAGCCCGTAGTCGTCGCCGAGCTGATCGGCCCGGGCGTAGAGCTGCATCCGCCCGGTGTGGTCCATCAGGTGGGCAAAGCACGTCTTGCCGTGGTGCCGCAGCGTCACGACGCGCCCGGCCAGGCTGACCGGGCCCACCGCCTTCAACGCCTCGTCGGAGGCGGCGGCCAGCTGGGCGTGCAGCGGACCGGCCCAGTGGCTGACGGGGTAGCGGCCGCCGAAGGGGTCGAGCCCGCGCTGCCGGAGCGCCTGCAGCTTGGCGTGGCGCTGGCGGATCAGGTCGCTGCCCTCGTGCTCGCTCACGCCCCGTGACTCCGGGCCCACAGCAGGTAGGCCTTGATGAACTCGTCGATGTCACCGTCCATCACCGCCTCGACGTTGCCGATCTCGAGATTCGTCCGGTGATCCTTGATCCGCTGCTGGGGGTGGAACGTATAGGAGCGGATCTGGCTGCCGAACGCGATCTCCTTCTTGGCGCCGGTCAGCTCGGCCAGGTCCTCCTTCTGCTTCCTCTCGGCGAGCTCGTAGAGGCGAGCCTTGAGGATGCGCATGGCGGTGTCGCGGTTGCGGAGCTGCGAGCGCTCGTTCTGGCACGAGATGACGATGTTGGTCGGCAGATGCGTGATGCGCACGGCGGAGTCGGCCGTGTTCACCCCCTGCCCGCCCGGCCCGGACGAGCGGAAGACGTCCACCCGCAGGTCGTCGTCGCGGATCTCGACCTCGACGTCGTCCACCTCCGGCACCACCGACACCGAGGCGAACGAGGTCTGGCGGCGGCTGGAGGCATCGAACGGCGAGATGCGGATGAGGCGGTGCACGCCGGCCTCTCCCTTCAAGTACCCGTAGGCGTACTCGCCGGTCACCTCGATGGTGGCCGACTTGATGCCGGCCTCCTCGCCGGGCAGCAGGTCGACGACCTCCGCCTTGAAGCCCGCCCGCTCGCACCAGCGCAGGTACATGCGCATGAGCATCTGAGCCCAGTCCTGGGACTCGGTGCCCCCGGCGCCCGGGTGAATCGACACGATCGCCGGCCGGGCGTCGTGCGAGCCCGACAGCATGACCTTCAGCTCGAACTCGTCCAGCTCGCGCCGGAGGCGCTGGATCCCCTCGCCGATCTCGGCGTCGAGGCTGCCGTCGTCGCCGGCTTCCTGGGCCAGCTCGAGCAGGACGCCGAGGTCGGAGGCCTGCCTGGTCAGCTCACCGACCCGCTCCACCGCCCGGGCCAGATCGGTCCGCTCGCGGATCAGCTCCTGGGCGCGGCGGTTGTCGTCCCAGAAGGCCGGCGCCGCCATCTCGGTGTCGAGCAGCGCCAGGCGCTGCTCCCTGGCCGGCACGTCAAAGATGCCTCCGGAGCTCGTCCACGCGTCGGGTCAGGTCGCCGACGTCCCGCTTCAGCTCGCCAAGCATGCGTTCCTCCGACTGGCCACGCCGACCGAGGCAGCGGCCAGCGCGAGCGACGCCCACGCCACCCAGTCACCGAGGCGAGTGAAGAGCGTCCGGCCCTGGCGCAGCGGCACTCGCTCGCTGATCACGCCCCGCTGGTACAGGCCCAGGCGGCGGACGATCTGGCCGGTCGGCGCGATGAACGCCGACACCCCGGTGTTGGCCGCCCGCACGACGGCGATCCGGTGCTCCACGGCCCGCAACGAGTACATCGTCAGGTGCTGCTCGGGCCCGCTGGTGCGCCCGAACCATGCGTCGTTCGTCATGTTCACCATCACCCGCGCGCCGTTGTTCACGAACTGGCGAAAGAGATCGGGGAAGATGCCCTCGTAGCAGATCACGACGCCGAACGGGGCTGGCGGACCCGGAAACACGACGGCGCGGGAGCCGGCCTCCAGGTCGGAGATGAAGTCGGCCCAGCTCCTGACAAACCCGATCACTCCCGAGAGCGGCACGTACTCTCCGAACGGAACGAGGTGAATCTTATCATACCGCTCCACGATACCCTCCTCGGTGACGAGGAACGCGGTGTTGGTGAAGCGCCGCGGCCGGCCGTCCAGGACGTCGATGGAGCCCACCAGCAGCGGGACTCCCATCTCGCCCGACATCGTCGCCAGCGTCCGGAGCAGCTCGGGATCGCGGCGGAGCACCGTGGGCGACGCGGTCTCGGGCCACACGATGAGGTCTGGACGCTCGGCCCCGGCCCGTCGCGTCAGCTCCCTGTAGATCGCGAGCACCGCGGTCTCGAGCTCGGGGTCGAACTTCGTCGGCTGCTCGATCGAGGGCTGCATGATCGCCACCGACCCCTCGCCCGGCGGCCCCGGCTCGCTCAGGCGCCAGGCGCCGAAGCCGAGCGTGGCGCCCAGCAGCGTTCCCCCGAGCGCCAGCCCGGTGACCGCCTGACGCCAGCCGAGCAGGAACACGCCAGCCACCGCCGCGTTGACCGCCACCACCACCAGCGAGACGGCGTGAACGCCGCCCAGCTCGGCGATCTGGATGACCGGCAGCCGGAGGTGCTGCGAGTAGCCCAGCGTGCCCCAGGGGAAGCCCCCCAGCAGGTGCCCGCGCAGCCACTCGCCGCCGACCCACAGCAAGGGAACCGTGGTCAGCGCCCACGCCGCCGAGCGCCGGGTGCCCAGCCAGGCCACGAGGCCGCCCACCGCGGCCACGTACAGCCCGCACCACAGGGCCAGCAGCAGCGTCGGCCCCCACGTCAGCGGCCACGGGATCGCGCTGAACGTCGTGAAGGTGAAGTTCAGCCAGCGCAGCAGGACGAGGAAGAACACCGTGCCGTACAGCCAGCCCCATGCGAACGCCACCCGCGGCCGGGCGCCGAGCACGACGATGAACAGCGGGACCAGCGCGATCCACGCGGCCCCGCCCCAGTCGGTGCGCGGAAAGGCGAGGGCGAGGACGACGGCGCTGCCGACCAGCAGCGCCGCCTGGGCCAGGTGCGTTCGCATCCGCCTCAGGCGCCCGCCGCCAGCCGGTCGGCCAGGAGACGCGGCAGGCCGGCCTCGACGATCTTGCGGCGGGCGGCGTCGACGTCGTAGGCGACGCGCTGGATCTCCAGCCGGCCGGCCTCGACGTCCCACACGGCGTAGGCGGCTCGCGGATCGCGGTCGCGCGGCTGGCCGACGCTGCCGACGTTGACGATGTAGCGCCGGCCCCGCTCCGATTGCAGCGAGGCGCAGCCGGGGTGGTGCTCGGGTCCCGAGGACCCGAGCGACCACGCGCCGGGCACGTGGCTGTGGCCCACGAAGCACCAGCGGGTGGCGAACGACGCGAACGCGGCGAAGCCGTCCTCGGCCGTCACCAGGTAGTCCCACTCCTCGGGCTGGGCGGGCGAGGCGTGGACGAGCGTGGCGTCGCCGACCTCGGCGACCAGCGGCAAGGCCCCGAGATAGGCCCGATGGTCCTCGTCCAGCCGCTGCTGCGTCCACTCGGCCGCGGCCCGCGCGTAGCGGTTGAACCACTCGAGCCCCAGTCGCCCGGCAACCGCGTACTCGTGATTGCCCCCCACGCTGGCGTGGGCGCGCTCGGCGACCAGCTCCACGCACGCCAGGGGGTCGGCCCCGTAGCCGACGGTGTCGCCCAGGCAGAGCACGGCGTCGACCCGGTCGGCGCAGTCGTGGAGGACGGCGCGGAGCGCCTCGACGTTGCCATGGATGTCCGACAGGATCGCGTACCGCACGGGCCCGCCGGGCTCAGGCGGAGAGCGGACGATGCTCGCGCAGGATGCGATCCAGCACGCCGTTGATGAAGCGGCTCGACTCCATGGTCCCGAACTTCTTGGCGATCTCCAGGGCCTCGTTGATGGCGGCCTTGGGCGGCACGTCCGGCTGCCACAGCAGCTCGTACACTGCCATCCGCAGGATGTTGCGATCCACCACCGCCATGCGGTCGAGATCCCAGTGCTCGGCGTACTGAGCCAGGAGCTGGTCGATCTTGTCCTGCTGCAGCTTGCTGCCCCGCACGAGCGACTCGGCGAAGGCACGGGTGTCGGAATCGACGGGATGCCGCTGCCAGAACTCCGGCTCGTGTGGCGTCGGATCGCCGGCGCCGTGCAGGTCGAGCTGGTAGAGGAACTGCAGGGCAACTTCCCGGGCCTTGCGCCGGCTGCCCATCGCTCACCGGCCCCCGGGCCGGCTTCGTCCGCCGCGAGGGCGCGAGCGACCCCGGCCCGCCGCCTGCCCCCGCAGGAACGTCGCCATCTCGACCGCGGCCTCGGCAGCCTCCTGGCCGCGGTTGCCGACCGTGCCGCCGGCGCGGGCCCAGGCCTGCGCCTCGGTCAGCGCGGTGATCACCCCGAACGTGGCGGGCACGCCGGTGTCGAGCGCCACCCGCTGGATGCCGGCCGCGGCCTGCCCGGCGACGAAGTCGAAGTGCGGGGTCTCGCCCTTGATGACGCAGCCGAGGCACACGATCGCGTCGTAACGGCCGGTGCGCGCCAGCCCGTCGGCGGCCTGGGGCAGCTCGAACGAGCCGGGTACCCAGTGAACCTCGACCGCCTCGTCCGGCAGGCCGGCCGAGGACAGCGCCCGGAGGGCACCGGCGAGCAGGCGCTTGGTGATGCGCTCGTTGAAGCGCGCCGCCACCACCGCGACGCGGGCGTCGTCACGCCGGTCGAGCCGATCACGCCGCTGTGGACGCGGGGCACGACCGGCCATCGTCAGTCGGGCAACGAGGTGAGCAGGTGCCCGAGCTTGTCACGCTTGGTACTCAGGTACTTGCGGTTCTCCGGATTCGCCGGCACTTCGAGAGGGACGCGCTCCACGACCTGCAGACCGTAGCCGTCGAGGCCGGCCCGCTTGGTGGGGTTGTTCGTGAGCAGCCGCAGGTTGCGGAGCCCCAGGTCCACCAGGATCTGGGCGCCGATGCCGTAGTCGCGCAGGTCGGCCTTGAAGCCGAGCGCGTGGTTGGCCTCGACCGTGTCCATGCCCTGCTCCTGCAGCTCGTAGGCGCGGATCTTGTTGTGCAGGCCGATGCCGCGCCCCTCCTGGCGCAGGTAGACGATCACCCCGCACCCGGCCTCCTTGATGACCGCCATCGCCTTGATGAGCTGGGAGCCGCAGTCGCAGCGCAGCGACTGGAAGACGTCGCCGGTGAGACATTCGGAGTGCATCCGCACCAGCACCGGCGCCTCGCCGGCCACCTCGCCCATCACCAGCGCCAGGTGAACGCGGTCGTAGACCGTCGCCTCGTAGGCCACGGCGGTGAACTCGCCGAACTCGGTGGGCAACCGGGTCGACGCGATACGCCGCACCAGGCTCTCCTTGCGCGTGCGGTACTCGATCAGGTCCTTGATGGTGATCATCTTCAGGCCGTGCCGTCGAGACAGCTCGGTGAGCTGCGACAGGCGCGCCATGTCGCCGTGCTCGTCGAGCACCTCGCAGATGACGCCGGCCGGATAGCAGCCCGCCATGCGAGCCAGGTCGACCGCCGCCTCGGTGTGCCCGGCCCGCCGCAGGACGCCGCCGTCCATCGCCCGGAGCGGGAAGATGTGTCCAGGAACGGTGAGGTCCTCGGGCCCCATCGAGGGGTCGACCAGCGTCCGGATCGTGACCGCACGGTCGTAGGCCGAGGTTCCGGTCGTCACCCCCCGGCGAGCGTCCACCGTCACGGTGAACGCGGTGCCCATCGGCGCGGTGTTCTCGGAGACCATCAGGCCGATCTTGAGCTGGTCGAGGCGCTCGCCGGTCATCGGCATGCAGATCAGCCCGCGGCCGTGCGTGGCCATGAAGTTCACCGCTTCGGGCGTTGCCTTGTCGGCGGCCAGGACCAGGTCCCCCTCGTTCTCGCGGTCCTCGTCGTCGACGACCAGCAGGAGATGCCCCTGGCGGATCTCCTCGAGGGCCTCCTCGATCGTGACGAAAGCGCTCATGGCGTCTCCCTCAGCTCGAGCGAACGCCGCAGGTACTTGCCGATCACGTCCATCTCGAGGTTCACCGCCTGGCCTCGTGCCAGCCGTCCCAACGTCGTCACCGCCAGCGTGTGCGGAATCACCATGATCTCGAACGCCCCGGCGTGCAGCGCCGCCACCGTGAGGCTCACCCCGTCCACCGCCACCGATCCCTGGGCGACCAGCAGCGGGGCCAGCGCCGGCCCCGGCAGCGCGATCCGCACCCGCGCCGTCGATTCTACACGGGTCACGAGCTGCACGGTTCCGATGCCGTCGACGTGCCCCAGGACCAGGTGGCCGCCGAGCGCCGCGCCGAACCGGAGCGGACGCTCCAGGTTCACCGCGTCGCCCGCGGCCAGGCGGCCCAGCGTCGTGCGGGCCAGCGTCTCCGGTCCGATCTCGAATTCGAGACCGTCCGGACGCGCGGCGACGACGGTGAGGCAGACGCCGTTGACGGCGACGCTGCCGCCGAGCTCGCTGCCCTCGCGCACGGTCTTCGCTCCCACCGCGAGCCGGACGACATCGCCGTGGCGCTCGGCGCCGCGCACCGTGCCCCGCTCCTCCACGATCCCGGTGAACATCGCTAGCGGAGGTCGGGGTCGCGGAGCACCTCCGCCTCGATCAGCACGTCCTCGCCCACCGGGCTGACGGTGAGCGGGGCGAGGCGGAGGGCGGCCTTGAGGTCGCGCCCGGCACCGCCGACCACACCGGTGGCCCCGCGCCCCCCGAGGAGCAGCGGGGCCAGGAACAGCGCCACCCGGTCCACCAGGCCCGCCTCGACGAAGGCGGCGTGGGTCTCGCCACCGCCCTCGACCAGCACGGTGCGCACCTCGAGCTCGAAGAGCTGGTCCAGCAGCGCGACGACATCGATGCGGCCCTCGCGGGTGGGACAGCGCAGCACCCGCGCGCCGGCCGCCTCCAGCGCGGTGGCGCGGGCCGGCGCGGCCTGCACTCCCACGGCGATGATCGCGCGCGACGGCGTGCCCGCGTGGATCATGCGCGCCTGCGCTCCCAGCCGGGCCGCGGTGTCGAGCACGATCCGGTAGGGCTCGCGCGGCCAGGGCTCGGGCAGCCGCACCGTGAGCGCCGGGTCGTCCCGCAGCGCGGTCGTCACGCCGACCAGCACCGCGTCCGACTCGGCGCGCAGGCGGTGGGCGCGTTGCCGGGCGGCCTCGCCGGTGATCCACCTGGACGTGCCGTGGACGTCGGCGAGCCGGCCGTCGAGGGTCGCGGCGGCCTTCAGCGTGACGTGAGGCCGCCGGCAGCGCATCGCCGTCAGCCAGGCCCGGTTCTGGTGCTCGGCCTCCGGGGCCAGCACGCCCAGCTCGACCGGGATGCCGGCGGCGCGCAGCAGGTCGGCGCCCCCGCCGGCGACGAAGGGATTGGGGTCGGTCAGGGCGACGACCACGCGCCGCACTCCGGCGCGGGCGACTGCCGGCGCGCACGGCCCGGTCCGCCCCTGGTGGGCGCACGGCTCCAGCGTGACGTAGAGCGTGGCTCCCCGGGCGGCCTCGCCGGCCGCCTGCAGCGCGGCGATCTCGGCATGGGGACCACCGGCTCGCAGGTGCGCCCCCTCGCCGACCACCCGACCGTCGCGGACGACCACGGCTCCCACCAGCGGGTTCGGCGAGGTCAGCCCGCGCCCGCGCTCGGCCTGCTCGAGGGCGCGCTGCATGAAGACGCGATCGCTCACTGCTCCGGCACCAGGGCGTCGACGAAGCGCGCGGGATCGAACGGCTGCAGGTCGTCGATCCGCTCGCCGACACCGATCAGCTTCACCGGCAGCTTGAGCTCTCGCACGATCCGCACCACGATACCCCCCCTGGCGGTGCCGTCGAGCTTCGTGAGCGCCACACCGGTCAGGCCGACGGCCTCGTGGAACATCTTGGCCTGCGCGAACCCGTTCTGCCCGGTCGGCGCATCGAGCACCATCAGCGATTCGTGGGGCGCGCCCGGCACCTGGCGCTGGATCACGCGCTTGAGCTTGGCCAGCTCGTCCATCAGGTTGCTCTTGGTGTGCAGGCGACCGGCGGTGTCGATGACGAGAACGTCGACACTGCGCGCCGTCGCCGCCTTGAGCGCGTCGAAGACGACGGCGGCCGGGTCGGAGCCGGCGGCCTGCCGGACGACCTCCACGTCGATCCGCTGACCCCACGTCTCCAGCTGCTCGATGGCGGCCGCCCGGAACGTGTCGGCGGCGGCCAGCAGCACGTGCCGGCCGTCTGCCTTGAGGGCGGCGGCCAGCTTGGCGCAGGTCGTCGTCTTGCCGGATCCGTTGACCCCGAGCATCAGCACGATGCCGGGGCGCGCCTCGAGGGCCAGGGGCTGGGCCGGGCCCAGCGTCTCGAGCAGGAAGCGGCGGAGCACGGGCCGGAGCTGTCCGGCGCGCGTGACGGTGCCGAACATCACCTCCTCGCGACCGCGGTTCACGAAGTCCGCCGCCATCGCGGCGCCGAGGTCCGCCGCGATCAACACTTCCTCCAGCTCTTCCCAGAGCGTCTCGTCGATCGGCCGCTCGGGCTCGAGAACGGACTGCAGCCCCGTGCCGAGGAGCTCCTGCGATCGACGCAGGCCCTCCCGTAACCGCTGGCTCAGGCCGGAGAGAAACGCCATGTCCGGTAGTGTACCCCCCGCGACCGCCGGCTCGCGCCGCCTGCAGCCGAGCGGGCCGGCCGGGCGACGCCGGCGTCAACGGGACCCGGGCGGCAGGACGAGGCGGGGAATGACCACGCCCCGGGCCCCCAGCGGCGGCAGCGCGCGTCCGTTCAGCTCGAGGGCAACCCCGCCGGCGTTGCCGATCGTCACCACGAGCGGGCGATTGGACACCCACTCCCGGACCTCGCCGGCGGGAATCGTCTCCTCGCTGGTGCGGCCGTCCTCGGTGCGGACCCGGATCCAGGTCGGGTCGCTGACGCGCGCGATCAGCCGGTAGGGTGCGCTGAACTCTCCCGCGAGGGCCGCCAGGGTCGGCGCCGGCGCGGCCGGGGTCACCGCCGGCGGCGGGGTCGAGGCGGCTGGCGACGGCGGCGCAGCCCGGGGGACTGCCGATGCCGGCACCGGGCCCGGCGGCGGCGTGGACGGGACGGCCACGGGCGGCGGCGGGATCGCCGGTTCGCTCGCCGGCACCGGGGGCGGCGGCGCGGGACCGAGCTCCGGGGCCGACGGCTGTCCCTCCTCACGCGGCTGAAGCACGAGGGCGACCGTGAAGAGCGCCATGCCGAGGACGACCAGCAGGATCAGGCTCACCACGATGGTGCCGCGCGAGCGCGGCTCGCCGGCCGCCGCGCGGGGCAATGGCGCCGGACGCGGCGGCGGGGGCTCATGCCCCTCGCGGGTGTCGTAGCAGGCCAGCGCCTCGTCGGGGGACTCGCCCAGTGCCTGGCAGTACGCCCGGATGAAGCCCCGGATGAACACCGGCGCCGGCAGCTCGTCGTAGGCGTCGGCCTCGAGGGACTCCAGGTAGCGTGGAGCGACGCGGGTGGTCCGGGCGATCTCCTCGAGAGACACGCCCCGGCGCGTTCGCAGCTCCCGGAGGTGCGCGCCGACGGACGCCATGACCGTCGCCGCGAATCAGTCCACGGTCAGCGGCAGGTCACGCCGAGGCCGTTGCCGCGGCCACCGCCGCCGCCAGGTTGACCGAGACCAGCTTGGACAGCCCGGGCTCCTCCATCGTCACGCCGTAGAGGATGTCGGCAGCCTCCATCGTGCGGCGGTTGTGGGTGATCACGAGGAACTGGGTCTGGGTCGTCAGCTCCCGCAGCACCCGCAGGAAGCGATGGATGTTGGCGTCGTCGAGCGGCGCGTCCACCTCGTCGAGCACGCAGAACGGGCTCGGCCGGAAGTAGAAGATGGCGAACAGCAGGGCCAGGCCCGTGAGTGCGCGCTCGCCTCCCGACATGAGCGACACGGCCTGCAGCCGCTTGCCGCGCGGCTGGGCCATCAGCTCCACCCCGGTGTCGAGAGGATCCCCCCCCTCCTCGGCCTCCACCAGCCGCAGCTCCGCCCGCCCGCCCTCGAACAGGCGCGCGAAGATCTGGCCGAAGTGGCCGTTGATCTCCTGGAACGCCTGCGTGAAGCGCTCCTGCGCCGTGCGGGTCATCCCGCGCAGGGCCTTGTCGAGGTCCTTGATCGACGCGGTCAGGTCGTCGTGCTGGGTCTTCAAGAAGGTGAGGCGCTCATCGAGCTCCCGGTACTCCTCGTCGGCGACCAGGTTGACGGGACCGATCGCCTCCAGCTTGCCGTCGAGCTCGCTCAGCCGCTCGCGCACCGGCACGAGGTCCCGGGTGGGGTCGTGCAGCTCGCGGAGCGCCGTCGCCTCGACGCCGAAGCTGCGGTACGCCTCCTGGGCCAGCTCCTCGCGCCGGACCCGGCCCTCGGTCGCCCTCAGCTCGATCTCGTGGATCGCGCCGACGAGCCGGTTCACCTCGCCCTGCACACCGCGCGTCTCCTCCTCGATCGCGCGCAGCTCCTCGACCAGGCCCTGGTGGCTCTCCCCCGCCTGCCGCGCCTCGTCCTCCCGGCGATCGCGCTCGACGGCGACCTCCCGCGCGGCGGCGTCCGTCCGCTCCCGCTCGGACCCGAGCCAGGCCTGCCGCTCGACCAGCTGTCCCTGGCGCGCGCGGCCCTGGTCGATCCGGCGCGTGAAGTCGGCCTCCATCTCGTCCAGCCGGAGCAGCTCGCGCCCGAGAGCCTCGGCCCGCTCGGCGAAGCCGGCCAGCTCGACCTGGCCCGCGGTGAGGCGGGCCACCAGCCCGGTCTCGGTGTCCTGCGCGGCCGTGATGGCCGCGCGCGCCGCGGCCATCACGGCCTCGTGGCGAGCCTCCGCCGCCACTGCGGCGTCGATGTGCTGTCCGAGCTGCGCGAGCAACGCGTCGGTCTCGGCCGCCTCGCCGGCCACCTGTCGCGACTCGGCGCCGATCGTGTCCAGATGCCGGTGCACGCGCTCGTGCTCCCGCACCGACTGCTCCAGGTCCTTCTCGCTGGCCACGCGCTCCGCGTGCCGGGTCTGGACCGACTGCTCGAGCCCGCCCAGCCGGGCCCGCAGCGTGGCCACCTCGGCGCCCAGCGTCGCCACCTGGGCCTGCTCGCCCTCCACGCTGTCGGCCAGGCGCCCGACCTCGTCCTCCAGCTCGCGCAGCTGGCGCTTGCGCGTCAGCAGCGACTGCGGCGACACCGATCCCTCCGAGCCGCCGCGCAGCCGGCCGGTCGGCGAGAGCACTTCGCCAGCCGGCGTCACGTAGGTCGCGACCACGCCGTTGCGGCGCCAGAGCGCCTCGGCCTCGTCCAGGTGCTCGACGACGGCGACCTGCCCCAGCAGGTAGTGCAGCAGGCTCGGCGTCCGGGCCGTGACGTGGTCCACCACCCACCGCAGGGGGCTCGGCGAGGACGCCGGCCGGTCGGTACCGTCCTCCAGCTTCTCCAGCGGCAGGAAGGTCGCCGAGCCGTGGCCGTGCGCGTGCAGCCAGGCCACACCGGCGCGGGCGTGCTCGAACCGCTCGACGACGACCCACTGCAGCCGCTCGCCCAGCACCGCTTCCACCGCACGCTCCAGCCCCGGCTCGACCTCCAGCAGGTCGGCGACCGTGCCCACGACGCCGCCGAGGGCCGGGGCCTCGCCATCGGCGAACACGGCGCGCACGCCGGCGCCGTACCCTTCCCGCGCGACCTCCAGCTCGCGAACGGCATCGCGGCTCGAGCTGCGCGCGGCCAGATCGAGTCGCGTCTGCGCCAGCCGCCGCTCCGCCTCGGTCAGACGCCCTTGCCGGTCGCCGAGCGCCGAGGTCAGGCGCTCGCGCTCGGCCACGAGGGAGGTCAGCTCGGTGACCGCCTGATCGCGCGCCGACTCCAGCGTCGCGCGCTGCCCGGTGAGCAGCTCGGCCTCGGCCTGGGCCGCGGCCAGCTCGTGAGCCAGGCGCTCGCCCCGCCGGCCCAGCTGGGCCTGCCGCTCCCGGAGCTCACCGGCCTGCCGCATCAGGTCCACGCGCTCGGTCGCCACGCGCGCCTGCTCGAGGCGCAGCGCCTCCAGGCGATCGCGCTCGACGACGAGGCCCGCCCGGTGGCCGGCCACCTCGGCCTCCAGGGCCCGGACCGTGGCGCTGCGCTCGACGGCAAGCCGCTCGGCCTCCGCCAGCGCGACCAGGGCGGCCTGCCGCTCGCCGACGATGGCCTCCAGGCGCTCGCTGGCTCCCCGCACCTCCTCGTCGACCCGTCCGGCTTCCTCGCCCAGCTCCTGCAGCTGGACACCCATCTGCTCGCGCCGCTCCAGCAACCGCTCGAGCTCCCCCTGGATCTTCTGCACGGACTGGCGCAGATCGCCCAGCCGGTGCTCGCTGGCCTGCAGGACCTCGCGCTGGCGCGCCTCGCGCGCCGCCAGCCCCGCCTGCCGGGCGCGCACCCCCTGCTCGGCGTCGCGCAGCCGGGTCAGCTCCTGCGCCATCGCCTCGGCCTGCGCGCTGAGCCCGGCGAAGTCGGCGGCGACCAGGGCCAGGGCCAGCTCGCGCCGCTCGGCCTGCAGGATCTTGTACTGCTGCGCCTTGCGGGCCTGGCGCTCGAGGGAGCCGAGCTGCCGGCGCACCTCGTCCATGACGTCGCGGACGCGCACGAGGTTCTGGCGGGCCGCCTCGAGCTTGCCCTGGGTCTCGTTTCGCTGCTGCTTGTAGCGCGCGATCCCGGCCGCCTCCTCGATGAACACGCGCCGCTCGTGGGGCTTGGCGGTCAGGACGTGATTGAGCTTGTCCTGGTCCATCACGGAGTAGGCCCGCGGATTGGCGCCGGTCCCCGCGAAGAGATCGAGGATGTCGCGCAGCCGGCTCGGCTGCCTGTTCAGGAGATACTCGCTCTCCCCGGTGCGGTACAGCCGCCGCGCCACGGCGATCTCGCTCCAGGGCACGGACAGGGTGCCGTCGTTGGAAAAGGTCAGCTCGACCTCGGCCAGGCCGATCGGCTTGCGCGCGCCGGTGCCGTGGAAGATCAGGTCCTCCATGCGCTGGCCGCGCAGCGACTTCGCGCTCTGCTCGCCCAGGGCCCAGCGCACCGACTCGCTGATGTTGCTGTTGTGGACGACGACGTTCGCCGCGACGAAGTTGTGAGTCTCGTCGATCGTGAGGTCGTAGACCCACGGATCGGGCGGTGTCGTGCGCTCGACCGAGACGACCTCGTCCCAGTAGACGTCCGCCTCGGCCAGGGTCCGGAGCTGTCGCGCGAGCCGCCGCGCGGGCCGGGAGGCCCCGCCGCTCCGCTCGATCAGGTCGGCGACCTCGCGCAGTCCCGGGCGGCTCGCCTCGCACCGCCCCTCCATGTACGCGGCCAGCTTCGGGCTCGTCCTCCGCACGGCCTTGATGCGCACCCCGGCAAGCCTCGCCGCGGCACGGATGAGCGGCCTCACACCCGGAACAACATCGAGGTTCGGATTGCCGCGCACCCGGAGCGCTGTCGCAGCGTCCAGACGCGCCTGCTTGGCGCCTACGAAGCGTAGCCGCTCGGCCAGACGGCCGACCTGCTCCGTTCCGTATACGTACACGGAGTAGTACGTTCGCTCACGAGGCTCGGCGGTGTTCCTGGCGCTCTTGCGCCTGGCGCGCAGCAACGGGACGACGCCGAGCCGCAGCAGCAGCGTGCACACGTCTTCGGCCAGGTGCCGGCTGGCCGAGACGTATTCGACGTAGGCCATGGCCCGCCCCTTGGTCCTGGCCTCGTGAACGAACGCGTCGCCCTCGAACAGGCCCGACAGGAAGTCGGCGACGACCTCGTCGGGCGCGGTCATCACCGGCGAGGGCACAGCCTTGGTGGCGGAACGACCGTCGACCGCCACTCCGAACACCCGGTCGAGCAACAGGCACAGCGCCTCGGAGAAGAGCAGCGTGTCGCTCGTCGCCCCCTTGTACGCCATGCGTCGTGGCGTCACCCCAAACAGCTCGCGCGCGAGGAGGCCGAACTCCGCATTGACCATCGGGTCGCTGTTGACGAACCACACCTGGCTCCCGCTCGTCACCCGCCCCTCGGCGAGGAGGTAGCCGAGGAATCGCGCGAGTCGTCCATCCATCTCGGGCACCCGCACCGCCAGGCCCCGGGACGAGGCGATCGCCTCGATGGACGGAGGCGCCAGCGCCAGCCGCTCGGCGACGCGACCGACGACGCCCACGCGAACCGGCTGGCCGGAGACCACGCAGGTGAGCAGATGCGGCGGGAGGTCCGCCGTCGCCGCCAGGCGCTCCCACCCGCCCGCCAGGCGTCGAGCGCGCCCGAGCCACGCCCGAAGCTCGGTGGAATGGGGCACGTATGCCCGATCACCGATGTCGAAGCCCCGGAGGGCCAGGCGAGCCGTCGACTCGACGGCGCCGGGCTTGACCGGGAGGACTCGCGGCACCGCGATCCTCACACCCTCGACCAGCTGATCGGCCGTGAGCGTCTTGAGCCCCCCGTCCTCGAGGCTGAAGAAGGGGTGGTAGTGCGTCGTCAACAAATCCCGGCCCGAGCGGGTCCGGACCCGCAGGAGGAACGGCGGGGCCACTCGCCGGATGAACGCGTCGATGGGCCGGTGCTCGATTCGCAGGGTCACCGGATCGAGGGTGAGGACCGAGGGGCCGGCGGTGCCCGCCGCCGCCACGACGCCGTCGTCCAGCTGGTGAACCACGCCAGCCCGGGCGATTCCGTCCTCGACCAGCGTCCGGATGGCAACCATCCGGCCGTCGGCCAGGGCGACCGGCGTATCGCCGCTCAAGCATTTACCGCAGCCGTTGGGGCCCACGATGCCGGTGATGCCGGGCAGGACCTTGACGACCGTCTTCTCCGCGAACGACTTGAACCCGTGGAGTGTGATCGCCTCTAGGCGCATGCGGGATTCTGGCACGGAGTCCGCCGAGTCGCCAAAGAAAAACACCAGCCGTGGGGGACCAGAGGGGGCCCGGCACCCAGATGTCGAGGCGCCGGCGACCCCCAGGGGCGTCGGGGGCCGCAGCCCCCGACCCGGACGTCACGTCTTGAACAGGTTGCCGAACGAGCGGCGGGCGTCCTCGGGACGGACTGCGCCGCCCGAGGTGTCCCGCTCGACCGTCACCATGAGGGAGAACCGCGGGCAGTCGTTCAGCGCCCGCTTGTCGGCCACCCGCTCGGCGATGTCCTGCGTGCACTCGAACCGGCGGGCGGTGTCGAAGTGGGCGCACTGCCGGCAGGTGTGCAGCGCGGCGCGGCAGTGGGGGCACTGCGTGAGCGAATCGGCCGTGATCGGCAGAACGGCGCTGCACTCCGCGCACCGCGACGTGGAGCGGTTCCGGAGGATCCCGAAGGTGCCGCCCGGCGGGCGCGGCGGCTCGCGGCGGTCCTGGTTGCCACCGCCACCGCTCCGATACCCCTGTTGCCGATATCTCCGGTCGGTCATTGCTGCTGCAGGTAGTGGCACTTCTTGTACTTCTTGCCGGAGCCGCAATAGCACGGATCGTTGCGGCCGATCTTCTCCCCGGTCGGCGTCCTCGGCCCCGGGGCGGGCCGTGACACCGGCACCGGCGGCGCGCCGGCCGCGCGCTCGCCGGGCATCTCGCCAGGCATCTCGCCGCGCATCTCCTGGGTCCGGGCCCACGCCGTCACCGCCGGCAGCTCCATGGGCGCGTCGCGCACGACCTGGACCTTGAAGAGCCGCTCGATGACGGCCCCCTTCGCCCGCTCCACCATGTCCTGGAAGAGATCGAACGCCTCTTTCTTGTACTCGGTGAGCGGGTCGCGCTGGCCGTACCCCCGCAGGCCGATGCCTTCCTTGAGGTGATCGATCGACAGCAGGTGATCCTTCCACTGGGTGTCGATGACGATCAGCATCTCGTGACGCTCGAGCGCGCGCAGCAGGTCGGGGCCGAGCTCCTGCTCCCGCTCGGCGTAGCGGGCCTTCACCGCCTCGGCCACCAGCTCCTCCAGGGCGCCTCGCGAGGACACGTCCTCGACGCGGTCGGACGGGATCCGCACGTCGAACTGCCGGTGCAGCGCCTCGCCCAGCCCGGCCACGTCCCAGTCGTCGACGTGGGCCTCCTCGGGCGCGTGGACCTCGAGCGTCGCCGCGACCATGTCCTCGATCCACTCGGCCACGGTGTCGGCCTGACTGGCGCCGTCGAGGATCTGCCGGCGCATGCCGTAGATGATCTCGCGCTGCTTGTTCATGACGTCGTCGTACTCGAGCAGGTGCTTGCGGATCTCGAAGTTGTGCGTCTCGACGCGCTTCTGGGCGGTGGCGATGGCCCGCGTCACCAGCTTGTGCTCGATCGGCTCCCCCTCCTCCATGCCGAGGCGGTCCATGATGGACTGGATCCGCTGCGAGCCGAAGATGCGGAGCAGGTCGTCCTCGAGAGACAGGTAGAACCGCGAGGAGCCGGGGTCGCCCTGGCGGCCCGAGCGGCCCCGGAGCTGGTTGTCGATGCGGCGAGACTCGTGGCGCTCGGTGCCGAGGATGTGCAGGCCGCCCCGCTCGACCACGCGCTGGTGCTCGGGCTCGGTGACCCGCCGCGCCTCCTCGAGCGCCGCCGCCCGCGCCTCCGGCGAGGCGGTGGCCGGGTCGAGCCCCTTCTTGCGCAGGATCTCCTTGGACAGGAAGTCGGCGTTGCCGCCGAGCAGGATGTCGGTGCCGCGCCCGGCCATGTTGGTCGCGATGGTGACGGCGCCCTCGCGACCGGCCTGGGCCACGATCTCGGCCTCGCGCTCGTGGTACTTGGCGTTGAGCACCTCGTGGCGGATGCCGCGTTTCTTGAGCAGCGCCGACAGCCGCTCGGACTTCTCGATGGAGACGGTGCCGACCAGGATCGGCTGGCCCTGTTCGTGCCGCTCGCGGATGTCGGCCACGACCGCGTCGAACTTCTCGCGCTCGGTCTTGTAGACGACGTCGGGCTGGTTGATGCGGGTCAGCGGCCGGTTGGTGGGGACGACGGTGACGTCCAGCTTGTAGATCTTCGCGAACTCCTCCGCCTCGGTCTCCGCGGTGCCGGTCATGCCGGCCAGCTTGTCGTACATCCGGAAGTAGTTCTGGAAGGTGATGGTCGCCAGCGTCTGGTTCTCGCGCTCGATCCGGACGCCCTCCTTGGCCTCGACCGCCTGGTGCAGGCCGTCCGACCACCGCCGGCCCGGCATCAGCCGGCCCGTGAACTCGTCGACGATGATCACCTCGCCGTCCTTCACCATGTAGTCCACGTCCCGGCGGAACAGCGCGTGGGCCCGCAGGCTCTGCTGGATGTGGTGGAGAGCGTCGATGTGCTGGGGGTCGTAGAGGTTGTCGATGCCGAGCAGCCGCTCGCACGAGGCGATCCCGGCCTCGGTCAGGGAGACCGTCTTGGCCTTCTCGTCGACGATGAAGTCGCCCGCCTTCTGCTCCTCGATCTCCGAGAGCTTGCCCTCGACGATCGTCGCGGCCCGCTTGAGCTTGGGGATGATCCGATCGATCTTGTAGTAGAGGTCGGTGGACTGCTCGGCCGGCCCCGAGATGATGAGCGGCGTCCGCGCCTCGTCGATCAGGATCGAGTCCACCTCGTCCACGATGGCGTAGTTCAGCTCGCGCTGGACCAGCTCGTCGAGGGCGAACCGCATGTTGTCGCGCAGGTAGTCGAAGCCGAACTCGTTGTTGGTGCCGTAGACGATGTCGGCGGCGTACGCCTCGCGCCGCCCGATCGGCTTCAGCGCGGTCATGCGCACGTCGGCCGTCACGTAGCCGGGGTCGTACTGGAAGGAGGCCTCGTGCTGGATGACGCCCACGGTGAGGCCGAGGGCCTGGTAGATCGGCCCCATCCACTGGGCATCGCGCTTGGCCAGGTAGTCGTTGACGGTGACGATGTGCACGCCCTTGCCCGACAGCGCGTTGAGGTACGCCGGCAGGGTGGCGACCAGGGTCTTGCCCTCGCCGGTGGCCATCTCGGCGATCGTGCCCTCGTGCAGCACCATGCCGCCGATCAGCTGCACGTCGAAGTGCCGCATCCCCAGCCGGCGGCGGGCCGCCTCCCGGCACACCGCGAAGGCCTCGGGCAGCACGGCCTCCAGCTCCTCGCCGTCGGCCACCCGCTTGCGCAGCTCGTCGGTCCTGGCGGCGAGGCCGGCATCCTCGAGCTGCCGCATCTCGGGCTCGAGCGCGTTGATCGCGGCCACCGCGGGCTGCATCCGCTTCACGTCGCGCTCGTGCTTCGTCCCGAATACCGTGCGAAGGATCGCGGCGATCATGATCTGGCGCCCATTATACAGGCCGGCTCCCCCGGGCCCGCGCGTTGGCGCCGTGCGCCCGCGGCGGCGCGGCGAGCAGGTCACGGGCGTGCTCCCGGGCGGCGGCGGTGACGGTGGCGCCGCCCAGCATCCGGGCGATCTCCTCCACCCGCTCGGCGGCGGGCAGCGCCGTCACCGCGACCCGGGTCCGCCCGGCCCGCACGTGCTTGCTGACGCGCAGGTGGTGCTGGGCCAGCGCCGCGATCGGCGCCAGGTGCGTGACGCACAGGACCTGGCGGCCCTGCGCGGCCGCCGCCAGCGCCTGCCCCACCACCGAGGCCACCCGGCCGCCGATGCCGGCGTCGACCTCGTCGAAGATCAGCGTCGGCACCCGGTCGGCCCGGGCCAGGACGGAGGTCAGCGCCAGCATCGTGCGGGACAGCTCGCCGCCCGAGGCCACCCGGGCCAGCGCCCTGACCTCCTCACCCGGGTTGGTCGACAGACGCAGCTCGACGCGATCGGCGCCGCGCGGCCCCACCTCGGGGGCCGGCTGCAGCGCCACCTCGAACACGGCGCGCTCCATGCCGAGCGCGCGCAGGGTCCGCTCGACCTGGCTGGCCAGCCGGACGGCGGCGGCGCGCCGTCGCTCCGAGAGCGCCCCGGCCGCCGCCGTCAGCTCTGCCGCCAGGTCGGCCAGCAGGCGCTCCTGCTCGGCCACCACCTCGTCGTGCCGCTCGAGCCGCTCCAGCTCGCCGGCGGCCTCCTCGCGAAAGCGGAGCATGGCCGCCTCGCCGTCACCGTACTTGCGCTTGAGCCGCGTCAGCGCGTCGAGCCGCTCGTGGATGGCGTCCAGGCGGCCGGGCTCGGCCACGATGCCGTCGCGCAGCCGCCGGATGGCTCCCAGCGCTTCCTCGATCTGGATTCGGGCTGCCTCGAGCGGCTCGCCGGGCGCCGCCAGCGCCGCGTCGATCCGGCCGAGCTCCGCCACGATACGCGCGGCGCGAGCAAGCCGTTCGGACGCCGACTGCGGCGCGTCGTCGAGGAGGGCCGCCGCCTCGAGCAGGCCGGTGGTGAATCGCTCGGCGTGCTGCAGCCGCCTGAGCTCGGTCCGCAGCGCGTCCTCCTCGCCGACGCGCAGCCGGGCGGCGTCCAGCTCTCCGACCTGGAAGCGCAGCAGGTCCTCGCGCTGGGCTCGGTCCCGGGCCGCGGACCGCAGGGCCTCGGCCTCCTCGCGGGCAGCGCGGTGCTTGGCGTGGAGCGTCGCCACCCGGGCGCCGGCGTCCTCGGCGTCGGCGAAGCGGTCGAGCAGCTCGAGCTGGCGGGCGGGCTCCAGCAGCCGCTGGTGCTCGTGCTGGCCGTGCACCTCGAGCAGCACGTCGCCCAGGCGCTCCAGCAGGGCAACCGTCACCGGCGAGTCGTTGACGAAGGCGCGGTGCCGGCCCGAGCGCGCCAGCTCGCGCCGGACCACGATCTCGCCGTTGTCGTCGGCGGCGAGCCCCGCCTCCTCCAGCACCGCCCGGGCCCCGGCCTCCCGATCGACGGCGAGCACGGCCTCCACGGTCGCCGTGTCGGCCTCGCCGCGGATGGCGTCGCTCTGGGCGCGGGCGCCGCGGACCAGCACGATGGCATCGACCAGGATGGACTTGCCGGCGCCGGTCTCGCCGGTGAGAACGTTGAGGCCGGACGCGAAGGCGACGGTGGCGGACTCGACGACCGCGAAGTTCCGGAGCCGCAGCTCGCGCAGCATCGCTCCGATGCTAGGTCACGGGACGGTCGGGCTCAAGCAGTATCCGAGCGGCGACGCGGCTAGCGTTCGCCCCACTTGAGCTTGGTGCGCAGGACGGAGAAGAAGTCCTTCTGGTCGAAGCGCAGGAGGCGGATCCGGGCGAGGGCCTTGCCGACCTGCACCGTGTCGCGCTCGCGCAGCGGGACGCCGACCTGGCCGTCCATCGTCAGCATGACGTCCTGATCGCCGCGCAGCGTGACGTCGATGCGCTGCCCGCCGGGCAGCACGATCGGCCGGTTGCTCAGCGTGTGCGGGGCGATCGGTGTCATCACGACGGCGTCCATCGTGGGGAACAGGATCGGTCCCCCGGTCGACAGGTTGTAGGCGGTGGACCCCGTCGGCGTCGAGATGATGAGCCCATCGGCCCGGTACGCCGTGGCGTAGCGCCCGTCCACCGAGACCGAGAGGTCGATGATGCGGCTCATCGCCGACTTGGTGATGACGACGTCGTTGAGGGCCACGTACTCCCCGACCGGCTGCCCGGCCCGCACGAGCCGGGCCGAGAGCATCATCCGCTCCTCGGCGGCCATGACGCCGCCCAGCAGCGCCTCCATTGCCGGCAGCAGCTCGTCGAGCGTGGTGGCCGTGAGAAAGCCGAGGCCTCCCAGGTTGATGCCCAGGATGGGCACCCCGAGATCGCCGACGGCCCGGGCCATCGACAGCAGCGTGCCGTCGCCGCCGAGGACGATGACGGCGTCCACCTGGCCGGGAAGGTCGGTCTTGCCGGCCACCGCGCCCGGAGCGCCCGGGGCCAGCGCCGCCGTCTCCTTCTCGAGCACGACGGTCACGCCGCGCGCCGCCAGCCAGTCGAGCAGCGTGAGGACCACCCGCTGCGCTTCGGCCGCGTCGGGCTTGGCGACCAGCCCGACCCGTTTCACGCAAGCGCCTCCACGACCGCGCGCTCGATGAGGGACTCCAGATTGGCCGCGGTGCGGCCCTGCGCCGAGAGGTGCAGGAAGAACTCCCGGTTGCCCTTGGGCCCCCGCAGGGGGGAAGCTGTCACGCCCAGCGCGTGCCAGCCGCGGAGCACCGCGTAGCGGGCCAGCCGCTGCACCACCGCCCGGTGCTGGGCGGGCTCGCGGACCACCCCGCCCTTGCCGACGTGCTGGCGGCCGACCTCGAACTGTGGCTTCACCAGCGCGACGATCTCGCTGCGCGGCGCCAGCACCCCGAAGACGGCGGGCAGGACCTTCTCGAGCGAGATGAACGACACGTCGACGACGGCCAGCGAGGGGTGCTCGTCGAACACGCGCGGATCGAGCGCCCGCGCGTTGGTCTGCTCCATCACGACCACCCGCGGATCCTTGCGCAGCTTGGCGTCGAGCTGGGCCGTGCCCACGTCGACGGCGAACACCCGGGTGGCGCCGCGCTGCAGCAGACAGTCGGTGAACCCGCCGGTGGACGAGCCCACGTCGATGCACACGCGGCCCTTCACCGTCACCGTGAAGTGCTGCAGGGCGTGCACGAGCTTCTCGCCCCCACGGCTGACGTACGGCGATCGGCCGCGGAGATCGAGGTCGGCGTCGATGGGGATCAGCGAGCCCGCCTTGTCCACCCGCTGCCCATCGACCATGACCTCGCCGGCCAGGATCAGCCGGGCAGCCTTCTCGCGGCTGTCCACCAGGCCCCTGTCGACCAGCAGCCGATCGAGCCGAACCCGGGACGCCATGGCACTGATTATAGGCGACTGCTTTGCCGGCGCCGGAGCAGAAACAGGAGCACGATGCCTCCCAGGAACCCGCCGATGTGAGCGAACCACGCCACGCCTCCACTTTCTGCGCGCCCCAGAGCCTGGGCGCTGTAGGTGAGATAACCGTTGAGGAGCTGCAGCCCGATCCAGAACCCCAGGACGACGAGCGCCGGGATGCGGAAGATCTTGATGAAGAAGCCCAGCATCACCAGGGTCAGGATGGTCGCGTGCGGAAAGAGCACCAGGTATGCCCCGAGCACTCCCGAGACGGCCCCGCTGGCCCCGATCAGCGGCACCGGCGAGCTCGGAGTGACGAGGGTCTGGCCCACCGCGGCGACGACGCCGGAAGCCAGGTAGAAGAGCACGAAGCGCCCGTGTCCGATCGTGTCCTCGACGTTGTTGCCGAAGATCCACAGGAACAGCATATTCCCGCCGACGTGCAGCACGTTGGCGTGCAGGAACATCGACGTGAAGATGGTGGCCCACGGGTGCGGGAAATCGCCGAGCATGCGCGAGACACCCGTCGGGCACGAGTGGGTCAGCCGGCACGGTGTGACTCCGAACTCGACGATGAGGGCCTCGGCGGCCGCCGCCCCCGGCCCGCGAATGTCGATACCGAGCGAGACCTGGTAGAGAAAGACCAGCACGTTGAGTGCGATGAGCCCCAGGGTGACCACCGGCCACGAGCGGCTGGGGACATCGCCCTTGAGCGGGAAGATCACCGGCCCGCCGCTTTCGAGGGGCGCCGGCCCACGGGGCGTGAGCCCGGCCGGGCCCGAAGGCGTGGAGCGCCGCACCCGCTGACAACGACCATGACGAGGAGCGCTACGCGCAGTCGCACCGCCGAGGACATTAGCCTCGTAGAGGCTATCACAGGGTCCTGGCCCAACCGCCGTTCTGCCCTCCCCGACAGAAACGCGCGCTCGGCGCCTGGGCAGAATGCCGTACCCCCCGCTCCCCGGTCCCCGGGCAGATCGTCGGCCCCGGGCGTCGTCCACCTCGAAAGTAGCTGTTTTCGGGTGCATTCCGGCCTGGTCCGGCTTGGCATTCGAGTTGCGTTGGAGAGGGTACGAGTTCAGGGCACCGCTTGGTCGGCTGCATGGATCTCAAGGAAGGGTGACCGGCGGGCCAGACGCGGAATGGCGGCCAGTGGGGCCGTCAGCATGGTAGCAAACGCAACGGGAGCCAAGGACGGAGAGACATGAAGAGACTGTTTGCAACACTCATGGGCGTGGCGATGCTGGCCACGTTCACCCCGGTCGGAGAGGCCCAGACCTCCTGCCCGGCGGAGGTCAGCAAGGCGAAGGAGCTCCTCGCGATGAAGAGCTCGGTTGCCCGTGGTCAGGATATCCAGGCGCCGCGTTCGCTCGCCGGCGCCCGCGGGCAGGACACGCAGGCCCCACGCAGCCGGGGCACGCAGGCTCCGCGTGGTCAGGCCACCCAGGCCCCGCGCGGTCAGGATCTTCAGGCGCCCCGATCGCTCGCCGGCGCTCGAGGCCAGGACATCCAGGCTCCGCGTGGCCAGGTGACGCAGGCCCCGCGTGGTCAGGACCTCCAGGCCCCGCGTGGTCAGGACACCCAGGCGCCGCGCGGTCAGGACCTCCAGGCGCCGCGCGGTCAGGACCTCCAGGCGCCGCGTGGCCAGGCCACCCAGGCTCCGCGTGGTCAGGACCTCCAGGCTCCGCGCGGTCAGGACCTCCAGGCCCCGCGTGGTCAGGACACTCAG